>Ga0209617_10000597_pt1 | contig 16094 bp, 13 predicted proteins | sample LakEriepJuly2011_2_FD_187459 | JGI IMG/M metagenome (GOLD analysis project Ga0209617, IMG submission 187459) | Freshwater microbial communities from dead zone in Lake Erie, Canada - CCB epilimnion July 2011 (SPAdes) (version 2) | ecosystem: Environmental > Aquatic > Freshwater > Lentic >... | reverse complement strand
GCACTGCGATTGCACCGTTCTTGTCGTGCTTCATCTCTTCCATTTCGGCCGGTGGCTTCAGCGAGATGCCGCCCGTATCAAAGCAGACGCCCTTGCCAACCATGGCGAGGCGTCGACCGAGTGGATCCTTCGCACCAGGCTTTCCGCCTGACAGGACAACGAGGCAGGGAGGATTCTTCGAGCCTTTACCGACGGCGAGCAGCATACCGGCGCCCATGCGCTGCAACTGCGCCGCAGTGATGATGGTGGCGCGCAGGCCAACGGCGCGTGCGCGATCACGCGCCTCTTCTGCAATGCCGAGTGGCGGCATCTCATTCGCCGGATAGTTGGACCAGCGTCGTGTGCGCACCACACCGCTCGCAATGATGTCGGCACGACGGGCGCCCTCGTTTGCAGCGGCAAGATCGGTTCCACTTGGCACGATGATTTCGAGCATGGTGAGTGCTGCTGGTTGCGCCTCAATCACACTCTTCCCGCCGACCCCTTCGTGGAATGAGCCGTCAATGACGCCGCGCACGATGAAGTCGACAGCGATCACCGCAGCATCGCTCTGCTTTGTGGCGTTCGTAGAGAGGCCTGGCCCAAACGATGCGCCACCCTCGGCGCGGAGCGCCGGTGCTGTGCTGGTCAGCGCAGCGACGATGCCGGTGGCATCAATGGCGAGTCGTGTGACTTTGCGTCCGGCGAGGCGGCGCGTTGCCGCCGACGCCCAACGCTGCAGCTCTTGTCGTCCGAAGTCGGCGCGAGGGCCGGCGCCGACGAGAAGCAGGTGATCAGCGGGAAGGCGGCCAGCGCTCGTCAACGTGCAGCTGTAGCGGCTCCCAGTCCCCTCGCCGATCGCGCGGAGCGCAGCGATGCGTCCGCCACTCTTGCTGTCAGCTTCACGAAGATATGGTGCGTCGAGCTGGTCACTAAAGACCGGGGTGACCAAGACTCCCGCCTTAGCCGCAGCGCTCTTGGCTGTGATGATGATCCGCATCTGATCCTCCTCGCGCCTGCGACGCCTACTGCTTGCTGATCTTGCGCCTGAGATAGCCGAGTCGGCCACCCATGTCGACCGGGGTAAAGCCGAGCTCGCGCTCAACCGCATCCGTTGCACCGATGTTATCTAGTGCCAACTGGCGCAACTGGTCTGTTGCAACCGGGAACGGGAGGCGAATCGCCTCGGAGATGCGCGCAACGAGGGTGATGATCGGCACCGGCATTGGAATGATGATGCGGCGCTTCCCAAGGGCACGCGCCACCTCGCGCGTGATCTCGGCGTACGTCCAGTAGCGGGGACCGCCAAGTTCAAACGACGCCTTGATGCTCCCCTTCGGCGCGTCGAGCACCTGCACGATGGCTCGGGCCACGTCGCCAACCCAGACCGGCTGGAAGCGGCTCTTCCCGTTGCCAGGAACTGGCACGGCGGGAGCTGGAAGCTTGACGAGCGCCGCGACGATATTGAAGAAGCCGTCGCGCTCACCCCAGATCAGGCTCGGCTTGAGGATCGTCCAATCGAGCGATGAGGCGCGAACAAAGCCTTCGCCGCGCGCCTTGGAGCTGGCGTAATGCAACTCCGGTCGCTCCTGCACGCCGAGTGCACCGAGATGAATGAAGCGCGTGACGCCGGCAGCCTCAGCCGCCGCCACGATGGTGGCGGTACCGACGGCATTGACGCGCTCAAGGTCGGCGCCGTCGTTCCAGTCGCGTGGCAGCGCAACAAGGTGCACCACCGCGTCGCAGCCAGCCATCGCTGCGTCGAGCGACGCGCGATCGTTCACCGTTCCAATCCGAGTTTCCAGTTTTCCGGGGGAGGCGGCCACGCGCGCCAAAAGCGCCGTCGCTCGTGCATCGCTGCGTACGAGGGCCGTCACGGAGTGTCCGGCGCCGAGGAGTGCTGGCAGCACGTGACTCCCCACGAATCCCGTTGCACCGGTGAGAAAGACTCGCGCCATAGAACCCCCCTATTCGCTTTCGGGACCTCTTCGGGCCACCGCTCCACTCTATGATGCACCGATGATTGGCGCACTGCTCGCGGGGATGTTCGCAGGCTACGCAATCGCTGTCCCCGTCGGTGTCATCGCCGTGCTCATCATTGAGACGGGGATGATGGGCGGCCTCCGCCGCGGGCTTGCCGCCGGCGCAGGCGCTGCGACCGTCGACCTCCTCTTCTGCTCGTTGGCGCTCGTTGTTGGTGGCCTCCTCAACCAACTTCTTGCGGTTGCCCTGATGCCACTCCAGCTCCTCTCGGGCGGGATTCTGATCTCCATCGGGGTGCGCGGGCTCCTCTCGCTGCGCACCTCAAGCACCAGCGCCGATGCGGCCACCGACCCACGGGTGCGTGGGAGCGCCCGGCAGCTCTACCTGCGCTTCATCGCCCTCACCGCGATGAACCCCGCAACGATCCTCTACTTCCTGGCGCTCGCCATCGGGCTCCCTGGTCTCGGGAGTGATCCGATCAACGCCGTCGCCTTCACCGTTGGTGCCGCAGGGGCAAGCCTCTCGTGGCAACTCTTGCTGGGGGCGATTGGAGCCGCTGCAGGCCGCATCTTGCCAGAGCGCGCGGTCACCGCAACGCGCATCGTTGGCCAGATGCTGATCATTGGGTTCGGTACGAGCATCGCCGTGACGGCGCTGCGCAGCGTCGCTTAGCCGATCACCACGTTGCGCTCCGCAGCAAGATCGCTGCGCAGCGGTCGATCAATCAACACGCGAATGCGATAGCGCAGCGTCAACTGCGCTCCCTTAACTCCGTCAAACACGGGTGGGGCGTCACTCGGAATCTCAAAGGTGACAAGACTCCCCTTCGCTAGGTCACTCGTCTGCAACTCTGCTGCGGCGATGCGCACGGGCGGCGCCATCTTCACGTCAACATACAGTTCGACACGTGCGCCGCGGCCACCAGAGGCGCTCGGCCAACGAACGTTGACCTGCAGCGCGCTACCCGGAGCAATAGGTGGTGCTGGGTCCACATCCATAGAGACCTCGCCCTCGGACCAGGCGGCCATCATTGCTGACGGCCCAAGCGACATCACGCCGGAGCGCAGCAGGTCTGGGTTCTGCGCAACGTTGACCACGGCGGCCACGCGCTCATCTGCACCTGCGGCGATATCCCACTCCACTTGGAGCGTCCACACCACCATGTAGGCACCGAGATGCACGGAGGGTGGTCCAAGCTTTGGAGCGGGTGCAAGGATCTTGAGGTCGATCTCGTCGCCTAGGGCCAGCGTTGCCGGCACGGCGATCTCCATCAGCGGCACGTTGGCGATCTCGCTGGCAAGCACTTCGATCCAAGTTGTGGTGATTTCCTGATCGCCGTTCTTCTGTGTCTGCATTTGCGTGACCTCGCGCACCAGGTGTCCCTTGACAGAGACGCGTGTCCCTCGCGCCTTGATCTCTTTGGTCGCGCGAACACGAAGACGGGCATGAATCTCACCACCGACAAGGCTCCCAGGCGTCACCTCTATCGAGCCCGAGAGCGCGTCGGTGCACGGCGTCAGGAGCTCAGCCCCGGTCAGGAATGCGAGTGGGTGTGCGCCGTCGCGTGCCGCCAGTGCCTCGCCGTTCAGTCGGTCGAGTGGGGCGGGGAGCGACCCCGTCTTCCCTGGGTGGCGCTCCCGGCCCGCTGCGCGCCAGAGGTCGAGGAAGCTGCTAGCCACGTGCAACACCGCTCGCAGTAACTGCAGCAAGGATGCCCGCCATCTCCGCCGCATCGCGCGCGACCCAGGTTGGCCGCTGCGCCGCTGGTAAGTCGTCGATCTGTACAGCGCCAACACCTGCGCCGACGCCCGTCATCAAGAGAATGGAGCGACACCCCGCCGCATTCGCCGCAGCGATATCGGTCGCAGGAGAGTCACCAATCATGATCGCGTCGCGAATATCGCTCCCATCAAGGGCTGCCGCTTGCAGCAGCAGGTCGGGGGCGGGCTTGCCGATTGCCGTCGCGCGCACCCCCGTCGCCGCCTCCAGCGCCGCCACCGCAGCACCAGTCCCCGGCACGAGTCGACCTGGGTCGGGGTAGTTGGCGTCGCGGTTCGGCACGATGAGTGGGGCACCGGCGCGCACCGCGTCAGTAGCAACAGCGAGGTCGTGCCAATCGGACTCGCGATCGAGGCCTACTGTCACCGCATCCACTCCCCAAACGGCGAGTGACTCTGGTCCATCAAACTCTGCGGTGCGGCAGGCGTCGAGCCCAGCGTCGCGTAGCTCGGCGGCGAGACCCTCTGCCCCGTAGACCAGGATGTGGCGATAGCCCGCATCAACGAAGTGCTGCGCCACGGCTGAAGCGGCGGTGATGATGCCGTGCGTTGAGAGGGGCGCGCCACAGGCCTCGATGCGTGAGCGATACTCAACGCGGCGAAGGAAGCTGTTGTTGGTGACATAGATCACGTGGTCGCCGCCGGCCACGCGCTCGGTAAGGAGCGGGCCAACGCCAGGGACCGGCTCACTGCCGCGGTAGACAACCCCGTCAAGGTCAACACAAAGGAGCATGAGGCGATGGTAGATCAGGAGCGCGTCACCCTACGCAACGCGAAGCGCCTGCTGGTGGACGGCAACAACCTCGTCGGCGGCCGGGATGAGGGGCGCCTCAACAACCTCGAGGCAACCCTGCGTCGGACCATCACCCCAGGGGTCGCGATTGAGGTCTTCCGTGATGGGGGTGCCCGCTCTGCCGATGACAAGATCGTCGAAGCGATCGGCACGCCAGATCCTGGCTCCGCGGACCGCATCGTTGTCATTACTGACGACCGCGGGTTGGCCGCACGGTGCACCGCCCTCGGGGCCTCCGTCGTTAGCGCCCGCTACTTCCGCGACGCCATCGGTGGCCCGCCGCGTGCTCCCCTTGCTGGCACGGGCGCACGCCCCCCGAGCATCGGCGGATCCGGCCCGCGGCGCGCGGCGCCGAGTAAAGATGAGGGCGATGCCGAACGGCGCTGGCGCCCTGGGCGCGGGGCGACCCAGAAGCGCGGCCCCTCAACGCGTCCGCCGCGCCCCCGCTAGGATCAAACCATGAGTGAAATTGCCGCAGCGATTGCCGGGTTCTTCGCCTGGCTGAGCACGATCGTCCCCGCCTTTGTCACCCCAGACTGGGCCGCCCTGATCGGTCTCCTCCCCCTCTTTATCGCCCCTCTCGTTCTGCTCTGGCTCCTCTCAACGGGTGGCATCTGGGCGCTGGTCGGCATCACCAAGCGTGGAGCACAGCTCAAGATCGGCGCACCCCTCCCCACCCCCGCCCCGCTCGGTGCCGATGGGCGACCGCACTTCCCCGCCGGGCGCCCGTACGCCGCCAGTGAGGCGGCCATCTATCCAAATGGAAGCACCCGTTCGCTCCGCGGCGAGCCGCTCCTGATCGCTTGCCCCAGCTGCCTCGCGGTTCGAGTGGCGGAGCGCAGCATCTGCGACGCCTGCGGCCTTGAGCTTCGCGCCCGAACGCTGATCGCCGTGGAGCGCCCCGCTGGACCGCCCCCTGGCGGCGCGGCTCGCGCCTAAGTGGCGACGCTCTCCTTCTATCTCGTTGTCGTTGGAGCGATTGCCCTCGTCGGCGCATTCGCCCTCTATGTCGTACATCTTGTTCTCGTAGCTCAAGGTGACCGCGCCGTTACTCCACGACTCGCGAGTGCCACCGCCTCCATGCGCGGCAATCTCGCCGAACAACTTGACGGCGGCGCGCCGACCTCCGCCGAGTCGACGAGCCCGATCAGTGCGATCGCAGCGGCACTCGCCGTTATTGCAACCGGATCACTCGGCGTTGCCCTCATCACACGCGCCATCGTTGTAGGCCGCGGGCCGTGGGGAAATCTCTATGAGTTCACGATCTCGTTCGCCTTCGGCATTTGCGCGGCAGCGATCATCTTTGATCGCAAGCAACGCCTGCCAGCGCTCAGCACCATCGCCTATGGCGTCGCACTCGCACTCCTCGCCTACGCAACGACGCTGCCGAATGCAGTGGTTGATCTGGTGCCAGCGCTCCAGCATCCGTTTCTGCTCACCATTCATGTTGGTATGGCGATGCTCAGCTACGGCATCTTCGCCTTCGCATTTGCGGCAGGCGTTGCCTATCTGTTGCAAGGCGACACCGATCGCTTCAGCTGGTTGCCGCCCGCAAAGCGTCTAGATCTCGTTGCATTCCGCGCTGTGACTGTCGCCTTCCCCCTCTTCGCCGGAATGCTGATCCTCGGATCGATCTGGGCCTCGATCGCCTGGAGTCGCTTCTGGGGGTGGGACCCGAAGGAGACGTCGGCGCTCGCCACCTGGCTGATCTACGCCGTCTACCTGCACGCCCGCAGCCAGCGCGGCTGGCAGGGTCGACCCGCCGCCCTCCTCCTGGTTATCGGCTTTGTGGCGGTGCTGCTGACCTACTCGGGGAACCTCTGGTTCACCGGCCTGCACACCTACTCGGGGCTGTAACAAAGCCCCCTCCCCCGCCGGATCGCCCCGCCTGAGCGTGGGTCACGCGTGAGCCGTGCGACAGATTTTGTAACAAAAGCTAAATGCAGCCAAACCACAACATGTGCGGTAACACTCGCCTGTAACACCACCATATGTTGTGTTTTGGGGGTTGACGCCACACCACAGGGGACATAGGATTCGTCTCCCGCTGCTACACGGCAGGGGCTCTGTGCGCCCAATCGTTGATTGGAAACAGAGGTGGTGGAGCCTCACATTTTCGAGGCAGAAGAGGGAGAGCAACATGGCCGGCTTGGTGGACGCTGCAAGGGCAGCAACAAAGGCAACGATCGAGAAGTCAACGGCGCAGCCGTTGCCACCGTTGAGCTTTGATGGCAAAGGCACAAAGGGCCTCGCCTGGGATCGACGCTGGACCACCGCCGGCACGCACCCATACGACGAAATTCAGTGGGAGACGCGCACCGCATCCATCGGTAACGAGAGCGGTAAGAGCGTCTTCGAGCAGAAGGACGTTGAGGTGCCCGCCTCATGGTCACAGCTCGCCACCAACGTTGTTGTCTCAAAGTATTTCCGTGGACATGTTGGTAGCCCAGAGCGCGAGACGAGCGTTCGCCAGCTGATCGGCCGTGTAGCCGGTCAGATTGATGCGTGGGCTGAGCAGCAGCACTACTTCAAGTCCGATGAGGACCGTGGCGCCTTCATTGCCGAGCTAACCCACCTGCTCGTCAACCAGAAGATGGCCTTCAACTCACCAGTCTGGTTCAACGTTGGTGTTGAGAAGCGCCCACAGTGCTCGGCCTGCTTCATCAATGGTGTGCAGGACTCGATGTCTTCGATCATGGACCTCGCGAAGACCGAGGCGATGCTCTTCAAGTTCGGTTCGGGTGCAGGTTCCAACCTCTCCCCGATCCGCAGCGCCAAAGAGAAGATGAGCGGTGGTGGCACCGCCTCTGGCCCTGTCTCGTTCATGAAGGGCTTTGACGCCTTCGCCGGTGTTGTGAAGTCCGGTGGCAAGACGCGCCGCGCCGCGAAGATGGTGATCCTCGATGTGCAGCACCCTGACATCGAGCAGTTCATTGACTCCAAGGTCAGCGAAGAGAAGAAGGCCTGGGCACTCATTGAGGCCGGCTACGACGCCAGCTTCACCGGTGAGGCCTACGGTTCGATCTTCTTCCAGAATGGGAACCACTCGGTGCGCGTCACCGACGAGTTCATGCAGGCTGTTGAGAGCGATGGCACGTGGCAGACACGCGCCGTTGTTGGCGGCGAGCCAGTAGAGACGCTCAAGGCACGCGAAGTCTTCCGCAAGATGGCGGAGGCTGCGTGGGTCTGCGGCGACCCTGGCATTCAGTACGACACGGCGATCAATGACTGGCACACGTCGTCGAACACGGACCGCATCTATGCGTCGAACCCGTGCTCGGAGTACATGTTCCTCAACGACACCGCCTGCAACCTGGCCTCACTGAACCTCATGAAGTTCGTGCGCCCAGATGGCGAGTTCGACGTGGAGTCCTTCAAGTACGCCTCGCGGCTGACCCTGCTCGCGCAGGAGATCCTCGTGGACAACTCGTCGTACCCAACGCCGATGATCGATGAGAACAGCCACCGCTTCCGCCCACTCGGGCTCGGTTACGCCAACCTCGGCGCGCTCTTGATGAGCCGTGGCTTGGCGTACGACTCCGATGAGGGCCGCGCCTACGCAGGCGCGATCACCTCGATCATGACCGGCGAGGCCTACGTGCAGTCAGCCGAGACGGCGGCGGCACACGGCGGACCGTTCCTTGAGTACAAGAAGAACGAGAAGCCGTTCCTTCGCGTGATCGGCAAGCACCGCGATGCCTCGTACCAGATCCCAACGGCAACGCTGCCGAAGGACCTGGCCAAGGCGGCAACCGATGCCTGGGATCGAGCACTCGATCTCGGCACGAAGCACGGCTTCCGCAACGCACAGGTGTCGGTCTTGGCGCCAACCGGAACGATCGCGTTCATGATGGACTGCGACACGACCGGCATTGAGCCAGACATCGCCCTGATCAAGTACAAGAAGCTCGTCGGTGAGGGCTTCCTCAAGATCGTCAACCAGACGGTCCCAGAGGCGCTCGTCAAGCTCGGCTACAACGCTGAGCAGGTCGCCGCGATCCTCAAGTACATCGATGAGCAGGAGACGATTGAGGGTGCCCCAGGCCTGAAGGACGAGCACCTCTCGGTCTTCGACTGCGCCTTCAAGGCGAAGAATGGCCAGCGCTCCATCCAGTACATGGGCCACGTGCGCATGATGGCGGCGGCGCAGCCGTTCCTCTCCGGCGCAATCTCCAAGACGGTGAACATGCCAGAGGCAGCCACCGCCGAAGAGATTGAGAGCGTCTATCTGCAGGGCTGGAAGCTTGGCCTCAAGGCGATCGCGATCTATCGCGACGGCTCGAAGCGCTCGCAGCCGCTCAACACCAGCAAGAAGAAGGACGAAGCGGCAATTGCCGAAGTCGCCTCTGCGATCTTGCCTGGTGCCGGTGCAGCGCGACGACGCCTGCCAAAGGAGCGCACGGCAATCACCCATCGCTTCGAGATCTCCGGCCAGGAGGGATACCTCACGGTCGGTCTCTACGAGGATGGTCAGCCAGGCGAGATCTTCTTGAAGATGGCGAAGGAGGGCTCCACCGTGAGCGGCCTCGTCGACAGCTTCGCGACCTCCGTCAGCGTGGCGCTGCAGTACGGCGTGCCACTCCGTGACCTGGTCAACAAGTTCGCCCACGTGCGATTCGAGCCAAGTGGATTCACCGGCAACGCCGAGATCCCACTGGCGAAGTCGATCGTGGACTACGTCTTCCGTTACCTCGGAAGCCGCTTCCTGCCAGCCGGCGATCGCGAGATCCTCGGCCTGCAGGAGCGCACCGATGGCGGTCCGGTCCTCGGCGCCCTCCCAGCCACGGTTCGCGTGGGTGCGGTGGAGTCGTGCGGTCCGAACTGCACCTGCGGCAAGGGCGGCAGTGCAACGGGGTCGGTATCGGCTCCCGTCGCACTTACGACCCCAGCGCCAGTAGCTGCTCCAGCCGCACCTGCGGCAACGGGCGGTGTGCTGGCAGTCGCTGGCCTCGGCTTCCAGAACCAGTCCGATGCACCGGCGTGCATGGAGTGCGGCGCGATCATGGTGCGCAATGCAGCCTGCTACAAGTGCATGACCTGCGGTACGACGAGCGGCTGCAGCTGATCTAACGCGGAACCTGGTGCAGAGCACGCCCCGGTCGCCTTTGGCGGCTGGGGCGTTCTGCTACAACTGAGCAGAGAGGAGGCCACCGATGCGCCACACCACAGGGAGCCAGGTTCGCCTCTATATCGTCGCTCTCCTCGCCATCGCCCTAGCTACCAGCGCCTGTGGCGAGCTGGTCACCGAATCCCCGAGCCCAACTGCGAGCTTCATCCCCAGCGGCACAATCGACTGGCAGAGCTGCCCAGTTACCGATCCTGTTACTGGAGGCAACCCAGAACTCCTCTGCGCCACGATCACCGTGCCGCGCGACTACCTGACGCCTGATGGACCAACGATCGAACTGGCTGTGGCCCTCCTCCCGGCCGCCGACCAGACAAACAAGGTTGGCCCGCTCCTTCTGAACTTTGGCGGCCCTGGCGCATCGGGGATCAACATCCTTGCTGAATCGGGACGCGGCGTGGTGCCAGCCGAAATCGGTAATCGCTTCGACCTCGTCTCGTGGGATCCGCGCGGCGTCAATCGCAGTGCGCCCGTCGAGTGCCTCAGCGACTCTGAGATGGACGACTACGCCGCAACGCCAGGGATTCCCAGTCAGCCGACCGCAACTGATTGGCAAGGCGCACTCAATGACGCGCAGTGGTTCGCCGACAAGTGCAAGGCGGGCACCGGCGAGATGCTCGCCTATATCGGCACCACCGCATCGGCGCGCGACATGGAGAGTATTCGCGTTGGACTTGGCGTGCCGAAGCTGGATTATCTCGGCTTCAGCTACGGCACCGCTCTCGGTGCGGTCTATGCAACCCTCTTCCCCGCTTCAACTGGCAACCTGATTCTTGACGGCGCCGTCGACATGGCGCCAACCGATGAGTCCGAGTACGGCGAGCAGGGCGTCTCCATTCAGGGTGCGCTCAATCGTCTCTTCGCCTGGTGTGATGCCGATACCGCCTGCCCATTTGGCGATGGCTCATCGCGCGCCGCGTTCGATGTGCTGATGAACAACCTCGATGACCGCCCAATTGAGCTCGAAGATGGGCGCTCGTTGAATTCGTCACTCGCATGGACTGGCGTGATCATGACGCTCTACAACCGCGACTACTGGGACTACGCCGTCCAGGGGCTCGCAGGCGCGAGCGAGGGCGATGGATACCTACTGAGCCTCCTCGCCGACGCATACATGGATCGCGCGGAGGACGGAACGTATAACTCAAACATCATGGAGGCCTTCCCGGCGATAAGCTGTATCGATTCACCAACGACGCCGTCAATTCCGCGCTACAAGGCGATCTACGAGAAGTTCGTCAGCAAGGCGCCGGACTTTGCGGCGGGCCACGCCTCCAGTGGCCTCCTCTGTGGCGTATGGCCGTATACGAGTGCCGACCCGCTACCAGCCCTTGTAAACGGCGCTGGCGCTGCGCCGATCTTGGTGGTGGGTACCACCGGGGATCCTGCAACCCCGTATGCCTGGTCCGAGCGCATGGCAGACCTGCTTGAGAGCGGCCACCTGCTGACGTTCGTTGGCGAGGGGCACACGGGCGTTGGCGGGAAGAGCGCCTGCATTGACGATGCCGCCATCACCTTCTTGGTGAGCGGCACGCTCCCTCCCGAAGGCACGCGCTGTAATGACTGAGCGCCACATCGTGGGCGTCTACGGTTCCGCGCGCCTCCCTGAGAGCGATCCACGCTGGGTCGCCGCCTTCAACCTTGGAGCAGCACTCGCTGAGGCCGGCTTCACCGTTGCCACTGGCGGCTATGAGGGGATCATGGGCGCCGCCTCCCGCGGCGCCGCATCAAAGGGTGGCGAGGTGCTTGGATACACCGTCACCTCATGGGATGGCCTGGAAGCCAATGAGGCGGTCACGCGTCGCATCGATTCTGCCGATCTCTTCGACCGGTTGCGCCTCTTCTCCGAGGCAGACTTGCTCATTGGCCTTGATGGCGGCATCGGCACCCTCGCCGAGATCGCCGTTGCGTGGAACCTGCTGCAGGTGAGCGACGCCCGACCACTCCTGTTGGTTGGCGACGCCTGGGTAGAGCTCGTCGATCTCGTGCGACGCCGTCTGGTAGTTGGCCCCGCCGACCTTGCTGTCGTGCACGTGCTGCCGAGCGGCACCCCCACCAGCATGGTTCTCGCTGAGGCCCGCATGCTGATCGGGGAGCGACTTGGCCTTGGGGCTCCCTGGGAGGCATCGCACCCCGCGCCCTCCCCCGCGGAGCGGTAGGATCTTGCAGATGTTGAACCAACCCGCTCCAGTCCCGACGAGTGACGAGAGCACCCCAGCGGTGGTCGCGTCAACGCCCGTAGCTGAAATTGACCCAGGCCTGGTGATGACCTGCTGCGCCAATTGCGGGAAGCAGATGATCGATCGCAAGTGCAAGATGATCTGCGAGTGCGGCTACTTCCTCTCCTGCTCGGACTACTACTGAGATGAGCGAGAAGCAGAAGAGCGGGATTCCGAAGAACCCAGGTCGTCACGACCTTGGGATGAAGGCGACGATGCTCTTCCCCGATCGCGAGATTGTCGAGCGCTCCTATGTGCCGATCATCTATACCGCCTGCCGCACCTGCTACTCCGAGTTGCCACCAGAGGAGATCTATCGCCGCGCCGAGGCGGGAGAGATTGATCCAGCCAAGCAGCGTGAGTTGGTCAGCCGCGTCATTGAGTCGGGCCACGGCAGCACCATTGAGCACATCGTCTTCACCTTCGCCATTACCGGCGTTACCCGAACGCTCAGCCACCAGCTCGTACGCCACCGCGCCGGCGTGGCGTTTGACCAGCAGTCGCAGCGCTATGTGACCTTCAAGAAGGCGGCAACGATGCTCCCCGGTTCTGTCGCCGAAGCCGATGAGACGGTCCGTGCCCGATTCGAGGAGGCGACCCAGGGTGCGCTCGGCCTCTACGGTGACCTCGTGGCAGCAGGCATCCCCGCCGAAGATGCGCGCTTCGTCTTCCCGAACGCCACGCGCACCAATCTAATCATGACCGTCAACCTGCGCGCCCTCATCCACATGTCGGGCCTGCGCCTCTGCACCATGGCGCAGTGGGAGATCCGCCGTCTCTTCCAGCTCATTCGCCACGAGGTGTTTGCGGTGAGCCCATTCCTGGGCAGCTTCTTGGCCCCGAAGTGCGTGCCGCTCGGCTACTGCGATGAGGCAGGGAACAAGGATGGCCACTGTCCAATTCGACCGCACAAGGATGAGGTGCTCGGCGCATGGGCGGCGAAGGCTGCCGAAGCGAAGGCGAAGGGTCGCGCGCTCCAACTCGCCGAATAACTGAGGATCCCCCATAACTCCCCAAGATCGGAGAGGATGAGGGGAATGAAACCCGCCAAGACCCAGCTTGCTCGCACCGCACCTGTGAACCTACGTGCCGCACTGCTCACCACACTGCTCCCCGGGCTCGGACATCTCGCTCGTGGCGACCGTCGTCGCGCGGCGCTCTTCCTTGCCCCGGCTGTCACGCTGATTGGCGCGACCCTGCTGCTGGTGCTCTTCGGCGGAACAACGCAGTTGCTTATTCTCCTCGTCACCCCAGGTTCCCTTTTCCTCCTTGGGGTGCTCAATCTCCTTCTCGCCGCATGGCGCATTGGTGCGCTTGCGCATCTGTTGCGCGGTGCTCGGTTACCGCGACGTGACCGTGTGATCGTGGCTGCTGCGACGCTGCTGTTGATTGCCGCGCCACACCTCACCGTAGGGAGGTCGCTTGTCGCCTTTGACGAGCTCCTCAACGAGACGTTCGCGGAAACCTCACCGAGCCCTTCAAGTAGTCCGAATGAGAGTGCGTCTGCTCTGGGTAGCCCTTCGCCCGATGCCTCGCCCGGAGTGAGCCCTGTAACCGTTCCGCCGCGCGGCGGCGGCACAGGCACACTTCCTTCGCTGACCGTCACAACGCCATGGGCGCGGCCTGGTGAGATCCCGTGGGGCGATGACGGCAAGTTTGATCTGCTACTGCTCGGCTCTGATGCGGGCTCTGATCGATGGAGCCGACGCATGGATGTGATGCTGCTCGTTGAGGTTGACGTCGCCACTGGACGGGTCGCGATGTTCGGCTTTCCGCGCAACATGGTGAATGTGCCGCTCCCGCCTGGTGCGGCACGCAACGCGAGCCCGTGCGGCTGCTTCCAGAAGCTCCTGAATGAGGTGTACACCGACGCCACCTTCTACTACCCGCAGCTCTGGCCTGGCGAAGGGAGCGTCTCAGGGATCGCCGCGGTGCGCGCCACCATCTCGGAACTGACGCAACGACCGATTGACGCCGTGCTCGTTGCTGACCTCTGGGGCGTGATCAAGGTGGTTGATGCGATGGGCGGTATCGACATGAACGTGACGGAGCCGATCTACGACAAGAACTACCCCGACCCGGTGCTCGGCTCGATTCAACTGCGCATTGGGTCTGGGCCGCAGCACTTCAACGGACGACTCGCGCTTGCCTACGCGCGAAGCCGTCACCAAGACTCAGACTACGGCCGCATGCGGCGGCAACAGGCACTGCTTCTGGCGATTCGTGATCAGCTTGGTGCCGAAACGATCTTGAGCGCCCCCGCACTTGCGGCAGCGGCGAAGGGGTATGTGTGGACCGACCTACCGCGAAGTTCCCTGCCGAATCTCGTCGACCTCTTCTCGCGTGCTGCAACCGCGCAGGTGCGCCTCTACCGCTTTGCACCGAGCGCCTATCCGGCGTATCTGAATGCGGCAACCATCGCGAAGATTCGCACCGTGATTGCGAACGCCTTCCCGGCGTTGGCGTCACCATCTCCGAGTCCGACGGAGTCGCCATCCCCCAGCCCTGAGGTGTCGCCGAGCGCGCCAGAGAGTGCCGCTCCGTAGGGGGAAAGAGATCGCCCGAGAGGCCATCCGATGTTGGGGGCGACGTTTACACGCCGGTTCCCCTCCGCTGTGAGATCGGATCGAGTCGCCCCAGCCGTAAAGCTGAAACTCCCAGGTGACCCTCCGCTCCGCCGCTGCGAGTTGCCCCGCGCTTTGGTGGTCATTCACCAGCACCGTCAGTTGCCTGTCGGTTCGATCCCGTCATCGCCACAGTTCGTGCCGCCTGGCCGATTGCTCGGTCGGCGGGTTCACCGCTGGCCCCTTCGGGCTACGAGTAGCATCGCGGGCGGAGCCTCGTACCAGAAGGTACTTATCAACGAAGTAGCGCCTACCCGTGCGGGAGTTATCCACCAATCTCGCGAGTCAAAGGGTGATTGTGGAAAAGTCTCTCCTACTCGTCGGCGGCGCCGGTGTTCGCGCGAATCACCTCAACAATTGATGAATCGGCGAGGGTCGTGACATCACCAAGGTTGCGGCCTTCAGCAATGTCGCGCAGGAGGCGCCGCATGATCTTCCCGGAGCGGGTCTTCGGGAGCTCAGGCACAAATTCAAGATGCTTCGGCTTGGCGATCGCTCCAATGTTCTTCCCAACGTGGGCGCGCAACTCTTCTAGCAGGGCCGGCGTTGGATCGATCCCCTTCTTCAGGATCACGAAGCCGACGATCGCCTGGCCAGTGAGCGGGTCGCTCTTCCCCACCACCGCCGCCTCGGCGACGGAGTGATGGTCGACCAGTGCGGACTCAACCTCGATGGTGCTGATGCGGTGCGCTGAGACGTTCATAACGTCATCGACGCGCCCAAGGAGCCAGTAGTAGCCCTCAGCGTCACGGCGGGCCCCATCGCCCGCAAAGTACGAACCGGGGAATCGGCTCCAGTAGGTCTCTTTGAAACGTTCTGGGTCGCCCCAGATGCCACGCAGCATCGATGGCCACGGCTTGGTGAGGGTCAGATAACCACCTGAGCCGAGCGGAACACTCGCCCCGGAGTCATCGACGACATCGGCCGAGATGCCAGGGAGCGGGAAGGTGGCAGAACCAGGCTTTGTGGTGGTGACGCCAGGGAGTGGGCTGATCAGAATCGAACCGGTCTCGGTCTGCCACCAGGTGTCGACAATCGGGGTGCGGTTGCCACCAATGAGCTCGCGATACCAGAGCCACGCCTCGGGATTGATCGGCTCACCAACGGAGCCGAGGAGTCGGAGTGAGCTGAGGTCGTGCCCCTTCGGATGCTCGTCACCTTGGCGCATGAAGGCGCGAATCGCTGTTGGTGCGCAGTAGAGGATCGTGACCTTCAACTCTTCAATGATGGACCACCAGCGGTCCCATGCTGGCGTGTCGGGGGTCCCCTCGTACATCACCTGTGTTGCGCCGTTGCTCAGCGGGCCGTAGACGATGTAGCTGTGTCCGGTCACCCAGCCAACGTCGGCGGCGCACCAGTAGACATCGTCGGGCTTGATGTCGAAGACGGCGCGATGCGTGAAGGTGGCGCCGAGCAGATAGCCAGCGCTGGTGTGCATGATCCCCTTCGGCTTCGCCGTGGTGCCGCTGGTGTAGAGCAGATAGAGGAGCTGCTCGGCTGGCATCGGATCGGCCGGGCACTCGGCGGGCTGACTTGGCACGAACTCGTGCCACCAGTGGTCGCGGCCGGGGACCATGGCGCAGGGACCGGCGG
>Ga0209617_10000596_pt1 | contig 16121 bp, 15 predicted proteins | sample LakEriepJuly2011_2_FD_187459 | JGI IMG/M metagenome (GOLD analysis project Ga0209617, IMG submission 187459) | Freshwater microbial communities from dead zone in Lake Erie, Canada - CCB epilimnion July 2011 (SPAdes) (version 2) | ecosystem: Environmental > Aquatic > Freshwater > Lentic >... | reverse complement strand
GGCGGATGGACGGGCTGAGCGCCTGCCGCGCCATCCGCCAGCTGGAAGCCCAGCGCGGTCGCGGCCGCACCCCGGTGATCGCCCTGTCGGCCAGCGTGCAAGAGGAAGATCGCAAAGCCGCATTGGAGGCCGGGATGGACGGCTTCGCGCACAAGCCCTTGGCGCTGCCCGCACTGACCATGGAGATCAGCCGCGTGACCGGTGTGGCGCCGCTGCCTGACCCGTCGCCAGATGCTGTCCACTGGCCAGGCGATGGCGGTGCTGCCATGGAAGCCACATTGACCGACCCGTCAGCTGGCGAAGCCATGCTGGTGGATGTGCAGCAAGGTCTGAGCCGTTGGGGCGACCTCCAGCCCTATCACCAAGCCCTGCGCCGATTTGCGCTCGAGCAGGCCCGTTGGCTGGACACCCCGGAGCACCAGCAATCGCCAGACACCGCGGCACGGGCACAGGCGGTCGCCCACCGCCTGCAAGGCGCCGCTGCCAACCTGGGACTGATGGCACTGGCCCAAGCCGCTCGGCGCGTCGAACGCTGCGACGCAGACACGCCCTCCACCCAGCGTGGCCAAGCCTGGCACCAGCTGCGCAAGGTGCTGCGCAGCACCCTCATGGCCATGCAGGACACCCTGCCCAACGAGCTGCAGACATCCGGCGGCGACGCCAGCGATGCGCAGGCCCCTGCCCCCACGCAGCCCACCGCCGCTGACCCTGCCTTGTTCCAGCTCTGGACGCACCAAGCAGAACGGCTGCGCCAGGCCTTCCAGCGTGGCGAGTGCCTGGAGCCGCTGTTCGGTCAGTTTTGCGATTCGGTGCGGCCCCACACCAACGGCCAGTCCTTGCGCACCTTGCAAGCCCTGGCTCAAGCCAACGACGACTTCGACTTCGACGGCGCCGTCGCCGCCCTCGACCGCCTCACCGCCCAACTGACGAGCCTCAGGAGCGCAGATGCCGTACTCTGACCGCGAGGTCCGCCCCACCCTGCTCGTCGTCGATGACGAGCCCACCAACCTGCAGGTGTTGCGCCAGATCCTGCAGGCCGACTACCGCCTGCTGTTCGCTCGGGATGGCCACAAGGCGCTGGAGCTCGCGCGCTCCGAACGGCCAGACCTGATCCTGCTGGACGTGATGATGCCGGGCATGACCGGCCACGAAGCCTGCGCGGCGCTCAAAGGCGACACCGCCACGCGTGCCATCCCCGTGATCTTCGTGACCGCACTGGCCGAAACCGACAACGAGGCGCTGGGCTTCGAGCTGGGGGCGGTGGACTACATCGTCAAACCCGTCAGCCCACCCATCGTCAAGGCCCGCGTGCGCAACCACCTCTCTCTGGTGCGCATGGACGAGCTGATCGAGTCGCGCATGCAGATCATCGAACGGCTGGGCCGCGCCGCCGAGTACAAGGACAACGAGACCGGCCTGCACGTCATCCGCATGAGCCACTACGCGCAAACACTGGCCCTGGCCGCCGGCTGGTCACCCACCGCGGCGCAAGAGTTGCTGACCGCTGCGCCCATGCACGACATCGGCAAGATCGGCATCCCCGATCACATCCTGCGCAAGAACGGGCCGCTGTCGCCCGAAGAGTGGGAGATCATGCGCACCCACCCGCGCATCGGGGCCGACATCATCGGCGAGCATCCTTCGTCCATGCTGCGTTTGGCCCGAGAGATCGCGCTGCACCACCACGAGAAGTGGGACGGCAGCGGCTATCCGCACAAACTTCAGGGGGACAACATCCCGCTGGCCGCGCGCATCGTGAGCATTGCCGATGTGTTCGATGCGCTGACCACGGCGCGACCGTACAAGCACGCCTGGACGGTCGAGGACGCGGTGGCCCAACTGCAGAAAGACAAGGGGGGCCACTTCGACGCACACCTGGTCGATCTGTTCGTTGCAGCGCTGCCGGAAATCCTGGACATCCGCGAGCGCTGGAAAGAGTGACCGGCGCGCCTCAATACGTTTTGTAAGGCAGGAACTTGCCCGACATCACGATGCTGACGCGATCGCCCAGGGGGTTGGGCTCGCGCTGCAGGTCCATCTTGAAATCGATGGCGCTCATGATGCCGTCGCCGAACTCTTCGTGGATCAGCGCCTTGAAGGTGGTGCCGTAGACGCTGATGAGTTCGTAGAAACGGTAGATCAGCGGGTCGGTGGGCACGCTGGTCGGCAGGCTGCCTTTGTAGGGCGTTTCCTGCAGCCACAGGCGGGCCTCGGCCGGCAGGTCGAAGATGTCGCCGATGACGTCGGCTTGCTCAGCGGTGAGCGTCATCTGGCCCAGGCAGGCGGCCGTGACCCACTCCTTGCTCAGGCCCACCTTGGTGGCCACGCCGGCCCATTTGATGCCCTTCTTGACCTTGGCTTCGATGATCAGGTCGGTGACGTCTTCGCGGTTCATGTCTTGCTCCTGGTTCAAACAAACTGTCGTTGCGCGGCCTCGATGGGCACGTCGTTGATGCTGGCTTCGCGGCGGGCCATCAGGCCGTGCTCGTCGAAGGTCCAGTTCTCGTTGCCATGGGCACGGAACCATTGGCCCGCGTCGTCGTGGTACTCGTACTCGAAGCACACGGCGATGCGGTTGTCGTTGAAGGCGAACAGGCGCTTCTTGAGCTTGTACGCGTGCTCCTTGGCCCACTTGCGCTGCAGGAAGGCGACGATGGCTTCGCGGCCTTGCAGGAACTCGCTGCGGTTGCGCCACCATGAGTCGGGCGTGTAGGCCAGCGAGCAACGCACCGGATCCTGGCTGTTCCAGGCGTCTTCGGCCATCTGCACTTTCAGGCGCGCTGTCTCTTCGGTGAACGGGGGCAGCGGCGGGCGGCTGACGGGGGCGGTGCTCATGCGGGGCTCCTTGGGAGGCACGTTCAGGCGGCGGCGGGGGCGGGCGATGTCTTCACTGTAGGCAGCGGGCGCTCGACGCGCCATCACAGGCCTTGTGATTCGCGTGTAGGGCCGGCCCTACACGGGTGTCCCTACAAGGGCATCGTCAAGCGCTGACCAGCTGCTGGCGCACGGCGTACAGCGCCAACTCCACGTCGTTGCGCGTGCCGGTTTTCTCCAGGATGCGCGCGCGGTAGGTGGACACGGTGTTCGACGACAGGCTGAGCGCCTGCGCGATCTGGCCCACGCTCTTCCCCTCGGCCAGCAGCCGGAACACCTGGTGCTCGCGCTGCGACAGGCTTTCGTGCGGGGCCTGGGCACGCGGCGCGCTGACCGCGCTGGCCAGCAGCTGCGACACCACAGGCGTGAGGTACACGCCGCCGCTGGCCGCACGCCGCAGGGCGGCCGCGATGTCGTCGGGGTCGGCACTCTTGTTGAGGTAACCCGCCGCACCGGCACGGATACAGCGCACCGCGAACTGCTTGTCGGGGTAGGTGCTGAGCATGACCACCGACAGCGATGGCACCTCCGCCTTGATCTGCTTGAGCACCTCCAGGCCATCGCGGCCGGGCAGGGCGATGTCGAGCAGCACGACGTCGAGGCCCGGCCCGTCGATGGGATCGAACCACTGCCGGATGAGCTGCATGGCCTCGGGACCGTCGGCCGCCTCGGCGACCACGCCCATGCCCTCGTAGTCGCCAAGCACCTGGCGCAGGCCCTGGCGCACGATCAGGTGGTCGTCCACGATCATGACCTTGATCATGCCGCCTTCTCCTGCGGGAAGAGCATGTGGTCCTCGTCGCAAATGACAGCGTGGTGGAGCGGCATGCTCAAAATGACCTGCGTGCCCTGCCCCGGCTCGCTGCTGATCTGCAACCAGCCGCCATGGTGTCCAGCGCGCTCGCGCATGCCCATGACACCGTAGGCGTCGGGCCGTTCGAAGGCACTGGGTGGTGCGCCACGGCCGTTGTCTTTGACGAGCAAGGTGAGGTCGCCCGGCGTGGCGCGCACGCGGATGGTGACCTCGCTGGACTGGGCATGGCGCGCGACGTTGCTGAGCATCTCCTGGAAGATGCGGAAGATGGCCGTGGCGTGATCGCCCTCGGGCGACGGCAGCCCCGGGTCGATGTCGATGGACCAGTGGCAGCGCAGCTCGCTGCTGTCGATGAAGTCCTGCGCCTGCCACTCCAGCGTGGCCCACAGGCCCTGGTGGTCGAGGATGGAGGGCCGCAGGTCGGTGATGATGCGTCCGACGTTCTCGACCGCGTTGTCGATCAGGCCGCGCATGCCGTGACACTTGCAGCGCAGGGTGGGTTCGTCGCTGACGCGCTTTTCCAACCAGCTCACGTCCATCTTCAGGCCGACCAGCAGGCTGCCAAGCTCGTCGTGGATCTCGCGGGCGATGCGGGTGCGCTCGTCTTCGCGCACGTGCTCGAGGTGGGCCTGCAAGTCACGCAACTGGCTCAGGGCCTGGGTCAGCGCGTGGGTGCGCTCGGTGACGCGGCGCTCCAGCTGTTCGTGCGCCAGGCGCAGCTGCTGCTCCTGGGCCTTGCGCTGGCTGATGTCCACGAAGGTGACCACCGCGCCCAGCACGGCACCGCCATCCAGGATGGGGTAGGACGTGTACTCAACGGGCAGCGCTGTGCCGTCGCGGCGCCACAGCACCTCGGTGTCGATGCGGCAGGACACCCCAGCCCGGAAAGCGCGGAAGATGGGGCAATCGTCGGCCGGATAATGCGAGCCATCCAAGTGGGTGTGGTGCGTGAGCTCGTGCATGTTGCGCCCCAGCACCTCTTGCGGCTGGTAACCCAGCATGCGCGCGCCCGCCGGGTTGATGAAGCTGCACAGCCCGTGGGTGTCCACGCCGAAAATGCCTTCGCCGGTGGAGTCCAGCAAGAGGCTGAGCCGGTCACGCCACACGGCCGCCGCGCGTTGTGCCGAAGCATCGGCGTCGCTGTGCGGTGCGGGGACGGAGAATGGCGCGCGGCGGGACATGGTCCCGACCACGTTGCAAGCACCGTGCCACGGGGGCGCACAGTCGCCCCAGGGTCTTCCCTGGTGGCCGGCCTGCGGGCAGGCCCTTGCCGCCTCAGCGCGCCCAGGCCTGCTTCAGCGCCTCGCCCAGGGCGTCGTGTGCCTGGGCGGCCTCGGGCAGGAAGCGGCCCATGTTGATGAAGTCGTGGATGACACCCGGCCACTCGCGCAGCGCCACTGGCACACCGGCTTCGCGCAGGCATGTGGCGTAAAGGTGGCCCTCGTCGGTGAGGGGGTCGCACTGCGCCAGACCGATCCAGGCCGGTGCCACGCCCGCATGGCTGGGCGCATGCAGGGGTTCGCGGTGCCAACGCTCGCGCTGTGCACCACCCTGGGTCTGCTTTTCAAACCAGTGCATGAGCTCCCAGCTCAACAGGGTCGAGCGCGAGTACGTCATCAACGATTCGGTTTTCATGCCGAGCTGCACCGAGGGGTAGAACAGGGCCTGCAGCGCCAACGGGATGCCGGCATCTCGCGCCATCAACGCGGTCGATGCGGCCAGCGTGCCGCCTGCGCTGTCGCCGCCGACGGCCATGCGGGTGGCGTCCAAGCCGCGGGTGTGGCCATGCTCGGCCAACCATTGCAGAGCGGCAAAGCTGTCGTCCAGGCCGGCGGGGAATTTGTGCTCCGGCGCGAGCCGGTAGTCGATGGCCACCACGGCGCCGCCGCTGCGCTGCGCCAGCACGGTGCACATGGCCTCGCAGGTGTCGATGCCACCGATCACGAAGCCACCGCCGTGCAGGTAGAGGAACACTGGCAAGCCAGGCACCGGGCTGGCGGCCCACAGGCGCGCCGGGATCGGCCCCGCCGGGCCTGGGATGTGGAAGTCCTCGACCCGCGCCATCGGCAAGGGCGGGAACGCCATGGCGCCCACGCCCAGGCTGTAAGAGCGCCGCGCCTGCGCCAAGGGTTGCTCGTAGATGGGCGGGAAGCCAGCGCGTTTGACGCTGTCCAGCAAGGCCTGGGTGGCCGAGGAAAACACCGAGGGGCCGCCGTTTGAGGGGGCCGAGCCGGGCATCGAGGTCATGCGTGTCTCCGTGGTGAGTGCAAGGTGCAGATCATGGCGCGGTGACGCGGACCTCCAGTTGCTCCGACTGGCTGTCGTCCACATCCCGGGTGGACAGCGTACCGGATTGCGAACGCTGCACGCGCCCACCGTTGCGCGCCACCACCACCCACTCACCCAGCGGCACGCTCACGGTGCTGACCAGTTCGGTGCGGCGGGTCTGGCCATCGGGGTCGAGTTGGCCGCCGTAGGCTGAACCGGGCTGCACCGGCTGGCGCGACTGCGCCTCGATGTCCACCACCACCTCGCGCCCACCTGACCAGCGCGGCGTCACGTCGATGCCCTGCCCGACGTCGATCCAGACCGTCTGAGGCCAAAACGTCACGGCGGGACTGCCCTGCTGACCGCCGGGCCCGTAAGCGCCAAAGCGGGCCTGCCCCTGCTGCACTGCCGTTGGACTGAAGGCGAACTGCCAGGCCGTGACCGACTGCGAGCGCCCGATGTACAAGCGCGCCCTCCCGCCGTTGAGGACCATCACCTGCTGGACGCTGCTGCCCCGAGACTCCGTGCGCACCGTGCCCGCCGTGATGCCCGCCTGCCCGATGACGCCGCGGCGGCTGTCGATGATCACGCGTCCCACCTCGATGCCTGCCTGGCGTTGCGTGCTGGCGCCCTCGCCACCCACGCGCCACTCGACCAGCAAATTGCGCTGCGGCAACCCGTCTCGCGGGCCGGCCTGGGCCATCCCGATCAGCCCAAGCACCGCCACCGACAAGCCGGTCCACGCCACGGCCACACGTGTCTTCATCTGCCACCTCCTGAGGGCGCACCGCGCGCCCCATGTCCTGGTGATGTTCGCTCAATGTGGGCCCGACAAGCACCGGCATCGCCCATGCAAAAGCGTGCAACAAGCACGCTCGAGGGGTTCATTTCCACCTGTCAAAAAGCCGGCCATCGGCGAAGCTCTCGCCAAGACCCAACAGGTCGATGAACGTTCACTTTGCCACGCAAACTGCGCCCGCCTGCGCCGTGGTGGTGATTCAATTGCTTTGCATCGGATTGGAGGCCGTCACATGCAGCTCGAAGCCCTGTTCAAACAACCCCAGGCCTTGCCGGCCATCCCCAAGATCGTCCATGAGCTGATCGACAGCTTCAACAACCAGGACGTCTCCATCGACGACATCGCCAAGAAGCTGGCGGCGGACCCGGTGCTGTCGGCGCGCCTGCTGCGCCTGGCCAACTCGGCCTACTACCATGTGTCGCGCAGCATCGGCACGGTCAACGAGGCGCTGTCCATGCTGGGCTTCGTGACCGTGCGCACGCTGGTCATCAGTTCAGGCCTGACCGGCGGCTACAAGTCCATGCCGGGCATGGACCTGAGCAAGTTCTGGCGCTACAGCCTGCACACCGCCGCGGTGGCGGGCTGGGTGGCCAAGAAGACCGGCGTCAATGGCGACCAGGCCTTCACCGTGGCCCTGATGCACGCCATCGGTCAGCTGGTGATGCACGCCGCCATGCCCGAGCAGATGCTGCAAGTGGACAAGCTGGCCTCGCCGCTGGACTCCCGCCGCCTGGACATGGAGACCACCTCCTTCGGCTACAACTTCTCGGCCGTCGGTGCCGAACTGGCCCGCCAGTGGCGCTTCCCCGTGAGCTTCGCCCAGGCCATCGCCCACTACCCGGAGCCCTTGGCCCACGAGCCCTTCGACCCGGTGGCCGCCGTGATCCACATCGCCGCCTGGCGCGCCCGGGCCGAGCACAACGGCCTGCAGCCTGACGAGCTGGCCGCCACGGTGCCGGCCGACGTCTGCAAGAAGCTGGGCCTGTCGCCCGACACCTTGCTGACCGAGATGCCACCCCTGTCCGAGCTGTCGGAAGGGCTGGAGTCGATGCTGGGCTGAGCGCCAGCAATCCCCCTCGGATCCCCCTCAGATCGCGAGGGGGTCCACGTCCACCGCCCAGCGGATCAAACCGCTGCGGCGGTGTTGTTGCGCCTGGGCCAGCCACACCGACTGCGCCGCGCTCAAGAACCGCTGCAGCACGGCGCGCTGGCCGCACTCGATCATGAGCTGCGCCCGCTCGACGTTGGCCACGCGCTGCACCGGCGTGGGCACGGCCGGGTAGAGCATCAGGCCGGCGGCTTCGGGCGCTTGCGCCACCAGGTCCTGCACCGCGGTGGCTGCGGCCTCCAGGAAACCTTGCGCGGCCTCTTGGGTTTTGCCCTCGGCGCGCAGCATGGCCAGGCTGGCGTAGGGCGGCAGGCCGGCCATCTGGCGTTCCTGCAACTGGCGCGTCGCGAAGGCCGCAAAGTCGTAGCGCTGCAGCGCCTGGTACAGCGGGTGGGAGGCATGCCAGGTCTGGACCCACATCTCGCTGTGGCCAGCCACGTCGGCATCGCGCCCGGCACGGCCAGCCGCTTGCAGCAAAAGCGCAAACTGGCGCTCGGCCGCGCGGAAATCGCTGGCGAACAAGGCCGCGTCCGGGTTCACCGCCGCCACCAGGGTGATGCGGCGGAAGTCGTGGCCCTTGGCGACCATCTGCGTGCCCACCAGCACGTCCACCTCGCCGGCATGCACGCTGGCCAGCTGCGCTTCCAGCGCGCCCTTGTGCTTGGTGACGTCGGCGTCGATGCGGCCCACGCGGGCGCCGGGCAGGGCGGCGGCAAGCTGCTCTTCCAGGCGCTCGGTGCCCCGGCCCACGGGCTGGATGTCCTGGTTGCCGCAGTCGGGACAAGCGCGCGGCACCCGCTCCGAGAAGCCGCAGTGGTGACAGCGCAGCGTGCGGTCGGCCTTGTGGAACACGCGCCAGGCGCTGCAGTGCGGGCAGCCGCTCTTCCAGCCGCAGTCGCTGCAATGCAGCACGGGGGCGTAGCCGCGGCGGTTGAGCAGCACCAGGCTTTGCTCGCCCCGCTCGACGCGCTGGGCGATGGCGTCCAGCAGGGGGCGTGACACCGGTGGCGGCTCTTGGCCCATCGTGGCCTTGAGCACGTGGTTCTGGTCCAGCAGGCGCACACGCGGCATGTCGCCGCCGCCAATGCGCTCGGGCATGTCCAGGCGAAGGTAGCGGCCCGTGCCACCCTCGGCCCCGGGCAAGGCGTTGTGCCAGCTCTCCAGGCTGGGCGTGGCCGACCCCAAGATCACCGGCACCTTCTCCAGGTGGGCGCGGTAGACGGCCAGATCGCGGGCCGAGTAGCGCGCGCCGTCTTGCTGTTTGTAGCTGGGGTCGTGCTCCTCGTCGACGACGATCAGGCCCAGGCGCGGCAGCGGCGTGAACACCGACAGTCGCGTGCCCAGCACCAGGTCAGCGTGGCCCTGCAGCGCCATCACCCAGTTGCGCAGGCGCTGGGCCGGCGTCAGGCCGCTGTGCAGCGAAACGATGCGCCGGCCGGCGAAGCGCTCGGCCACGCGGGCCTCCAGCTGCGGCGTCAGGTTGATCTCCGGCACCATCATCAGCACCTGTTGGCCGGCGTCGAGTGCACGCTGCGCCTCGCGCAGGTAAACCTCGGTCTTGCCGCTCCCGGTGCTGCCCCACAACAGGAAAGGCCGCGCGCCGCCCGCGCCCAGGGCGCTCAGCGCCTGGGCCTGCTGAGCGCTGAGTTCAGGCAGGGTGGCCCCGGCGCGATGCTCCTCAGGGCTCGCCAGGGCCTTGTCCAGTCGCTTGAGGCGACGCTGCAGCTGCACCGCGTCCACTTGGCGCAGTTCGGGCGGCAACACCATCAGCGCCATCTCGCCCAGGCTGCGCTGGTAATAGGCCGCGGCAAAGCCCACCAACTGGCGCCACGCAGGCGGCAGTGCCGGCAAACCTTCCAGCACCTCGATGACCGCCTTGAGGTCCTCGACGGCCATGGCGGGGGCCTCGCCCGACGCAGACGGCAAGGTCCAAACCACGCCCGTCACCACCCGGCGACCCAGAGGCACCCGCACCAGCGTGCCCGGTGGCAGCGGCACGGCGCTGAGGTAATCGAGCACACCCCACAAGCCACTGTGCTGCGGCGCTTCCACCACAACGCCCAAGCGCACGGCGGCTTCGTCAAGACGGGGGTCGGGAGCGGTCATGCAGAGCGGGATGTCGGAAGAATTCTGACAAAAGCGTGAAGAGGATGGGCCAAGTGCTTGATTTTCCGAGGGGTCACCCTTATCCACGGGGTCTGTGGATAACTTTGTGGGAAAGCTTTGTAAACGCTCGCTAAATGCTTGTCACGTCGTCGTTTGGGTCAGATTGCCTCAGAAAGAGGCAGCGCGATCGGCTCTATGTGAATCAATGACTTAGCTGCGGTTTGCGTGCATCACACCGCCCTCACCCGCGCGCCCCAGGGCAGTGCCATGGATCGCCCTTCTGTGGGGATAAGTGCGACGCGAGTCATCAAAATCAAGGGTTTTCCCTAGTTGCTCAGAGCCCTACATGGTTTGTCAGCGTCCGTGAACCAGTTCACGGATCGCGGTCATTCGTGAAATGCCCCTGCTTGTGCGGCCAAAGCGACGCCAAGCTTCCAGCGAGTGGCCAAAACGCCGCATGGTGCGTCGCAATTGTGCGCTGGATCGGTGCGGAATCTGCCGCCATGCAGTCCCATGACCCAGCCCGACTTGGCGCCGTCACCAAATGCAGCACTGGAACAGCCTCCGCTAAACCATTGATTCACAAAGCCTGGCTCCTTTGGACCATCCTGTGGATAACTTTGTGGGGAACATGGGGGACTTCTGGGTACGCCGGACAGGCCTCGGGATTTCCCCAGAAAGGTCAAATGGTGGCGCATGTGCACATAAGTCAATCAAATCAATGACTTGCAACAGCATTCCTGGCGCTTCAAGGGGGTTGACAAGGGCGCAGAAATGCGACCCTCCGCACGCTTCGTTTTGGGGATAACTGCCCCAGGCTGGCGCATGTTTGGGCCCATTTCCGCACCGCAACACCTGACGTGCCGCGCTGCTCGCGTCATCTGACGACGAAATGAGCCACATGGCGTCCCTTGAGCGGGGGTGTCCGCGGACAGCCCGCCCGCCGTGGCCACACGCAAAGGCTGACGCTCGGGTTATGCTTGAGCGTGCGGTCGTGCACAGCCACACCAGCAGGCCCGTCTGCGGGCTTGTCAGGCTGGGCAGAGCGCGTCACAACTCCACCCAGACCCTAGCGAGACAAACCATGAGCTTCTCGATCGAATCCAAACTCGGCGACCTGCTGGACAACGAAACCACCAAGGCCATCCTGGAAAAGCACCTGCCGGGCATCTCGACCCACCCGCAAATCGCCATGGGCAAGGGCTTCGCCCTGTCGATGGTCGCGAAGTTCTCCGGTGGCCTGATCACCGACGACCTGCTGCAAAAGGTCAACGCCGAGCTGACCGCTCTGTGATGTGACCGGTGACCGGTGCCCACTGCGGGCACCAGCCAAAAAGCCTCCCCGGCACCTTGCCGCAGGGAGGCTTTTTTTGGGGTGCGCTGGGCGCGCCTCAGACCGTCAAGGCCACATCTCGGTGGGCTGGGTGCAGTCGGGCGACGAGGGGTTCACGTCGCAGCGGATGCGCTTGATGATCTTCAGGCCCTTCTTGTCGTAGAAGCCCTTTTCGGCCATCTCGATGCGACCGTCGCGCATGAGGTTGACGTAGCGCTCGGCATCGGCCTCGGACGGGTCCATCCAGAACTTGGCAGGGATGGTCGCGTCGGCGCGCTTGGTCAGCTCAACGACCTGGTCAAAGCGGCTCATCCAGGCCTCGCGCGACTTCTGGCCGTAGCCCTCGGGGAACTTGTCGCGCTTGAAAATCATCTGGTAGGTGAGGATGGTCACGGGGAAGCGGTGCACCGCACCCTTGCTGCCCATGCCTTTGTGCAACTCCAGCGGCTTGTAGGCGATGGAGGGCGCCATGACCACGTCCACGTTGCCGTTGTTGAACATGGTGCCGAAGTTCATGACGTCGGCCGACACCGGGCGGGCACCCACGCGCTGGATGAGCTGGGCCTGGGCCTTGTCGTGGTCGAAGGCGGCCACGCGCTTGCCACTGGCAGCCTCGAGGTTGCTGATGCTGCGGTCGTTGACGAAGGCGTAAGCCGCGCCCAGCGGCGCGATGCCGCCCACTTCATAGGCGCCTTGCACCATCAGGGGCGCGGCCTTGGGCGAGGCAAAGGTTTGAACCGTCTTGCGCACGACCTCGATGCTGCCAGCCATGTCGAGCTTGCCATTGCGCAACACGGTGGACGCGCCCACGGAGTCGAGGGCCGCCGTCAGGGCATTGAACGAGCGGGTGCGCAGCGCGGTGGCCATGACGGCATCGCACTGGCCCGTGCGGAAGTCTTCCACCGCCACGCGTTCGTCGATGTAGGCCTTGAGCTCGATGTCGGCGCCGTGCTTCTGCATCTCAAGGGCGTAATCCTTGGCGCTGTTGTAGCCGTCGCCACTGGTGCCGAGGATGTCGAACACGCAGATTTTTTGCTTGGCCAAGGCCAGCGGGCTGGCGGCCACCATCGCGGCCAGGGCGGCCGCTTTCCAGGTCTTGTGCATGGGGAACTGTCTCCTGTCGTTGTGGTGCGATGCCGGGGTCCTTGACGCAAAGGTCAGCCGCGCGCATCCCAGCGGCACAGCATAGGGGGCGATCTCCCGATGGGCGAGAGCGACCCCGGGAAACCCCGGGGGTGGGACCCTCAGCCGGGTGGAACAACTGGCGTCAAATCCAGCCCACGCAGCGGGGCGCACCGCACAGGCAACGCAGGCGGCCTGCGTGGTGGGTCGGGCCGTAACGCGCGGTGAGCTCCTCGCCCTCGGCGATGTCACGCAGCGCGTAGAAGGCGACGCGGCCTTGCTGCACCTTGAGCACCATGTTGGGCGCACAGGCGTGGTTGGCGAAACGCAGCAGGTCGGTGGACTGGGTGGCGTCCACCGCACGGCGCTCCGAGATGGCGACCATGAAGATGCGTCCGGTGCTGCGCTCGGCCGCTCGGGCGCGGGCGCGGGCCTCGGCCAGGTCGATGAACTCGCCACGGATTTCGCCGATCTTGCGGCGCGCGGGGATGGCTTCGGCGGCGAAGGCGCCCTGTCCGTCGATGGCGCTGGGGCCGACGCGGACCTGGAACTTCTGTGGGTCGGCGGGCGGGCGCGAGGCCGGTGGGGCCAGCACGGTGGCGTCGGCGAGCGGCGGCGTCAGGGGTTTCAGCGTGGGCATGGCGCCGAGCCTAACCGCAATCCTCAGGCGTCGGACCACTCCAGCACACGCCAGCGTTCGGCATGGCCGTCGAGTTCGACCCAGGCCAGTCCGGGGTCGTCGGCATCCTGTTGCATCTGGCAGTGGTGGCTCTGGCCTTCGCGCGCCGGCAGGGTCGAGCGCTCCACCGTCCAGCGGCCCTGCTCGCAGCGACCGAAACTGAGCTCCTGGTCCAGCCAGTGCAAGGCTTGTTCGGGACGGTGCATCATGGCCTCGGCCAGGGTGAGCCCAGGGCGCATGCCGCGGGGCCACGCGATGGGACGCAGTCGCGCGCGCATGGCGTAAGCACCTGCCACCAGCACGCGGCGGCCATCGTCTTGCCCTTGGGCGTCGAGGCCGGCCAGGCAGCGGAAGCGGCCCACCGAATCGGGCAGCCGCTGCCAGAGCTCTGTGTTTTCGGCATGCACACCGATGCGCATGAGGCGGTCGGGAGCGAGGAAGACGACCCAGGCGGCGTCTGGCACGAGGGCTGGCGGTTGGTAATCGGCTTGGCGCAACCAGGTGCACAGCTCGCCCTCGGGATGGGCTTGCACCTGGGCCACACCGACGTGGGCCTGCTGGTGGGTCAACGCGGCGAGTTGGGCTGGGCTGAGGCGTCCGAGCTCGCGTGCTTCGCGCTGCTGCAAGGCGTCAGGCGGCACACGGAGGTGGCCATGCCAATGCCGGGTCTGCAGCCAGCGCGCCCAGGAGGCGCCTTGCGGAAGCTGGTCGTCCTCGGCATGGCCCGAGCGAACCCAGACGCCGCGGTAATCGGCAGGCACTTCCGTGCTGAGCGTCATGGCCGCTCCACGGCAGCGCTGGCATGGCTGCCATCGCCGCAGCTTGCGGCAAATCGGTGAGGGTGTGGCACGGGGGGCGTCGAGCACGCCGGGCCTGGCTGCGTCATCGTGTGCATGGCTGGCCTGTGCTGTCAGGCGTCCCTGGGTGGCCGAGCATGCACGGCAAGGTGCCGCCCGAATCGTTGCCCGCACTTTACACAGCGGCCGCGGGCTCACGCGACTCATCCGCGCCACATTTCCCCCCCTAGTTGCCAACGACAGGCCCGCTTGGGAAGCCCGCGCGACGGCCCGCCAGGGCGCTGACCGACATCTTTCACCTGGTGGAAGGCGGAGGCTAGGCGGGCAACAGCCCGTCGGCTCGGAGCAGCTGCTCCAGGCATTGCGCCTGGATGCCATAAAACGCCTTGATGTCACGGATCTGCGCCACCACCTCGTCGCTCGACCCCGCCTCGGCGCGCTTGACGGCCAGGATCATCTTGTTCTTGTTGGTGTGTTCCAGCGAGATGAACTCGAAGACCTGGGTGTCGTAGCCGGCGGCATCGAGCAACAAGGCGCGCAGGCCATCGGTGAGCATCTCGGCTTCCTGCGCCTGGTGGATGCCGTGCTGCAGGATGGGCCGCAGCGGGTGCGGGTTGAGCAGCTGCGGGCGCACTTCCTTGTGGCAGCACGGCGAGCACAGGATGATCTCGGCGCCAGCGCGGATGCCCAGGTGGATGGCGTGGTCGGTGGCGATGTCGCAGGCGTGCAGCGCGATCATCACGTTGAGCTGGGCCGGGTGGTAGTCACGCACATCGCCTTGCTCATAGTCCATACCCTGCAGGTTCAGCTTGTCGATGACACCGCGGCAGAGCTGGACGAGGTCGTCGCGCAACTCCACACCGGTCACCTGGGCTTCGCGCTGCAGGGTGTGGCGCAACCAATCATGGATGGCGAAGGTCAGGTAGCCCTTGCCGGAGCCGAAATCGACCACGTGGATGGGCTGTTGGTCGCGCGGCGGCTGGGCCAGCGGCGAGCGCGCCAGGGCCGCCGCGAACACCTCGATGAACTTGTTGATCTGCTTCCATTTGCGCGACATGGCCGGCACCAGCTGGCCGCGCGCGTCGGTCACGCCGAGCTCACGCAAAAACGGGCGCGACAGGTCCAGCAGGCGGTGCTTGTCGCGGTTGTGGGCACCCAAGGCCGCAGGAGGCGCCGAGGCATCGGCGGGGGCCGTCGCCTGTGCCGTCGATTTGGCGTTCGACAGCTTGCCCACGCGCACCGTGGCCTTGCCCTTCTTGCTGAATGCCAGCTGCACCTCTTCGGTCGGCGTGAAGAGGTGGGCGTTGCGGAAAGCGCCATCGCGCAGCCACAGGCCCAGGTGGTGCCAGGCCTCGTCCAGCGCCAGGTTCTTGGTGATGTCCTTGGTGGGGAAGCGCAGCACCAGGCTCAGGTGGGGCTGACCGCGCAACGTCACGGGCCGCGCGATGACGCGCTGCAGCTGCTGGCCCAGCGCCTCGATGTCGGCGACGCCGCCCTGGTAGGCCACCAGCATCAGCTGCGTCAGCCGGCCCGCACCCGCGGCCTCGCGCAGCAGCGCGCCGAAACGGGCCAAGGGTGCAGCATTGGCCTGTGCGATGTCGGCATCGGGCGAAGGGGCGTGCGCAGGGTCGGACATGGTGGTGCGTTCGGAAAGGGGAGCCATTGTGCCTGCCTGACTGGCGGCACGCGCGCCGCGTCACCAGCGGCTGATGCCGTAAGCCGTCACACCCATGCCAAAGACCAGTTGCAGCAGAAACAGCAAGTTGAATGCCGCGGTGTAACGCACCCAACGCCAACGTCGTTGGTCGTCGAGCAGGAACAGGCGGGCGTGTTCTGGCAGGCGCGCTTCAAGCTGCTTGAGACCTTGCTTGGTGAGGTGCAGCAGGTGGCGGCTGCGCGCGTCCACCACCGCAAACACCAAGGCCAGCAGGCTGACGAAGCCGCCCAGCAACACCAGCACGGCGGGGTGCGTGGCCTTTTCCAGGGCCGCGAACACCATGCCGTTGGCAAAGATGGACAGCGCCACGTAGAAGTTGAACGCCTTGAGCCGCTGCTCGGCGTTGAACTTCCAGTGCTCCCAGAGGTAAGCGTCGTGGGTCAGGCTCATGGGCAGGCGAAGCGCTGGGACGGGGGGGATGAACGAGAGGTTCAGCCGCGCGGCGGGCCACGGCGGTCGTTGCGGCCGCCACCGGCACCTGGCCCCCCTGGGCCGCTTGCACCC
>Ga0209617_10000595_pt1 | contig 16123 bp, 18 predicted proteins | sample LakEriepJuly2011_2_FD_187459 | JGI IMG/M metagenome (GOLD analysis project Ga0209617, IMG submission 187459) | Freshwater microbial communities from dead zone in Lake Erie, Canada - CCB epilimnion July 2011 (SPAdes) (version 2) | ecosystem: Environmental > Aquatic > Freshwater > Lentic >... | reverse complement strand
CCAGGTTGCCAACTGCATTTGAATCCGCAATTGAAACAGTGATAGCTGACTGCATCGCCGCCATTCACAATAAAGCCGCCGCGCCCTCTGTCGTCGTCACAGCACACCGCATTGAAACTGATCCAACCGCTTGGGGTTGTTTTTCGCTTACCGGGTAAGTAGTTTAACAGTGTGTTGGCAATAAGACTCATGCCTTATTATAACACATGTTGAAAATTATATCAACGAATAACGGTGACAGTGTTCACCAAACCGTAATATTCTGTGGGGTCTTGTTTGCTTTGATTTTGCCAAACATCTGGATACATCCAACTGATTCGCATGTAGTTATAACTCAGACCCGAAATAGGATCTGTTACAGCAACGTTGTTGAACGGCACTGTTGTGGTGGTGGCCACAGTGCAGTTAAATGATTGAATTCGAGTTGCGTTTTTAAATGATTCAACGGCAATGGTACTGTCATGAGTTGCTTCAACATATATGGTGCCAATGAAATTTGTTATTTTAATTTCAAAATCTATAGTATCAGTTGCCACAGCTTCATAAAATTTACATGGAATGGCGCTGGTATGATTGATAACATTGCCCATGAAGTTTATTTCGCCGCTGAAGCTGTCATACACCACATCATCTTTGAAAGTGGGTATGGCATTGCCAATCAGTTCAATTGTGCCCACTGCACTGAATCTGCTGTCACAATACAACATAATGTCGTTGCCACCGCTAACGGCTGTGACGCTGTATCTCAAAGTTTGATCCACAAGATCCACAAGATCGTCTGCTGGAATAGTAACTGTGCCCAATCCTTTCAAGGGTGTACTGGCATTTTGTATACTTAGACCAGAGCCCACCGTAAGTGTTTGTTTTTTAAATGACACAGTTATTATGGTAATTGCACTGTCAATGTCAGCATCCACACTTTTAACCACCACAGTGCCAATTATGCCTGTGCCTGTTATTATGTTGCCTGCAGAAAATATTCCTGTTATGTTTGCTGTGGGAACTCTGATAGTGGTAGATGTATCTTGACCCAGTGTGGCATACCTAGTGGCATTGGTAGCTGAACCTATAGTGTCCAACAGCGGAGTAACGGTGTAAGGGCTCTCTGGCAAAGCGTTGCCAGCCATGTCCATAACGTTCATCTCAATGTTGCCCAGTGTGAACAAATCTATACGCTTCTGGTCGGCGTTTTGAATATCAAACTGAATGACATTGTCAATGCCGTTGTAAATTTTTATTGTTCTTGCGTACACGATTGTATTCTCCACGGTGAATCCAGCCAAATCGGCTAACAATATTACTCTGTTAGGATATAAATAACTTTGAATTTTCTGCATTTGGCAAGGACCTTTATACTATATTTATGGCAAAACTAAGAGACAATATCGAACAAAACTTACCTTTTATCAGCGTAATAAATTACGGTGATAATGAATATGTAGGGATCATAATTAATCAGGATCAATATGTCACCAGTTTTTATGACTTAAATGCCATTAAGACAGCTGAAGAAATATCTGCATTCTTGGAAATAGGAGAAATATGGTGGTGGGAATCAAACCGTCAATATCCTATCAATATTTTCTGTATAGATCAGATTCAGCCATTTCACTATGCTATTAAAACATTCAACAGCAAGGATACTAGGATCATAATGGGTCCTGTTGTTAATCTGATGAATTTAACGTTGAAACGTGTCAAACGTAAAAGTGTACAGCTGGTACGCAAAGTTCGTTAACTGTAACCATAGCTGACGCCTTCGCAGATCAAATTCATCTGTACCACAATCACATGTGCGTAGGCAATGGCATGTGCTTTCTTAAAATAGTATTCGTCATTTTCAGGTTTGGTCCAGATTGTGGTTCCAATCTCTGGCCAAGTCTTCCCAATCAAGTGTCGCTTGGCTGGCCTTATCAAAGCAAGGCACATTGCCAACTGTTCTATGCTGGTTGGCTTCATCTGTCTCATCAAGTAACCATACCCGTTCACATGGAACAACAAGTTCACAAAATCGTCTTGTTCCAGCAAGTCCCACAAGGGTTCTGTCTCTAGCAGTTTAGTCAAATGCTCTTTACTTTTGACACCGTCATACACACTGACATTCAAAAAATCTATCTTAAAATAACCTCTATCTTCTGCATCTTTATAATCAATAGTGCTTATTCCCGTAATGGGATTATACGGAATAGCTGTACAATACACACCCGTGTTGTGCTTTTTAGCAGCGTCAATTCGTGCATCAACATGCTTTAACACAGTCAACGCTTGATTTCTATCTGCAAAGTCAATATCAATATCTGGCATTAGATCACACTCTCTCGGACTACTTCTTTGACCAACTGAACATCTGCTGGATGTTTTTTGAACTTGTGCATCCAAAATTGCAAATCAATAATGTTCTGCACATGTGCCAGTTGTTCATCGTTGAAATTTTTCAACATTGCTTTGCCGTTGGTTGAATTTAAAATCAACCACGGACTGATTTTGCCATCCTTGATGTCATAACAAGCACGGCTCAAACTCACATATAAAAAATAATGATTCCACGGTGCGTTGTGTGTATCTGCCCAAGACATCATGGTTTCAATACTGCGTTGCAATGCAGTCTCTACTGTTTCGGATTTAATAAGTTCAAGAACATATTGCTCATAAAGTTCGTCTCGACACCAGTGATCCAGTTTAACACCCGATACCACAACCCAGTTAATGAATCGTTCTGGATAAAGAGGATTGACATTACTAACAAAGCTGCCAAACTTAACAAAGGCATTGTAGTAAGAACTTTTACAAAACTCTTCGTACGTTTTTTCCTGTTTGTTTTGTGGTTGTGCTCTCTTGAAAAATCTACAAAATGTGTCATACGCCAACACAACATGACGTTCTGTACGTGCCAATGCTCTACGTTTTTGTTCGCAAATATGCACAAACAAAGTTTTTTCTTGAGTAAAACCCTTGTTACAGTATCCACAGATGTAGGGTTGATTGGCCAAAGTCATCATTTCAATTTTTTAGCTATAGTTGCTTCGTCCATGCCGTATTTACGTGCCAGTTCTTTTAAATCTTTGTCTGTTGATATGTCTGCTAACAACTCTATTTCATCTTTTTTACGGTTGGGATACAACTCTTCTAAAAACTTGGCTCGTTTGCCGCCAGTACCAGTTTTCTTTTTATTTCCCAGCCAATTATGATAAAACGTCTTCTCACCATTGTAACTGCACATACACAACAGCAACCAAAGTAACTTGGGATGTTTTTGTAAATCGTTCCAATTTTTATTAAAATACTCGTTCACAGTCAACACAAAATGTTCTTGTATTTCTCGCTTTTGATCTTGCGCACTGCTGATGTATCTGTTTAAGATAAAGAATTCGCTCTTGAGGCTCTTCTGCTGCATAGGAGTCATCTCATCCCAAGCTGCACGAACATTCATGTCTACAAATGCTATCTTTTCTTTTAATTCAATCTTGTCACTCACGGAGTTTGTCCTTGCTTAATTTGTATATCATTATAGCACGATCCAGGGCCTTTTGTAAAGTGGGATTGGATTGTGCTTCTCGACGAACTTCGCCCCACAACTTATCTTCCATCATGTGTTCGTGCAACGGCCTTCCATCATCAGTACGAGGATCCGGTTTGTTCTCCATTTCGTACTTGTAGCCAATCAACTTGCGATCAGTTTTGCCAAACTCTCGAGCATATATTTCTTCGCCGTTGCGTTCGTAGATATATTTGACATCGGGTTTGAGATTGCCCATTAGGAGTCCTTTGGTAACAACTTGATGTCAAACTGCATGACTGTTCTTGTTCCGGTTCCAGTCCATGGATAAACTGTATTTGCTATAAAACTTGGATACAGCACAACTGTGCCAGGCACTGGCAGGTATTTCCATTCGTCTGTCATAACAAACTTGGTGACGTCTTTGGCTTGAGGCAATTTGAATACAGACTTGGCTCCAAACTGATCTTCTGGTACATCTCCTGCTGGAGCACTGATAAACAACTGTCCGCTAATATGTCCGTACGGCCGCGTGTGCAACTCTTGAAAATCACCTTTTGTTTGACTAGTGATGCGTACACTATCTATCACTGGTTTACAATAATTTAAATCGGTCTCGCCTGATTGTTGTGTTATCAATTCCATATATCCGCCAGCCAGCGATTCAAGCCAGTCAGTCAACCACTTGATATCCAATTCTTTTTTGTTGGGATATATTTGAATTGTGGAGCCGCCGTGTTGACTCTTATCGTTTGCAACATTGAACTCTGTATCATCTGCCAACGATGAGCTCATGGTATAGATACGACTGAATTCTACTGGAGTTACTTGATCAACCGCAATCATAATGGGTTGAAAGTAAGCGACTTTTAATGTTATCATAATATCTTATCCAACTGAATTATTTCACTTTGTCTTGATATTTCTTTTACAAAGTACACACAATCAGGTTTTCCTCCAAATCTAGTTGGCGTTGCCAGCAACTGTCCGTTCTTCATTTTAGGAAAATACCACTTGACGTCACTGTAAAAATTTATAATTTTAATGGGTTTAAACTCTACTCTAAAACTGCTCAGTGGGTTAAACACCAAAGCTTCAAATCCTCGATCATTTAAACTAGTTAACGGTAAAATTTCAATATCACAACTACTAGAACTATCGCCTACAGCAATACTCCAATCAATGGGCATTGTGACTTCGTCGTTGCCTATTTGCAACACTATTGCAGGAGCATTAAAACTTTCCAGGAATATTAATGGCATGAAGAAAAAATCAGGCTCTTGTGGATTACTGTTGTCTAATACGGCAAATCTAGTATTTTCATCAACTTCTTCTGGTAAGTTGTTTAATGAAAATGTCTCGTTATCTAATGTTAATATCTGCATAAATCCTTATTTTTGCCAGTCCACTTTATCTAATGTAAAGGGATATTTGGCTTCCTTGTAAAATTTCTTACGCTCGGTAAGATGCCGTTTGGCCCATTTGCAGGTGCTGGTTAAATCCCAGATCTGGACGAAGTCTTTGTCTTCTGCTTTTCTAATGCCTCGCCCAATACTTTGTATAACTCGGACAAAGCTCTTTCCGGGCTCCAGAAGAACCAGATTAAAAATACGAGGGATATTAATACCCACAGCGGCCACACCGTAAGTTGCCACAATAACCTTATTAGTACTTGTTTTAACATCATCGTATTCTTCTTTTCTGTCTTTTGTTTTGACTTCACCTGATATAAACACACTGTCTTCTATTTCATTTACTAAAAATTTGCCTGAATCTATTCTATTAACTAATATTAACGTATTGCCTGAATCACTAATTTTTTTAACTAATTTACTGATATAAATCATCCTGTCTTCGTCGGTAACAAGATATTTTAATTCTTCCGGATATGTTTTAAACTCGGGCAAATCTATCATCTGTACCACATTCACATGACAGTTAGATAACACGCCCATCTCTTGTAACTCGTGTGCCTTGATACCGCCAACAACTGGACCAATACTGGCAAAGATAGGTTCGCTTTCGTAATCGCCTTTGGGCACAGTGCCAGTTAAGCCCCAACGTACAGGTGCATTACACAAATTTTGTGTAAGCAGATTCTTGAGAACATCAGCCTTGGCCATGTGTACTTCGTCAACAATCACTGTCTTGACATCAGCAAGAAATTCTGCCAAACTCATGATGGCATATTCGTGATTTTTACTTTTCTTATCAAATATATTGAGACTTTGCCAAGTACAGATAGTATGCGTCTTGTCAAGATTTTTACGGTCGCCATAATAAACACCAACATCTAATCCAACATTGATAAAGTCTTCTTCGGTTTGTTCAACGAGACTTTTGTTAGGAACAATGGTAATTGTGCGACCATATTTTTCAGCAAGATGACTCAGAGTTGCTGTTGTGATTGTTTTGCCTGCACCTGTGGCAATCTCTTGCAATGCCTGTGTGTTGGTGAGAAATTTGTTAATTGCATCAACTTGATAGTCACGCAACATAATGGGCTGACCTTCTTGCTGATGTCCTTTTGGCCACACTTTACCTAGGTCAGCCCAGTAGGTTTCTGTTACTGGTTCAAACGCAATTTGTTTAGTTGTGCGCAAGTCTTCCAACTCGTCCACGTCGATATCCATGTCAGCCAATATGCCAAGACAACGTTCCAATTGACTGAGGTATCCGTTGCCGCCCAATCCAAACATACTTATTTTGCCATCCCACCGACCCAACTGAAATGCAGGTCTGTAACGTGCAGTTGGATCCATGTACTTAAAAGCCGCGGTTAATTTTTTGCGAGCTTCCAAGGATAAGCCCTCAAATTTAATATTAACTTCATCGCGAATTATTAGTTTTACCGACATAAATTTAGTTTTGTTTGTTCCATGATTGATGGCTGTTCTGCATACTCTATTACTAGGTCGCAACAGTTAGAGTATACAGCAGTTTTACCGTGGCGTAAACCCATTCGAGTATCTAAGGTAATAACACTCATGGGACGCCATGCAGTTTTCAAGAAAAATTTCGGTAATTTTCCACTGGACACACACGCCACCTGGGTATCAGTTGTGAGGTTATAATTGTAATTTTTTTCTGCAATAAACTGATTAAATGTCTTGCCGGACTCGTCATTTGCTAATCTAAAATAAACACCTATACGATTAACAATATTATTTTTTTCCAGTGCTGCTGATAAAAGTTCGAGATTTTCAAAGTACTTGTTAGTGATCACAGTGTCAAACACCACAAGCAATGGCAACCGTTTTAATTGAATTAGGCCAGCAATTACTTCGTTTAATTCGTGTTCTTTTTTGTCAATCCATACTTTTGTTTTTGACCTAGTGGCCATGTACTCTACCAGATTTTCACCGGGATTTTTTGGATTTTCCACACGATACTGATACCGCATGCTTCGGTCATTGATAATGTTCTGATCAATGGTAGTTTCAATGCCAAGATCAGCTGTGATAGATTTTTGAAAATTTGGATGGATTATGTTGGTGATTAAAAACTGATTATCAATCTCAGTTTTTGACCAAGATTTTATGGTTCTATAGTGACCCGTTATAGTGTCGTCAATTTCAAACTCAAGCGGAGCAAGTGCTTCGTACAAGTGTACAATGTTACTCTCTGTCAATGCAGCCTGCCATCTTTTATGTGTTTGTGTAGTTGTTAAATTTTCTATTTTTTCGCTGATATTTTGAAGAATTTTACGAATATTTGAAGAAAATGTAAATTCGATAAAAATAACAAATTCTTGTTCAGCATCGCGATCAATGTATAATTTTTTTACTTGTTCAATGCGTCTAAACGTTTTAGACCAGCTTGGAGTAACAAGAGCTGTTTTGATTTCTTCGGAAAAAACCGGTATTTTTTCGGAATTTTCCCTGAGAATTTTAACTAGTAACTGACTTTGATTTTCAGTGATGAACAAGTGCGTATTAATAGAAGATGCCAAACTTCTAAGCACACGTGAGTCTCTACTGGCAATTTGCTCTTCTATAGTAGGCTCTGAGAAATTTACAATTTTTAATAAAAGTGCGTCGATAGTCGTCATAAAGTAAGTATACACTAAAAGATTTGTAAAATCAACCTTTTAGAAATTAATTGTTATTTTTAAAATTAACCCATTGTTCTAATAGGTCACTACTTGAATTTATTTTGCTATTTCCGCCAATGCCAAATTTTAGTAATATATTAGGCACAACAAGTTCGGGCACATTTTTGGCATTTCTGTCACCACCGTTGGCAAATATTATGCCAGCGTTGGGATACAGGAGTTTTACATTTTTAATGGCTTCAATGGCAGTGTCATCGTCATCGTTGAACAACATAACACTGTCAACCATTTTTAAATTTTCAATAATCTTAACACGATCCACTATAGGCAAAAAATTCTTGCCTTTTTTACGTGTAAGCCATGCATCACTGTTGATGCCAACAATTAATTTGTCGCCCAGCTGTCGAGCTTGGTTAAAATAATCTATATGTCCAGCATGTAGTGGATCGAATCCACCTGTAACCAAAACTATTTTCATATGCTGGCATCTTCCATGCCAGCAACACGCAATTTCACAATGTTAGTGATCTGCCATTGCTTTTGATCAAGTGATTTAGTAATACCCAACCACTTGTTTCGGAGCAGAGCAAACTCGTTGATAATTTTTTCAAAGTCAACAACATCTGCTTCTCCTTCTACATAACGGTCACAATCGCGACTGCTCAAAGCACGTTGATAGTTCTCTAAGTACTTGCGAAAGTGCTGACTTTTGAGTCTTCGCAGTTCAATGTTAAGATATTCTAAAATAGCTTCGATTTCTTGTAGCTGGCTGAATCGTTGTTCTACCACGCCTGGCAATGCAGCCGCGGCCTTTTCAACATTGCCAATTAGACGAACTTCTTTCCTTGCTTCTAAAAGTTCGTCTTCATAGTACAGCACAGCATCTGGGATATGACTAATATCCTTGGCTATTTTAGCATACCACATTAAAACTCCAATTCACCGTAGTCTTCGTCGTCTTCTTCTACTTCGTCTTCATTTAGGTAATAACCAATGGCTTGATCTAAAATTTCATCAACGCCTGTGGCGTCTTTGAACACTCGATCAGGAACACCAAAGTCTGCCAGCATGTCGATATATCGTTCTGCCACAGTCTCTAATTGTTTCTTATCCATGTATTCGACGAACATTAACCATACATCGCCAACTTGAGTTTCATTCAACATCTTCTTCGATCTCCTTAGGAATGGTAGCTGTTGTTAAAGTTTTGATATGAAATTTATTCATTATCATATCTAATTTATCATCTTTCCATTCTTTTCGGTAGAATTTGAACTCTTCGCCTGTCTCTGGATCAACCCATTTGAGCCTGTTGCCTTCTTGTTTCAACAAGCCGGCCTTCTCGCACATGTCCACCATGCCTGAATAAGGATTCATGCCAGTTTCATACGGAATTTTAATTTGCACAGTTTCAAAAGGTTTAGCATAACGTGTCTTCATGATTTTGCATGATGCACGAATACCCATGACATCTGAAATCTTGTTGCCGTCTTCATCCTCTTTGAGTTTTAGTTTTTTCATAGCAACAACAATACTAGAAGCATAAACAAATCCTTGTCCGCCTGAGATTTTGTCATCCGGATCAAACATGTCCTGCGATGCATAAGTGTGATTTGTACAAACCATACCCACATTGTAACTGCCAAACATGTTGACACAGTTACGCACTAAACTGGTAAGTGCTTTGGGTTTACGACCCATGTCTCCTTTCATGTCACCTGCTTGAAACTGGTTAATGTCAGTGGGAGTAAGCAACATACCCAGTGAGTCTATAACAAATAACACTTTGGGACGCTCTGCCATTTCTTTGTACTCTTTCATGAATTCATGAATGGTTTTTGCCACATCATCAATCATGGCCATGTTGAGTTTAAGAAGTTTGTCTTCGCCTGTATCTACACCAAGTGCGTGTAACCATTTTTCATCCAGCGCATTTTCAGTATCAATTAAAATAACATAAATGCCCTGTGCTTGTGCGTTGCGTACTAGGTTTCCTGAACAGATAAAACTTTTACCTGCACCGCTTTCGCCAGCAAACACAGTGACCTTACCTAGTGGAATACCTTTGTTAAAGTCCCCACTGATTAAGTAGTTAAGCGTAAAGTTGCCTGTGCTAACCCAATCTGTAGGATCATTAAATCCCACGCCCAGTCCATCAATACTCTTGGTTAGAGTTTTTCTAAATTTACTTAAATCAAATGCTTTCGTTGCCATTATTATTTTCCTATTATTTTAATATCAAGTTTGTGCTATATCCGCCTAAATCTACAGTACTAAGATCTCCACGAATAAATGTATTGAAGCATAGTGCTATTCTTGTTTCATTTAACGGGTTGGCATTGCTGCCGTGAAACAAATCACTAGGCCATAACACTATTGCGCCAGTATCTACTGAGATATTCCATTTATCTGCATTGTATATGTTGATATGTGTTTTACGAAATTGAATTGGCCAAGTTTTATCTAAATGATTTTTTGAAGTAACTATTAATTCACTTTTAGGTGAACTTTTTAGATAAAGACACCCGCTGATAATACTGTTAGGGTGAGGATGTGGTCCGTGATCAATATTGGGTTCGTTTCGGCTTAACCAAGAATTAGTGATATAAAATTCGGTTTCAATACCGAGAACAGCTGTTACATATTCTTGTAAATGGAATTCGCAGACCCGTCGAATACTCTTAAATTCTGGATTGTCCAATATAAACATATTTTCAGTTAAACCACACGTTGGTCTGAAATTTGGAAATTCTGTTCTATCTAAAAATCTAGTCAGTAGTGCATTATCCACACGGAATTTAGTATCCGGTACATGATATACTGGGGTTGAAAACAGTGGATAGATTATAGGTTGCATAGTGTTTTTAGGTAAGATAACTAGGGCGTGTGACTAAGTCACAGAGGCCCTGGCCGTATTACTTTACTTTTGACGATTGCGAATCATTGCCAAGATGTCTTGGGCACGTGAGTCGCCACCGCCACTTGCTTCAGCCGCTGGTGCTGGAGCAGGCGTAGTTTTTGCTACTGGAGCAGGCGTGTCATCTTCGTCATTGTGTGATGGCGCAGGTGTTGCCTTAGGAGTTGATGCTGGCTTTTGTGGATCGCCAGTGTTCTGGCTCATGCCAGCTGGTTTGAAGTATTGACCCCAACGTTCCATGTCATATGGTTCGCCATCAACGCTTGCTTCAAACATTTCTTTCATGACCTTCAACTCAACTTCGCCTGGCTTCTTAGGCAAGAAATCAGTCAAGTTAAACAGGCCATGTGTCTTGATAGCTGCTTGTTCAGCATCGCTCAATGGACGCTCACGGCGACTCCAAGTGCTGGTAGAATAGTCAGCATATCCGCCCTTTGAACCTTTCTTCATACGATAGTCCAAACCATGCACAAAGTCAGTTGGCAAATCTTCCAATTCTGGGTCAACCAGGGCTGCACGAATGCTTGTGAAAATTTGTGGGCCGATAATGAATCGACGGATTGGATTTTCTGGTTGCTCTTCAGTCTTTTCGCCTAGTCCGTCTTCCACAACAAAACCTTGGAAAATGTAACTGCGTTTCTTCCAGTATTTACGACCCATATCTTCCAATGCTGGGTCTTTGAACCATGCACGAACTTCACTCAAGATTGGGCAAGTGTCGCCATACATTTCCACACATGGTACTTGTACTGTGATGTTTTTGCTTTCAGATTCGCCTTTGATGCCTGCAAAGGGAAGTTTGATCATTGCACGTTCAACCCAGAAAAATGTGTTATCTGTGTTGCCGTCTGGTAGGAATCGCATAACGGATTCGCCACCTTCTTTCAAGTTCCAGAACGGATAAATTGACTTATCACCGCCTGTGCGTTCTCCAGAACCTTTTTGTTCTGATTGCTTTAGTTTTGCTCTAATTTCTGCCAAAGTTGCCATAGTAGTTTCTCCTGTATTAGCCTTTGTGTTAGCATTTCTGCTGTTTTTGCCTATATGTTTTATACATCATGCATAAAACAAAAAGTGCATATATGTTATTATACGCACTTTTATTTATGTTTGCAAGAGAAATCTTGCTGGAAATATGAGTTGTTTACTCGATTATCTATGATGAATCAAAGTCATAATTCTGCTCAATTCGTCATTTCTAAAACCAGATGATTCGCGTTGAATACTTTCTTCCCAGTTATTATCGTCATTGCCTAGGAATGGATCGTTTGGATTTACGCCTGCAACATTGCCCGCAAATGGATTATTTGGATCTACGCCTGCAATAGTTCCGGGAGCCGATGGTGGCTTCACGGCGCCTGGTGTTGGTGCTGGGCGTTTTGCTTTCATAGCTGCCATTCTAGCTTGTTGTTGAGCCAACATTGCATTAGGATCTGGCATTGCTTTTTGCATATTAGCCAACATTTGATCGGCGCTTGCACCAGGTGCAGGTGTGCCTAATTTGGCTATTGTGGCTTTCATTGCTTCGGCGGACGTTGGTGCTGCCAAGGGCTTGCCTGGCGTCAGAGGGGTGCCTGCTGTAGCAGTTGGTGCAGCTGCAGGTGCTACATTGGCCGCTTGACTATCTTTGGCAGCATTGTATGGTGCAGCTGCAGGTGCTACATTGGCCGCTTGACTATCTTTGGCAGCATTGTATGGTGCAGCTGCAGGTGCAGTCGCTGTTGGTGCAGGCGCAGCAGGCGCTTTACCAGCGGCCGCATCCTGTGCTGCTTTTAATGATGCTGCATTAGTTGCTACTGGTGCTGCCGCTTGAGCAGCTGCCTCTTCGCCTGGATTACCTACACCTGTGGCCGCACTTGTTGCTGCTGGCTTAGGGCCGCGCCAACGTGGATCGTCGGGTGTTAATCCTGCATTTGGATTACGTGCTTGGTCTGTTCCACCGTTTGCGCCTGAGCCGTCATTTGCTGTTAACATATCTTGTGATGCAGCAATTTCTGCAGGAGTACGTAACTCTTGGCCTGCCGCAGGTGCTGCCGCAGGCGCTACCGCAGGTGCTGCCGCAGGTGCCGCACCACCAAATTGATTAATAGCTGCTTGTGTAGCTGGGCCCATGATACCATCAGCTTTAATTTTTGCACCTTTAGCAATCAAATCTTGTTGTTGTTTCATAACAGCCGGATCTGATTTAGCTGCTGGTTTTGTAGTGCCAGCTGGTGCAGCAGCTGCGCCACCTGCGGGTTTGGTCATTGCTTGCCCTGCAGCCAAACCGCCAGCGCCAAGACCCAAGCCCGCCGCAACTTTGCCGCCGGTTGTTTTAAGTGCGTTACCAATTGCAGATCCTGCGCCCTTGACTGCGTTCATTGCACCGGTGCCAATTGCGCCCCAGTTAACTTCGTTAACTTGTTCGTTTTCGACCACTGCCATGTATTCTCGCAAACGATTCACACGGTCTTTTAATTCTGATTCTGTAATTTTTTTCATAATAGGTCCTTATTTCCTTAATCCTGCAATTTTCAGCATCTCGTGCAACTCCACACTTTCTTCCCAATCAGTATCTGGCATCTTAGGCATTTGTCCAGGAATTAGCTTTTGGCCACCTGGCATTTGACCTGGAACCACATTGTGTTGTTTGGTAAATGCGTCAAATTCAGCTTGAGTAGCTGGCTTGCCATTAACTGTGATTCCGTTCTGACCCTTCATTTGTTGTTTCATCTGCGACATTCTTGCCTGCTGACTTTTCATCATGGTTGACGGATCAAGATTGGACATTTTTGGATTTCTTGCCTGCATGGCCTGCATTTGTTGTTGCAACATGGCATTGGGATCCATGTTTATGCCTGGCATCTGTTCGTCTGTCATTTGGCCATGCATACCGGCCAAATGTTTGATGTGGCCAATCTCGTTATCAGCTTTGTTACTGGGATCTGCCTTGTCAATCAGTTGTATCACACGACGAAGATCGTCTTCTGATGCATTTTTGTACTCGCCATTCTTGAAACCTTTCATTACGTTTATCTTGGCTCTGGTCCCGCCAATTGTAAAGTTCTTGGCTTCTTTGTTCCAAAATCCTGCAATACTTTTAAGTATTTGTTGAACTCCACTTTCGTTAGATCCTGGTTCGTCATCGTCGCCGAAACCAAAATCTTTTGGACTCATTCCGCATTCTTCAATACAATCGTGCAAGGTCATTTCTTTGTGACCAAAATCCAATTTTGTATCCAGTTTGGCACCATGCTTCTTGGCCGTGTGTATGGCTTTAATTAATTTGGCTTTGGGGTGTGAACCTTCTGCTACTGGTGCTGGAGGCGGAACTTCGGGCGGCATTGCTGGAGGTACAGCACCTGCGTCTGGAGCTGCTGGAGGCGCTGCTTCGGGCGGTGGTGCAACTGGCTCAGCACCCGGTGTTGGTGCAGCTGCGTCTGGCGGAGGAGTTTCGCCACCAATTGGTGTGGTGTCTGTTCCGCTATCAAGTTGTTTACTTGCCACAATTGTTTGTGCAATTTCTTCAACATCGCCTGTGGTTGAGCTTTCTAAACTGTCGTCTTCTATTTTACCTGTGGCCAAATCATTTAGATACTTTTTAACCATAGTGCCAACATCATCTTCGTCTGACATACCGTTTAGGTAATCGTTAGCAAACATTTCGCTATCAATAATACCCTTTAAACTTAATGCAGCATTAACTCCGTCTACTCCTGGTGTTAGGCCGCCAGCTAATAAATCTTTTAATTTGGTCAATGCTGCTGATTGTTTTGCAAAATCAGAACTAAACAGTTCATTTTCGCCTTCTTGGCTGTCTTCATCTTCTTGCACAATGGAATCAATGAAGGACTCAAATCTACCTTCAGGATCCAAACTTTCATCTTTTTTGTTTAGTTTTTCTGTTTCACGACGAGCTTTGTCACTCAAGTTAGTGACCTTGCCTCGCGCATCTTTGTTAGTGGCTTTTTTCCATTCGCCTTCTTCTTTCCAGCGAATAACATTGCCATTTTCATCTTTTTCTTCTGAACGTAACTCACTTAGTACATCGTTGGGACTTAGTTCTCTAACAGCAATATTCTCACCAACTAGGCGATAGATGTACGGAAATGCTGTTTTTAATTCTTCGTTAAATGTGCGTATTGTTAATCTGTTGACCCAGTCATTTAAAATATCTTCTGGAATTTCTTGATTTTCGTGAGCTTCAAAACTTTCAGCAAACTGTTGATAGAAAGCAGGACGTTGCAAGCTGTGTACTTCTTTTTTCACAGCATCAATGCGTTGGCTCACTTGCTGATTGATGTCGTCCATGGCTTCTGACAATGTTTCGTTTCGACCAACATAACCTTTGAATTTGCGTAACTGTGCTAATTCTTCACTTAGGCTGGTAATGTGTTGACCAATAGCATCGTATGGATTGCCACCAGCTTTGAGGTGTTCTGCTAACGCACGGGCGCCATTCAAATGTTTAAATGGATATGCAAAACGTTCTCCCATGGCATTTTCAACATAGATACGTTCAATGTGCATGGTTCGGCCAGCAGCAAGTTCTGGGTTGACTGGCTGACTATGTTTAACGATCAACTTGGCTTCGCCGAGGTCTTGGTAACTTATCTTTGAAGTACCGTACATTTTGCTTTCCATCATGGGTTCCATGGGTTGTTCCTTACGTTTTGCTTGAAATTCATAATCTCGTTTGTCTAATTGGCTTTTGGCAATATTTTGCACATCAAAATTCAACAAGCGATCTTTAGCAAATTGCCTGAAACTTTTAATAAATTTAAATGCACGATGATTTCGATTTGATGCCAGGTCGCCGACGAGTTGCACAACAATACCGTCATCTTCGTCTAATGTGATAGATACATTGCCTAGACTCACGCCTTCATCTTTGTATTCAAACTCAAAAAATCTAGCCTTGGGTATATCTTGTTTTTTACTCAACACAGTGGCGTTTTCGTCACCTATTTTAATGTTAGGAAAACGGGTTTCTATCTTGCCATAGAGGTCAAGCGCAATTTTATCTAAATTAGAATTCATCTTATATTTATCACATCCCTGTGGAAACGAATATAGGCAAGGGCGGTTCCCAGTCATCCGAATCAAGTTCGCTAGATACTCGCATTAGCTCAAAAACCGCTGGATCCCACTCTGCCAACACCAAACTCATGCGGACTATTAGTAATAATGCCGCTACTAAATCGTCGTGTTGTCCAACTTTTGCTTTAAAGCTAGTGCCTGCAGCAATAAACGTTTTTAGTTCACTAATCAGCGGACGACTATTTAAAGTCATTTTTCCTTCTTCTATTAGGTATTTAACTTTGGCACATGTTGAGATTTTATTGCCAAATGTAGTGTTAAATCCCTTGCGAAACTTTTTAACATGTCCTTTGCGCATAGGCTCGCTAAGAAACAACCCTGGAAAAGTTTCTTCTCCTAGGTTAGCAATTACAACCAGAGCACTTTCACCCACTGTGTTGTTTTCAACACTCCAGTATATTTGATTGTAACTTTCTCCGCCTATTTCTCCAGCAATGTATAACAGTATATCTCTAAATATTTTGACTTGTTGCTGGATTGGTGTCACATTGTGTTGCCACTCGGCAACTTGTATCATCTCAGGCATTTGAAACACTTCAATGGCTCCATAGTCCCCGCCTGTACCCAAACTAGGATC
>Ga0209617_10000594_pt1 | contig 16136 bp, 14 predicted proteins | sample LakEriepJuly2011_2_FD_187459 | JGI IMG/M metagenome (GOLD analysis project Ga0209617, IMG submission 187459) | Freshwater microbial communities from dead zone in Lake Erie, Canada - CCB epilimnion July 2011 (SPAdes) (version 2) | ecosystem: Environmental > Aquatic > Freshwater > Lentic >... | reverse complement strand
ATCGCAGGCATCGTCCGCTCGCACGCAGCAACACAGCCCACCAAAGTCGCCCTCGTGCAAGGCGACAAAACCCAAACATGGGGTCAGTTATACGAGCGCTCTTGCAGGGTTGCAAACGCATTGAAGTTGGCCGGCGTCGGCCCACAAGACCGAGTTGCATTTCTAGACAAGAACGGCATTGATCACTTCGAGGTTTTTTATGCGTGTGGTTTACTCAATGCCGTCAGCGTGGATATCAACTGGCGACTTGCACCACCAGAGGTGGCATTTATTGCCAATGACTCGGCCGCAAAGGTGCTCATTGTTGGTCCTGACTTTGTTCCGGTGCTCGATGCAATTGCAGGCGATCTTCCCAATGTCAAGACAATCGTTGTCATTGGTGGTCACAGCAAATATCCATCGTTTGCCGATTTCTCGGCAAGCGGCGATGCAACTGATCCCGGCGTCGAGTCGGCACCTGGTGATGTGGCATTTCAGTTGTACTCAAGCGGCACAACGGGTCGGCCAAAAGGTGTCATGCTCACCAACAAAAACTTTTTTGCGCTCATTCCATTTGCTGCAGAAATCTGGAAGTTCACCGACCGTACGGTCAACCTTGTTGCAATGCCGCTCTTTCACATTGGCGGCGGCGGTTGGGCAACTGCAGGTATGGCGCTTGGTTGCAAGTCAATCATTATTCGCGATGTCAACCCAGCCGAAATAGTGACGCTCATCGGCAAGCATCGCATCACGCACGGCTTTTTGGTGCCGGTGCTGTTGCAGTTCATGTTGATGGTGCCAGATGTAGACAAGGCCGACTACTCGAGCCTTGAATTAATTGCGTACGGTGCTTCGCCAATCTCTGAAGAGGTACTTGCTGCGTCGATCAAAACATTTAAGACCAACTTCATGCAGGTGTACGGCCTTACCGAAACCACGGGAGCAACCACCATTCTCATGCCAGAAGATCATGATCTTGAAGGGCCAAAGAAAAAGTTGTTGCGTTCGTGCGGAAAGATTGTGCCCGGGATGGAACTACGCGTTGTCGATTCGGAAACCGGCAACGACGTTCCCGTCGGCGAAGTGGGCGAAATTTGGGTGAAGGGTGGCCAAGTCATGTTGGGCTACTGGAACATGCCCGAAGAAACTGCCAAGTCGATCAACCCAGAAGGTTGGTTTAAAACTGGTGACGCCGCGTATCAAGATGAAGACGGCTACGTCTACATCTACGATCGAGTCAAAGACATGATCGTCTCTGGCGGCGAAAATGTTTATCCTGCCGAAGTGGAAAATGCGCTTATGGCTCACCCGGCAATTGCCGACGTGGCGGTCATTGGTGTGCCCGACGAAAAGTGGGGCGAAGTGCCAATGGCAATCGTGGTACGCAAGGCGGACGTGGCGGTCACCGAAGATGAGATCATTGCCTTCGCCAAAGAGCGTCTGGCTGGGTTTAAGTGCCCCAAGTCTGTCTCTTGGATCGATGCGCTTCCTCGCAACCCAAGCGGCAAAATTCTGAAGAAGGACTTACGCGCCCCGTACTGGGAAGGTCGAACTCGCAAAGTCAACTAAGCCTCATCTAGTCTCATCATCATGAAACTTTCGATGATGATCAATTACATTTCAGACTTTCAGTCGTCGGCCAAGCAGGTTGTTGAGCTTGAAAAAGTAGGTCTCGACATGGTCTGGGTGGCAGAGGCGTACTCGTACGACGCCATTTCGCAAATTGGTTATCTTGCTGCAGTCACCAACAAATTGCAGATCGGCACTGGCATTATCAATGTGTATTCGCGCACTCCTGCGCTTGTTGCAATGACTGCTGCCGGTTGCGACTATGTGAGCAACGGAAGATTCATTCTTGGTCTTGGTGCATCTGGCGCACAGGTGATCGAAGGTTTCCATGGAATGCCATATGAGAAACCATTGCAACGCACCAAGGAATACATCGACATCTGTCGCGAAGTGTGGAAGCGTGAAAAGCCTTTGTCATATCAAGGCAAGACTGTAGAAGTTCCGCTTCCACAGGGCCAGGGCACCGGACTTGGTAAAGCACTCAAATTGATCAATCATCCAGTTCGTAACGAGATTCCAATTTGGTGGGCATCACTGATGGGCAAGAGTGTTGAAGCGACTGCAGAGATTGCTGACGGTTGGATGCCGATTTTTTTCTATCCAGAAAAATTTCAGAATGTGTGGGGCGATGCTCTGAAGGCCGGCACCGCAAAACGTGACCCATCGCGTGGTCGCATGGACATTTCGGCGGGCGGCATGCTCGCAATTGATGAGTCGCTTACGGGCGAAGATCAGCAAAAAGTTTTGGACTTTGCACGACCTTCAACTGCTTTGTACGTAGGTGGCATGGGTGCTCGTGGCAAAAACTTTTATAACGACATCTGCAAGTCGTACGGCTACGAAAAGGAGGCCGTCGAGATTCAAGATTTGTACTTGGACGGCAAGAAGCAAGAGGCTGCAGCAAAAGTTCCTTCTGACTGGTTGCTCAATTCGCATCTTGTTGGTCCGAAGGGTTTTATCAAAGAACGCCTTTCAGCATTCAAGGAAGCAGGAGTCACGGTCATCTCCGTCAATCCGATTGGTCCAGATGCAGTGCAACAAGTTGAGTTGTTGCGCACATTGATGGACGAAGTTTAAGTCGACGAATTTAAAAATCTGATGTCCGAATTCGTTTCTGGTTTTGTCGCCCCCGGTTGGGAGGCGGTACACGATCAGTTTGTGACGAATATTGAAACCAAAGAAGACATCGGTGCCGGCTTGTGCATAATTCACCATGGTCAACCAGTAGTCGACTTAATTGGTGGATTTTTTGAGAACACTGCAACAATTCCGTATGCGCGTGACACGTTGCAACTTGTGTTCAGCAGCACGAAAGGTGTTGTTGCTACTGCAGTAGCCATGTGTGTGGAGCGCGGACTCTTGAGTTATGACGAGCCGGTGGCGTTGTATTGGCCAGAGTTTGCTGCAAAAGGCAAAGAGAAGATCACGGTGGCGCAATTGCTTTCGCATCAAGCCGGTCTGTACACGATTGATGGAACCATTGCATTTGAAGACGCTTTGGACTGGAACACAATCACACAACGCCTTGCCGATACAGCGCCAATTTTTCCTGTCGGATCAACCCACGGCTATCACGCCATCACGTTTGGCTGGTTGGCTGGAGAACTTGTGCGCAGAGTGGACGGCCGCAACATTGGTCGCTTTATTGAAGAAGAAATTGCCAACCCACTCGGCATTGAAATTTATGTTGGGTTACCTGAGCAACACGAGCATCGGGTTTCTCCACTGAAAAATGGTTGGACAAAAGTCTGGCCAGAAATCCAAATTGATAGGCAGCCTGCACCGGTAGTTCCGTTTGGTCCAGACACCCCGCTTGGTCAAGCCCTCACGCTCAATGGGGCATTTGTTGTGAGAGGTGGATTCAATCGACGCGACATGCACGCCGCCGAAATACCTGCTGCGAATGGCATCAGCAATGCGCCTTCGCTTGCACGCATGTATGCCGCAACAATCGGCGAAGTAGATGGAGCAAACGGCAAGGTCCGTTTAATTTCTGAAGCAATGATGCAACGCGCAAGTGCACCAATTACTCGACCTGACGAAATCGATTTATGTCTGATGCGTAAGACAAACTTTGGTATGGGGTACATGACGCCGACTGCATTGATGCCACTGAGTGGACCACAATCATTTGGTCACTCGGGTGCTGGTGGCTCAATAAGTTTCGGGGACCCTGTGCGAAATCTTGCTTTTAGTTATGTAATGAACCGAATGGGTTCCTATCTGTTTACAGATACGCGTGCATCTAGTTTGATTGCTGCTGCATCTCGCTGCGCAGACGCTTTCTAAGACCAATCGTTCCTAGCAAGTACGAGAGCGAACACAGTCCCGAAATTCCCGCAACAATTGCTATGGCAATGCGAATGGGGAGTATTTCGCCAAGAATTCCTGTTCCAATGCTGCTGAGTCCAGTAACAAGCATTGCAAAGCCCATGTCGCCAGCGATCACTCGACCCCGAATGTGGTCTTCGGTGCTGGTTTGCAATCCGTAACTTGCCATTGTCCAAATTGCGCCGCCTCCTATGTGGGCCACGCCAATGGAAAAGGCTGCGAGCCACAACGATGGACTTGATGAAGCAGCAAGATAGAAAATGCTCCACATCACGCCACCAACTCCACACAACAGCAATAGTCGCGGCATGTTGTTGCGTGCAAAGCGCATGAAAACAAATGGACCAATTGCAGCTCCAAGGCCACGTGCGGCAAGAAGCAACCCGCTGCCATCGTCTCCGGTGTTAAAGGCATCAATTGCCAGCACTGCAAGCTGGCTGACTGCTCCTGCTCCTACGGCTTGGGTGGTTTTAGAAGCCATGAGAGCAAAAATCACGTTGTTCTCTTTGGCGTAGTGGAATGCTTCGCGCATGTCGGCAATTGGTCGAACTGGTTCGCGCACGGCATGTGCTTTTCGCTCCTGTAGAGGAACTTTGATGAGCGCAATCAGTGCTGCACACACCACAAAGGTGCCGATATCGGCAACAAACGTTGCAGTTCTGCCAAAGGTTGCTGCAAAGAGACCGCCGATGGCGGAGCCAATAAATACTGATGCGCCCCAGCTAGAGCCAAACAATGCGTTTGCTTGACGGAGCTCTTCGTCGTTGCGGGTGATGTTGGGTAGTGCCGAACCAAATGCAGGAAGCGTGATGACAGCCAGTGACGAGATCACTATTTGCGTCAGAAGAGCCAACCAAATGCGATCTGCATTCGAGAGTAAGAATCCAATACCGCAAATGGCTTGTAATGCAGAGACAAACACAATGATTCTGCGGCGATCAAACTTGTCAACAATTGGACCAGCGATAGGTGAGAAAAAAAACGACGGCAATACGTATGCGGCGTACACCAGCGATACCAGGAATGTGGAGTCGGTGGCTTCTTTGATTAATCCAACAAGGGCCACATACGTGAAATAGTCGCCCATAACCGAAACATTTTGTGCAAGGAATAAATTGCGCACATCGGCGTTAGAGCGAAGTACTCCCATGAGAAGATGTTTACTTGCGCAGTGCTTGAATGCGGTCGAGCGTTTGCTCGGCCTCCGCCACCATGCTGCGCACCAAGTCTCCTGCAGAAACAAGTTCATTAATTGCGCCAACGCCTTGCCCGGCTGGCATGAACTCGCGCTCGACATCGACTTTTGTGCCAACTGGATAGCCAAGGTGATTCACGCCGGCCTGCATTGAAGCGATCGCTTGTTGCGGAAATGGCAAGAGCGTCTCTGGGTGCTTTTCAAAATCGTTTGTCCACTCATTACGCACGACGCGACATGTCTTGCCTGTGTAACTGCGCGTGATGACGGTGCCGTCTTCGCCCGTGGCAATCAGTTTTTCTTTGTAGCCGTCAACCGCACGAGCTTCTGGTGTTGCGATAAAGCGAGTGCCTATCCACACGCCGTCGGCACCAAGCGCTAATGATGCAGCGAGGCCGCGACCGTCGTATAAACCACCTGCAGCAACTACCACTACTTTTTTGCCAACGGCATCTACAACTTGTGGAACGAGTGCCATGGTGGCAACGGTGCCAGTGTGGCCACCCCCTTCGGTGCCCTGAGCAACAACAAAGTCGCAACCACTTTCAACAGCAGCAACCGCGTGTCGAACTTTTCCGCACATTGATCCAACAATTACGCCGTGGCTGTGCAGTCGCTCGATGATGTCGCGTGGCACTCCGAGGCCCGCAACGAAAACCCGTGCACCACTCTTGATTATCAGGTCAACGTCGCGCTCGAGTGTGTGTGGAAGTGCGGTCAGCAAATCGACACCAAATGGTTTTTGGGTCAGGCTTTTGACGCCTTCAATCTCACGAGCCAATTCGCCATCTTGCATGGTCGATGCACCCAATGTTCCAAGACCGCCAGCCTCCGAAACTGCTGCAACGAGGTGGTGGTAACTCACACCACCCATGCCTGCAAGCATGACGGGGAATTCAATGTCGAGAAGTTCGGTCAGTCGCGTACGCATGCGTTCCAACTTACTTGGTTTGATCGTAAGTTACGTAGGCGCCGTCACGACCTAAGAAATTGCGATGCCATCGAGACGGAGTAAAAATTGCTGCTCGGGGCTCGTCTTCAAACATCCAGCGCACAAAATTGCGCCTCGTCCATGGAGTCAGGTTGGCTACACGTAGTGCTGCTCGGGCGCCGAGAGACGATTTTAAAATTGTTCCAAGAGCCATAGACATGCGGTGATCTGCAAAGAAGTTCTGCTTGACAAGTTGCTCGTACTTATTTCGAGTGACCGAAGCTTCGCGGTTGATGCCTGCGAGAATTGCTCGCGCACTCAGTTGTCCAGAGAGCAGTGCCTGGCCGATACCTTCACCGGTGAGTGTGTCGGTGACACATGCGGCATCACCAATAAACAGCACGCGGCCACTGGAGAGCGGGGCAGATGTGACGCGTGCGGGAATAGGCCATGCAGTGTGTCGGTCTTCCATGACGACGCCTGAGCCAAGTGCGCCAGCAATATGTTTGCGAGCGAGCAAGTTTGGCCAGAGGTCTTTCATTTGTTGCACCGAGTACTTGCCACCACGCAAGATTCCGAAACCGATGTTGACACGGCCATCTTGCAGCGGAAACGACCACGCGTAGCCGGGCAATAAATCTTTTTCGAACCACACGTGCAAGCGGTCTTTTGCAGAACCTGTGACGTTGTTGGCATATTGACGAAATGCGTGCCACTCGCCAAGGTATCCCGGTGTTGACATGCCAAGCGATTTGCGCACTGGCGACCACATACCATCCGATGCGATCACAAACTTTGATTGGACAGTTTCACTTTTATTGTTATTGCTGCTGATATCGATCGTGATGTGATCTGATGTCTGTTCGCGAACAGAAACAAATTCGTGGCCCTCGAGCACACGAATGTTTTTTGATCGAGCCAACTGCACCAGGGCATTGTCAAGTTCAATTCGTGGTGCGATTGCTGCAAACTGACCGCGAGTGGGAAGTGAAAACTGCATCTCGCTGCCGCTTGGTGAGCGCAGCCATACGTCGTTGCACACTGTCCAATTGGGCACTGTTTTGGGGTCAAAACCGATTTCATCCAAAATGCGAAGCGCGCCAGTGGTTAAACCGTCACCGCAGCATTTGTCGCGAGGAAAAAAAGCCTTATCAATAACAATTACGTCGAAATTGTTGGCACGTAATGTGAGCGCCGCTGCAATACCGCTTGGCCCTGCTCCGACGACAAGAACATCGCACACCAAATCGGCAGCAATGTTGTTCGACTTGGTAAGAGACACGGTATTCAGACTAGAGTCGTTGAACATGAGCCGCTTATGTGAAGGTCGAGTAGTTGTTGTCACTGGTTCGGGACGCGGTATTGGTCGCGAACATGCTTTAAGTCTTGCCAAACACGGCGCACTGGTCGTTGTCAACGACTTGGGCGGCGGTGTCGATGGCTCGGCAGGCGATATTTCGCCAGCACAAAGTGTTGTCAATGAGATCGAAGCCATGGGTGGTCGTGCTGTTGCTAACGGCGACGACATTTCAACTTGGGCAGGCGCAGAGCGTCTGATCCAGACAGCGGTCGACACGTTTGGTGACTTGCATGCAGTTGTTAACAACGCTGGAATCTTGCGCGACCGAATGATGGCCAACATGTCGGAAGAAGAATGGGATGCCGTCATCAAAGTGCATCTCAAGGGCACGTTTGCACCGTCGCGTTTTGCTGCTGCGTATTGGCGCGATCAAAGCAAGGCTGGAAAACCAGTTGATGGTCGCATCATCAACACTTCATCGGTGTCTGGTATTTATGGCAACGTTGGTCAAACAAACTATGGCGCCGCAAAAGCAGGCATCGCTGCGTTTACGACCATCGCTTCACTCGAACTGGCTCGTTATGGCGTCACGGTTAACGCAGTTGCACCGGTTGCACTCACGCGCATGACCGAAAATCTTTCGCCAACTCCACCGACAGACGAAGAGCGCGAATTGGGTTCACCACGTTGGATTGCACCGATCGTGACATGGCTTGCATCTGAAGAGTCAAAGGCCATTACGGGTCGTGTGTTTGAAGCGAGTGGTCGAGTATTGGCAATTGCCGAAGGTTGGCATCGTGGCCCAACTCACGAACCAGTCGACGATGCAGCAATGCTTGGACCAATTGTTGAAGAGTTGATGACGAAGGCTCGCCTCAATGCCGGCATGGACGGCAAAGACGGCTCTTGGCCGCAGCCACAACCGAACAAATAGTTTGTAATTCGCTGGCATGTTGAACACTCAACTTGCCAAGGCTCACGGTGATTTTGCGGATCGAAATCCGCAAAGCCGACGTCACTATGACGAAGCTCGCAAATTTTTGCCCGGCGGACAGACACGATCGGTTCTCACACATGCTCCATTTCCTCTTGCCTTTGCATCGGGTCAAGGAGCAACACTCACTGATGTAGACGGTCATACATACATCGACTTTCTTGGCGACTACACCGCGGGGTTGCTCGGTCATAGCGAGAGGCGAGTGCTCGACCGCGTGGTCCTAGCGTTGTCGCGCAACACAAGTGTGGGTGGTGTGCACCCAGCCGAAGCAACACTTGGCAGATTGATGTGTGAGCGGTTTGGCATTGATCGCGTGCGGTTCACCAACTCGGGAACCGAAGCAAACCTGTTGGCAATGACAACCGCTGTTGTCGCAACTGGCAGGAAAAAGATTTTGGTCTTTGAAGGCGGATACCACGGCAGCGTGTTTTATTTTGCGAATGGCAGTGCAAAGTGGAATGCACCTTTTGATTTCGTGATTGCTCCGTACAACGACACTGCTGCTGCGCTGCAAGCGATCAATGACAACGCCGCAAACCTTGCCGCCGTGGTTGTGGAGCCAATGCTTGGCTCAGGAGGATGCATTCCCGGCGACCCAGCGTTTCTTGCTGCAGTGTTTGATGCTGCTCGCAACATTGGTGCCGTATGTATTGCCGATGAAGTGATGACTTCGCGTCATGGCAGAAGTGGCATGATGCAACTGCTCGGCGTCGAGGCCGATATCACGGCGTTTGGCAAGTACATCGGCGGCGGTTTCTCCTTTGGCGCTTTTGGGGGCAAAGCCGAGTTTCTTGATCAGTTTGATACGAGCCCAGAGTCGGGGCGAGCGTCACCAATTGCACATGGTGGCACGTTCAATAACAATCTGTCGACCATGACGGCCGGATGCGCTGTGCTGGGTGAGGTGTTTACGGCAGATGTTGCAGAGACACATACCAAACGAGGCGATGAGTTTCGCCAAGCAGTTGCTTCCGTGATTGCCAAACACAACGTTCCGGTTTCGGTCAGTGGGTTTGGATCAATGATGTCGCTCCATGCACTTGCGATACCTCCACGAAAGCCTTCCGATCTTGCAACGCGTGACCCAGAGTTGCAAGAGCTTTTGTTTTTTGGATTGATGCAACGCGGTGTGTACATCGCGACACGAGGAATGATGAATCTAGGGCTCGCGCACACCGATGACCAGATGGCAACGACACTTGATGCTCTTTCTGACGTACTCGCCTCATTACATTAGAAAAGTCGTAACTCGTCGGTTCGTTTGCCACGTAGTTCGTCGTAGTCGACTTCGCACCAACCCATGCCGCGGCTTTCGGCAAGTACGCGAGCCTGAGGCTTGATCGATTGAGCGACAAAGATGCCACGAATGTTGCCGAGTGAAGTATCGGCACGCAAGCAGTCGATATAACGAGTGAGTTGTTCAACACCATCGATCTCGCCACGGCGTTTGATCTCGACGGCAACTGTTTGGCCCGATGCGTCACGGCACAACAAATCAACAGGGCCAACCGCTGTTGGGTATTCGCGACGAATCAGCGTCAGTCCAGGCTCGATCGACTCCGGGAGAGCAGCAAGTAGCTCTTGTAGGTGTGCTTCGACTCCGTCTTTTGTGAGTCCTGGGTCTTCACCTAGTTCGTGTGACGAGTCGCTAAACACTTCGTGTAGATAGATGGTCAACGTTTCACCTTTTGGATTAGTGACAACCCACTTGTCGTCGTGCTCGACAACAGTGTTGGGTGCGTTCATCCAGTTGAGTGGTTTGTATGCGCCGCCATCAGCATGAATCGCGATACATCCATCTGCTTTGCGCATCAACAGTCGGTTTGCTTCAGGCAGCGATGCATCGAGCCTGCCCTCGTACACGACGCTGCAGCGAGCGACTACCAATCTCATGCGTGTAGAAACTAGATCAACGACCGACGTGTTCGCGCATTCGCTTTTGGATCAAGTTGCGACGCGCTTGCAAATCTCGGTATGTCAGTGTGTCGACCGAAGTCTCGACGCCAAGACCTGCCTTAATGCTGTCCATGTTGAGTTCTACAGCCAAGTGATCTATGCCGAGTTCGCGTCCGAGGCGCTCTCCGTGCCGCTCTGCAAACAGCATTGAGATTGCAGTGACCTCTTGGATGATGTCGAGGTCGGGTGCCAAGCGAGCAATTGCTCCATCGAGAAACACCATGTTTTTGACGTACAACATGAGTTCTTTTGGCATGCGTGCGCCGTATCCCATCATTGCCTTGACAATGCGCTGTACTTCGTTGACGAGTTCTTCACCCGAAAGCGTGGTTGGGTCGACTACTGGTTGATCCAGATTGAGATCTTTGATCACAGCCTGAATGTCGGTGTCGAGGGGCAGGGCTCCTAGGTCGCGCAATGCCTCAATCTGTCCAACAACATTGTTGGTTGTTGCATTGAGCATCAGCCGTAAAAATGCCATGCGACGTGAGCCGGTGAGGCGACCAACGATGCCAAAGTCCAGTAATGCAGTGCGGCCATCTTTCATCACAAACAAATTGCCACCGTGCAAGTCACCGTGGAAAACACCATGAATCATTGCGCCTTCCATAAACGCGATCATTCCTGTGCGGATGACTTTTACCGTGTCGATACCAGCCGCTTGCATGCCAACGGCATCGTCAAACTTGAATCCTTCAAGGCGTTGCATCACGAGCACACGCCGAGCAACGAGGCTCGGATGTGGACGCGGCACGATGTATCCGTCTTGATGCAACTCGTGCAGCATCTTGGCAACATCAAGCATGTTGTCGGCTTCGATGCGAAAGTCGAGTTCTTCGACAATCGTTTCAGCGAAGAGTTCTACAAGTGCAGGAGGGTTAGCAAGTGCGCTGATCTTGATGCGACCAATCATGTGGGGGGCAAGCCACGCCATGACTCGCAGATCTTTACGTACGAGATTCGAAACAGATGGTCTTTGTACTTTGACAACTACTTCCTCGCCGGTGATCAACGTGGCTAAGTGAACCTGAGCAATCGATGCAGCGGCAAGTGGGGTGGTTGCAAATGTGCTGAAAACATCGGTGAGGCGGGCTCCAAGATCTTGTTCGACTACACGCTGTGCCTCTTCAAATGAAAATGGTGGAACTTGATCGCGGCAAAGTTTAAATTCGTTGACGAGTTCGACTGGGAACAATCCTTCGCCGCTTGAAATGATCTGACCAAGCTTGATGTAGGTAGAGCCAAGGCGCTCAACGGCCTTACGCATGCGCAAAGAAATAAATGCGCGCGATGCTTCAGGAGTCTCAAACTTCTTTCGCTTCTTCTTAACAAACCAAGGCAACAAAGCCATGCTGAGAACAAATACAACAGTGATCAATCTGGCGACAGGTGGAATCTTTGTTGGTTTCGTGAGCACTGGCACTTCGCGCTGGGCTTCGGCGCGCAAAGCGACTGCAGTTTTTTGCCACTTGATGCTGTCGTGTTGCAAAACCCAGGGTGGGTTTTGGTCAAACGCGCCCCAGTCGGTGTCGGGAGTAAAAGTCACCAGTCAATTCTGCCCGCGCGAAGCGCGTCTACAACTTGGTGTGCCAAATGTTGTTGGCAGACGATGAAGTCGGGGAGCCAAGTGTCACGCATGTTGTATATAAGAGGTGTTCCGTCGATGCGGCTCGTAAATAGTCCGGCTGCTTGAGCAACCACCATTGGCGCAGCAGAGTCCCATTGGTGCATTCCGCCCTCGTGCACATAAATGTCGGTTTCTCCAAGCACCACGGCCATTGCCTTTGCACCGGCCGAACCAAGTCGTGCAACTTCGCAGTCAAGAGCCTGGGCCACGATGATTGCGGCATCGGTGGCACGATTTCGCGAGACAACGAGTCGGGGCTTGCCTTCATGTCGAGGTGGTGTTGGCGGTGGCGTACCTGTTGAAAGAGTGAGTCCAAATGCTGGAAGCGCAACTGCACCTGCGGTGAGCGTACCCTCATTGGAAGGAGCACCGCTTAGATCTTTGCGCTCCCACAGTGCAATGTGCACGGCCCAATCTGCTCGATCAAACTCGGAATATTCTTGCGTGCCATCGAGCGGATCAATAATCCAAACCCGATCGGCAGTTAGTCGATTGGAGTCATCGGCGGCTTCTTCGGAAAGAATTGCATCATTTGGTCGGTGCTCGGCAAATGCTTCATCTAAAAACCGTTGTGCTGCAGCGTCACCAACATCCTTGGCCAACCATGTTGATGCACCGTCGTTATATAGACGCTCGCGCACCGCGAGCAGACGCTTGCCGGTTTCTTCTGCTAGATAATGAGCGAGTTCGTGATCGTCGAACTTCACGAAATACTGCGTCCAAGATCAATCGCTGCACGAACTGCTTCACGTACGGCATCTTCGTTTGCTCCAGATGCAACGAGTGCAGAAACTTGGCGCTCAAGTTGTTCGGCTGCCACTTCGTCAAAAGCATCGATGTGCTTGTTGGTTGCGATGGTGGATGCGGTGAGGAGCACAATTGCGGCTATAGAAGTGACAAGGCCGATACCGATGATGCCACCGTTGTTGTTGGAGACAATGCTCGTGGCGATGATGCCCCCAATGCCCGCTACAAAGACAACAGCACACACGATGCGAATGCGCTTTAGGGCGGTGTTCATACTGTTTGTATCGTATTGCGTTATCGCGAAAGTGGCTTGTACTTAATGCGCCGAGGTTGATCGGCTGCACCACCCAACTCTTTTTTACGCCATGCCTCGTAGTCGGTGAAGTTGCCTTCAAACCAACGCACTTGGCTGTCGCCCTCAAACGCCAACACGTGTGTTGCAATGCGGTCGAGAAACCATCGATCGTGGGAGATGACTACAACGCAACCGGGGAACGATTCGAGTGCGATCTCGAGGGCACGCAATGTGTCAACATCCAGATCATTTGTCGGTTCGTCGAGCAACAGTAAGTTGCCAGCTTTTTTGAGCATCTTTGCCAAGTGCACGCGATTGCGCTCGCCACCAGACAAGTCGCCAACACGCTTTTGTTGGTCGGAGCCCTTGAAGTTGAAACTCGCAACATATGCACGACCGTGAATCTCGCGTCCACCAACTTTGAGTGTTTCGGCTCCGTCAGTGATCTCTTCGTACACCGATGCATCTGCGTTGAGTGTGTCGCGACTTTGATCGACATAACTCATCTGCACGGTGTCGCCAATAGTTATCGTGCCCGAGTCGGGTGCTTCTTGGCCGCTCAACATGTTGAACAGTGTTGTTTTACCTGCACCGTTCGGTCCGATGATGCCAACGATGCCAGCAGGTGGAAGTGAAAACGAAAGACTCTCAATCAACAGTCGATCGCCGAAACCTTTGCTGAGATCTTTTACTTCGATGACTGTGCCACCCAATCGTGGACCAGCAGGAATCGCGATCTCGAGTTTGTCTGGACCACTGTCAGCGGCTTGTGCTTCGGCGTGCAATTTGTCGTACGCAGCAAGTCGTGCCTTGCCTTTTGACTGGCGAGCCTTTGGCGCCATGCGAACCCACTCGAGTTCACGTTGCAATGTGCGCTTACGCGCATCGTTGGATTTTTCTTCGCGACCAAGACGCTCTTGTTTTTGCTCAAGCCAACTGGTGTAGTTGCCTGAAAACGGAATGCCGCGTCCGCGGTCAAGTTCCAAAATCCACTTGGCCACGTTGTCAAGGAAGTAGCGGTCGTGGGTAATAGCCACGACAGTGCCTGGATATTCCTGCAAGAAACGCTCGAGCCAGTCAACGCTCTCGGCGTCCAAGTGGTTGGTTGGTTCGTCCAAGAGCAACAAGTCGGGGCGGCTGAGCAACAGGCGGCAGAGTGCAACTCGACGTCGTTCTCCACCAGAAAGTTTGGTCACATCAGCATCATTCGGTGGGCAACGAAGCGCATCCATTGCAATCTCAACATTGCGCTCGAGAGCCCACGCATCGGCTGCCTGAATTTTTGCTTCAAGATCTGCTTGTAGTGCACCAACTTTGTCAAAGTCGGCATCTGGTTCGCCCCACATTGCTGTGACTTCTTCGTAGCGCGCGAGCAAGTCGCGAATCGGTGCAACGCCGTCCATCACATTGCCAAGCACATCTTTTGCTGGGTCAAGTTTTGGTTCTTGTTCCAAAATTCCAACACTGAATCCTGGAGTCAGTCGTGCTTCGCCCGTATAGCCATCATCGGTGCCGGCCATGATCCGCAGCAGGCTCGACTTACCGCTGCCGTTTGATCCGATGACGCCGATCTTTGCACCGGGGTAAAAAGACAGCGAGATGTCCTCGAGCACAGTGCGATCTGGGGGATAAAACCGAGCCAGTTTGTAACAGGTATAAATAAATTCAGCAGCCATGACGCCTACAAACTAGTGGCAACATGGGACTGTGGGGCAGTGCTAGTTTGGAAAACAAGCGGAGGAGAGTTTTTTCCGTTTACAGACACACCTTAAAGGGGATTATTGAACATGGAACTTCTATCGCAGGACTACCTCTACACATTTACTTTTCGTTGGCTGCACGTTCTCGTCGGCATCGCCTGGATCGGTTTGCTGTACTACTTCAACTTGGTGCAGGTACCAGGTTTGGCTGCGTACGGCGATGAGGGCAAGGCCCGCAACATCACGATCGACAAGATTGCACGTCGTGCGTTGTGGTGGTTTCGTTGGGCTGCAATAGCAACTCTTGCAACTGGTCTCTTGATCACTGGTCAGAAGGACTACTGGAACAACTTCATGAATGGTTCGGCTTCGGGCAATGGCCATGACGTTGCAATTTCGGTCGGCATGGTGCTCGGCATCTTGATGGCTGCAAACGTCTGGATGATTATCTGGAAAAACCAAAAGGTTGTGCTTGCAAACGTTGTCAACGTGTTGGGTGGTGGCGAAGCAAATGCTGATGCCCCAACTGCCGGACGTAAGGCACTCTTGGCATCACGTCAAAACATGATCTTCTCAGTGTCGATGTTGTTCTTCATGGTTGGATCTGCCCACTTTTACAGCGGCGCATTTGGCGATGCAACAAGCAGCAACGCACGGTTGTTTTTCATCATCTCAATTGTGATTACCGCACTGCTCGAACTCAATGCAATCGGCATCTTCGGCGGCATCAAGGCCGGCAACAAGATGTTGTGGATGTATGAGAGCCACAAAAATGCACTCATCACATCTGGAGTGTTGTGGTTGGTGTTGTGGATTCTTTCCGAGGTCTTGCTCGGTAAGTAAACGTTTTAGAAGTAAGTACTCACGAAAGCCGGTCTCACTTAACAGTGAGATCGGCTTTCATACTTTGGTGGCCAGGTACCGTGCAGAGCAACACGTAGTTGCCGGCAGCGAGGGTCACAGAACCACTATCAATGTCGCCATTTTTGTTGACCTTGAGTTCAAAGCCACTTAGTTTGGTGTCGCCTTGCGCAACTATCAGGTTGTGGCGGATGGTGTCTTCGTTGACATACGCAACAAAATTTTCTCCGGCGGCGACTTCGTAACTCGTTTTGTCAAACCTGAGGCCGGAAATGGCGTGCACCTCGAGGTCGGTGTCGGCAGGGACGGTTGCGGCAGGGGACGATGACGAACTCGAGCAAGCGCCGAGTACGACAAGGGACATGAGTGCGAATGAACTTTTGGCAAATCGATTCATGGTTTCATAGTAACTGTCTAGGAATGGGCGAAAGATGGGTTCATTGCTGGTATCGAGATGTAGTTAGTCACACCCAGTCGCGCAAGCGGCTCAGAGTAGAATGCATACGATGCTTGACCGCCCTCAACCCGAGGAATTTGGCGCCAACTCTTGGCTCGTCGAAGAGATGTATGAGCAATACCACAATGACCCAGCGTCTGTGGGTGCAACTTGGCAAGAGTTTTTTAGCGATTTTCGTCCAGCAGGTGCTC
>Ga0209617_10000593_pt1 | contig 16141 bp, 12 predicted proteins | sample LakEriepJuly2011_2_FD_187459 | JGI IMG/M metagenome (GOLD analysis project Ga0209617, IMG submission 187459) | Freshwater microbial communities from dead zone in Lake Erie, Canada - CCB epilimnion July 2011 (SPAdes) (version 2) | ecosystem: Environmental > Aquatic > Freshwater > Lentic >... | reverse complement strand
AGGGCGCTCATCCGCCAAGTACGCATCGAGCTCGCGGTCAGTCGGTGGCAGTCCCGTCAGATCAAGGAACACGCGACGCGCCAGCGTGGCGCGGTCGGCCTCGGGCCCTGGCGCGATGCCTGCACCCTGCCATCGCTGCAGGATGAATCGATCGATCGGCGTGCGTCCCCACGACGATGACTGCTCCGCGCGCTCGGCCCCATCCCGCGAACCCGACGGCGGGAGGAACGACCAGTGCGCCTCGTACGGCGCGCCAGCGTCGATCCACCGAGCCAGCAGCGCGCGTTCCTCGTCGGTCAGCGGCCGCTTGCCGCTGTCAGGCGGCGGCATGACGACATCGGGATCGGCGTGGTGGATCCGCGCAAGCAGCATGCTTTGCTCGGGCGCCCCCGGCACGATCGCCGCGCCATCGGGTCGGACCGCCGTGGCCGCCTCGAACGAATCGAGCCGAAGCCCCGCCTGCTGCTTCGCACGATCGGGACCGTGGCACTGGAAGCAGCGATCACTCAGGATTGGGCGGATGTCCCGGCCGTAACGAATCTCGCTCGCAAGAGCCGCAGGGTCGGGTCGTGCCCGAGCGCGCGCTGTCCACGTCCAGCCGCTGGACATCAACCACGCACTGCCCACGGCAAGCATCAGGGAACCCAGAAGCAACCGTGGGAGGAGAGCCATGCGATTCATCCTAGTCCCGAAACACGCACCGCCAAGCAGGGCGTGTCGATTGCCGATTTGCATCGCAGGCTGGTGAATCGGATGGTCTCCCCATGGACCTTCAGTGCCCGCAGGACGGCGCCGGACGATCGGCTGTGCATCCCGGAACCATGATCCGCGAGACCCTTGCACTGCTGTCCAGAGCGACCCCCATCAACACGTGGTTCGTCTCCCGCTCGCGCAACGGCGAGCACATCGTGCTGCATGTCTCTCCTGAAGCCGACCTTGCCTTGGCACCCGGTCAGGTCTACGCGTCGACAGCCACACCCTGCGGCACCGTGGTCGAGGCTGGTCGCACGCTCGTGACCGCCACGGCCGGTGGGGTGGCCCCATCGCATGTCGGGGACTTGATGCGTGACTGCGGCGCGAACCTGTACGCCGGCACCCCGTTGGTCTGGGCTCCGGAGCATGGCGCATGCGAGTGCTTTGGGACACTTGCGGGTCTCGGCCGACACGCCACGGCCGACATCATCGCCCCCCACCTGCCGCTCATCACCCACGCGGCCTCGGTGATCGGCTTCGCACTCCAAGCAGCGCACGATGCAGACTCGCTCCGTCGCCGCGCCGAGCGCGCCGAGAGCGAAAGCACCGTCGATGATCTGACGCGCCTCTACAACCGAAGGGGATGGCAGTCGATCGCTTACGCCGAGGCTGGACGCATCCAGCGCTATGGTTCGTCAGCCGGCCTGATCATGATCGACCTCGATGAACTCAAGCGGACCAATGACGCCTACGGCCATCGCGCCGGCGATGCCCTGCTGCGCCACGCCGCGCAGGTCATCCGTTCCTCGTTCCGTGACTCCGACGTGATCGCTCGACTTGGCGGCGACGAGTTCGCCGTGCTCCTCATGGAGTCCGACGGGCCAGCCACCCGATGGGCCGCCTCGCGCGTAGAAGAATCACTTGCGATCGCCGGCATCCAGGCCAGCGTGGGCTGGGCTTTGCTTGATGGGTCTCGCGACATCGACGCCGCCCTGCACGATGCCGACGCTGCGATGTACGCGGCCAAGTGCGCCCGACGCCAGTTCATCCATATTGCCGGACCCGAACGACCACGCTGCGCCTAGCTGCTCACTGACCGGATGACGCGTCGGAGCGCTGGCGTCGCTCATCCTGACCTCGTTCCGTTCCGGCCTGTCGATCAAGCACCTGGTGCAGCAGCCAAGGCCAGGCCGTGAACAGCGCAGCGCTGAAGCGAACGAGCGAGCTCGTCCATACCTCGGGCACGGGACGATGCATGCATCGCACCACGGCCGCCGCGACCCGCTCCGGCGACTGGACGAGGAAGGACGGTGCATGGTCCGGCACCTCGGCTGCCGAGCCGGCCACGCCCGAGCGACGATCGGATGCCACGAAGAACTCGGTCTTCGTCGTGATCGGATGCACGCTGCTCACGGCGATCCGGTGCGATTGCAACTCCGCACGCAGCGCCGCGCAGGCCATCGACTGGGAAGCCTTGGTCGCGCAGTAGGCGCCGTGGTATGCAAGCGGGAACTTGCCGATGCAACTCGACGACATGATCAAGTGCCCGGGTTGCTCAGCCGCGATCCACTGTCGCGCCGCAGCACGACAGAGAGCGAGCGCCGCGAAGAAGTTCACCTCGAACATCGTCCGCAGATCGGACTCGGCCATGTCAAGCAGGCCCGCGCGCGTGCCGTAGCCGGCATTGGCGAAGACCACATCGACACGGCCGAAGCGATCCATCCCCCGAGCCAGGATCTCTTCCGAAGCACCGGCGGCTGCAACGTCGACGGCGACGATCTGCGCCGATGCCCCAACCGAAGCACAGGCCGAGGCCACTTCCCGGAGTCGATCCTCTCGACGTGCGACGAGCACCAGCTGCATCCCCGCCGCCGCGCAAGCCCGCGCCGTGGCAGCACCGATGCCTGAACTCGCCCCGGTCACGACCACCACACGCTCTGCCAATGGACGCATTTGGGCGAATGTATTGGACGCAAACACGGATGAAACGGCTGATTATGTTGGTTATAGGACTTACTTGTCCCTGCTCCCCGAAACATCTCGAACCCAAGTCGAGATCTCGTCTTGGCTTCTGTCTGGGCGGCGCAATTGCCGAGAACTGCGAGTTTTTCGCAAACTTTTTCGCCCCTTCGCTGTCGTCGATGCCATCTTTCGACGACGTGTCCCATCACGCCAACGGACAGCGTGGTGGGAAAGCGTGTTCCCGCACGATGGAAGTCCGAACCCCGTGATCTGAAGGAGATCTGAAACCATGAATCGCCTGTGTCTCTTCGGCAGCCTCACCGCTGCACTGTGTGCCGCGAGCACGGCCCTTGCCCAGGATGAGTGCGCCAGCGCTCCCACCCTGGTCTCCGGCGTTGCCTCGGCGTTCAACACCGCCTCTGCCACCACCAGCCCCGAACCGGTCACTGAAACGCAGTGCGCTGGCACGTACCTGGGCTGGGGCACTGCCAACAAGGACGTCTGGTTCAAGTGGGTCGCCCCCGCGCAGAACGGCACGATCGACATCAGCACCTGCGATGCCGCGTCGTTCGACACCTCCGTCGTGCTGTACGAAGGCGGTTGTGGTTCGCTCGTCCAGGTCGCCTGCAACGGTGACTCGGCTGGCGGCAACACCACCTGCCAGCAGTACTACTCCGAGATCCTCGGCTACTCGGTCACGCCTGGCGCCACGTACTACGTCCGCATCGGTGGCTACTCCGGCGCGAGTGGCGCCGCGTCGGGTGCTGGCAACCTTTTGCTGAACTTCACGCAGGGCGCCGCGAACTGCGGCAGCGCCGGCGCATGCAACGTGGTCCACGCGACCCCGGGCTGCGACGACACCACCTGCTGCAACATCGTCTGCAACCTCTTCCCGTCGTGCTGCGACACCGGCTGGGACCAGTCGTGCGTCGACATCGCGATCCCCGAGTGCGGCTTCTACTCGTGCACCCCGGTTGGCCCGGCCAACAACTGCGCGACGAACCCGACCAACGTCCCCGGTGACGGCGCCTACGCGTTCAACACCACCGGTGCGACGATGGACGGCCCGAACCACGCCGGTGATACCTGCGCTTCCGGCACCGACACGTTCTTCAACGACGTGTGGTGGAAGTTCGTGGCTCCGGCCAACGGCGTGGTGTCGATCTCGACCTGCGGCGCTGTCGGCTACGACAACAAGCTCGCGGTCTACAACCTCGGCGCCAACCCCGTCGGCTTCGACTACAACGACCTCGCGTCGGTGCTCGTCGGTTGCAATGACGACGGCAGCGCCTCGTGCTTCCTGACCGACGGCGTCACTGCGTACGCGTCGGCGATGACCGCAACGGTCTCGCAGGGCAACACCTACCTCATCCGCATGGGTTCGTACACCGACGGTGAAGTCGGCGCAGGCACGATCACGATCGACCTGCCGTCGGCCTGCACCCTCGACGTGAACAACAAGACCGAAGGCGAAGCCTGCGGTTCGAACTCCAACGGTGGCTGCAATGACCTCGCCGGCGGCGCGCCGACCGAGTTCATCAGCCTCGGTGACACGTTCAAGGGCACGTTCAGCACGGGCATCGATCCCGCCACTGGTGGCGTGACGCGTGACACCGACTGGTACCGCCTCAACCTGACCAGCGACCAGACCGTCACGGTCAACCTGCGCAGCGAGACCTTCTCGGCTGCCCTGCTGCTCGGCGGCGAGTGCGGCAACACCATCACGCTGGCCACGTCGGCAGCGGGTTGCCCCGAGTCCTTCACCACCTGCGTGAAGGCTGGCGCGTACTACCTCATCGTCGTCCCCGACTTCGATGATGGCTCGCTGGTGTGCGGCCAAGGCAGCCGGAACGAGTACTCGCTCAAGGTCACCGGCACGCCGGCGTCCTGCCCGAGCACCCTCGACACCAGCTGCTCGGCTCCCGGCCCGGACAACCGTCAGCTCTCGGTGAGCGCGGCCCCGACCGGCAACTTCGTGCAGGGTTGCTCGACCGGCTGCGGCAACGGCACCGGCGGCAGCACCGACAACTCGTTCGCCACGGTCATCACCGGTGCGAACCTGCTGAAGGAAATCAGCTGCTTCAACTTCGGTGTCGCTGCCCTCCGTTCGACCACCCCCACCGGTGGCACCTGCGGCTACGGCGCGACGGACCTGCTCATCCCGGTGGTGCTCTCGGTCTACCGCGACACCAACGGCGGCGCGCCCACCAACTTCGTCAGCAGCGGTGCAGCGAACGGTGACCTTGTCCTCATCCAGGCGTACAACGTCCTGGTTCCGTCGGGCGTCTACATGGCCAACTTCGAGCCTGATGAGCCGCTCTGCGTCGAGAACGAGACCAACCTCGTCTTCGTCATGGACACCCCGAACCTCTTCAACGGCACCGTCCAGGGCGTTCCCTCGGGCGCGGGCTACCGTTGCGGTATCGGTGTGGCAGCGGGCGCGTTCCCGTCCAACACCTTCCTGCGCTACACCCTGTGCACGGGCACCGCGCAGAACATCTTCCAGCCGGTCGGGGCGAACGCCTACGAGTGGCCGGTGGTGGTGAACGGTGCGGCGGCGGCGTGCTCGGGCGGCAACTGCCCCGGCGACTTCAACGCCGACGGCGTGCGTGACGGTGCCGACCTTGGCGCCCTCCTCGCAGGCTGGGGCACGGCTGGTGGCGACGTCAACGATGACGGCGTGACCGACGGTGCTGACCTCGGCGCCCTGCTCGCGGTCTTCGGTACGGCCTGCCCGTAATCCGAAGCCAGTCTCCTGAGATCACTTCCCCCCCGGCCCTGCGCCGGGGGGGATTTGTTTTTGGGCTGCACATGCAGCCTGCAATGGAACTCCATCCGCCGGCCGTCATACTGATGACGTGTCCGCGCTCACCACGATCGCCTGCCTGATGGTTGCCGACATCCCGTTCGGCCCCAACAGCGGTTCGGTGCTGCCTGCCGCGCACGCTCCCAACCAGGTGGTACTCGCGGAGCTCGATGGCGACGGTGTGCTCGATGCGATCGTGCCGGGCCGCAACACCGATCGGCTGATCCGATGGGCGCTCGGCACCGGCGGTGCGCCCTCGTTCGGTCCGTGGCGCGAGCTTGAACTTCCAGCCCAAGCCGACTGGGCGGTGGTGGAGCCCGGCGCCGCGGCGACGCCCGACATCCTGCTGGCGCTGCGTGCCTACCAAGGCACCGTGCTGCGCTTGGACAACCTCGGGCAGGGCCAGCTCGGCGTCGGCCCGACATGGCTCCAGGAGCGCGAGCCGCGCACGATGGATCTGGCCGATCTGACCGGCGATGGGCTCGCCGATCTGATCGTGGCGAATGCATCGGGCCCGACGCTCCGGATCGACCGGGCTGATGGCACTGGAGGCTTCGTGCCGTTCCAGCGACTGCGCACCGATGACTGGTTCGGCGGCACGGGCTCGCTGCAGCAGGTCCGCGCGAGCGATGTCGACGGCGATGGGTGGCGTGACGTGGTGGCGTCATCGATCTCGACCGGATCGCTGCTGACCTGGCGCAATCGCGGTGGTGTGCTCACCGAGTGGCCGGTGCACACGCCCGTCCAGCCGCTCATCGCCGACCAGCCGGCGATCACGACGTTCGTCCTCGCCGACATGGATGCGGATGGCGACGACGACGTGGTGGCCCAGTTGCTCTCGGTCGAGGTGAACCAGCCGCTCGTCATCTGCTGGAATGATGACGGCCGGTTCACGCGGCAGGATTCATTCGCCGGTCCCGACACCGGCTACGGCTGGACCTGCGCCGTGGCCGACCTCGACCGCGATGGTGATCAGGATGTCGTGACGGGCGTGGCGATCATCAATGGCGGCCTGTACCTGATGGAGAATGTCGGCACGGCATCGCGACCGGCGTTCGGGGAACCCGTGCTCAAGCGCCCCAGCCCATTCGTGCGTCACATCGAACTGGTCGACACCGATGGTGATTGCGACCTCGACATCGTGGCAGCCGACATCAGCAGCAACGCGATCATCAGGCTGCCGAACCTGACCGGATGCGCGTTCGGCCAGTCGCTGGTCGGTCAGGCGCAGCGCACGGAGCCCGTGCTGCCCAGCAGCATGGCGGCTGAGCGGTCCGCACCGAGCCGCCTAGGCGCCCCACTGACGGCCCGATCAGCGCGGTCGACTGCGCGCGAGCAAGCGCTTGTGCTGGCTGCCTGGGGCGCGCCGCCGAGCCGCCCGAGCGATCAAGGCTCGCTCGCCGGCGGGACCTGCGGCCCGGGCGATGGCTCGGCCGGCCGCTGCGACGAGCCTCACCCGACGCCTGGGTGCTTCACGACCGAGTGCTGCGAAGCCGTGTGCCTGATCGTGCCGGACTGTTGCGTGCTGGCGTGGGATCAGGCGTGCGTGGATGTGGCGGAGACCGAGTGCGATGGCCTGTACTGCCCTGCTCCTGGGTCGTGCAGCACCGCACACGACACCGGCGGCTGCGACGACGAAGCCTGCTGCGCGCGATCCGTTCGGTTGGATGGCTGGTGCGGCGCCGCGCTCTGGGACCAGAGCTGCGTGAGCGATGCTGCGTGGTGGTGCCCCTTCACGCCCTGCGAACTCGAGGGCCCACCGGGCGCACGCCCCGAGGGCGAAGCGTGCTTCGACCGCATCAACGATGGATGCACGCTGCAGGAGCCAGCCTTCGATGCGCTTTCCTGCGGCGAGCGTGTGGCGGGCAGGTGCACCACCGGAGCGCCGCGCGACACCGATTGGTACGCACTGCCCGCCGGCGGCCACACGATCGGCCTGCGCGCCGAGTTCCCCGCGAGCCTGACGATCGTGCGCGGCAGTTGCGTGACCACGCTCGAGCAGCTCGAGTGGCACGCCATCGGTCCCTGCGATCCGCTGCTCACGACCGTGTGCGTGCCTGCAGGCGAATCCTGGTACGCGATCGTGAGCTTGGGCAGCCGGGAAGGCCCGATTCAGTCGGGCCAGCCCTGTACCGATCCTGATCCAGACAATCCACCCGATCCCGATGATCCGCCGATCATCCCCGGCGCATTCGGCACCCGCTACGAGGTCTCGCTCTCGTGCGGAACCTGCGCACCGTCACCGGACCTGAACGGCGATGGTGTCGTGAACGGCGCCGATCTGGGGCTCCTGCTTTCGGCATGGGGATCGACCGGCTCCGGCATCGTTGGCGATCTCAACGCCGATGGTGTGGTGGACGGCGCCGACCTGGGTGCACTGATCAGTGCGTGGGGCTGAGCGCGGATCACGCTGCCGCCGGGCTCAGGGCAGGCTCATGACTCACGCCAGCGCTGCATCACCGTTCCGAAGTCCGCAGCGACGTGATCCGCACGCGCCACGACCGGCGCGCGCGCGACGGTCTCGGTCAGGGCGATGAACGCATCGGCCGTGCCCTCGTCGCGGATCTCCCAGTCTGTGATGCCATCCCCCACCGCGATCACGCGGCCTGCCAACCCAAGCGCACGGACAGCGCGTGGCTTGCTTCGGGGCGAGGCGAGCATGCTCGATGGATCCAGTCCAAGCGAGCGACCATCCGCTGACCAGAGCAGGCGATTCGCGCACACGTGCGATCGGTGGATCCCAAGCGCTTCGACGACCGGATCGATCCATTCATGGAACCCGCTCGTGACGACCCACACACGGCCAGCGCCCTGGCGCAGTTCCTGCTCGTGCGCACGAAGCGATGGACTCACGGCTTCGTGCAGGCGCGCGATGAGCCGGCCCACCATCGCCCGATCGAACCGCAGCAGCGCCAGCCGCTGCGACAGGCTCTGGTCGATCGGCAGCGAACCATCCATGCCGGCATCGGTGATCGAGCGGATGCGTGCGAGCACCTCATCACGATCGCTGCGGCCCTCAAGCGCGATCGCCGCGAGCTCGTCGAGCGATTCGAGCGTGACGATCGTGCTGTCGAAGTCCAGGACGAGGTGGGCGGGCATGGCCAGGTTCACGCGACGCGTGGTGGTGGCAAGCCGCCCGTCATGACCGGGGCAGGTGCAGCGGCCAGGCCCATCAGGCCCAGGGGTTGCGTGACGACCGGCGCCCCGCACTCGGGACAGGTGGTCGCACCGACCGAACCGGCCAGGTCGTAGGAGCACGCAAAGCACTGGCGCTGCGAGAGCACGATGCTGAAGCCAAGTCCACATCGAGCACACGGGTGCATCTGCCCGTCCACGGCGATCCGCTGCCGATGCTTGCAGCGTGGGCAGTCGCACTGGACATCCTTGAGGTCACTCAAGCTCGTGGCCTTGATCGCACGAGCCATGCGGTCGAGGACCGCGGAGATGGCTCCACCGCTGACGATCATGGGGATCATCGCCACGAGGACTCGCTCCGCCAGATCACCGCGCCAACCCACTGCGATGTAGGTGAACAGAAGTGCACCCTCCATCAACACCAGGCCCACCGTCGCCAGGTGCAGCGCGTGCGCCCAGCGGCCGCCGCGCGCGTGACGGAAGACACGGCCCATGCCGATCGCCAGCGCGAAGGTCGCCACGAGCACCGCAACCGCCCCCTGGCGCTCCATGGAGGTTCGATCGGGCTCATCCAAGGTCCACGGCTGCTGCAGGCCATTCGCGATGCCCAGCCAGATCACGAGCGCGATGCCGAGCAGCGACAGCCCCGCGACCTGCCACGCCGTCGCGCCGCGCTCACGCGGGTCGCCGAAGCAGACCATGAAGGCGATCGGCGAAGCGATCATGAACTGCCAGCCGCGCAGGCCGAAGTCCGCGATCACCGGGGCCACGCTCCAGGCCGCCGCAAACCACGCCAGCAGTGCTGCCATCTGCAGGCCGAACGCAACCCACGCACCGCGCACGGCCAGCGGGAAAGCCAACGCCCTCATCGAGAACGCTCCTGCGACGGTCGCGCCAAGGCACGCCGCACCAGAGCCCATGCACCCTTCGAAGACCGTCCCGATCGGCAGCCAGACTGCAGCACAGAACCAAGCGGCCGATGCTCCGCTGCCGATCACGGTGGTGAGCACGACCGGCGTGATGCCTGCATCGCCGCCACGCGTCGCGACCGACCAGATCCCGCTCATCACCGTGAGGATCATGGCCGTGCCGGCGAGTTGCCATGCTTCGGTGCTATCGACGAAGAGTCCCAGCAGCGTCCCACCCAGCGAGGCGACGAGCGACAGGGACAGCACCGCAAGGGTCAGCGTGCGGAAGTTCACGCCGAGGATCGTAAGGCTGGCATCGCAGGTGTGGAACACGCCGCGCGCTGGATCGCCCAGATCAACCGGATGGCTGCGAGCGATTCAATGCCGCACGGACACAACCCGGGGCGCCTGACCACGATTCGCCAAAGCCGCCGACCGGAATCGAACCGGCAACCTCCAGATTACAAATCAGGTGCTCTGCCAGTTGAGCTACGGCGGCGGAGGTCCGTCGGAGTCTAACGAGCGCCGGCGCGATGCCGCTTGATCGCAATCGCCAGCAGGCTGACATCGGCGGGATTGATGCCGGCCAGGCGACCCGCCTGCCCCAAGGTGGCCGGGCGGAACTTGCGGAGCACCTCGATGGCCTCACCGCGCAGGCCCGTCACCACCGCAGGATCCAGGTCCATCGGCACGCTCACGCGCTCGTGATCCTGCGCACGCCGGATGTCGCTGTGCATGCGCGTGATGTACCCCTCGTAGCGCACCTCGGTCATGGCCTTGGCTGCCAGTGCCGCATCATCGATGCCCAGTGCGAGCGCGAACGCCTCGTCGGTGGTTGCTGGATCGAGCGCAATGGGCCGCAGGGCACGGCCGGATGCCGTCTTCGGATCGAGTCGTGCGCGCAGTGCCGACAGCGCAGCCTGCGAGGTCTCGAAGGCCCTCCACTGCCCATCAGCGATCAGACCCCAGGACCTGGCATCGCGCGTGAGCCGGTCGGCAGCGTTGTCGGCGCGCAGCAGCAAGCGATGCTCAGCGCGGCTCGTGAACATGCGGTACGGCTCGCGCGGCACCTTCGTCACCAGGTCATCCATCATCACGCCGATGTAGGCCTGCTCGCGACCAAGCCTGACGGCATCATCACCCCGGACCCGTCGTGCCGCGTTGAGGCCCGCCAGCAAGCCCTGCGCGCCCGCTTCCTCGTAGCCGCTGGTGCCGTTGATCTGGCCCGCCAGGAACAGGCCGCGCACGAGCTTGGTCTCGCCGGTGGCATCGATCTGGTGCGGCCAGACCATGTCGTACTCGACGGCGTAGCCGAACTTCAGGATCGTGGCCCGCTCGCAGCCAGCCAAGCCGCGCACGATCCGCTCCTGCACTTCGGCGGGCAGGCTCGTGCTCAGGCCGTTGCAGTAGACCTCGTCCGTGTGCAGGCTTTCGGGCTCGAGGAAGACATGATGGCTGTCGCGATCGGCGAATCGCACGACCTTGTCCTCGAGGCTCGGGCAGTAGCGAGGCCCGCACTCCGCCTCGACCTCGCCCGCGTACATGGGCGCCAGGTGCAGGTTGTCGCGGATGAGCTGGTGCATCCACGGCGTGGTCTGGGTGGCACGGCACTCCACTTGCCGGAGCGCGGGGAATCCCGCCCGGTCGGTGGTCTCGCTGAAGGGCTCGGGGCGGACATCACCCAGCTGCGCAGGCAGCGATTCCCAATCGATCGACCCGCGTGCCAGGCGCGGCGGCGTTCCGGTCTTGAGTCGGCCGAGCTCGAAGCCGAGCGCTCGCAGCGTGGCGCTCACAGGCACCGCCGCACCCTCGCCGATGCGTCCACCCACCACCTTGTCCTGGCCGGTGTGCATGAGCGCACGCATGAAGGTGCCAGTCGTGAGCACGCACGCGCTGCAGCGGATCGTGGTCGGGCCATCCACGCGCGGGCTGCGCCGGGCACCAGCACCATACGGCGCGCTCGCGAGCCGATCGCCGACGGCGTTGCGTGCGATCGCCGCCTGATCCGCGGTGACCAGGCACGCCCCCGGTGCAAGGACCGAACCCGTCACCACGCCCGAAGCCACGTCGAACGCATCGACCGTGCCCTCGATGACGGTGATCTCGGGATCGCATGCCACCAGCCGCTGCACCTCGGCGGCGTAGGCATGCTTGTCGCACTGCGCACGGGGACCGCGAACGGCTGCACCCTTGGACGTGTTCAGCATCTTGAACATGATGCCGGTGGCATCCGTCGCACGGCCCATGAGCCCACCGAGCGCGTCGATCTCACGCACCATCTGGCCCTTGGCGAGTCCGCCGATCGCCGGATTGCAGCTCATCGCACCGATACGCGAGGCATCCATCGTGACCAGCGCCACGCGCCCTCCACCACCGGCGCGAAGCACCATCGCCGCAGCATGCGCGGCCTCGGTGCCCGCATGGCCGCCTCCGATCACGACGACATCGAACGCCAGGTCCACGTCGCAAGGATAGTCCGCGCGTCATGTGCTTCATGCACGGCTAGGATCACGGGCCATGTTCCAGTCCATTGCTGTCCGCCAGGTCCGCTCCCCGCTCCAGGTCGCCTTCGTCTTCAGCGATGATCGCACCCCACCGTCCAAGGCGCCCGCGGTCGCGGCAAGCGTGAGCGCGGCGTTCGCGAGTCCGGGGTTCCGTGCCGATGCCGGCGAGTGCCTGCTGGTGGGCCATGCGAGCCTGGTCGTCGGCCTTGGCACCAAGAAGGACCTGAGCGCATCGGGCGTGCGCACGATCGGCGCCAAGCTCGCCAAGTGGCTCGACCGCGCTGCGCCGGCCGCGATCGAACTTCAGGCCCCCGTCCAGCTGCAGGCGCATGCCTCGTCGCTCGCCGAAGGCATCGCGATCGCACAGTGGCGGTTCGATGAGCTCGATGGTCGTGCGACGCGCAAGGAACCACGCCGCGCCGCCCTGGCCATCTGGACCGATGCAGCCAAGACCCGCGAGTCGATCGAGCGCGGCCTGGTCGTGGCCGACGCGGTCAACGCGGCACGCCGTTTCGGCGCCACGCCTCCCAACATCTGCAACCCCCAATGGGTCGATGCCCAGGCTCGTGCGCTCGCCCGCAAGGCCGGCCTGAAGCACAGCGTGATCGACTTCCGCCAGGCCCAGAAGCTCGGCATGGGTGGACTCGTGAACGTCGGCAAGGGCTCGGCCGCCAAGCCCTGCATCACGGTGCTGGAGCATGCGCCCCGCCGCCTCTCGGGCCGCGCACGAGGCAAGCACCTGGTGCTCATCGGCAAGACCCTGACCTACGACACCGGCGGCTACAGCCTCAAGGTCAACAACGGCATGAAGGGCATGAAGTACGACAAGATGGGCGGTGCTGCCGTCCTTGGGGCGATGCAGGCCATCGCCGCGCTCGACCTGCCGGTGCGCGTGACGGCGGTGCTGGGCGCCGCCGAGAACATGGTCAACGGCGAGTCCTACCGCCCCGACGACATCATCACCATGCACAACGGCGTGACCGTCGAGGTCACCAACACCGATGCCGAGGGCCGGCTGGTGCTCGCCGATGCCATGAGCTGGGCGTGCCGATCGCTCAAGCCAACGCACCTCATCGATCTGGCCACGCTCACCGGGGGCGTGGTCACGGCGCTCGGGCACTTCAGTGCGGGCCTGTTCTGCAACGATCCATCGCTGCGTGCCGGGCTCGAGCAGAGTGCCGCCGCGACAGGCGAGAAGGTCTGGGCCCTGCCGCTCTGGCCGGAGCACCGCGACTACATGCGTGGCCAACACGCCGACCTCATCAACAGCAATCCCTCGCGGATGGCACACCCGATCCAAGGCGCCGCGTTCCTGTCGTTCTTCGTGGACGATGCACTGCCTTGGGCGCACCTGGACATCGCAGGCGTTGCCAACAGCGAGTCGGCCACTGACCTCTGTGCGGCCGGGCCCACCGGATGGGGCGTGCGCCTGCTGGTCGACTGGGTCCGCGGACAGGGCTGACCTCAGGCGGGGCCCGCGGGCTTCCACCGATCGGGCGCGCGATGTTCAGGCGTCCGGCTTCAGGTGGCTCATCAATTCGAGCACCTGCTGGGCCAGCGCGGGCGTACCGCAGTAGACCGTGAGTTCACCGGGCGGAAGCACTTCCATCACCAGCGAAGTGCCCGTGGTGGCGATGCCGATGCCATGAGCCTGCTCCGATCCTGATTCAAGCACGCACTGCACCAGTGCGCGGAGCACGTGATGGTCACCCTGCTCGAAGACGATCGGGTCGCGACGGTTCAGCTCAACGCTCGCGCTGCCATCGATCGCCGCCCACTGCTCGTGCTTGGCCATCGGTTCGCTGACGGCATCGAAGACCTGCTTCCACTTCCCCACCGGGAAGACGAGCACCTCCTGCAGGTGCAGCTTGTGCGCGATCGCCTCGACGAACTCGGCCATGCGCGCGCGCGACATGCGCTTGATGTCGGGAGGCAGGCTTGCCGCCCGCGGGTGATCCTTGGCCGCAATGTCGATGACCGGCGCACCTTCCTCGAGCGCCACTCGGAATGCGACGGGTCCATCCCCGGCCTCGATGACGCCACGGGGTGCGAGCTGTTTCCACGCCAGGTCGAATTCGACGAAGTCCACGCGGTGGTTCCCTTCTGGGCCCGTGCAGTCTAGAGGGCGGCTGCAGCGCCGTCGACGCGGGACTACATTCATCCGCGTGAAGACGATCCTGTTCGTGTGCACCGGCAACACCTGCCGCTCGCCCATGGCCGAGGCCATCGCGCGGCATGCCTCGGAACAGGGCCGCCTCCCGAGCGGGGCGGCGCTCTTCGTCGGGAGCGCGGGGGTGGGCGCCTGGGACGGCCAACCGCCGAGCCCCGAAGCCGTGCGCGCCCTGCGCAGCATGGGCATCGACCATGCCGGTCGCAGCAAGCCCCTGAGCTGCGAGATGATCGAGAAGGCCGACCTGATCCTCTGCATGACCCGCCATCACGTCGAGGCAGCACGTCGATTGGTGGCTGATCGGCCTGCGCTCAAGGACCGGATCCAACTGCTTGACCCCGCCGGCGACGTGGCCGACCCGATCGGCATGGGCCAGGAGGCGTACGACGACCTGGCACGCCACTTCGCCGAGTTGATCCCCAGCCGGATCTCTGCCATGCTCCCGTCATGAGGATCTCGCTCGGATCGGACCATCGCGGCGTCTCGCTCGTCCAGTCCTTCGTCGCGCAGCTGCGCGGCGCGGGGCATGACCCCGTGGTACTTGGCGAGTGCAGTGGCGCACCCTGCGACTACCCGGACATCGCTTGGCTGGTGGCCAACTCGGTGGCTCGCGGCGAAGCCGACCGTGGCATCCTGGTGTGCGGCACCGGCATCGGCATGTGCATTGCCGCGAACAAGGTCGACGGGATCCGAGCAGCCCTTGCGAGCGATGAACTCTCTGCGCAGCTCTCCCGGAGCCACAACGATGCCAACGTGCTCTGCCTGTCAGCCGACCTGATCGGGCCGATCCTGGCCAAGCGCATCGTCGATGTGTGGATGTCCACGTCGTTCGAGGGCGGCCGTCATGAGCGTCGGCTGTCCAAGATCACGCGCATCGAGCACGGCGAGAATCCCTCGGCCTGATCAGGCCTGATCAGGCCTGCACAGGCTCAGGCTCGTGGACCACGGGCTTGATCCAGGTGCCCTGCGCGTCGTGGCGCGCATCGCACGCGCCGCACCGCATCTCGCCGGCGCCGACCACGACAGAGGAGAGCGCAGCAGCACCGCACTCGGGGCAGAGTCCCTTGCCCAGTCGAGCGCGGTTCCATCGACGCTCGACGGTCCGCAGCACGAATCCAAGTGCGTTGAAGAAGAGCAGGCCAAAGATCGAAATGAAGAGCAGCGCCAACGTGGCCGGCGGGAAGATGAAGACGAACAGGAAGGCAATCCCGAAGGCTGCGAGGTAAATCCCGAAGACGGCGTAGCCGTAGGCGCGATTCAGTTGGCGCAAGAGCTTCAGGAGCATGGGGAGAGTCTAGGCCGATGCACCGGCGATTCCCCGGTGCCACCACAGGTCGTGCCGACGGGCCATCGTTACACTACGGGTCGCCGGGGTTTGCCCGGCGTTATCGATCCACCGATCCAGCGAGGAAGACCATGAAGATCGTCTGCGACCGCGCCGCCCTGCTCGATGCCCTGGCCATGGCCGCCAGCGTCGTGCCGAACCGCAGCCCCGCTCCCGTCATGCTCTGCCTGAAGCTCACGGCTGCCGATGGCGTGTTGTCCATCCAGGCGACCGATGGCGAGCTGGGCCTGACCGTCCACGTCTCGAGCGTGCAGGTGGATGAACCCGGCGAGGCGTTGCTGCCGGCCGACAAGCTCACGCAGATCACGCGCGCGTGCGATGACAGCACGCTCTCGATCTCGACCGAGCGCAACGTGACCACGATCAAGGGCCAGCACGCGACCTTCCGGGTCTTCGGCTACGAGCCGCGCGAGTTCCCGGGCGTGCGCGACGCGAAGGATGCAGGTACCGAGTTCGAGGTCGCCGCAGGCACGCTGCGCCGCCTCATCCATCGCACCGCCTTCGCCACCAGTGTCGACAATTCGCGCTACGCCATCGCCGGCACGCTGCTCGAGCGCAAGGGCCGCAAGCTCCGCATGGTCGCCACCGATGGGCGCCGGCTGGCCGTCGCCCGCGGCG
>Ga0209617_10000592_pt1 | contig 16150 bp, 13 predicted proteins | sample LakEriepJuly2011_2_FD_187459 | JGI IMG/M metagenome (GOLD analysis project Ga0209617, IMG submission 187459) | Freshwater microbial communities from dead zone in Lake Erie, Canada - CCB epilimnion July 2011 (SPAdes) (version 2) | ecosystem: Environmental > Aquatic > Freshwater > Lentic >... | reverse complement strand
TGAACGTGTGCTCCCGCAAGTTCCGCCAACACACGTGTTTGTTGTAAAGCAAGCTTACATCCTTCGGTATAATCAACCAGTACGGCAATATTTTTCATGGCGTGAAAATAAATACACAGGTCTAGGTCTCCATCGCCCTATGGAAAAAATCGTGAAAATCGGTGCAATCCCGCTGTTAACATCTTGATGATTCCGACAAAAACGTATTTTCGCGGTCCTATGGCCATTTTCTTTCACTCCATTGACGTTCGACCCGTTGTTCGCCATAAAACCGCCTTAAAACGCTGGATAAAGGCCGCCATTGAGGCTGAAAACAAACTACCGGGCGAAATCAACATTATTTTTTGTTCCGACGACCATTTACTCGCCATGAACCGCGAACACCTGGCGCACGATTATTATACAGACATCATTACCTTCGACTTCTCGACAAGCGATGTGGTGTCAGGTGATCTGTACATCAGCTCAGATCGCGTCCGTGACAATGCTATCCAAAATAAAAACGAGACACAAAACGAGACATATCTTGTTATTATTCATGGAGTTATGCATCTTTGTGGTTACAAAGACAAGCAAAAAAAAGACATCAATCTCATGCGCGAAAAAGAGCAATCTTACCTGCATATTTTGCCTCAATTTCTGAAAACCCCACGTTCCACGTGAAACGAAATTTTATATGAATAATTCATACGATATTATAGTCGTTGGTGCGGGTCATGCCGGCAATGAAGCAGCAGCAGCAGCAGCCAATTTAGGTGCGCATACTCTGTTGATTACCATGGACATGAATAAGATTGGCCAAATGAGTTGTAACCCTGCAATGGGGGGTATCGCCAAGGGCCAAATCGTTCGCGAAATCGATGCTCTCGGTGGATATTCCGGCATTGTATCTGACCGATCTGCCATCCAGTTCCGCATGTTGAACAAATCGAAAGGGCCGGCCATGTGGAGTCCTCGCACGCAAAACGATCGCATGCGCTTCGCTGAAGAATGGCGCAATATGCTGGAAGGCACACCCCTTGTTGATTTTTGGCAAGACATGGTGCGCGAAATCGTTATAGAGAACAACGAAATCGCAGGCGTAATCACAGGAATGGGAATTCGTTTCAACTGTAAATCAGTTGTTGTGACAAGCGGAACTTTTCTGAATGGCGTTATTCATATTGGTGAAAAGCAATTCGGCGGCGGTAGAATGGGGGAGAAGGGCGCAGAAGGTCTCACCGAACAACTCAATGCGCTCGGCATGCGCAGCGGACGCATGAAAACCGGCACTCCTCCGCGTATCGACGGACGATCGCTTGATTACAGTAAAATGGAAGAACAACCCGGCGATGCAGAACCCGCTAAATTCAGCTATCTGCCAGGTATAAAACCTCTTACGCACCAGCGCGGGTGTTGGATCACCTACACCAACAGCACCGTTCATGATATCCTTGCAACAGGATTCGAACAAAGTCCCATGTTCAGTGGAAGAATTCAGGGTGTGGGGCCACGGTATTGCCCGTCAATCGAAGACAAAATCACACGTTTTGCCGATAAAGACCGACATCAAATCTTCGTTGAGCCAGAAGGGTGGACTACCGTTGAAATCTATGTCAACGGATTCTCAACTAGCCTACCCGAGGACGTTCAACTCCGCGCTATCCGTGAAATTCCCGGTTTCGCTCAAGCCAAAATGTTTCGACCCGGATATGCCATTGAATACGACTATTTCCCGCCTGATCAGCTAAAACACACCCTGGAGTCCAAGTTAATTCCCGGCCTATTCTTAGCCGGCCAAATCAATGGCACTACAGGATATGAAGAAGCCGCCTGCCAAGGACTCATGGCCGGTATTAACGCCGCGCTTCGCCTTAAAGAAAAGGAACCATTCGTGCTCAATCGAGACGAGGCCTACATCGGAGTTCTCATCGATGATTTAATTACAAAATCAACGGATGAGCCATACCGCATGTTTACCAGTAGAGCCGAATTCCGCACACTCCTGCGACAAGACAATGCAGATGAACGCCTCACACATCGAGCGGCCGCTATTGGATTGGCTTCCGAGGAACGCGTTTTTCACGTGGAACAAAAACTCGCCGGCAAGAAAACAGTACTCAAACACATCGAAAAGCTCTCCATTGAACCCGAAACCGTACGTGAGACACTCGAAAACCGCAATAGCGCCCCAATAACGCAAAAAGTCAAGCTCTCGAGTATAATTAGTCGCCCGGAGCTCCGATTGTCGGATTTTACCCCCTTATATCCATCCGTTGCTGAGTGCCTTGAAAACATTAGCGAACTGCGCGATGAAATCCTTGAACAAGCCGAAATTGAACTAAAATACAGTGGTTACCTCGCTAAGGAGCGCGATATGGCTGAAAAAATGCTACGATTGGAGCATATACGATTCCCCGAACGTTTCGATTTTTCCAAAATCACCAACATCAGCACGGAGGCACGACAAAAACTAATAGCCATTCAACCCGAAACCCTTGGGCAAGCCTCCAGGATTAGCGGTGTCAATCCGGCCGACATTTCCATCTTACTCATGTATCTCGGACGATAAAAAAAGGGGCTCAAGGCCCCTTTTCATATTCGCTTATTCGTTTTAAAGATCGAACTTAATTCCTTGTGCTAAAGGCAAACTCGCGCTGTAGTTAATCGTGTTTGTCTGACGGCGCATGTAGCTCTTCCAGCTATCTGAACCGGACTCACGGCCACCGCCGGTTTCCTTTTCACCACCGAAAGCACCACCAATTTCAGCACCGCTGGTGCCAATGTTTACGTTCGCTATTCCGCAGTCGCTTCCTTCCACAGAGAGGAAATACTCTGCCTCACGCATGTTCGTTGTCATGATGCTACTGCTCAATCCCTGAGCAACGCCATTCTGCATACCCACGGCATCAGCAAGCTCCTTGTACTTCATTACGTAAAGAATTGGAGCAAACGTTTCATGCTGTACTATAGGCAAACTGGAATCCTTTACCTCAATGATGCACGGCATCACATAACAGCCACTCTCATAGCCCGCGCCCGATAAGACTCCTCCTTCCACCAGAACCTTACCACCCTGCTCCTTTGCCGCTTCAATACTGGCCGAATACATGTCAACTGCGGCCTTGTCAATCAAAGGACCTACGTGATTGTTCTGATCCAAAGGATTTCCAATGCGCAACTGACCATATGCCTGAACAAGCTTGGACGTTACTTCGTCGAATATGCTTTCGTGGATAATCAAACGTCGAGTGGTCGTACAACGCTGACCAGCAGTACCACAAGCACCGAAAACTGCGCCGATGATGGTCATTTTCAAGTCCGCATTCGGCGTCACGATGATGGCATTATTTCCTCCTAATTCTAGAAGGCTCTTACCAAAACGCTCTGCGACTTTCGCACCTACGATACGGCCCATGCGTGTGCTGCCTGTAGCGGAAATCAGCGGAATACGCTTATCCTCGGTCAGCATGGTACCCACGGTTACATCTCCGGTGATGATTGAGGATATGCCTTCCGGAAGGTTATTTTCAGCAGCAACCTCATTCCAAATGTGTTGACAAGCAATCGCGCATAACGGTGTTTTCTCGCTGCCCTTCCAAATACATACGTTGCCGCAAACCCACGCCAGCGCACTGTTCCAGCTCCATACTGCTACCGGGAAATTGAACGCCGAAATAATTCCAACTATTCCCAGCGGGTGCCATTGTTCATACATACGGTGCCCCGGACGCTCACTGTGCATCGTCAAGCCATACAGCTGACGCGATAAACCCACGGCAAAATCACAGATATCAATCATTTCCTGAACTTCTCCCAAACCCTCTTGAAGCGACTTGCCCATCTCGTATGACACCAATTGACCAAGCTCTTGTTTCTTTTCACGCAGTTTATCGCCATATTGACGCACTATCTCGCCGCGCTTTGGTGCGGGCATCAGACGCCAGGTCAGATAGGCCTCCTGAGCCGTTTTAACAACGCGATCATAGTCCGCTGTAGTGGTAGTGGTGATATTTCCAATCAATTTTCCATCTGCGGGTGAATGTGACGCAATAGCGGGTCCGGAACCAAAGAAATCGCGGCCGGTGCTTGTTCCCGGGTTTTCCTGTTGTAAACCCAGCGTTTTGAGCATGTGATCGATTTGCATGTTTATGTATTTAGGCCGCAAAGATACTTGTCCAACTCGCATCAAACAGCACCGAGAAACTATTTCCAACACATCGCAGCGTCCAGCTTGGATAAGGTCATCGACTCATAAGTGTTCATGTGATGAAACTTCCGTGATGTCACGGTTCGGGCCTCCTGCATAACAGGATTACCACCATTGTTGTCGACCGCTATCAACCGAATTTTCCTGTCATCCGGAACCCCTGTAAACACGAACTCGTCGCCCATCATAACCCCACGAACAATGCTCTTGCGGTCTTCAAATACCATCGAAACCGATGAGCCATCTGTTGATCTGGCTTTTACACGAAACTCAACCAATGGGGCACCCTCGTTGTAGAATCGGTCACAATTGAGCCACCCCAACTCCGTACTCGAAAACATGTAGTAATCCAAATCAGAGCCGTTCACTTCAGTCATTGGCTGACGGTCATCGGCGTAATCGTAACGCTTTGCAAAACGCTTCACAAATTCATCACTTGAAGAGCCTTGTTGATGACCAAACGTCAGTACACACAAATGATCCGTCGAATAGGAGGGCATTACCTTACTCAAATCCAGTGGTGGCATAGACGATAAAAATTCCGCAATAACCCTGTCGTAAGCCGTTTTAGACTCATGCGCGATATAATAATCCTTGAAACCGCCATCAGCGTTCACATGAAATGCAATTCGCGAGATCAACTTGTCCCTACAAAAGTCGTCCACCATATCCGCGGCTGGGTTGAAGTTCGAAACGAACCACTGATTCAACGTTTGACCATCCTTCAACTCCCAGTTGAAATAATCCATTTCGCTGATTTGCGTGCGGCGACGGAATTCACTTTCACAAATTTGGATGAAACAATCTTCCTTGATAGATGAAGACGAAACAGCACCCGCAGAACCAAGTGGTAGTGTCCTGGAAGCAGGTGTCCAATTCACGATATCATCCGATGTCACACTACCGTAGAACAACTCAAAGCCATCATCCACTTTCCCTTGTGTTGGAAAGAAAACAGTATACTGCTCATCCATCTTCAATCGCAAACGAACATTACCCTGCATAGCCTCGATGTGAACCATGCCGGCCGTTTCTATGATTCGCCCGTCGCTTGTCGTGGAGAGTTTTTCGGCGAGGATCTCATCCAAATCATAGCACTCCTTCATAACAATCTCAATGCTGCCTTGGGCTGAAACTCCATTTTCATCCTCGAAGACATTAGCGGGCAACACTAGCTTAGTTCCCTTTCGACCAACAAGCTCACATTGCCGTGCGTTGTCGATAACAAACCGATTATACGTCGACTTGAGCTTGCGTGATTTGACGGCTTGAGGCCGTATGGGGTCCGGAACTCCTCCTTGATTAAAAACAAACGATGAAGCCTTTGTTGTGGGCGCATCCGTTGATGCGCTGTTCGACTCAACCGCTTGCAACAATCGGGTCGAATAGAGAACAAACATGACAGAGAGGGTAGCAGCTGTGATGATGATTTTGGTTTTCATAGCTGCAGATTTGCAACTCCTGAACCTCATATTTCCTGAAATATTGCCCGTCGCTCTATTAACACATCAAGGCTCATTGATTCAATCGACCAAGGCCGCGAACTTCTTGAATTCGCCCATCTTTGAAACATGTGTTTACAAATCGTTCGGACAATCATCCTGTGTATATCACTGTCGGCATGCCTTGCGGCTTGTCAATCGGCACAGGGACCCGTCAATGCCGACGCGATTCTCATGCCTGAGCGTGGGGGTGATTTCCGCGGCATCAGTATCGGTGATAAACCGAAAGCCATCAAACGAAACGAACAAGCCACCTCGGTCTACAGCATGCCGGATGAGTTAATCTATCGATTTGAACCCAGCGAGATGGACTCAACGTGGTACGAGATTTCATACAGTTTTAATGACGCCGGCCTTAACAACATTCACCTCGATGTTTATCCGGCGAATGAAGCACTAGAAGACCACCTCTCTCAGGATTTCTCGAACTATTACAACCAACGCTATGGTTCGGGAAAGCTTAGCGGCGGCATACAACAGTGGCGTGGAATGACTGATCAGGGGCGTTTTGTGACCGTTGCGTTGTCGTCCGGAAAAGGAAAAGAAAACCGTCCTTGCATTCGTTTGGTGTTTAATGAATCCAATCCATGAACAGTGAAGATCTCGTCAGTGTCGTTGATTTAGGGATTGCCTTCGAGCGTGATGGTAACATCAAGCAGGCGGTCGAAAAAAGCACATTCAGTGTCAAACGCGGCAAAACGCTGGCCATCGTAGGAGAGTCGGGGAGCGGGAAATCCGTTTCTTCATTAAGTCTTATGGCTTTGTTGCATCCAACAAAGACTGTGTTTACATCGGGTACCTTTCATTTTCATTCCGATGTGCTTTCCGCCACGGGAGGCGACAACAGCATTGGCCCAAAACACGCTGTGTTGAAAGAGCTCCGTGGACGAAAGATTGCGATGATTTTCCAAGAACCCATGACCTCGCTTAATCCAGTAATGACGTGCGGAAGGCAAGTCAGTGAGGTGCTCGAAAAACATCTCGGTATTCCACGTGAAAAAGCGCGTGCTCGAACACTTGAGTTGTTTGAAGAAGTAAAGCTCCCGCGCGCGGCGGCGATGCTCGATCAATACCCACATCAACTTAGTGGTGGGCAACGGCAACGTGTGATGATTGCACTTGCTATCGCGTGTGAGCCGCTCCTGCTCATCGCAGATGAGCCAACAACAGCCTTGGATGTTACCGTTCAACGCGACATTCTTCTCCTGCTAAAAGCCATTCAGAACAAGCGCGGCATGAGCATGATCTTCATTACACACGACCTCGGTGTTGTGGAAGAAATTGCCGATGATGTGGTGGTCATGAAGCAGGGCAAAATCATAGAGCAAGGAACGATGCTTGAGGTTTTAAACAACCCCAAAGACCCTTATACACGTGGACTCTTGCAGTGCCGACCCGATGCCGATCAAAAGTTGTTTCGTTTGCTTACGGTGGCCGACTTCGCGTCAACCGCACAGCCGACGCGTCTATTAAGATCTGATTCATCGGAGAATCGCGGTGTTTTCTTATCCGTTGACTCGCTTTGTAAGCGCTATGAAAGCGCCGGGTTATTCAAGCGAAAAAACACGCCCGTTGTTGCTGTCGACCGAGTTTCATTCACCATTCAACGAGGCGAAACGCTTGGACTCGTCGGTGAAAGTGGTTGCGGAAAAACGACGCTTAGCCGAATGTTGCTGGGTTTAATCCCGTCAACATCCGGAAAAATCGAGTATCATTTAAGCGACGGAACAGCAACACAGCTCACACAACTAGCACCGCAAGCACTGCGTCGCTTGCGTAAGGAAATTCAAATCATTTTTCAAGATCCATACTCCGCGCTCAACCCTAAGCATACGATTGGAAACGCGCTGACAGAGCCCATGTTGGTGCATGGTATTGGGTCCAGCGAAGCTGAGCGAAAAGCTATGGCCATTGCATTACTGGAAAAAGTTGGGCTTTCGGGCGAACACTATTCACGCTATCCTCATGAGTTTAGTGGTGGCCAGCGCCAGCGGATTGTCATTGCGCGCGCTTTGGCTTGCAAGCCATCCTTTATCATTTGTGATGAAAGCGTTTCTGCACTGGATGTTTCCGTGCAAGCGCAAGTGCTGAATTTGCTCAATGACTTAAAAGCCGAATACAACCTGACATACCTGTTTATTTCACACGATTTGCGGGTGGTTCATTACATGAGCGATCGCATAATGGTCATGAGAAAAGGATGCATTGAAGAGATTGGTGAAGCCAACACCGTGTTCAATCATCCTACATCCGACTACACGCGTCAACTCCTTGATGCCATTCCCGGAAAATAAGAACCGACAGGTTCATCCGGTGAATCGGTCGTGTCCGACTACATTTGTGCGCAGATATCTTTCAACATGTCGGACAAACAAACAGTTTTAGCAGAAAAAATTGCCGCCGCACACTTGGGTGGTGGATCTAAGCGCATTGAATCGCAACACAAAAAAGGCAAGCTCACTGCACGAGAACGTATACACTTCCTGTTGGACGAGGGCTCGTTCGAGGAGTTGGGCATGCTCGTAACGCATCGCTCGACCAATTTTGGACTTGATAAAGAGGTTTATCCCGGCGACGGCGTCGTTACAGGATACGGCACCATCAACGGCCGCTTGGTCTATGTTTTTTCCCAGGACTTCACAGTAATGGGTGGATCACTTGCAGAAGCGCACGCCGAAAAAATATGTCGCATCATGGATCTTGCTATGCAAAACGGTGCGCCGGTTATCGGATTAAACGACAGTGGTGGTGCTCGCATTCAGGAAGGCGTGGTGTCGCTTGGAGCCTATGCTGATATTTTTTATCGCAACACGCGCGCCAGTGGCGTGGTGCCGCAAATCAGCGCTATCATGGGCCCTTGCGCCGGTGGTGCTGTTTATTCACCGGCACTCACCGATTTCATCATGATGGTTGAAAACACCAGTTACATGTTTGTCACCGGTCCCAATGTGGTCAAAACCGTAACGCACGAAGAAGTCACTAGCGAGGAATTAGGTGGCGCAAACACGCATGCCTCCAAGAGTGGTGTCACGCACTTTAAGGCAGAGAACGATGTCGCGTGTCTGAAGATGATTCGCGATTTGCTGACTTACATTCCTCAAAACTGTGAAGACGAGGCGCCCCAACAAGCTTATACGCATGGCAACGAACTAAGACAAGGTCTTGATTCAATTATTCCCGACAATCCTAACCAGCCTTACGATATGCACGAGGTGATTTCGCAGGTGATTGATGACGGTTCGTGGATGGAGGTGCATAAAGATTACGCGGAAAATATCATTGTGGGATTCGCGCGTATCGCAGGCAAGAGCATTGGAATTGTTGCGAATCAGCCCGCCTTTTTAGCCGGAGTGCTCGATATTAAATCATCCACCAAAGGAGCGCGGTTTGTGCGCTTTTGCGACGCATTCAATATTCCCCTTCTGGTGTTTGAAGATGTTCCTGGATTTTTACCGGGTACCGATCAGGAATGGAATGGCATTATTTCCAACGGTGCCAAGCTGCTCTATGCCTTCAGTGAAGCCACTGTGCCTCGTGTCACTGTTATTACCCGCAAAGCTTATGGAGGCGCTTATGATGTGATGAACTCAAAGCATATCGGGGCCGACATGAACTATGCCTGGCCAACGGCAGAAATCGCTGTCATGGGCGCTAAAGGCGCTGCCGAAATCATCTTCAAAAAAGAAATTTCCGAGGCAGCTAACCCCGATCAAAAATGGAAGGAGAAAGAAGCTGAGTACGCTGAGCTTTTCGCCAACCCTTATAGCGCAGCGCAACGCGGCTATGTGGATGAGGTTATTCTTCCCTCTCAAACCCGAATAAAACTCATACGCGCTTTTGCTATGCTGGAAAACAAAGTTGACAGCATGCCCAAGAAGAAGCATAGCAACATGCCGTTATAAATCCAACCCATGCTACGATCAATGACAGGCTTCGGTAAAGCCGACAGCACTATCGGAAACAAGAAATTCACCGTCGAATTGCGTTCACTCAACAGTAAGCAATTGGATCTGAATATCCGGATTCCCGGTACTTACCGCGAAAAAGAACTTGAATTACGCTCTTGGTTGAGCGACAATATACAGCGCGGTAAAGCTGATCTGCTCGTTTATTACGAAAGCCTCGAAGCCGAAAAGCGCGTGGCTATCAACAAGCCGCTCATGATGGCCTATTACGCCGATTTAAAGTCGTTCAGCGAAGAAGCCGGTGTGAGTGGTGGTGACTACCTTAACGCTATCATGCGCATTCCGGACGTTTTGAAACCGGAGTCGACTGAACTTGATGAAGAGGAGTGGGCTGCACTTTTCTCCCTCATTAAGGAGGCGTTTCATCGCTTCGACACCTATCGCCAACTGGAGGGTGAAAAACTCACGAAAGAATTCCATCAACGCATCGCGCTCATTGAGGAGAATCGTCTCGCGCTGCAAGAGCCCATCAAAGCTCGCAACCAGCGTGTGCGTGAAAAACTGCGTAACAACCTGGAGGAGCTCATACCTATCGACAAGATTGACCCTAACCGTTTCGAACAGGAGTTGATTTATTACCTCGAGCGTCTAGACATCAGTGAAGAATATCAGCGCTTGGAAACCAATTGCAGTCATTTCAGCGACGAACTAACCGGTGCGTCACAGGGTAAAAAGCTTGGCTTCATTTCACAGGAAATAGGACGTGAAATCAACACCATCGGCAGTAAGGCTAACGACGCCGATATGCAGCGACTGGTTGTAATCATGAAAGACGAACTGGAAAAAATCAAAGAACAAATCAATAACGTGCTCTAAGTATCTTTGCCGACCATCTTCATGAGCAACGGTAAGGCCATCATATTTTCGGCTCCCAGCGGCGCAGGCAAAACGACCATCGTCAGGCACCTCATGGGCCTGCCCGAATTGCACCTGGCCTTCTCCGTTTCTGCCACCACACGTGCCAAGCGTGACTACGAAAATGATGGCGTCGATTATTACTTCATCTCCGCCGAGGAGTTTCTGCAACGCGCCCGCAATGGCGAATTCATCGAATGGGAGGAGGTGTATTCCGGACAATACTACGGCACATTAAAAAGCGAGATTGAACGGATCTGGAATAGGGGAGAGCACGTCATTTTCGATTTAGATGTTGAAGGCGGGCTTAACCTCAAAAAGATTCTCGGCGATCGCGCGTTGGCTGTTTTCGTAAAGCCACCGAGTATAGATGCCTTAGTTCAGCGCCTGGAGGGCCGCAGCACGGAAACACCGGAAAAAATTGCACAACGCGTGGCCAAGGCCCATCACGAAATGGAATATGAACCGCGGTTCGATACGGTTGTGATTAATGATGATTTGATTACCGCTCTTCGCCAAGCAGAAGAACGTGTGAGTCATTTTCTACAACAGTCATGAAGGTTGGTCTCTATTTCGGTTCTTTCAACCCGCCACACCTCGGGCATCTCGCCATTGCTCACGCTGCTTTAAAGCATGCTCATCTCGACGAAATCTGGTTTGTCGTTAGTCCGCAAAACCCCTTTAAAACGAACGACGCACTTGCCCCGGAAGATCAGCGCCTGGACATGGTTGAGTTGATTTGCGCAGCAGATAAGTGCTTAAAGGCCTGCGCCATTGAATTCACGCTCCCCAAGCCCTCCTACACGTGCGACACCTTGCGTCTGTTATCCGCACAATTCGAACATGAGTTCCACCTTATTATCGGCGAAGACAACTGGCGGGTATTCAACAAGTGGCGCGAATATGAATGGATTCTGGAGCACTATCCCGTGCTGGTCTATGGTCGCCGACAAACCGACACAGCATCTTCCGGCGATGCCATTTCCGGCGATGTTCACTTCATCCCCGGAGCATACCTGGATGTGTCGGCTACAGAAATTCGTGATCGGATTCGACAAGGCGTATCCATAGCAGCTTTGGTTGATCCGCTTGTAGAATCGTACATTACAGCAGCAGGTCTATACCGATAATATTCGTTTTGGCACGGCCCTTGAAAAAGCGATTTCAAATCAAATCCTTTTTGCCATGAACGAACTAATGCAAACCTACCACGCTACTAAGCAGCAAGCGCTTGAAACCATGCACAACGGTAATATTCAAGCTTATCTCATTAAGCTGATGGATCTTCAACGTCTCCACACGGGAATCCTAGAATTCAAACACTGAAACTCATAACATCTCAAGCCAACTTAACCGTTGGCTTTTTTCATGGATCTCCGCTTCAGTGCCGCATCGATAAACAGTGTAGACAGAATTACAGCGGCACCGGCATAAAACGGGACGCTCATGTATTCGGACTCTCCGTACAACCACAATGCAATCAAGATGGTGTAAACGGGCTCGAGATTAATAGCAAGCGCACAGGTAAATGGGGTTAACACGCGCATTACCCGAATACTGACGATAAAGGCTACGCCCGTACAAAGGATTCCCAAAACCAAAAGCATAGCAAGGTCCTTGGTGTTTAATCCCTGCGCAACTATGCGCCATTCTCCGTTAAAGAGCAGAAATACCGATAGACCAATCGCTGCAAAGAGCATTTCCCAAAAAGCTATTTGAACCGGATCATGGCGCATTACCAGGCGTGAATTCAGTGTGGAGAATAGCGACGCCAGAAAAGCAGCAACAAGGGCTAGCACTATTCCCAAAACATATTGCGATTCAAAATTGAAAATGAGAGCCAAGCCCGCAATAACAATTAAGCCTAGTCCCATTTCATACCACTGAATACGCTCTCTTCTGACCAACGGACCTAAAATTGATACGAAAAAAGCCGATGTGCTTAACACCACCAATGCCACCGAAATTTTGGAGAACTTGATCGCTGCGAAAAAAAACACCCAATGTGCTGCGGTCAACAAACCCACTGCTGCAAAACGTGCCAATTCTCTGGTTGTGGCCATAACCCGGATTTTGCGAATCAGCACAAAAAGCAATATGGTGACAACAGCAATTACAACACGCCACCACACCAAAGGAACCGCGGATAACGAAATCTCATTACCCAGAATGCCCGTGAGCCCCCACACCAATACGATGACGTGGAGCAACAAGAGATTAGCGACGTACGGGCCCCTCATGCTCGTGTTCTAATTCCACAATACCGCCGCTCATCGTGTATTTCAAAATGTCTACTGAATTGCGTTCGATGCGTGTAATGTTTTTTGTGGGAACAATCATCATGTGGCCGGAAAAACTGTAGCTCATCGGAAAATACACCGCAACCTTTCCTTGGATATTGCCCAGTTCGGATAAATCTGTGTCGGTGATGAATCCAATCATCTCAAGCTCCATGGCCTCGCTCACCTTAACCAATACAGGTTGATTGAATTTCTTTTCCTTCCCCACAAAAGCGCTCATTACGTCTGATATCGCCTTGTAGAGGTTGTTCACTCCAGGAATTTTGTCAACCAGACGGGTAAACAGTCCCTTGATTCGATCGTTGATGAAAATGCTACCAAACCAACCCATAACGAATAACACGAGTATGAGCATCAGAATACCCCAACCCGAGAAATGATCTCCTTTGGTTGGCAGTTCAGCCTCGGAATAAAGGATGCGGGGCACTATGCTGTCCATCCATGTGAATAATTGGTAAACAATATAACCGGTGCCGAAAACAGGGAGCGTTATCAGCAACCCATTCAACACATAGTGGACAAAACGACGAAAGTATATGTTCTTCATAACGACCCGAATTAGAGCGGCAAAGGTAAAGCCCCATCGAAAAGTGGTTAACTCGCAGCAGATATTCGTCATAAACCGCAACCCGACCTTCCCAAGTTCGGTATAAATAACAGCCTCGCGGAATTGAGGCGTGTTGTATTGCTGTTCTTTCGTTTACATATCACCCTACTCTTGCTCGCTGTTTTTGGACAGCAATCGGCATTGGCACAGTCCATAACCCTGCAGTGCGAACAACCTACGGGTTGCGCGCCACATGGAGTAATTATTACTGCTGTAGACGCCGGAGGGAACGCACTGAATGATATTAGCTGGTCCGTAACAGGTCCTAACGGCGCGGTTTTTCAATCAACATCCAATCCGTATGTAGCTATTTTCAATAATTCCGGTGGTTATGATTTCACGGTTACCTCGGCAACCCTGGGAAGTAGTGTTTTCGAAGACTTTGTGACCGTCCATGGTCGACCAAGCGCATCCTTTCAAGTTGCTGATGCGGGTGGGTGTTTACCCTTTTGCACGTCGTTCATAGATACCAGCACACCCGGTTCAGGCAATATTATCGAATGGAATTGGGATTTCGGTGATGGTATTGTTGATTTCACGCAACAACCAACGCATTGCTACACACAGGCCGGAACTTACACGCCTGTGCTCTCCATCGCAGACGAAAACGGCTGTTTCGCCTCTCTGCAGATGCCTCAAATGATTACCGTTTCAGGTGTATCACCGGTTTCAGATTTTCAAATTGGTGCGCAAAGCTCCTGCAACTTACCCACGAACATCAGCTTCAACTCCACATCCACCAACGCCTCAGGATTGCAGTGGTTTGTGAATAATGAAAGCGCCGGTACATCAGCAAACCCTTCTATTGCTTTTGCTAGTGCCGGAGACTACGAGGTTTGCCTTGTTACTTCCAACAACCTTGGTTGCGCAGATACCACCTGCAGAAGCCTTGCCGTTTCTAATCAACCCAGTGTGGGTTTCACCATGGAAAGCGATACACTTTGTGCAGGCCAAACCATGTCGTTTGCAAGCGCTGCTTTCCCTTCGCCCACAGCGATTGAATGGGACTTCAACAACGATGGTGTGGCGAACAGCAGTACTCTGAACACAAGCTATACCTTCAGCAATCCAGGGCAGTACATTGTCTCCATGACTGCGCATTTCGGGACCGTTTGCGAAATGACTGTGGTTGACACAATCACCGTGCACAACAACCCTACTATTGACTTTTGGGCTAATGAGAATTCGTCGTGCGCATACCCCTTTGAGGTCACCTTTATCAATGCCGCTGCGTCGCAACCAAATTCAACCTTTACCTGGTTTGTCGATAATGAACCTGTTGCTACATCTACTAATCTTACCTACGTTTTTACGCAGGCCGGGGAATATGATATTCGGTTAATCCGCGAAAACAGTATGGGCTGCTTGCGCTCACGAATACGCAACAACTATATCTCCATTGTTTCACCAACTCTTTCGTTCACTCACGTGGAAGCAATTTGTGCCGGTGAAGAACTCAGCGTATCCGATATCACGGTAAGCAATAACGACAACATTATTGATTACGCCTGGGATTTTAACCAAGACGGAACGACCGACGCCATTGGTGCTAACCCGGACTATATCTTTGAGGAACCCGGTGAATACACCGTTGTGCTTACCGTCATCACTGAGAGTGGTTGTGTTGCGACCGATACGAGTGATATACTGCTTCAGGTTTTCGCACCTGTTGTTCCCAATTTCACAGTGAATCATACCGAAACCTGTTCGGGTCAGGATTTCCAATACTGCATCGAGTACCAACCGGGCAACACGTATATCTGGGATTTTCATGATGGGTCAGGACCTGTTACCATGTATGCTGAGGACAGCTGTTTAATGCACACCTATGAGGATACCGGATACTTCGATGTATCGTTAACCATATTCAATGGCGCTTGCAATTCAATGATTACAAGCGAGAATTTCGTTCATGTTTTACCCCCTGTAGCACTCTTTTCGGTTGACTTACTCTGCGATGATTATGCCGCGAGTTTTACCAACGAATCCATTGGAGGCGATTCCATCGTGTGGGATTTCGGCGACGGTTCGCCTTTGCTTGTCAATGAAGAGAATCCCGTACACCAATTCCCGGCTACCGGTCAGTATACCGTCACGCTCAAGGTAATGATTGCCGGTTACTGGTGTTCTGATCAAAAAACAGCAAGCGTCCTTATCACTCAGCCCGTTCCTCGCATTAGCATTACTCCCGACGAAGGGTGCTCACCACTGTCTGTCTTTATCGAAAATGAAAAACGTAATTTTCACTGGGAGCTTAATGCTGAAAATGGTGATCATGTAGTTGTTGACCGCGTCTACATTCCTTCGCAACCCGCCTGGACCATTCAATACACACACAACGAGCTTACGACAACAACTTACTCAGAAGATCCGCTTCACTTTGATTGGCCAACACTGTTATTTGAAGAACCGGGAACATACGATATTCATGTATCCACCACCAATTACAATGGATGCACTGCTGACACTCTTTATCAGGATGCGGTTGTTGTGTTGCAGGGTGGTGAATTCTCAGAGTTCACTGCAGAGGTGGTTAACCCCTGTGAAGATGGCGCGGTGGTCGTTGCATTCACGTCCACATCACCCGAGTCGGTAGAGTGGGAATGGCAATTCAGTGATGGGTCGATTGGAACAGGTCAACAAACTCAGCACACATTTGTCCAGCCCTTTGATTACAGCAACGGACTTTCGGCTACGCTCAGCGGACGCAATAGTGACGGGTGTATATCATC
>Ga0209617_10000590_pt1 | contig 16161 bp, 11 predicted proteins | sample LakEriepJuly2011_2_FD_187459 | JGI IMG/M metagenome (GOLD analysis project Ga0209617, IMG submission 187459) | Freshwater microbial communities from dead zone in Lake Erie, Canada - CCB epilimnion July 2011 (SPAdes) (version 2) | ecosystem: Environmental > Aquatic > Freshwater > Lentic >... | reverse complement strand
TAGAACAAAAGATTATAGAATGTAATCTATATGAAAATATTTTATGGATACACCAGGATATATTCTTTAAAGATAAAAGTTTATCCAACTTTAGCCAAAGTTTACCACAACAAACACAACAAACACCTAAACTTAATTTTAGATATGTTGATAATTCATTTTTTCCAGGAACTCATAGATCTGGATGGGAATATGCTGGTTCTGCTTTAATAAATAAATTTAATTATGATGAAGCCAAGACAATAGTTGATTTATATGTAGACAAAACATTTTTATGGAATTCATCTATTTATGAAACTAATAAAAAAATTCCTTATACTAACCCATGGTTTGGATTTATTCATCACACTCCTAATCCTGAATATACTCCTAATTCATTAAATGCTATATTAGAATCACCTGTATTTATTAAATCACTTAAAGTATGTAAAGGTCTTATTGTACTATCTAACTATTTAAAAAAATACCTTGACTTACATTTTAAATTTAAAGTACCTGTTTATGTATTATCACATCCAACTGAAACTCCTGAAATTAAATTTACTTGGAATAAGTTTGAATCTAATAATCTTAAACAAATTATACAGATTGGTGGATGGTTACGTAATTCTTATGCAATTTATGAACTAGCAATTGATGACAAAAAATTAAAAATTAACAAAGCATTAATTCAAGGTAAATTAATGGATAACTATGTAAAACCATTAGATCTTGATATAACTCAACTAATAAAATATATGTATAAAAATCCATCTGATCTAAATACAAGAATGTGTTCTGCATCAACAAATAAATATGTTGAAGGACTTGTTGAAAGTATAACACGTGCTTATAGTTCTGTTCAAGTTATTCCTCAACTATCAAATAAAGAATATGATTTACTACTAAGTAAAAATATTGTTTTTATTAATTTAATTAATGCATCTGCTTGTAATACTTTAATAGAATGTGTTGTTAGAAATACACCTATTTTAATTAATAGACTAGAAGCTGTTGAGGAAGTTTTAGGATCTGAATATCCTTTCTATTATGATACTATTCAAGAAGCTGGTTATATGGCTACAGATTTATCATTAATTAAAAAAACATATGAATATTTAACTAAATTAGATAAAACAAAACTTTCTATTAATACTTTTGTTAAAGAATTTGAAAATATAATTATAAATTTATAGTCTTATCTATCTAATGCAGCACAACAAAATAAACCACAAGTTACAAGTTCAATTATTAAAGAGATACATCCTACAACAATATTTGTAATTACTGTAACTTGAAGCATTGTATACAATAAAGTTGATTTAAGATCTTCAATACATCCAACGCCAAATAGCTCTACACAACCCCAAATTAAAAATGTTACACAAGTAAATATTTGTAAAATTATTTTACAACTAATATTTGATTTATATTTTGAGTTGTCTGATGATTGAGACTTTGTAGCTGCAGATCCAACAATTGCATTTATTATTAGACTAAGTAACAAATATAACCAAGCATTTGATTTATTACATATATCTTTTTGTTCATCATATGAAGTTTGGCAAAGGCTCATAATCATATATACAATATATGTAATTGCACAACCAATAATTCCTAAAACTAATAGGATACTTCCACACATAATACATGCTCCATATTCTTCACTAAAATTAACTTTTTTATCTGTAGATTTAATTTTAGTATCATTTATATCTATAACTTTTGTATTAATCTGATTAGATTCAATATCATTTGATGTTAATCTTATTTCTTTAAATTTTTCAATAGAAACTTGTCCGCTTGTTTCTGCAATTATTTCTGCAATTGTTTGTGGAAAAATTATTTTATTATCTGACATAATTTTAATTTAATTACTACTAACTAATAACTATTACAAAATAAAATAATTTCAATTTTTATATTATCTATTAAATGCAACACAACACCAGGTGAAAAGAAAATGAGATATAGATCTAACTTGGTTGAATAATATCTTTATTGTTACCTTGATATGTTCCAAAAATTATATCAAAAATTGGAAATAATATACAATAATTACAATTTAAAAGTTTATGATGAATGCTATGATGTGACCAGTATAATTCTGAATGTGATAAATAAGACGTAGTGATGTACATATAAAGAATTATTATTTGTTCAAAAACAGATATATTTATAAAAATAATTGGCATCCCGATTGAAACAATTGATGCAAAATCATCTAAATCTGTTAAAAAAAAAGTATCAAATGGATAAACAATAACATTTGTATGATGTTTTTTATGAACATCCACATAATAATATTTATGAATAATTCGATGGTATATATAATAATTTAGCTCAATGAGTAAACAATACAAACATATTGAATATAATGATTCCAACCAACTATGTTGTCCATATGGAATTATATTATCAGAAACAATATACATAAGTCCAGTTGATTGAAGTATTAATAAAGGAACATTTTTTATATATTCATTAATTCTAGTTATTCTTTCTTCATTGCTAAAATTAGGATTTATGAATGGATAACAATTTGCATAACAAATAAGATAAGAAGTTATTGTAGAAATTGAAAATGTAGATACAATTATACCAAATGAAATCAATATATTCATTTTTATTATATTAATAATATTATATCATATTATTTTATATTATTTTAATAACTAATTAATAAAATAATTGGGATTTTTTCATCGAGTTAAGTTAATCTTAAATTATTATTTTCTGGTTCTACTTGTGATGTTGAATAATACTCAAGATAAAAATTTAAAAATTTTTTAAATTCACCTACAAATTGCATTCTTGTTCTATTATCCATTTGAGCTGAAAAATGTAAATTTGATTCATTATATACAAGTGCCCATGTTAGTCTTTCTGTTAATTCATCATATACAAGTGAATCCTCTCCATTTAATACACTAAAACTAGACTTTGATTGTTTACCAGTCTCAAAATCACTAATAAATTCATTAAAATCTTCAAAACTAAACTTGAAATTTTCAACAAATGTTAGCCAAGAGTTTGTATTAGTTTGATATATCTGTCCATACATTGTCTTTGTTAAAATTGGTTCATCTCCAAGATAAATAGTAAATTTACTAGTTTGATTATGAATTGGTTCCCAAACTAAATTCCAGTTCATTTTTAGGTTATGTTAGATATTTGTATTTTTTTTTCAGTTAATCCAAAAATCAATTTTTTTTTATGAAAATTGTTCCCTGTGTGGATTAATTTTTTTTTATGAAAATTGTTCCCTGTGTGGATCAATTTTTTTTTATGAAAATTGTTCCCTGTGTGGATCAATTTTTTTTTATGAAAATTGTTCCCTGTGTGGATCAATTTTTTCTTAATCTAGTTTATATAATGAACACTCTACTTGGATATACAAAATCTTATTCTTGTAAACCAGGTGATCAAATTGAATTATATACTCATTTTCCTTCTTCTTATTCATGGGTAGATTTGTATGCTCAAGCTAAACCTAATAAATTAGTTACAGTTAATTCTAGTTTTAATTCTATACACTGTATTATTAATCAATTCACATCTACACCAGGAATTGTTTGGAAAGGAATTGTAGTACCGCCAGGATCTAAGTACCTGACAATTAATTATGATATTAGTTCATCTATTTCTATTTTCCCTTATGTTAAAGATTTATCTGGAAATGTTTTATATTGGACAAATTTTACTAAAAACTTAATTAAATCAAAACCAGGATCTATTTGTATAAATATTAACCAATCAAAACAACTTGATATATATTTAATGGCTCCAAGTGGTAAATTTGAATTAGGTTCTACGTTTTTAGTAAAAAATATTAGTTTTGATTTTAGTACTGTACCTAATACAGACTTGTCAGTCAGTTTATTTTCACATAAAAAAACTCTTATCAGTAAAATCCAACTTGATTCACCTATATCACAAAAATTTATCCCTAATTCATTTGCATATGGATGTGGTTGGACTAGACCTAGATATATACAGATCCAATCTGGAATTAGTTCTGGTTACTATTTTTTAAAACTAGAATATAAATCTCAGGTTCATTGGTTGGTTGTAATTATAAAACCCGATTTTAATTTAAGATCTAAAAATAAAATACTTTTAAATAAAATACTTTTATTAGCAAATACTAATAAATATAATGCATATAATACATGGGCTGGTTTAGATGGGTCAATTAGTTTATATACTTGCAAGACAACACCTTACTATCTAACACATCGTATTTTATCTTTGGAAGGAACTAACGGAACTAAATCTAATTCTCCTATTGTTGCTAACTTTGTCCATACAGAAAGACCAAATACTACTGCTAGTTCTTATATAAAAACTTATTTTTCTTCTGATATAAAAACTTTTCAGTTTTTTAATGATCATATTTATGGAGAAATGCATTTACCTAATTATCTTGATAGACTAGGACTAGGATTTGATGTAATTACAGATCAGGATATGGAACAACTTGGAGAATCTGATCTATCTGGTTATTCTATATTTATGATGCATGTCCATCCCGAATATTGGTCAGTTAAACAATTACAAGTATTAAATCAAATTAATCAGATGGGTATGGGTATTATATATTTGGCAGGAAATGGAATATATTGGAAATGCACATGGGATGGTAATCAAATGGAAGTACGTAAAGATAGGAAGTTCCATTTAGATGGGACCAAAGGGGGTCAGTTTAAAGAGCTTGAATTTTCGCAAATGCTCAATGGTTATCAAATAATTAAAATATATTATTCTAAAATGTATTCAATGGCTTTAAATCCTCCTGTCCCATACAAGTTAGCTAACCCACCATCTTGTTTAGTTCAAGGGCTAACATCAGATAATGGATTAGTTAATAATCAAATTGGATTTAAAAACTTAAATTCATTTGTATTAATATCAGGAACATCTGGATGGGAAGTTGATAAAGTTACTAGTTTGACAGATATCAAATACATTGTTGGATCAAGTCCTGATGGACTTGGTAATATTGTATGGGTAGATAAAACTAATACAGCTGGAGCTGTTTTTGCTGCTGGATCTATAATTTATACAGGATCATTGGCAGTCGATCCTGGAATTTCAAGACTAACTCTAAATGTAATTAATAGGATGTTATAAACAACCTAAACACGCTTCAACTTAGGACTCTACCGAGGCTAAACTCTTTTAAGTTTAGGAATATCATGAAATCATATGTTCTAAGTTGATCGTGTTTATACACGCTTCAACTTAGGACTCTACCGAGGCTAAACTCTTTTAAGTTTAGGAATATCATGAAATCATATGTGCTAAGTTGATCGTGTTTATACACGCTTCAACTTAGGAATATCAATAACTTCATTTATTAGATAAATTTGAGAATCAAGTTTTTTTGGTATACCAAATTCTTTAGATACACGACCTACTGGAAAATCAAAGTCTTTATCATATACTATACCTGTATCTGGATTATACCAGTATTCTCCAACATCTGATAGTTCACCTTCAATTTCCATTCGAGCTTTAATTTTATATACTTTTACTTTTTTTTTAATAGATCCTGATGAATTCAAACCATTATCTATTTTTTTATCATAATAAATATCTTGTTTATATGCTGGTCCAACAAATTTATCAAAATAAGAACTTTCATTAAATTTAAAACAGGTATATTCTCCATTAATCATGTTATGATTCTTAAAAAGTTCACAATCAATTGCTGCTTCTCGAACTGTTTGTAAAAATGAATCAATAAGTAATTCCTTTTGCATTGCTAATGAATAAATATCTTGATCTGTTGATGGTTTTGTTATCTTTGAACCTCCAGGTCTAACTGCATGATATCTAAATATATCTACTTTACGTTCATCCATTGGTAAATCTGCATGTGAGCACATACGTAATGCACGACCTATCAATTGTTGAATTCTTACTTCGTTCCAATATGGTTCCATCACATGGACCTGTCGAACATTTCTCAAGTTAATACCTTCTGAACCTGCTGGAGAGATTAAAATAAGTTTGATCATCTTTCCATCTATATTATCTTTTGCATTAAATGCCGACAAGTTTCTTTTACGAACTTCACGATCAATCTCACCATGAAATTCTGTGTATCTGTAATAGTCTGATCCATTTGCTTGATTAGCAAAATTTCCATAACCAAAACAACTTAAATATATCTTGAAAATTTCTAACCCTTCCATCTTTACAAAGTTTGAGAAAGCTAGAATAGGACCTTTTGATCTCATCATATAAAATATCATTGCTGTCATCTTGCATGAACACGAATATAAAATTTTAAGTAAAGTAGATTTATTTTTATGCCCCTTCCAGAACTCTGCAAACTTGTACTTGTACTTGGTCTTAAATATTTCAATATCATCTGACAAAGTATTACCAGATTTTGTATCTTCAGCTGCTGCTTGTGACAAATGTTCTTTAAATGTATTTATAAAACTTTCAACTGCTTGCAAATACATTGATACATTCTTTCTAATTGCATCAATATCAAAATCTTTTTTAACTGCTGAATCTGTCATCTTTTCTATTCTTCCTGAAATAATTTCTTCTGCCTCTCTTTCTGTTAATTTAAACTTTGCTGGTCTAGGACGATTTTCACCAGTAAAGTTCCCACCCATCACTGGAAAAACAAAATTTGAACTTTGACGAGTATATGATCTGTATACTGTAACTCCTGATTTATTCTTTGCTCTAGCTCGTTCTAACTGTTCTTCAATGTATTCAAAATGTTCATATACTTGAAGTTGGTATGGATCCATTGGTATTGATTTAACTTTTATTTCTTTGGCAGCAAATAAATTTGGATCCGAACCAATATAATATGATACCAAACCTAGAATTCTTCGTTGAAATATATTTTTACTTTCAGGATTTAAAGTAAGTGAATTACCTGATCTAGTAATATATGTTTCATTAAATTTTGTTTCTGTAGACGGAAATATTCCTGGTCTTAACAAATTAAAGATTAATGCAAGTTCATATGGAGTATTAACCGCAGGAGTACCTGAAAGTAGTACTACACGAGTTGAATCATTTTCTTTCTTATCTTGGATTATATAATCATAAATTGTTGAAGCACGCTTACCTGTTTTGGTAATCATATTATTATATACATTTTTAATAAAGTTGTGTGCTTCATCAAATATATATATATTTTTTTTAGTCGAGTCTGATTCTTTAACAGCATTTAAAAATGATTTGTCTGCATATGGTGAATCATAATTTATAAATTTTATATTAGACATGCGCTCTTCTTGGTCTTCTTTTGGTAACCATTCTTTCAAATCTTTTAACCAAGGATCATCTTTTAATGCTGATTTTATTAAAAGAAATACATTCCAACCTGGATTATAATTATATAATACATTATATACATTAATTGCAGCTACTGTCTTACCTGCACCTAACCCATGATATACTAGCGCATTATGATATGGTGATCTATAATCTAAAATAGATCCAATAAAAGCTTGGTAGTTTCTTAACTCTTTTACATCACCTGAAGACTTTTTATTACAAGGATCTTCACCATCTTTTCTTTCAATAGGAGGTAAATTATATTTTTTAAAATTAGATAAGATCCATAAAGGGAAAAGTCGGCCATTAACTTTTAAATCTATATAATTTTGTGATTCTGCCATTTATTTACTATAATATATTTGAACATAAAAAAATTAATAAAAACAATTTGTTGTTAGATTTTTATAGATCAAGTCTCTATTCTCTATATTATTGAAAGATATAAATGTTTTATCTAGTTAAAATACATTTTAGTAAATAAATGAATATATCTTGGTAATATAGAAATAATTATGTATAATTATTTCTATATCCCTGGCTGGGTTAGGCTGGACTGGAGATTCTTTAATCATCTTTGAAGGAAAAATCTTCAACTCCAGCACCTCCTGGACTTCCTCCAGGTATACAAGAATATGGTTCATGTTCATCCGCATTTTGTCTCCTCAAGATAGATACACCTTGGTTATTTTGATCATTAGATCCTTGCAAAAAATTATTTTGTTCGCTCGTTGCAATCAATAATATATATTAGTCCATGATTATCTTTTCACGGACCAATATGCTAGATTAAATGGATTTTATATAAATTTTTTATAAAATCTATCATTAACCAAGCTATAAAAAGTTGATTTTTTTATTAGTTAGAATCTACATCTACTTATATACTAATTATGAACATGTTAACAAATAGTGCTGATTACTATTCAAGAGATCAACAACTTAATATTGATCCTAAAACTCAATATATTTCTAATCTTAAAAAATTAGGTTATTGGGAATTTAATAAAAAAGAACTAACTGATAAATTTATTGGAGAAAAATTAATAAAATTAATTAGCATCGAATTTACAAACTATAGTAATGATTCACAAATATTTGACTTTTCAACATTTGAATCTTCATCAATTGGATCTTTTATTCTAAAAATTAAATGTTCTGATAAATACCAAGAATACATAGAATACTTGGATCGCATTGAACTCAGAGCTAAATTACTATCAGAGTGTGGATATGATAAGTTTTATGAACTATGTACTCCAGAAGAACTAATCTATTTAGGTTGGTAAAAATAAATTTATTTTATTAACTAATTCTTTTATTTTTTACTAAATAATTTTTTTAACATAATAACTAAAGAAATGTACAAGTCTAGAACATAATAAATTATGTTACAAAAATAATTTATGTCTAAAAAATTTTTTAAATAAATAATTTTTGCCTAAAATAATTTTTAAATAAGTGTGCCATCAAAAATTATTTTATTTTTCAATGATCTTAAAATCGTCATTTTTTATTTTTTTTCCATATTTTCAGATTTACGAGGACCATTTTTTTCGCCAGACCCCCCTAAAAATTCCTCTCTCTCTCTGGGATTTTTAACTTATGTTAAGAAAATAAATATAGATTTATTTATGACATTAAAATATTTATTATTTATACAATCTTTTTTTTAGTTTAATATTAAATAAAGATTGTATAAATATAAGATTAGATTTTATATATGCACACTAATTATAAAATATTGTTATAAGATATAATAAAGATTATAATAATAAAATAAATATATTAATAATATAACTTTAGATCAGAAAAGCTTTATGTCATAAAAATAAGATATAAATATATTTATGTCATAAAAATAATTTAATACTATAAATCTACATAAAACTTATTTTTGTTTTTAAATTTAAAAAAATAATATAACTATTAATTAATGGATAAAATTAATAATGGATATATTTTATTACTAGAAAGTAACATAAAAAAATACAAAGATTTTAATAAAAAAAATTATATGCAAGAATTAGATTTAATTAAGATTAAAAATAGCGAAAGTAAAAGAATATGTCCTTATTGTGATCGTATATTATCTTCTTTATTAAATTATCATAAACATATTGAGAATTCTGTATGTAGAAAAGATGTAAAAAATACTTGTGTAACCTGTAATAAATATTTTTCAAGAAAAAGTAATTATGATTATCACATAAAAAATCAAGTATGTAGAAAAAAAGACTTGTTAGATATTATTTATCAAACAGATTCTGATTCTTTACAACAAACTCAAAATAATGTAACACAACTAGTTCAACCAACACCAATCCAACAAATAACTAATAATACAACTAATAATATAACTAATAATACAGATAATAGTACAAAAAATACAACCAATACAGCAAATACAACAAATATACAAACACAAAATAATAATAATCAGCAAAATATTATTATTGCGGTTTCAGGAAAAAAAGATATAGAAGAAGTTTGTAAACAGGTTTCTAAATTAATTCCTTTTAGATATACCAAATATAAACCATCAGTACAAGACTTGATTAGTTATTTTAATAATCCAAATAAAGCTATTCAACATATTATTATAAATGAACACTTTAATCCTGATAAACCTGAACAAATGAATATCCATAATACCAATTGTAGATCTAATAGAATGCAAGTCTTTGATGAAGATGAAAATGGAAGTGAACGTTGGATTACTAGAGATAAAACTGATGTTTGTGATGATCTTTATGAGAAATCTGTTAATGAAATGTTCTTTGCCAAACATAATCTTAAATTAAAAGGTTACCGTACTAGTTCAGAAAAAGAAAAAAATATGAATGATAAAATTCATCAACTTGAGACAAATAAAAAGATTAGAAAAGAATATATGAATAAAATTTCAGATATAACATGGGATTATAAGGATGTGGTTCAAACAAATAAAAGAAATTTAATAAGATGAAGGATTATTTATTCCATGAAAAAATACTTCAAATCCTATTTTTGCTATAATAATAGCAGGTAGCCAATTGAATCCTTGAGGAATAAAATATCTATAAATAAGAAATTCTTTTAACAAATCAGGGAATATCATTAATGGATATGTTTTACGAGTCCAAATAAATCCTAGAACCCCAAAAGCTCTTAGTCCACAGAATATTAGGAATAAAGGATGAGATTTCAAATCAAACCAATACCAAGCTAGAACATAAGCTGCAAGATCATTTATTTTATCAATTGACTGATAATTAAATAATTTAGTACATTTATCTTTGTAATAACCTTGATTCCATGAATAAATAAAACTAGGAATATTATCAGTTAAATCTAATACACCTAGTATAATTGGTAAAACTATAAATAGATAAGATGAACTCACATATTTAGATATAATCCAAAAAGTTCCAAAAGTTAATATAACACGAAGAATCGCACCATAGATTATAGTTTTTTTACATATATTTAGATCAATTGATTTTTGGATTTTTTCCATTAATATAAGATATATTATTATAAATTTATTATTTAATATAATAATATAAATGAATAGTTTACCTTCAGATTCTATTACAGAAATTTATAATTTTATTTCTGATAAAAATGTTAAAATTTATGATACAAATCTTGATATGTTAGATATTATTAACCAATATTTAGAAAAGAAAAAGGGTGAACAATCATTTATTTTAGTAGATTTAGGAGATATTATTAGACAATTTAATAAATGGAAAAAAAATTTACCAAGAATAATTCCTTATTATGCAATTAAATGTAATCCATGTCCAATTATTATTGAATTATTAAACAAGTTGGGTTGTTGTTTTGATTGTGCTTCACAACAAGAAATATTAAAAATAATAAATTTAGGTATTGAACCAAAAAATATTATTTTTGCAAATCCATGCAAACCAGTTGATTTTATTAAATTTTCAAGATCAAATGATGTAGATTTATTAGTTATTGATAGTTCATATGAACTATATAAAATAAAATTATATCATCCAGAAGCAAATTTATTAGTTAGAATTCAAACAGATGATTCTAAATCAATGTGTAAATTTAATTGTAAATTTGGTGTTGAATTAGATGAAGTTAAAGAAATTTTAGAATTAGGTAAAATTTTAAATCTAAGTATTATAGGTGTTAGTTTTCATGTAGGAAGTGGTTGTGAAGATGCCAATGTTTATAGAACTGCATTATCTGATTGTAAAAAAATATTCGAAATAGCAAAAACATTAGATATTAATATGACTTTAATAGATATTGGTGGTGGTTTTCCAGGGACTGATAATGCAAAAGTTCAATTTGAAGAAATGGCAGATGTTATTAATAAATCAATTGATGAATTATTTATTGATAATTTAGAAATTAAATTTATTGCAGAACCAGGACGTTATTTTGTAGCATCATCACATACTATTGTTTGTTCAATAATAAATAAAAAAGAGAAAATTGACAAAAATACAAATGAAAAGTTAATAACTTATTATATATCTGATGGAGTATACAAAAGTTTTTCAAATATTATTTTTGATTATAGTAAACCTGATTTTATTCCATTTAATGAAAGAAATGAAAAAACATACGCAAGTATACTATATGGGGAATCATGTGATAGTTTAGATATTATATCAAAAAACTGTCAATTACCTTTATTAGCTATTGGTGAAAGTATAGTTGTTAAAAATATGGGTGCTTATACAATAGCAAGTGCTACAGAATTTAATGGTTTTACAAAAGCTGAATTATATTATATATTAACTTGATAAAATAAAATCTAGTATTTATTTGTGCATCCTGTTGTACAAATACTACTTTGTCTATTTGCAATACTACAAGGTAAATCAAATTCTAAATCATTTTCTAACTCGGTTGCAAATCCACGAGCCATTTGAAATGGAATTTGATTTAACTTCTTTTTTGAATTATCTAATGGATTAACTATTTGAAAATTTGATCTTATACTACTAAAATATAATTTAATTGAATTTATTAAATAACAGATCTTTTCATTAATAATATTTTTTAAATAGTCCTCTTTGATAGCAAAATCATTAAAATCATCATATTCAATAGTACTAATATATTCAGCATTTGACTTCATATGTTCTTTAATTTTAAGTTTTGATTCAGGATTTGTATTTAAATCAAACACAAATTGTGAAACCGTTTTATTATATTCAATCAGTTCAATATATTTTGATAAATTGATAGCATCTGGATGAATTGGATAATTTGATTCATCATCTAATACAAACTCGCAGATTTGTGTTCCTAAATTTATATCTGCAAGTTTTAAATTTGTTATAGATTCTGATGTTCTTTTCATAATCATTCCAATTGAACTATAACAGTTTCCATTAATAGCAAGTCCAGAACCACGAATTGTTAGTTTATGAGTCTGAGTAGTTTTAGATCTTGCAAAAGCATCAACTATTGTCCAATCAGAATTAGGCGTGATAATACTTGAGAATTCTGTTTGAATTCCTCCAAACATACGACCAAAAATAATATCACCCAAGCATCTAGTTAGTTTAAGCGAGTCACACACAACTCTATCAATAGAATCAGAATATAACTTTCCTATTGCTTGATTAACTGATGATTCAAAAACAAGTTTTATTTCTGAATTTACTTTAATTGCCTCTGTATAAAGTTTTACTAGTTTGCTCATAAATACTTCATTATCTTGTTCAATTAAATTATTCCTAATAACATCATATTCAACCATTTTTAGTCCAGGATATGAATCAATTACAAACATATAGATCGTATTTGGTTGAGGACTTGTTGGTACTTCAATTTGTGATAATAGTGTATACTGGATATCAGGATATGATATATTACCTATTGAATTAGCTAAAGGTGCAATTCTTGCTAATTCTTTACCGCCATTATAACTAAATAATTTGATCTCACAAGAATTTGAATTAACACGAGTTATAAATTCTGTGTGAATACGTGAATAGATGTCATTACTAACAATAAGATTAATTTCTTTCTCATGGTCAGTTGTTAGATCAAACTTGACAGTTGGCATAACAGATGTCTGGATATTAAAATGAACCATCCAGGTATCAGAATTAATTTTTTGAATAGATTGAGATTCAGCTACAATACTTGTCATTATAAAATATACTTATATTTTATAGCATATGAGTTTAAAAGATATAAAATTCAATTTTTTTAATTTGTTAATTGGTTAACTGGTTAATTTGTTGTTTTAATTTTTCCAAATATAACTTAAATTCTTTATAATAATAGTCAGAATTAGATCCGGTAATATCATCCATAGCAAACGTTTTTGATTGGGATATAAATGCACCATTACATGCAGTTATATTATTAGTTCCATAATACTCTAAATTAATAAAATGTCTTTCATCTGTTGTTATATCTGAAATAAATGTTATAATGTATTTATCAACAAATATTTTAATAACTTTAGTTGTATCAAATAAAGGATATTGTAGACTATGAATTAACGAGTATAAACCTTGTTTAGGTTTTGTGATCAAATATTTGATTTGTTTAACTGAATTTAAATCTGAATGGGATTTTATTTCCAATGTATCTGTATCAATCAGAATATATTCAGATCCAATTGATATATATAATTGTTTATAGTACGAATAATTATATAAATATCCTAGTTTTCTTGAATCACACCATTGATTTCTTGCATATATAGGATTTGGAAAATCAGATTTTTTCATCATACCAACACGTGCATTAATTTTTAGTCCTATAAATTGATCATCTAATAAACAAACATATTTAATATCATTTGGAAGAATATACTGTGGCCCTAATAATGGTCTAATATGTGGATCACCACCAGATAAAATACTTAAACTATTAATTGGGATAGCTGCATAGGTCGAGTTAGAAGTAAATATAAATTGATAAGTATTTGTATTTGGATTAGATGTTAATTTTGTTCCTATAATATTATAATTAGAATCAAATGATCCATTAATATATTTGTGAAGTAAAATAAAATTTGTATTTGTATTAATATCAATATCCATAATAATTGAATTTGTTGGAGTAATAACAGAATCAGTATTTGAATCTAGAGCTTTGAAGTATAGTGAAAATAATGGTTGGGTACCATTAATATCTGGTAGAGCCACGTGTGATTCTGATTGGGTCATAATATTAATTAATATACTGCTTACAACTGAGCTTGAAATCTGATTAATTTTAACTTGAATATCATTTGCTTGGGTTGACCAATAAATATCCCCGTTAGTTTGCGGTTTTATTAAATCAACAGTTTGATTAATAAATGTATCAGTATTTTTATACATAACTATTTTACTTGATGATCCAGATTGATTTATTTGACTAGATAATATTTGTTTAATTGTATTATCTGATGCAATAACTGGAATTATTGATTGAGTAGTCGGATCAAAAATCCAATTACTATCAATATTAATTGGTTTATTATATATTTTTGTTAAATTTACACCAATTAAATTTACATTAGAAATATCAGTACCTGAAAGATCTGCATATAATAAATTAGCTAATGTTAAATTAGAGTAAGATAAATTAGCGTAAGATAAATTAGAGTAAGATAAATTAGAGTAAGATAAATTAGAAAAAGATAAATTAGAGAAAGATAAATTAGTATTAGAAATATCTGATCCAGAAAGATCAATTTGGAATAGATTCAAATTAGGACCTAATATTTTATTATCGAGTTGTTTATAGTTACTATTTGGTAAATTTAATGGTTTGGATAACACAGGCCATATCTTGGTATTTAATACAGTAGCACCAGATAAGCTTGTACCAGAAAGATCACAACCAGATAAGTCTGTGCTAGATAAATTAGCACCAGATAAATTAGAACTAGTAAATCTAGTATTAGAAATATCTGATCCAGAAAGATCAATTAGTTCTAGATTTAGACCAGGACCTAATATTTTATTACCAAGTTGTTTATAGTTTGAATTTGGTAAATTTAATGGTCTGGATATAACAGGCCAAGACTTGGTATAAAATAAATTAGCCCCAGATAAATCAGTCCCAGAAAGATCACAACCAGACAAGTCTGTATTAGATAAATTAGATAAAGATAAATTAGAACTTGAGAGCACGGTATTAGAAATATCTGAACCAGAAAGATCAATCTGAAATAGATTTAAATTAGGACCTAATATTTTATTGCCAGCTTGTTTATAGTTACTATTTGGTAAATTTAATGGTTTGGATATAACAGGCCAAGACTTGGTATAAAATAAAGTTGCCCCAGATAAATCAGTACCAGAAAGATCACAACCAGATAAGTCTGTGCTAGATAAATTAGATAAAGATAAATTAGAACTTGAGAGCACAGTATTGGAAATATCTAATCCAGATAAGTCTATTAGTAATAGATTTAGATCAGGTCCTAATATTTTGTTGCCAACTTGTTTATAGTTACTATTTGGTAAATTTAATGGTTTGGATATAACAGGCCATGACTTGGTATAAAATAAAGTTGCCCCAGATAAGTCAGTCCCAGAAAGATCACAACCAGATAAATCTGTGCTAGATAAATTAGATAAAGATAAGTTAGAATTTGATAGCATAGTATTAGAAATATCTGAACCAGATAAGTCTATTAGTTCTAGATTTAAATCAGGACCTAAGATTTTATTACTAACTTGTTTATAGTTTGAATTTGGTAAATTTAATGGTTTGGATATGACAGGCCAAGACTTGGTATTTAATAAAGTAGCCCCAGATAAATCAGTCCCTGAAAGATCGCAACCAGATAAGTCTGTGTTAGATAAATTAGATAAAGATAAATTAGAACTTGAGAATACAGTATTTGAAATATCTGAACCAGATAAGTCTATTTGTTGT
>Ga0209617_10000589_pt1 | contig 16161 bp, 12 predicted proteins | sample LakEriepJuly2011_2_FD_187459 | JGI IMG/M metagenome (GOLD analysis project Ga0209617, IMG submission 187459) | Freshwater microbial communities from dead zone in Lake Erie, Canada - CCB epilimnion July 2011 (SPAdes) (version 2) | ecosystem: Environmental > Aquatic > Freshwater > Lentic >... | reverse complement strand
CCTCTGTTGCGAACGTGACCGCTGGATCAGCCAGCATCAAAGGCACAGCCAATGCCAACGCAACAGAGGTCACCTGGAACCTCACCGACTTCTCCAAGGATCTGAACAAGAACGTCACGGTGACGATGCTCAACAACGTGGCGCTCGACACGGAAAAGTCGTTCCCTCCGGCCCTGGGTCAAACCCCCAACAATCCCACCAAGGAAGGGATCGCGGTCATGTACGATGGCATCCTCGTTCCCTCCTCGGTGAAGGATGACTACCTGTACCGTAATCCGGACACGGCCGGAAGCGAGACCCTCATGCGTTTCGCGGGCCTAAACCCGGGTAAATACAAGGTGACGGTCTTCGAGGGACGCACCACCGATGGCTCACGAACGGGCAAGGTTTGGGTGGACGACATCAAAGGTTTGAAAGAACCGGCGGACCAAAACACCGGCAATTATGCCGGCAAGAACGACGCTGGAGATGTGTTGCCCTTAGGACAGCCAAGGTCGGTGGTTGTGGACCTCAAGGCCGGTGAATACCTCTGGTTCGCCGAGATGGAAGACAACTCCGGCGGCATCAGCGGTATGATTATCCGCGGCCTCCCGGCGGCCCCCTCGGCCGTCACGCTGCAGAGCGCCTCGGCCCTCGGTGGCGCCTTCTCGGCGGTCACCGGAGCCAGCGTCGATGCCGCGGCCAAGACCATCACCATCCCGGCTCCGACGAGTTCGTCCTTCTACCGCCTCAGCGGCGCGGCGAAGGTCAGCATCTCGACCAGCGGCGCCAATTTGGTGTTCAAATACGAATGACGCGCAGGAACGCAACGCGTTCTTCTCAGTTCTTCTCAGTGTTCTGACAAGGGTCTCGGGTTATCCCGAGGCCCTTTTTAATTTCGTGGATTAATTCGTCACCGTTTATTCGTCACCGCCACCGCCAGCATTGCCGCGTTTTTCCCAACGCCGCGGGGCCCGTTCGGGCAGGGAGTTATCCACCTTAACTTGGTAGGATTCAGAGCCGAAAAGACCGGTGATCGCAGCTTCGAACTCTCGGGACGGGGTAACTTGGTAGCGGTCGTTCGGTTCAATCCACACCGACTCCCCGCCCGGCATGCGAATGCAGAGGTACACCACCACTGAGCCGGAGTGGGCCTCAATCAGGGCCTTGAGATCCGCAAGCCGTGTCTCACTTAGTTGGTCGGAGCGGAGGCGCAGTTGGACCCGCTTAGTAAATTTCTTGGGAGCAGCATCCAGCGGCAGGATCTCCTGCGGGAAGAGCTTGGGCCGTTCTTCGCCTGTGCTGACCTCCGCAGTCACCAGTAACGCCTGATTGACCACGAAAAGGTCGGTGTAGCGGTCATAGGATTCATTCATGGCCAGCGCGGTGACCGTGCCGGTCATGTCCTCCAGCGTGACCATCGCGTAGGGCTTGCCTGTCTTTTTTGAAACCCCTTTCTGGACGGCAGAGACGAGCCCTCCTATCCGGATCATTGACCGATTCGGCAATGCCGCCAGCTCCTCAATCGTGTGCGTGGTATGCCGGGAGAGTAGCTTCTCGTACGGACCCAGCGGATGCCCGCTGACGTAGAAGCCTACCAGTTCCTTTTCATCGGCCAGCTTCTGGGCCACCGGCCAGTCTTCTTGGACCACGGGGTTTTCGACCCGCTGCCGGGCGGCCGGTGCGGCCTCGAACGTGTCGAAAAAGGAAACCTGACCCCGGGATTTGTCCGACGCGTTGGCCGTAGCGCGGGCCATCGAACCATCGATCTGGTGGAACACGGTGGCGCGATTGGGCCCGACGGAATCGCAGGCACCCGCCTTGATGAGGGACTCGAGGGCTTTGCGGTTAATGGCCTTGGTTTCTACACGGCCACACAGGTCTTCGAGGTTTATGAAAGCACCTCCCAGAGAACGAGCCGCGAGCAACGCTTCGACCGCGGCCTCACCGACTCCCTTGATGGCCGCCAAACCGAAGCGGATAACCCGCCGTCCTTCCTCGGCTGCGGCGGGGGCAAAGTGAAGACCCGAGGCATTGATGTCCGGACCCAAGGTCTCGATGCCCAAGAGCTTGGCCTCAGCGATGTACTGACTCAACTTAGCCGTGTCGCCCTGATCGTTGGTCATCATCGCGCTGAGGAACTCCACCGGGTAGTTCGCCTTCAGCCAAGCCGTCTGGTAGGCCACGACGGCATAGGCTGCCGCGTGCGACTTGTTGAAACCGTAGCCCGCGAATTTCTCCAACAAGTCGAAGACCTCGTTGGCCTTGGGGGCCGGGATGCCGTTGGTGTCCGCGCAGCCTTTCACGAAGGTCTCGCGCTGCAAGACCATCTCCTCGAGCTTCTTTTTGCCCATGGCCCGACGGAGCAAATCGGCTCCTCCGAGGGTGTAGCCGGCCAGGATCTGCGTCGCCTGCATCACCTGCTCCTGATAAATCAGGATCCCGTAGGTTTCACGGGCGATGGGCTCCAGCAGGAGATGGGGATAGACGATCTCCTGTTCACCATGGCGTCGCTTAATGAAATCGGGGATCAGGTCCATCGGACCCGGCCGATAAAGCGATATGAGTGCGGTGATGTGCTCGATCGAGGCAATTTTGAACTTCTTGCACAAGTCGCGCATGCCCCCGGACTCCAACTGGAACACCCCCAGGGTCTGGGCGTTGTTCAGCAAGTCGTAGGTCTTGGTGTCGTCGAGCGGCAGGTTGTCGAGATCGAGCTGGAGACCGGTGGACTTCCGGATCATCTCAGCGGTGTTGCGAATGACCGTCAGGGTCTTGAGACCCAAAAAGTCCATCTTGAGAAGTCCCAGGTCGCCGACCGGCCCCATGGCATACTGGGTGACGATATCGCCCTCGTCGTCCTGCTTGAGCGGCAGGAGGTTCACTAGCGGCTGGGCCCCGATGACCACGCCGGCGGCATGAACGCCAACGCTGCGAGTCTGGTCCTCTAGGAGGAGAGCCGTGTCGATGAGTTCGCGGGTCACCTCCTCTTCGTCGTAGGCCTGCTTGAACTCGGCGTTCTTCTGGAGCGCGTCCTTCAGGCCCCATTTCACGTCGGTGATCATCTTGGCCAGTCGGTCCGCATCACCGACCGCCAATCCCATAATACGGCCCACATCGCGAATGACCGACTTCGCGCCCATGGTGCCGAAGGTGATAATTTGAGCGACGGCATCCCGGCCGTACTTGTCCCGGACGTAGCGGATTACCTCAGCGCGGCGGTCATCGGCGAAGTCGATGTCGATGTCGGGCGGGCTGACACGTTCTGGATTGAGGAATCGCTCGAAGAGCAGCCCATAGCGCAGCGGGTCGACGTTCGCGATCTCCAACAAGTAGGTGACCATGGATCCGGCGGCCGATCCGCGCGCCACGCAGGCGATACCGTGGTCGCGGCCCCAACGAACAAAGTCACCGACGATCAGGAAATACGAAACATAGCCGGTCTTCTCGATGACCCCGAGTTCCAGCTCCAGGCGATCGAGAATTTTGCGCACAGCCGCTTCGACTAAGACCGGATCCGGTGGCGCCGGTGAAACTGATGGAACCTCTGGGGTCGGACTGTTCGGGCTGACGACGGCATCGACCTCCGGGGTGGGCGGCGGGGGAAAGAGGAACACCAACCGCTCCGGGTGGGTCACGGCCTCGACCACAATGCTCGAGCCGTCGACATGGGCCTGAATGGAATACCGGAGGCGCAGTCCGTCGCAGAGCAGCTTGCGCAAGTATCCCTCACGGGTCCACGTCTCGGGTGGCTGGAATACCGGGTAATGCTCCGCGCCCTTGCCGTAGCGGATCTCCAAATTGCATTTCTCGGCCACCTCGACCGTGTTGAGGACCGCTTCGGGCACCTCGGCAAAGAGATGCTTCATCTCCTGAGCCGACCGCAGGAAGAATTGTTCCTGCTGGTAGCGCATCCGCTTGGCGTCGCTCAGCTGCGACTGGGTGCCGATGCAAATCAGGCAGTCGTGCGCCCGCGAGTGGTCTTTCTGAACATAGTGGACGTCGTTGGTCGCGACGCACTTGAGTCCGAACTCTTTGGCCCAGGGAATGAGCTGTCGGTTGACCTTGGCCTGTTCTGGAATGCCGTGATTCTGGAGCTCTAGGTAGAAGTTTCCGGGCCCGAAGGTCTGCTTGAAGAAATCAATCGTGTTCCGGGCGCGCTTGAGATCGTCCTTGAGGATGGCCTCTGGAATCTCACTGGCTAGACAACCGCTCAAGCCGATCAGGCCTTGTCCGTGCGCGGCTAGAATCTCCTTGTCGATGCGAGGCTTGTAATAATAACCCTCCAGATGGGCGGAGGTGACCAGCTTGATCAAGTTCTTGTAACCGATCTCGTCGCGGGCCAGCAGCACCAGGTGGTGATAGACATCGCGCATTCCCCCAGAGCCTTGTTTCTTTTCCAGGCGCGATCCGGGAGCGATATACACCTCGCAACCGAGGATGGGTTTGATGCCGGCTTTCTTGGCGGCTGAGTAGAACTCGATCGCCCCGAACATGTTGCCATGATCGGTCATGGCGACAGCGGGGAAATCTAACTCCTTCGCCCGGGCCATCAACCGGTCGAGGCGGCAGGCAGCGTCGAGCAGGGAGAACTCGGTGTGAAGGTGCAGGTGGGCGAAGTCGGCGGGCATCGCGTTGGCAACTATGCGAACCAATTGCTCCGGCAACAAGCACCCGGGCGTGTCGTCTCAAGGGCAGCACAGCCTTTGCAGAAACAATCCACCGCTAGAAACACCTCAGGGACAGGTCCGAGGCAGGGCTTTGGCTCGATAGGGTCCACGGGAATTTGGTCAAAAAGGGACATTCCGACAATAATTAGTCAGTCCTTGGGCGTTTTGGTGAGAGGCGGCAATCACTAAACCACGTTGGCAAGGCTTAAGCTTAGTTGAAGACGTGGAAACAAGTATCCCAAAACCCGCGCAAGCAGGACTCGGATCACTCCCCGCCGCCGGGGCCATCATGGTTCCGGCACCCGTCCCACCCCCATCCCCGAACGGTTCCGGCAAACAGGCTTGAACCGGTGCTTCTGAAGATTCTGGCCCGGAGGTCGTTCCACCGCCCTCCGGGTTTTCTTTTTGAAGTCCGGTACCCGCTCAAAGCCCGCCCGTCTGCGGTCACCCGTCGGCAGCGAGGGCGCCGATTAGCGGCGCACATTGCGATTGCCCGGCGAGCGGCCGAACTGATGGATCCAAAATCCGTGCAGGAACTGACGGAGACTCCGGACGGTCTCCTGAGGGACTTCGAGGGCCGCCAGTTCGCTCCAGTGCGCCTCCAACAACGTCTCCATCAGGGCACGGGCTTCCGGGGACAACCCTTCGGGATCGGGTTGAAGACCTTGGATGGCCAAAAAGCGCAAATCCCACGCGAACTGCGCCCGAGCCATCGGGCCCTGGATCTCTAAGAATGCCAGAAACTCGAGGAAGAGTCGGTGCGCCTCGGGTTGGGGTGTTTCTGTTTCTGTGACCTGCTCCAGCGTGGCCACCGCATGGGCGATCAACTCTAGGGAGACGAGCTCCCGTCTCAGGGAGCCATGGGTGTTTCGGACAACGACTTCACTCAAGGAATGGAGATCGCCCTTGGGGTTGCGGCGAAACGAGAACTCGGTCTCGAAGCACCAGTCGAGCTTACCGCGAAAGACCGACTTCGGCCCGCGGGCTCCCTTGGCCACGGTGGCCAGACGACCGTGTTCGGGAGTAAGCCAATGGACGATCAGGCTGGTGTCGCCGAGGGGACGCAGGCGGATAACAATGCCTTCGGATCGTTGGGCGGTCATGGGGCGGTCGTTGCCCGACGTCGGGAGGACAATCGAAGCGGGCTGGCCAGTGGCATCTCTAACTCGTGGTGACGGCTGCCCACCCAGCGAACCCATCGGTTTTCCTCCCGCTTCATGGAGCGCCGCAGCGCCGGCTCCAAGTCATCGTATCCGCGCAGGTGCAGGATGCCATGGATGACGTATCGAACGACTTCCTCAGTCCAGGTCGTTCGGAAGGCCTGGGCCTGATCGACGGCGTCAGCGACCGAAATAAAGCACTCGCCATACAGGCGTTCGATCGTCGAGCCATGGTCGAAGGTGATGACATCGGTAGACCCCTCATGCTGGAGAAATCGCCAGTTCACCCGGGCCATTTCTCGCGGGGAGACAAAATGAAATCCCACCTCGGCTTCCAAGCCCATGGCCTCTAGGAGGTCCAAGGTAATTTGGCGAAGGACTCTCACCCGCAGCGGACGGTCCTTCTGACGATTGCGCAGGAGGATCACCCTCGCCGCCCCGGAGACCGTCGAAACGGAAACACACGGGGAAGCCGGGGAACTCGCGGCTGCGGAATCACTCACGGCAAATCAATACCCTAGCTTGGCGAGTTCGCGCTCCAAGCTGACCTGAAACGCCATCAAGTCGGGCTGGGAGGGGCGATAACCCTTCTCGTCGGCGACCAGGCCGGGGCGACCCTGCGTATCGATGAGCCACGCAGCACCCTGACCATCGGAGAACCGAACCCGGCCACTGACCATGGCGTTGGGGCGGGTCACGGCATCCACGGTGACCTGAACATCGCCGCCTCCCGGATTTCCATCCGGCGGCACCACCTCGTCGGGCTCGACGGCGCCCACGGCGGGAACCAACGCAGCGGGGGCGGCCGGAGGAGCCGGCGGCTCCGGATCCTTCGGTATCACTTTCAGGTCATCGATCAGGAATCGCGCCTCCATGTACGTCAGTTTGCAGGCGAAGTCCGTTTCGAGCCGGCTCTGGAAATCGGAGATCTTCATACCCTCGGCGATCCACTGGCGGGCGGTTGCTTGTTGCTCGGTTGTTAAGGTGGCCATGACGTGAAGTGAAAAGCTTAGAGGTTGGAGAGCGGCGGGTCAGTCGCGGAAGTTCACAAAATTGAGGGCTACCGGAAAATCGTGAGCCCGGCAGGCGGTCATCACGCCCTGCAAATCATCCCGGTTTTTTCCGGCGACCCGCAGTTCATCGCCCTGGATGGACGCGGTCACCTTAAGACCCAACCCGCGGATAAAACTGCTAATCTCCTTGGCGGCCACACTTTCAATGCCCTGCTTAATCTTGATGGACTGACGCGCATGCCCCAGGGGCGACAACTCGGCCTCGCCGGCGTCGATGTTCTTGGCGGAGATACTCCGTTTAGCCAACTTGAGCATCACGATCTCAACCAGGGCCGTCATCTTGAAGGCATCGGGAGCCCGCAGCTTGATCTCGCTCTTCTCCAAAACGATCTCCGCACCGGACCCCTTAAAATCGAAGCGCGTCAGCAATTCCTTTTGAGCTTGGCTGATGGCGTTTTCCACCTCCATCGAACTGACCTTAGAGACGATGTCGAAACTTGGCATGGCCGGATGCTAGACGATGCCTCTGGGCCCGCAACGCGACAACGAGGGCTCTTGTTGAGTTTTCTCGGGCGGATTTAGCCGATGCGCTCTTCACCCGGGCTTGCCCCCGAAGGTTTTTCTGGTGTCACCCGCGCGGGGTCCGACGGTAAGATGGGTCCATGGAGACAGCGCCACCGCCCACGGGCCCCGTTCGGGCCAACCCACCGGCCTCGGCCCCGCTGGTGCCCGGTACGCTGTACTTGGTGGCCACACCCATTGGTAACCTAGAGGACATCACCTTACGGGCCCTGCGAGTACTTCGGGAGTGCTCGGTGATCGCGGCCGAGGACACCCGACACACCGGTCAATTGCTAACCCACTTCGGGATTCGAAAACCGATGGTTAGCTATTTCCGTTTTAATGAGGCCCGACGCGGTGCGGAAATCCTCGACCGGTTGCGCTGTGGCGAAACCGTAGCCCTGGTGACCGACGCCGGATCCCCCGGAATTAGCGATCCGGGAGAACGCATCGTGGCCGAAGTTCTAGCCTCAGGGCTTCGGGTAGAGCCCATTCCCGGGGCCTGCGCGCTGGTGACCGGTCTAACAGCCAGCGGACTCCAAACCGAATCCTTCCACTTCGCAGGCTTCCTGCCCCACAAATCGGGGCAACGAGCCCGGCGTCTGACCGAACTGGGTGCCATCCCCGGAACCCTGGTCCTCTACGAATCGCCCTTCCGCGTGGAACGCTTATTGGGAGAACTCCAGCGAATCTTGCCGGGGCGTCGGGTGGTGCTGGCCCGCGAGTTGACCAAGAAGTTTGAGGAGTGGCTGCGCGGCACTCCTGAAGAATTGCTCACCGAGTGGAACCGTCGCCCGCGCAAGGGGGAGTTTGTGGTGATGATTGGAGCCGCCGGCGACACGGGCGGCAAAGCGGGTCTACCCCAAGCCAGCAATTACGTTTCAGATGAAGCCGAAACTGAAACCGAATCCGATCCCGAATCCGACCCCGAGATGGATTCTGAAGCAGATTCGCCGGAACGATCCCTTTAAGTCGTTCTGAATTAGTCCGTCAGCTTAAGGCGCTGGCGGACCAACACCGCCGCACCGGTAATCCCGGCCGCGTCGCCCAACTTGCTGGCGAGGATTTCAACATCCTTGAGGGTGCCAGGCATGGCGTAATTGCGGGCTGTCTCCAAGATGATCGGCATCAGGTCGTCCTCCAGGGCATCCATCACACCGCCGCCCAAGACCACCGTTTGCGGACTCAGAATATTCACAAGGTTGGCCACGGCGATGCCCGTGTGTTTGGCCGCTTCTTGAAGGACCTTGGCCGCCAACTTGTCTCCTTTGCGGAGGGCCTTGCGCAAGTCGCCGCTCTTGAGATCGATGATGCTCTCGCCTTCCTTGAGCGACTCGGTCAGCAAGGTCTTTTCGCCTTCCTTCACCCGTCGGGCTAATTCGCGGAAAATGGAGGTCCGACTGGCCAAGGCCTCAAAGCAGCCACTGTTGCCGCAACTGCATTTGGGACCGCCCACTTGGATGACCATGTGCCCCACCTCACCCGCCGTGCGGTTGAAACCCGAATAGAGTTGGCCGTCCAAAATGAGGCCGCCGCCGATGCCGGTGCCTAAGAAAATGCCCAGCAAACTGCGGGACTTGCCCTTCAACTCCACCTCATGGATGCCCAGCGTGCAGACGTTGCAGTCGTTCTCGACGAACACTGGGACACCCAAGTGTTTTTCTAGGGCCTTTTGCAGGGGCGCGTTCTTCCACTGAAGGTTCGGCGCGAAGATCACCTCGCCGGATTCGGGGTTGATGGCCCCGGGGGCTCCGATCCCGACCCCACGAACTTGCTTGAGCGAAAGATCGGCCTCGTCCACCGCATCCCGGACGCACCGAGCGACGCGCTCCACCACGGACTCAAAACCCCGCGAGGCCTTAGTGCTCAACTTGACGGTCTGGAGCAATCGTAACTGAGGGGTAAATATTCCGGCCAGGATCTTGGTCCCCCCCAGATCTACCCCGACGATGACATCCTGTTTGATGGTTTCGGTCATGCGTTTCCCAACTCCATCAGGCTGGCAACCCCGGCTCTGGAGCAAGGAAAACATGGTGACATTCGCCCAGGCCCACCGGGCTCAAAGTGCCTGCTGCGAACCAGCTTCCCCAGTCACGGATGAATCTTATGTGAGTCTGGGGCCGCACGGTACCGAAGTTCTCCCGCTCGGATGGGGACCGGCAGGCGGTTTTCCGGAAGCGTCAGTGAACCGGTGGCAAAGGGAGTGACGGTGCAGCCGGAGAACCTGATTTTTTCAGGGTTGCCGCGGCCGGGTCTCGAACGGCTTGATGAAGGCCGATGCCGCAAGCCTTCATCGTCGATGCCGTGGTCCGGGAAGTCCGCCGCCTGAAAGGGTACCCCAACCTTTCAATCCTTGATCTGAGTTGTGGCGAGGGCGAGGTGCTGTCGCAACTGGCCGCCGACGGATGCCGCATTCACGGCACCCACTTCCGCGACGACGACTACATTATCGAGAACCGAGTTCGTCTAGACGCCATTCCCATCACCACCGGTGTGGACCTCCAACAACGCCTGCCCTTCGAGGACGGCTCCTTCGATGTCGTGCTTATGACCGAGGTTTTGGAACATCTCGATTCGCAGTTCCACATCGTCGCCGAAGTATCGCGGGTCGTGCGCAGCGGCGGGTTTTTTGTCTTCAGCACCCCGAACCTGCAGCGCTTGCATTCGCGGCTGCAGTTCTTTTTGACCGGCAAGCATAAGCTCATCCGCCGGCGAGTGGGCTGGGACCAGAAGTCCTCCGATCGCTACGCCTTCCACATCGGGCCCGTGGATTTTTCACTCATTCACGCCGTCCTCGGCTGGGAGGGTTTTGAAATCCTCGGCCTGGGACTCACGCAGTTGAAATTCAAGTCGGTACTGCTCTCGCCCCTCTGGCCCCTCGTCTGGCTGGCCTGCCGCCTGACCGTTGACAAGGACGCCCGCCGCAATCCGGTGCTCAAACAAACCGAGAAGTCTCTCAATCGTTGGCTCTCCAACCCAGCGATGCTCTTCAGCGAGCAACTGCTCGTCGTCACCCGTCGCAAATAGGTGAGGCCTTGAGGCGGATGAGCTGTGCTCCTTAGGGGCAGACGACGGTTGGGGATCACCGAGATCACCCGCGACGTGTTCAACGCCCTCGTGGCCTAGGTAATCCTCCCGTCGGGTGGACGGTGATCCTGAGCTTGTTTGGGGTGGTCTTGGGTTCAGCGCGACTCACCTCATCGAGAGCTCGAGCTATTTCTGCATGCAGGAGATGGGGTGCTGATTCAAAGAAGCCTTCAGCAAATTGCCGACGCGCAGCGCCCGCGGACCCTAGGTTGAAGCCGCAGCCGTCAGCGACACCTCTCAGCGCGGAGTGCGAGGCGCTTGGTCGGACACCGACTCGAGACCTTGATCGGCCGCGCGCAGCTTGGTGTAGCGCGTGGCGACCGTGAAGGCGTTGGCCCAGGCAATGTAGTAACCCGGAAGGCCGTCGCGAAAGCCGCCTTTAAAGAGGTATCCCCGCACGAAACGCCACGCCGGACGAAAAAGCAAATCCACCCAAGTGGCCCGCCGACCGGAATGCCGCGACGCCTGAACGAAGGCGGTGCTGTAAGGAGGAATCTTGGTAACCTGGCGGTCGATGCTCTCGTTGCTGTAGTGCAGGAGATCGGATCGCAAACGGCCGATGCGCCCCGCCACCTGGAGCTGGGCATGCGGTTCCTCGCCACCCCAGTGCGCCCGACCGCGACGGGCCAATCGGATCACGCGGTCGGGATACCAGTCGCCGTGACGAATCCAACGGCCAAGGAATTGGGTGCAGCGCGGGAAGTTGAAGGCATCGATCTCCGGTCCGGCCTCGGCAATAGCCCGAGAAATCTCCTCCCTCAATTCCGGGGTAACCACCTCGTCGGCATCCAAATTGAGCGTCCACGCGGAGGAGGTCTTTTCGAGGCCCGAGGCCTTCTGACCCACGAACCCTTTCCAGGGCTCGCGCACCACAATGGCACCCTGGGCGCGGGCCAACTCTTCGGTGCCGTCCGACACATCTTGCTGGAGAATGACCACGATCTCGGCGGCCCAGCCCTGCACACTCTCGAGTGCGGCCCCAATGCGATGGGCTTCGGCACCTGAGACGAAATAAACGGAAATCGGAAGCGTTTGGGACATGGCAGATCCGGACGAAAGCAATCGATACGACAGCCCCAGTGAATCATCCGGAAGGCGGGTTGCCTACTCTTCCCGAGGCATCCGGACCTGAACGGGCCGATGCTGAGCGAGGACTCCCCAGAAGGGAGTTTGCAGGGCGTCCTCTCGCTCTTCAGAGCCAGACCCACTCAGGCCCACTCAGGCCCAGATGGACTCAGGCTAGACGGACTCAGGCTAGACCGACGGCCGCCATCACGGCTTGCATGGTGGCCTTGACCAAGATGGGCTCGAAGCCGGCGACGCGAATGGCGGTGTCCGGATCTTTGAGGCCGTGGCCGGTCATGGTGGCCGTCACCAGAGAACCATCGGGGATCTCGCCGGCACGAATGGCCTTGATCAAGCCGGCCAATGGGGCGGCACACGCGGGCTCGACCATCACACCTTCGGTGCGGGCCAGGAGCTTGTAGGCGTGGAGAATTTCTTCGTCGGTGACCGAGCGGATGGAGCCTGAGGATTCACGCGCGGCGTCCATCGCCCCCTGCCAACTGGCCGGGTTGCCAATGCGAATGGCCGTGGCCACGGTCTCGGGGTGGGCCACCGGATGACCCAGCACCAGCGGTGCAGCGCCTGCAGCCTGCCACCCCATCATGCGAGGCAGGGTATCGGAAAGACCGGCCTCGGCGTATTCGCGGAAACCGCGCCAGTAGGCCGTAATGTTGCCGGCATTGCCCACGGGCAAGAAATGAAAGTCCGGCGCGTCACCCAAGGCATCGCAAATCTCGAACGCGGCCGTCTTCTGGCCCTCGATGCGCACCGGATTCACCGAGTTAACCACTTCGACCAACCCGGTCTCACCGAGCTCACGGACAATATTCAGCGCGTCATCGAAATTGCCCTCGATGCTCACGGTGGTGGCCCCGTACAACAGGGCTTGAGACATCTTGCCGTGGGCGATTTTTCCCTGAGGCAAGATGACCACGCACTTGAGGCCGGCCCGCGCGGCGTAGGCGGCGGCACTGGCCGAGGTGTTGCCAGTGCTGGCGCAGACGACAATCTTGGCACCCCGCTCCTTGGCCTTGGTGATGGCCATGGTCATGCCCCGATCCTTAAATGAGCAGGTGGGATTCATGGCCTCATACTTGAGGCGTAGGTCAAAATTGGCACCGATGGCCGCCACGAAGTTGGGCACCGGGATCAATGGGGTATTGCCCTCCAGCAGGGTGACAATGGGGGTCTCCGCAGTCACCGGCAGGAAGCGGGCGTAACGTCGAATGACTCCGGGCCAGGCAGCCGCTGGGGCGGGATTGGAACTCATAAGATTCTGGGGGAGATCGTGGTTGGCGTAGGTCCGCGTGAAAAGCGTGGAATCCGAACTCAGGCCATAGCGCGGGCGATGGAGTTCCACCATCCGTCGTGGAGTTCGGCCACTGGGGCAGAAAACTCAGCGGCCGGAGTCTTTAGAGCCAGAGCCTCGCCGCCCACGGTGCCGATCTGGAACACGGGCACACCCATGGTCCGAACTTGCTTGAGGACGCGACCGGCATCAATGGCCGCCACGGAAATCACCACACGGTTTTGGGTCTCACCAAAGAGGAGGCCATCGAGACGGGCTCCTGCGGCGCACGCGCTCAAGTCCACGGTGGCTCCGAGGAAACGGTGGCTTTCGCGGGCCACCTGCTGGCTGAAGCAAGATTCAGCCAAAGTCACAGCCAAACCGCCCTCGCTGCAATCGTGGGCACTCTTCACCACGCCCTCGCGGATCAATCCGAGCAACGTGGTATGCAAGGTCTGGGCGGCCACCAAATCGACTCGGGGCGGCAGGCCATTTTTCTGACCGTGCACGCTCTTCAGATAAACACTGCCACCGATACCCTGCAATGGGTCGGCCAAGTCCACGGGCGTACCGAGGAGCAAAATCACATCCCCGGCCGCCTTGAACCACTGGGTGGTAATGTGCTCGGGCTTTTCGATGATTCCAACCACCGCCACCGTCGGCGTCGGATCGATGGATCCCAAGGCACCGCGCTGGTTGTAGAGGGAAACATTACCTCCGGTGACCGGAGCGTTGAAGGCGCGGCAACCTTCTGCCAGACCCCGAACCGATTCTTTGAGCTGCCAGAAGATCTCGGGATTGTGGGGGTTGCCGAAATTAAGATTGTCGGTCGAACCCAAGGGGACCGCTCCGGAACAGGCCAAATTACGGCAGGCCTCGGTGACGGCGGCTTTTCCGCCCTCGTAGGGGTCGAGATACACGTAGCCCCCGTTGCAATCGACGGTGAAGGCGATGTACTTGTCGGCCAAGGGGGCCGGCACCTCGAACCCATCGGTCGCACCCGACTTGGCTGCGGCATACTCGGCCTTGGTGATCGGGAGGCTATCAGCCTTGATGCGAATCACGGCCGCATCGCTGCCCGGGCAAACCACCGAGCCATCCCGCACCATGTGGTCGTACTGACCATAGACCCAGTTCTTGGAGGCGATGGTGTGATTGGAAAGAAGGCTCTTGAGATCGCCCACCGGGTTGCAGGTGTCGGCAATGCCATCGAGGCGGAAGGCGCGGACACCCGCCATATAGGCCGCCTCACGAGACTCGCGCTGGTACACCGGGGCTTCGTCTGCCAGGGGCTTGGCCGGCAAATCCACGACCACCTGGCCACCATGACGGACGACCATGCGGCCGGTGTCGGTCACCACGCCGATTTCGGCCCAAGGTAAGTCCCACTTGTCGAAGACCGCCTTCACCTCGGCCTCGCGACCCTTGTGAACAACAATGAGCATTCGCTCCTGGGATTCAGAGAGCATGATCTCGTAGCTGGACATGTTCAGCGCCCGTTGAGGCACCTTGTCCAACTCGATCTCGATGCCGGTTCCGGCGCGGGCGGCCGTCTCGCACGTAGAACAGGTCAGACCCGCCGCTCCCATGTCCTGCATGCCCGCGACGCATCCGGTGGCCAGCAACTCTAGGCAGGCCTCGCAGACGAGCTTCTCCATGAAGGGATCGCCCACCTGCACCGCGCCGCGCTGCTGCTCGGCGGACTCCTCGGTGAGATCCTGCGAAGCGAAGGCCGCACCGGCCAGGCCATCGCGACCCGTCGCCGGCCCAACGTAAAACACCGGGTTGCCAATACCGTGGGCGGCGCCGCGGGTAATTTGGTCATGCCGCAAGACACCTAAGGCGAAGGCATTGACCAGCGGGTTGCCCTCGTAGCTCTTGTCGAAATACACCTCGCCCGCGACCGTCGGAATGCCAAAGCAATTGCCATAGTGGGCAATTCCGCCCACCACGCCCGTGAACAGACGGCGGACCTCCGGATTAGACAATTCGCCGAAGCGCAGCGAATTGAGCGCGGCCACCGGACGGGCGCCCATGGTGAAGATGTCGCGGATGATGCCGCCCACGCCGGTCGCCGCTCCTTGGAAGGGCTCCACGGCACTCGGATGGTTGTGCGATTCAATCTTGAAGGCGATGGCCACGCCGTCACCCACATCGATAATGCCCGCGTTCTCTTCACCAGCGCCGACGAGGATCTTGTCGCCCTTCGTCGGGAAGGTCTTCAACACCGGTCGGGTGTTCTTGTAGGAGCAGTGCTCCGACCACATCACCGAAAAGATGCCCAGCTCGGTGTACGAGGGAGCGCGTCCAAGGATCCCTAAGATCTTTTGGTACTCCTCTGGAGTGAGGTTGTGCTTCGCGACCAATTCCGGGGTGATGGCAGGCTCGTGCATCGAAAGGTGCTACCATACGGAAATGGTTCGGGGGGACAAGTACGGGGAAAATCCCGTTACGCTACCCGGCCAACACCGCCTCCGGTCGAGAACCCCTCCGCAAGGGTCCACCCACTGGCTGAGACTTCCAAGACGACGCTCTCAAAGTCCATGAGTTGGCACACTGTTCACCGAATGTTCACCGGGGCGCGTTGACAGCGTCTTAGACGGCGGTTAGTAGGAAGGACAGTTATTCGAAAGCGTCTGATGAGCACTGTCTTGAACGATCAGGTTCTCGTCCTCAACCGGCTCTGGCAGGCGGTCAACGTCTGTTCAGTCCGTCGGGCGCTCACGCTTCTCTTTGAAGGCAACGCCCAGGTGGTGTTCGGTGATGGTGAGGGCGACTACCGGACGCTGAATTTCCAGCAGTGGCGCGACCTTTCTGCGGCCGATCCCGAAGCCGACAGCTCGGTCAGCACGATCTCCTTCCGCATCCGTGTGCCTAGGGTCATTCTGCTCATGAGCTTCGACCGCTTCCCAAAGAAGGAGGTCAAGTTTACACGGCACAACCTCTTCGAGCGGGATCGGAACACCTGCCAGTACTGCGGCCGAGTCTTTGACCGGCACGACCTTAACTTGGACCATGTGATCCCGCGGGATCGAGGAGGGCCGACGACGTGGGAAAACATCGTCTGCTCCTGCATCCCCTGCAACACGCGCAAGGCCAACCGAACTCCGGCCGAGGCCCGCATGGGTTTGGTGCGCAAGCCCAAGCGACCCAAGTGGAGACCCTTCGTGCAGGTGAGCTTTGGTGCAACCATGCCCGACAGTTGGCGGCATTTCCTGGATGTCGCTTATTGGAATGTCGAACTGGGTTCCGAAGTCGGCTAAGCCGGACCGCTCGGAGATCGGTCCCTACCTGGGAAGTCCTCGGACTGCATCCGGGTAGCCAAAAAGTCCACCTCA
>Ga0209617_10000588_pt1 | contig 16180 bp, 16 predicted proteins | sample LakEriepJuly2011_2_FD_187459 | JGI IMG/M metagenome (GOLD analysis project Ga0209617, IMG submission 187459) | Freshwater microbial communities from dead zone in Lake Erie, Canada - CCB epilimnion July 2011 (SPAdes) (version 2) | ecosystem: Environmental > Aquatic > Freshwater > Lentic >... | reverse complement strand
TCACGTAGCGCTGGATGCGGTCGCCCAGCTCGCCCAGCAGCTGCTCGGCCAGGGCGCCGGTGCCCGCGCCGAACTCCCAGACCTCGTCGGTGCCGGTGGCGTCCAGGGCCTGCAGCACTTGGCGCGCCAGCACCTCGCCGAACAGGGGCGTCAGCTCCGGTGCGGTGACGAAGTCGCTGCCGTCTTGCGGGCGCTGGCCCAGCACGCGCCGCCCGCCGCTGTAGTAGCCCAGGCCGGGGGCGTACAGCGCCAACTCCATGAAGCGCTCGAAGCCCATCCAGCCGCCGCGCTCGCGGATTTCATGGGCGATCAGCTCGGCCAGCGGGTGGCCGCTGACGGGCGCGGCCACTACACTGTGGCCCTTGTCGCTGGACAGGTGGGTGGATGGCGTGGAGCGGTTCATGGCCGCATTGTGTCGGAAGGCGCGGGCCACCGCATGCACGCCCTGGCCGCGGCCATCCGCATCACCGCCGCACCACCGCCGCGAGCGCCTCCGAGAACCAAGCCGTGAATGCATCCTTGAACGACCCCCTGCCTTCAGGCGCACCGGCGCTGCCCGAGCGCTGCGCCCGCGTCGCGCTGGTGACGGGTGCGGGCAAGCGCCTGGGCCGCGAGATCGCCTTGTGCCTGGCGGGCCAGGGCTGGGACGTGGCCGTGCACTGCCGCGCCTCGCGCGCCGAGGCCGAGGCCACCGCCGCCGACATCCGCGCCCTGGGCCGCCGTGCCACCGTGCTGTGCGCCGACCTGGCCGACGAGGCCGCCACCCGCACCCTGGTGCCCGAGGCCGTCGCGGCGCTGGGCCGGCTGGACGCGGTGGTCAACAGCGCCTCCACCTTCGAGTACGACAACGCCGCGTCCTTCAGCTACGCGATGCTGGAGCGCCACCTGCGCGCCAACACCGCGCCGGCCATCGTGTTGGCGCAGATGCTGGCCGAGCACCTGCAGGCGCGACAAGGCGCTGGCCAAGGCGACGGCGTGGTGGTCAACCTGCTCGACCAGAAGCTGTGGAATCCCAACCCAGACTTCATCAGCTACACCCTGTCGAAGGCCGCGCTGGAATCGGCCACGACCTTGCTGGCCCTGGCCTTGGCGCCCGCTGTGCGCGTGCTGGGTGTGGCGCCGGGCCTGACCCTGAGCAGCGAGTGGCTGCAGGGCGCGCAGTTCCAGCAGGCGCACGCGCTGTCGCCGCTGGGGCGCTCGTCCACCCCGCAAGACGTGGCCGCGACCGTGGCTTTCGCGCTGAACAACCGCTCGATGACCGGCACCACGCTGCTGGTCGATGGTGGCCAGCACCTGCAGCGCTTCGAGCGCGATTTTTCGATGATGTGAACACAAGGCAAGAGGCCCGACCATGTCCCTGACCAAAGGCACCCAGACCCTCAGCCTCACCGGCCTGCGCTTCGACGCCAGCCTGGGCGTGCTCGACCACGAAATCAACGCGCCCCAGCCCATCCGGGTCGATGCCGATCTGAACATGGGCAGCCAGCCCCTGCTGCCGCGCGACGATGAAATCCTCAACGTGCTGGACTACCGCAAGGTGCGCACCATCATCATCGAGGAGTGCACCGCGGTGCACATCAACCTGCTGGAGACGCTGATCGGCAAGGTCTGCAACCGGCTGATGGACCTGCCTGGCGTGCAGGGCGTGCGCGTGAAGATCGCCAAGCTGGAGATTTTCGACGACTGCGAAGTGGCCATCCGAATGGAAACCGGTCAGTGGTGACAGCTCGGCCCACATCGGCGAAAATGGAAGGTTATGAGCCAAGCCACCGCCCCCCTGCCGCCTTTCTTCAACGACAAGCCGACGTCCGACCCCGCTCGCCGCGTGGCCGACGCGCAGCTGTTCGCACAGGCCGCCCTGGCCGTTGAAGCAGCGGCAGGCCTGCCCGTGGCCGAAGCCGCACTGCATGCGGCCGAGCGCGCTGAGGTGTCGCAGGCCGAGGCCGAAGAGGCCGCCCGGGCCAAGCGCCACGCTTTCGAGATGAACAAGCTCAGCAAGCGCCTGCACCGCGAGGTGGGCCAGGCCATCACCGACTTCAACATGATCGAAGACGGCGACAAGGTCATGGTGTGCATGTCCGGTGGCAAGGACAGTTACGGCATGCTCGACATCCTGATGAACCTGCAGCGCCGCGCGCCGATCAAGTTCGAGCTGGTCGCCGTCAACCTCGACCAGAAGCAGCCAGGTTTCCCCGAGCACGTGCTGCCCGAGTACCTGACGCAAGTGGGCGTGCCCTTCCGCATCGAAGAGCAGGACACCTACAGCGTCGTCAAGCGCGTGGTGCCCGAAGGCAAGACGACCTGCTCGCTGTGTTCGCGCCTGCGCCGCGGCATCCTCTACCGCGTGGCCACCGAGCTCGGCTGCACCAAAATTGCGCTGGGCCACCACCGCGACGACATCCTGCAGACCATGTTCATGAACATGTTCTTCGGCTCCAAGATGAAGGGCATGCCCCCGAAACTGGTGACGGACAACGGCGAGCACGTTGTCATCCGCCCGATGGCCTATTGCCGCGAGAAAGACCTCGCCACCTACGCCGAGCACCGTGAATTCCCCATCATCCCTTGCAACCTCTGCGGCAGCCAGGAAGGCTTGCAGCGCCAGCAGATGCGCGAGATGATCAACGACTGGGACACCCGCTTTCCCGGTCGCGTGGACAACATGTTCACCGCGCTGGCCAACATCGTCCCCTCGCACATGATGGACCGCAGCCTCTACCCCTTCGAGACGATCAAAGCCACGGGTGCACCCGTGCCGGGCGGCGACATCGCCTTCGACGAAGACGAGTCTTGTGGCGACACGCCGGGTGCCGCACCGAGCGGCCTGCCCGGCGAAGCCAGTGTGTCGCTGGCCTCGCTGCGCATCCGCAAGGCAGACTGAGGCATGGACCTGCGCATGGCACCTTCGAGCAGCCTGCGCAGCGTCCTGCGTTGGTTCACGCTGCTCGGCGTGGTCTGGGGCCTGGCCTGGCTGGGCGGCTGTGCGGCCACGTCGGTCACCAGCCAGGTGCAGAACTTCGGGCAGTGGCCGCAAGGGCGCAAGGCGGGCACCTTTGTCTTCGACGTGCTGCCCTCGCAGCAGGCGCCTCAAGCGCCGGGTTCGGTCTCTCAAGACAAGCTCCAGGCCGCGGCCCTGCCGACCTTGCAGTCCCTGGGTTTCACCCTCCTGCCTCCCGACCAAGCCGAGCGCGCCGACGTGCTGGTGCAGCTGGGATTGACCGTGCGGGTGGAGCCGCGGCTGCGCTACGAGCCTTACGGACCGTTCGGCCCCTGGGGGCTGTACCCCCCCGGTGCTTACGCCTACCCCTATGGCCGTTTGCCACCTCACTGGCGCGGTGGTGCGTTCTGGCGGGGCCCAGGTTGGGCTGCCTCGATGGAGCCGCCCTGGGTCACCTTGCGGGTGAGCGTGATCCTGCGCGACCGCCGCACCAGCCAGGTTTTGCACGAAGCGCACGCGTCGCATGACCGCCTGGGCATGGTGGACGAGTCGGTCCTGCCTTACCTCTTTCGGGCAGCGTTGCAGGACTTCCCCGACGCGCCCCCCGGACCCCGGGTGATCGACATTCCTTTGCCGCAGGATCCGCCGTGAGCTTGATCAGGCACAGCGCGCTGCATGGCATGCTCCCAAGGGGTGTCACAGACCTCGTGCATCTTTCTCATAACGTTTGACATCTTCAGGATCAGGCAGGAGTTCCATGTCGCTTTCGATCGTCATCATGGCCGCGGGCAAAGGCACCCGCATGAAATCCGCGCGCCCCAAGGTGCTGCACAAAATCGCTGGGCGGCCCATGCTGGCCCACGTCATCGGCACCACCTCGACGCTGCAGGCACAGCAGCAGGTGCTGATCACCGGCCACGGCGCCGACATGGTCGAGGCCGACATGGCCAAGGCTTTTCCCGATGCGCCCTTGCGCTTCGTGCGCCAGGAGCCGCAGCTCGGCACCGGTCATGCCGTGCAGCAGGCCGTGCCTGTCTTGCCCGATGAAGGCGTCACGCTCATCCTCAATGGCGACACGCCGCTGATCCAGGCCAGCACGGCACAGGCCCTCGTTGATGCCTGTGGCGGCGACAAGCTGGCCCTGCTGACCATCACCCTGGCCGATCCGACCGGCTATGGCCGCATCGTTCGCGATGCCTCCGGTGAGCGCGTGCTGGCCATCGTCGAGCACAAGGACGCCACGCCCGAACAGCGCGCCATCCGCGAGGTCTACACCGGCATGATGGCCGCGCCCACGGCGCGCCTCAAGGGCTGGTTGTCGCGCCTGACGAACGACAACGCCCAGGGCGAGTACTACCTGACCGACGTCGTCGCGATGGCCCAGGCCGAAGGTCTGGCCGTGGTGGCTGCGCAGCCCAAAGACGAGGTCGAGGTGCTGGGCGTCAACAGCCCGGCGCAGCTGGCCGAACTGGAGCGCCGCCACCAGCTGGCGCAAGCCACCGTGCTGATGGAGCAGGGCGTTCGCCTGGCCGATCCGGCCCGCTTCGACCTGCGTGGCACCCTCCAGTGCGGCCGCGATGTGGACATCGACGTCAACTGCGTCTTCGAAGGCAGCGTGACCTTGGGCGACGAGGTCCGCATTGGCGCGAACTGCGTGATCCGCAACGCCCGCATCGACGCTGGCGCCGTCATCCACCCCTTCACCCACATCGATGGCGACAAGGACGGTGTGACGGTCGGCGAGGGCTCGCTGATCGGGCCCTTCGCCCGTCTGCGCCCGGGTGCCCAGCTGGGCCGTGAGGTCCACATCGGCAACTTCGTCGAGGTCAAGAACAGCACCCTGGCCGATGGCGCCAAGGCCAACCACCTGGCTTACCTCGGTGACGCCACCGTGGGCGAGCGCGTCAACTACGGCGCCGGCAGCATCACGGCCAACTACGACGGCGCCAACAAGCACCGCACGGTGATCGGCCATGACGTGCACGTGGGCTCGAACTGTGTGCTGGTCGCGCCCATCACCCTGGGAGACGGTGCCACCATCGGGGGCGGCAGCACCCTGAGCAAGGACGCCCCGGCGGGCCAGCTCACCGTGTCGCGCGCCAAGCAGGTTTCTTTGGCAGGTTGGCAGCGGCCTCAAAAGCACCCCAAAAAGCAGCTTGGCTGAGGCCGCAGCCGGGGTTGTGCGGGTGCATTGGCCCTACAGTGCGCCCGCAGACAGCCGTTAACATGCTGTCACTCACATTGCAAAACGCCCTGTCACTGGCCTCCTGATGGGCCTGGACCAACGCACGCCGTGAACCATTACGAACGCCTGAACGTCACGCAAGACGCGCCGCCAGAGGTCATTCGCGCCGCCTACCGCGCCCTGGCCAATCGCCTGCACCCTGACCGCAACGGCGGGATGGGTGGGCCTGATGACGCCACGCACGAGCAAATGGCATTGCTGAACGCGGCGTACGAAATCCTGATCGACCCGCTGCTGCGGCGCGACTACGACGCCACGCTGGAGCCGATCCGTGTCACCGCTGCGCGTCCGGTGGGCGAGGCGCATGCCGCATCGGCCTTTGACGGCGCGCTGCCTGTGTGGCAGAGCGACAGCCAGCTTGAGCGCCCCTGGCATGGCGCGCAGCCGCTGGCATCCAGCACGGTGTGGGCCCCTGGCCCCAAGCACATCGTCGCGGGTGCGGGCATGGGGGTGCTGGTCATGGCCGTGGTGGCGGTGCTTCTGTGGCGCATGGATGATGTCGAGCATCCACTGGACAAAGCCGTCGCGGCGCAAGCTGTCCGTCAGCCGGGCATGGCACAAGACAACCTGACGCCCTCTGGTCAGCCCACTGCGGTGGTGGCGGGCGAAATGCGGCGCCCCACTGTGGACGAGCTGTCCCGGATGAGCGACGAGGAACTGGTCAATGCTTTGCCTGCGCTGGATGGCAAGCCGGTGTCCCGCGGGGCCGTGGCCGCTGCCGGCGCTGTGCTTGCGGCCGTGCCGCGCGGGCCGCACATGCTGGATGGTTCGCCCATCCGCTTGCGCGTGGAAACCCGTTTGGTGGACCCTTTGGCACCTTCGCCAGCATCCGCCGACAAGCGTCAGCCCTGAGGGCGTGCGCTGACGCCTGGCAGCGGCAGGGCGGTGCCGAACTTGGCCCGCTTGACCGCGAAGAACGCTCGCACATTGCGCACCTGGCTGCCCTCGTTGAACAGGCGGCGCGCCAGTTCCTGGTAGGCCGGCATGTCGCTCACTTGCACCACCAGCACGAAGTCTGGGCCTGGCGACACCCGCCAGCATTGCTGCACCGCTGCTTCTGCCACGGCACGGGCCTCGAACGTGTCGAGCGCTTCGGCGGTTTGAACATCCAGGCTGATCTCGACCAGAGCGCTCAGGCCCCAGCCGGTGAGGTCGGCCAGGCGCTGCGGGTTGAGGATGGCCACGCGGCGCTCGATCAAGCCCAGGGCCTGCAGTCGCTGCACGCGGCGGTGGCAGGTGGCGGCCGACAGGTGGGCGGCCTCGGCCAAGGCCTGGTTGGACAGGCTGGCGTCGTCCTGGAGCAAGGCCAGCAAGCGGAGGTCGGCGGCGTCCAGGGCAGAGCTTGGATTTGAATTCATGGGAAATTATTTCCCCGAATGGCGTTTCATGGTGTTTTATTGCGTGAAAAAATCACACGAGGTGAATTCATCCGTTATTTGGTGAATTTTGGATGAACATTTCTCTTCTCGTGACCTAGGATCGACATCCATTGCACTGCAACACTTTGGGAGGTCATGCATGTGTGGCATCGTCGGCGCCATCGGGGCGCGCAACATCACGCCGGTTCTTGTCGAAGGCCTCAAGCGCCTGGAATACCGCGGTTATGACTCCTGCGGCGTGGCCGTGCTGCAAGACGGGCAATTGCGCCGCTCGCGCAGCACCCAGCGCGTCGCCGAGCTCGAAGCGCAGGCTGCGTCGGAAGGCATCTCCAGCACCCTGGGCATCGCCCACACCCGCTGGGCCACGCACGGCGCCCCAGCGGTGCACAACGCCCACCCGCACTTCTCGCATGGCCCCGGGGCCGATGCCGCCACGGCCAAGCCGGGTCGCCTGGCCATGGTGCACAACGGCATCATCGAGAACCACGAGGAGCTTCGCCGCGAACTGCAGGGCAAGGGCTACGTGTTCCTGAGCCAGACCGACACCGAGGTCATCGCTCACCTGATCGACCACCTCTACGACGGTGACCTGTTCGCCGCTGTCAAGGCCGCGACGCGACGCCTGACCGGCGCCTACGCCATCGCCGTCTTTCACCGTGACGAGCCGCAGCGTGTCATCGGCGCGCGTCAGGGCTCGCCCCTGGTGATGGGCGTGGGCGGTGCCGACAGCAGCGAGCGCTTCCTGGCGTCCGACGCCATGGCCCTGGCCGGCGTGACCGACCAGATTGTTTACCTGGAAGAGGGCGACGTGGTGGACCTGCAGCCTGGTCGCCACTGGATCGAGCACATCGCGCCTGGCGCCAGCGAGCATGTGCGCGTGGACGCGGCCGACCGTCCGGTGCGCACCGTCACCGCCCACAGCGGCGCCGTCGAGCTGGGCCCCTACCGCCATTACATGCAAAAGGAAATCTTCGAGCAGCCGCGCGCCATCGCCGACACGCTCGAGGGCGTCGAGTCGATCACGCCCACGCTCTTCGGTGCCGACGCCGAAGCCGTGTTTGGCCAGATCGACCGCGTGCTGATCCTGGCCTGCGGTACCAGCTACTACTCGGGCTCCACGGCCAAATACTGGCTCGAATCGATTGCCAAGATCCCGACCGCGGTCGAGATCGCCAGCGAGTACCGCTACCGCGACAGCGTGCCCGACCCGCGCACCTTGGTTGTCACCATCAGCCAGTCCGGTGAAACCGCCGACACCATTGCCGCGCTCAAGCATGCCCGTGGCTTGGGCATGGAACAGACGCTGACCATCTGCAACGTGTCTACCTCCGCCATGGTGCGCGAGTGCAAGCTGAACTACGTGACGCGCGCTGGTGTGGAAATCGGTGTGGCGTCAACGAAGGCCTTCACCACGCAACTGGCGGCGCTCTTTCTGCTCACGCTGACGCTGGCCAAGCTTCGGGGCCACCTCAGCCCCGAAGCCGAAGCCGCGCACATCAAGGACATGCGCCACCTGCCGGCCGCGCTCCAAGCCGTGCTGGCCCTGGAGCCGCAGGTCGTGGCCTGGGCCGAAGCCTTTGCCCGCAAGGACAACGCCTTGTTCCTCGGGCGTGGCCTGCACTACCCCATCGGCCTGGAAGGCGCACTCAAGCTCAAGGAAATCAGCTACATCCACGCCGAGGCCTACCCCGCCGGTGAGCTCAAGCACGGCCCGCTGGCGTTGGTGACGGCCGAAATGCCCGTGGTGGTGGTGGCACCCAACGACGTGTTGCTGGAGAAGCTCAAGAGCAACATGCAGGAAGTGAAGGCGCGTGGCGGCGAGCTGTACGTGTGTGCCGACGGCGACACGCACATCCAGGCGGAAGCGGGCATCCACGTCATCCGCATGCCGGAACACTATGGCGCTTTGAGCCCCATCCTGCACGTCGTGCCCTTGCAGCTGCTGGCATACCACACGGCGTGCGCGCGCGGCACCGATGTGGACAAGCCACGCAACCTGGCCAAGTCGGTCACGGTGGAGTGACCCTCCCAGGGCGCATGGACTGCGGGATGCAGTCCATGCGATGGCCCTGACCTTCTGTGGCAGCTCAAAGGCTGCTCAGGGGCGGGGCCAAAGCCCGATCACTGCGGGTTCTTGCTTGCCGCAAACCACGAATCATCGGCCTTGCTGGCCCAGTCGCTGATCTGCGTGTCGGCCACTTCCTTGGCCACGCCGTAGCGTTCCTGGATCTTGCCTGCCAGCTGATCGCGCTTGCCCGAAATGAGGTTCAACTCATCGTCGGTCAGCTTGCCCCACTGCACCTTGGCCTTGCCCACGACTTGCTTCCAATTGCCTTGAATGCGATCCCAGTTCATGTGCTTCTCCTTGTGTGGATGTCACGGCGACACACGGAGTGGGTCTTGAGCCGGCAACACACGAGCGGACTGTAGGAAGGCACGTCGGTGGCGTCGGTGCGCTGACCCACGCAGCGACGGCATGCGCCGAGATGGCATGGCACCTGGATGCCGGTGTGCGCCAGCGCACAGATGCCCGGCGCTCATCCGCATAGGCTTGCCTCCATGACAACACACACAAGGACAGGGAGGACACCATGAGCCTGAGCACCATTTTGCTGATCGTCTTGATTCTGATGCTGCTGGGGGCCTTGCCCACTTGGCCGCACAGCCGCAACTGGGGCTACGGTCCCAGCGGCGGTCTGGGACTGCTGGTGACGGTGTTGCTCATCCTCTGGCTTCTGGGGCGCATCTGATGCGCACCCTTGGGTCTTCTCGCCACTTCAACGCTCCAACAGGGATCACCATGAAATTCCATACCACCGCCCTTTTCGCCGCCTGTACCTTGGCCTTGCTGCACGGACCTGTGCACGCTCAAAGCATGAGCAAGTCAGACTACGAAGCCCGCAAGGACCGCATCGCCGCAGAGTACAAGGTGGACAAGACGGCTTGCGGCAAGCAAGCCGGCAATGCCGCTGACATTTGCAAGGCCGAGGCCAAGGGCAAAGAAAAGGTCGCCCACGCCGAACTCAACTTCGCTTATTCGGGCAAGTCGGCCGACCGCACCAAGGTGCTCGAAGCCAAGGCCCACGCGGCCTATGAGATCGCCGAGGAGAAGTGCGACGACCAGGCTGGCCAGGCCAAGGACCTGTGCGTCCAGGAGGCCAAGTCCGCCAAGGCCAAGGCGCTGGCCGATGCCAAGATGGGCAAGGAAATCCACGATGCCCGCAGCGATGCATCCCAGGAAAAGACCGACGCCAACTACAAGGTCGCCGTCGAGAAGTGCGACGCCTTGAGTGGTGCGGGCAAGTCGGATTGCATCAGCGCTGCCAAGCGCCAGTACGGCAAGAACTGAGGCTGAACTGAGCTGAGCCTGGCTCAGGCCGTCAGCGTCAACAGCACGTCGGCGTACCAGGCGCAGTTCAGGCCCAGCAGCTCGTCCACACGCGCATCGCGGTTGCCCATGTCCATGCGCGAGGCGTGGATGCCCAGCAGGGTCCAGGGCAGGTCTTCCTGCTCTTTGCCCTGGTCCTGACCCGGCGCTGGCGCACGGCGCATCACCACCGGCGCACCACTGGTGCCCCGGTGCGTGCGTGCGTCCGTCAGGAAGTAGCCCTGTCCCTGGAAGCGCAGTCCGAACGAGGACGCGATGATGGCTTGCCTCACCACGGGCAGGTGGTGCAGCGTGTCGTGGAAACCCAGCGGGAAGCCGACCACCAGCACCGACTGGCCCACCTCCACGTCCTGCAGATCGCGCTGCAGGTGGGCCGGGGTGAAGCACTTGTACAAGGTGGACGGCGAGAAGCGTGTGCGGTCCAGTTCGATGACCGCCACGTCCACCGCGCCGCCCGCATCCTGGGCTTGTCGCCAGATGGCCTTGCCACCCTTGTAAAGCATGATGGACAGCACCGTGCAGCGCGTGAGGTTGTCGGGGTCGTGGTGCAGGTCGATCTCGATGCGGTCCGGCTGGTGCTGGCTCGCCTCATCGCACAGCACGTGGCGGTTGGTGACCAGGAAGAGGCGCTCGCCCGACGCGAAGTAAAAACCGCTGGCGGCTGTGAGCGCCTGCCGGTTGCGGAAGGTCATCACACGGGTGGTGCTCAGCAGGATGGCTTCGATCATCTGGCCGCGCCCGGGTTCATGCCTCGGGCAACTCGGTGAGCGTGACGAGGAAGCGCTCGCCGGCCGGGTCGGCGCTCAGCGATGCACAGACGGTGCGTGCGTGTCCCGCCAAGGGCGCCATGTGCAACAAGCTTGCCGAGATGGCCCCACCGCCTTGTGCGCTGCGCGCGATCAGGGTCTGCAGGCCCGTGGCGGGCGCCACGAAGCCATCCAGGCGCCGTCCGATCAGGGCGTTGCGCGCCAGGCCCAGGCACTGCGCACCGGTCAGGTTGGCATCCCACACGCGGGTGTCGGCGCCGATGGTGAAGTAGGCCGTGGGGGCGCAGTCGTAGAGCTGCACTTGCCGGGCCAGCCCCGAGGCCAGCTCGTCGTGCGCGGCTTGCAGCGTGTCTGCCTGCAGCTCCAGCTCGACTTGGTGAACCTGCAATTCGTGCAGCAAGGCCAGGGCATTGGGTGCGGTGTGCGGGTCGGCGGCCAGCTCGTACAGCACGCGCATGGCCTTGGACGCTTGCTCACCCGGCGGGGGCAGTGAGATGTTGCTGTCGCGCAGTTGGGCGTGGGCGCGCTGGCGCAGGTCCACGGTCGGAGGCGGCTTCAGGGGGGGCGTGCTGGGCATGGTGAGCCCACTCTACGCCTTGCGCAGTTGAGACTCCAGCGCTTTCGACGCGGTGATGTCCACGAAGGTCAGCACCACGCCTTGAATCATGTTGCTCACGGTGCGGTACGGCATGATGCGCACCGCCAGCCAGCGCGTGTCGTTGGTGGCGATCTGTTTTTCCATGGGCGTCAAGGTGCGCAGGGTCTCTTTGGCATCCTGGTGCAGTTCGGGGTAGTTGAGCTTGCTGTTGAGGTCGCTCAAGGGGCGGCCGATGTCGCTGTCGCGCAGGTGAAAGAGACCAGTGGCCTGCTCGGTGAAGCGGCGCACGTTGAGGTCGTTGTCGAGGAAGAGCGTGGCGATGTCCGTGCTGTTGAGCAGGTTCTGCATGTCGCTCTGGGCCATGGCCAGGTCGTCGAGCTTGGTCTGCAACTCGCCGTTGATGGTTTGCAGCTCCTCGTTCATGGACTGCGCCTCTTCCTTGGAGGTGGTCAGCTCCTCGTTGGTCGATTGCAGCTCTTCGTTCGCCGATTGCAGCGCCTCGTTGGTGGCTTGCAGGTCGTCGCGCGAGGCTTGCATTTCCCGGCGCAGGGCCTCGATCTCGCCATGGGCACGGTCCAGCGCTTGCTGCAAGGCCGCGTCGTGGCCGCCTGTTCCTGCGCCGTTTCCGGCCGGAGCCTGGGGCGCCTCGGCCACTTCCTTGAAGACGACCAGCACGGTGCCAGCCAGGGCCCTGGGCTCTTGCAGGCTTTGCACGGTCACGCTCAAGGTGTGCGAGGGGTCACCGTCGAGCCTCAAGCCATGGAGGACCACCGTCTTGCGTTCGGCGATGGCTTCGCGCAGGGCCACGGCCAGCTGCGTGCGCATGGGGTTGCGCGCCATCACGTGGATGTTCCAGTTGGCCTTGCCCGCGGCAGGTTCCAGGTAGCGGCCGGTGCGGCCGTTGATGTAGAGGATGTCACCCGCTTCATTGACCAGCACGGCCGCCGGCGCGTGGGTCTGCAGCAGCACGTGGTCGGCCAGGGTCTGGAGGTTGTTGGGTGGCATGGGGGTGCTGGACACAAGGGCTTCCTGGGTGGCATGGCGCAACGCGGTGGTGGGCTTGACCGGGAAATCGACCGACATCGCCGCCAGGGCATCTTCGTTGCGCTGGTAGAGCCGGTGCTTGGCGCTCAAGGCGGTGAACATCGATTGTGCGCGCCCCACGGTTTCGCAGCCACCCAGCAGCAGCACGCCGCCTGGGCGCAGGCTGTAGTGGAACAGCGGCATCAGGCGCTGCTGCAGCTCGGCGTTGAAGTAGATCAGGACGTTGCGGCACGAGAGCAAGTCCAGCCGCGTGAAGGGCGGGTCCAGGATGACGTCGTGCTGCGCGAACAGCACCATGTCGCGGATGTCTTTGTGGATGCGCCAGCCGTCTTCGTGGGCCGTGAAGAAGCGGGTGAGCCGATCGGCACTGACCTCGGCGGCAATGCGTCCGGGGTACAGGCCTTTGCGCGCCACGGCCACAGCATCGGCGCTGAGGTCGGTGGCGAACACCTGCAGCGTCAGCTCAGCAGCTTCGGGGTGGGCGTCTTGCGCCTCCTTGAACAGCATGGCGAGGGAGTAGGCCTCTTCGCCCGTGGAGCAACCGACCACCCAGGCGCGGCACAGGCCGTGCGCCCCATGCTGGGCCAGCATCGCGGGCATCACCCCGGCGGCCAGTTCGGCCCACACGTCGTCGTCGCGGAAGAAGCGCGTCACACCGATCAGCATTTCGGCGAACAGCAGGTCCAGCTCCTGGGGGCTGTGCGACAGCAACTCGGCGTAGGCGCCCATGGTGTCCAGACCGTGCACGGCCATGCGGCGGCCGATGCGGCGCAGCAGGGTGCTGCTCTTGTAGAGCGACATGTCGTGCTTGCTGTGGGACTTCAGCAGGTCGAGGATGGTGTCCAGCGCAGGGGCATCTTCTGCAGGCGGCGCCGTGGTCGGGTCAATGCGCGGTGCCAGCGACACTTGCAGGATGCGCTGTGGCAACTCGGCGGGCAGCGCCACGATGGCCACGCAGCCCGAAGCGATGGCGCTGCGGGGCATGCCATCGAACTGGGCGGACTCCGGCTGCTGGGCCAGCGTCAGCCCACCGCTGGTGTGCAGCGCTTCGAGCCCGAGGGTGCCGTCGGAACCCATGCCCGACAAGACGACGCCCACCGCACGTTCGCCCTGATCCAGCGCGAGGGAGCTGAACAGCACGTCGATGGGCAGGCGATGCCCGCGTGGTTGCTGCGGTTGCGTCAGGTGCAGGTGGCCTTTGGCCACGGTCATCTCGCGGGCCGGTGGGATGACGTACACCGTGTTGGGCAACACGAGCAGGCCCTCGGTGGCCTCGTGCACTGGCATGGGGGTCACCCTTTGCAGCAGGCTCACCAACAGGGTCTCGCGGGTGGGGTCCAGGTGCTGGACCACCACATACGCCAACCCGCTGTCGGTTGGCACATGCTCGAAAAACGCCTCCAGCGCAGCCAGCCCGCCTGCAGACGCGCCCACGCCGACCACGCGCGGGTTGTCGGGTGGGTGGTGATCTGGGCCAGAGGGGAGCATCATGGGCCCAGTATGAACCCTGGGGCATGCCACCGATGCCACTGACACCGCCGTCTGTGCGCCGGCCCACCGACATGCGCACAAGCCAGAGGCTACAAAGGATGCAAAACCCCCAAGGAGTGTCATGGACCGGCCCGCCCACACCGATGCCGTGCTGCTGCACGAGTTGCAGGTGCACCAAATCGAGTTGGAGATGAGCGTCGAAGCGCTCCAGGCGTCGCAGCACGAGTTGTCTGCTTCGCGCGACCGTTACGTCCGCCTCTATGAGCGCGCGCCTGTGGGCTACTGCACGCTGGATGCCGAAGGCCACATCCAGCAGCTCAACCCGGTGGGGGCCGCCTTGCTGGGCAAGGGCCGCGATGAGGCGCTGTGCCTGCCCTTCGTGACCTGCGTGGACCCGGCCGACCAGGCAAGTTGGCTGTCTGCCTGGGGGCGTGCCGTCCAGCACGATGCTGCCGAGGAGCTGGCGCTCGTCTTGCTGGACCGCAGCGGCTTGGGCCAGCCGGTGCACGCTTGCCTGCAGCGCCAATCGGGCGAAGCCCAGGCGCAAGAGGTGTTCGTTGTGCTGACCGATGCCACCGAGCGCAAGCAGATCGAGGCGGCCCTGAACCGCCATCGCCAACACCTCGAACAACTCGTCGTCGAGCGCACGGCCGCCTTGCGCGACGCCAAAGAGGCTGCCGAAGCCGGCAGCCGCGCCAAGTCCGAGTTCCTGGCCAACATGAGCCACGAGATCCGCACGCCCATGAACGCCATCATCGGTTTCGCATCGCTGATGCGCGAAGAAACACCCAGCCCGCTGCAGGCCCGGCGCCTGGGCATCATCCTGGACGCCGGTGCCCACCTGATGGACATCATCAACGACGTGCTCGACCTGGCCCAGGTCGAGGCCGGCAAGATGACGCTGGTGCCGGTCAAGGTGTCCCTGCCGCAGTTGCTGGCCGACGTGAGCGCGTTGGTGTCGCCACAGGCGTTGGCCAAGGGGGTGCGCATCCTCACCGAGCACTCGGCGCTGCCGGCGTGGGTGATGGCCGACCCGACCCGCTTGCGCCAGGCCCTGCTCAATTACGCCGCGAACGCCGTCAAGTTCACCGAGCAGGGTCAGATCGTCCTGCGCTGTGACGTCTTGCCCGAGGTCTCGCAGGCGGACTGTCACGTGCGCTTTGAGGTGCGCGACACCGGCATCGGCATCGATCCTGTCGTGATGGGACGCTTGTTCCGCCCGTTCGAGCAGGCCAATGGCTCCGCCACGCGGCGCCATGGCGGCACCGGCCTGGGCCTGGCCATCACCCGCCGCATCGCGGAGCAGATGGGGGGTGACGCCGGCGCCAGCAGCCAGCCTGGCGTGGGCAGTGTGTTTTGGTTCACCGCCCGCCTGCCCCGTTTGGAGGCAGGCGTGGCGGCCAAGCCGCCGCCGTACAGTGTCAGCGCTTGATCGGCGTGATCTTGGTGCCTTCGATGCTCAGGCTGACCATGAGGCCTTGCTGGTCGAGGATGAAGGCGTAGGCGTCTTCCTTCAGCGTGGAAGAAGACAGGTTCTTGGCCATGCCTTCATTGACAACGACCACGCTCGGGCCCACGCCGATTTCCCAGCCCTTGCTGTCGGCCAGATATCGCACGGCTTTGTCGCTCATCAAGAAGACCACGTAGCCATAGGACTCGGCGCCGGCCTGCCAACCCCATGACGCGGACACCGAGTTGTAGTAGCTTGGCGACTGCATCGACTTCAGCAACACGCCTTCGCCGTAGCTGCCACCGAACACCAGCCCGGCCTTGATGATTTTGGGGAACACCAGCGTGGCCTTGGCCTTCTTGGAGAGGCTCTCTGCGGTGCTGTTGTTCTTGTAGAGCGTCTGCAGCGTCTGCTCAGCGTCGCGGTTGAGGTCCTCGGCGGTGGCAGCCTGGACAGGCAGCGTGAAGCTGGCCAGCGAGAAGGCGAGGGCGCTGACCTGGAGGATGGTGGTCAGGGAAGGGGACTGGATTTGCATGGAGTGCTCCTGGTTTGGAATGGGTCCACTTGCAATCTAGGAGCCCGTCTTCGCCAGGTCTGTGCGATGGCGCACATACGCATCGGCACGCAGCCCGTAAGGTCTTGTCATAACGCAACAAGGGACGAGTTGGATGAAGAGAGCTGCTGATCCACGCACCAACGGCCTGTTGGCCCAGCTGCCGGAGGACGTGTACGCGCGCTGGCGTCCGGACCTGGAGTACCTGGCCATGCCCCTGGGGCAGGTGGTGTGCGAGTCGGGCTGTTCCATGAAGCACGTGTTCTTCCCGACCACGTCCATCGTGTCCCTGCTGGGGGTGACGGAAGCTGGCGCAGCCGCCGAGAT
>Ga0209617_10000585_pt1 | contig 16232 bp, 12 predicted proteins | sample LakEriepJuly2011_2_FD_187459 | JGI IMG/M metagenome (GOLD analysis project Ga0209617, IMG submission 187459) | Freshwater microbial communities from dead zone in Lake Erie, Canada - CCB epilimnion July 2011 (SPAdes) (version 2) | ecosystem: Environmental > Aquatic > Freshwater > Lentic >... | reverse complement strand
ATTTCGGAAGCGTTGTTGCGTTTCTGTGCAGTGAGCAGGCCAAATTTGTCACCGGCACTCACTTGCAAGTTGATGGTGGCTCGTATCCGGGGTTGATCTAATGCTTCAGCATGTTGTTGCGCTTACCTGGAACGAATCCGTTCCAGAAAACTATGCAGATGTAGTGAATAAGGTTCTGCTCGACATGGCAAAAACCATTCCATCGGTGCGCAGCTACCGCTGTGGCGCCGACCTTGGAGTGAGTTCGCACACCAATGCCAATTACCTCATCGTCGCCGAGTTTGACGATGTTGCGGGTTGGCGTGAATACGACGAGAATGCGTTACACAACGAAGTGCGCGTGAAGTACTTCGCGCCATATGTTGCGTCGCGTGCCGCTTCGCAAATTACCTTCTAGGAAATTACGCGCTGAATTACAGCGCTGATTCTTCAAGTGCTCGACGTACCAGCACCTTGGCTAGGTGCGTGCGGTATTCACTCGAAGCATTTAAGTCACTCTGTGGCTCTGCTTCGGCTGCTGCAAGTTCTGCTGCTTCAGTAATGGACGCTCCGCTTGCAAGTGCAGCGCTCACGCTGGTTGCAAGAATTGGCGTTGAACCCATGTTGACTAACGCAACGCCAGAGTCTTTTCCGTTTTTCCATGCGGCGACACCAACAATTGCCCAGTCCTGTGCACGACGATTGAACTTCTGAAAACTCCAACCACCTGTTGTTTTTGGAACGCGAATTTCTACGAGCATTTCATCTGGGGCAAGTGCGCTCTCAAGGAAGCCTTTGTAGAAATCTTTGGCCGCAATCTGTCTCTGACCTTTTGGTCCTTGGGCAACATAGGTTGCATCAAGTGCAAGAGTTGTCGCCGGAAGGTCGCTTGCCGAGTCGGCGTGGGCGAGTGAGCCACCAATAGTTCCGCGATGGCGAACTTGAGCATCACCAACATGGCCCGCTGCGTGAGCGAGCAGTGGAACATGCTTTTTTAGCAAGTCGGACTTCTCTACATCCATGTGGCGTGTAAGGGCGCCAATGGCAATGTGGTCTCCACCATCTTTGATGTATGACAAGTCGGTGATGCGACCGATGTCAATGAGCATCGTTGGCTGGGCCAAACGAAGTTTCATCAACGGAATAAGGCTGTGTCCGCCGGCAAGGAACTTTGCTTCATCGCCGTATTCACCGATAAGTGAAATGGCCTCGGCTGCCGATGATGCACGTTTGAAATCAAATGCTGCTGGTATCACTGTGGTTCCCCTTACTTCTTTGCCGATTGAATGGTGCGCCAAACGGTTTGTGGTGAAGCAGGCATTGCCATGCTTGTTACCCCAAGGCCGGAGAGCGCATCGATAATTGCGTTAATTACTGCTGGTGCTGCACCAATGGTTCCTGCTTCACCAATGCCCTTCACTCCAAGTTGATTGGTAGGTGAAGGTGTAATGGTGTGGCCAGTAGTGATGGAAGGTACGTCGCTTGCTGCTGGTACGAGGTACTCGGCAAGTGTCGTAGTCTTCAGATTTCCGTCTTCGTCGTACACCGCTTCTTCGAAGAGCGCTTGTGCAAGACCTTGGATTACTCCACCGTGAACCTGTCCTTCAACAATGAGCGGATTGATCTGGTTCCCACAGTCGTCAATTGCTACATACTTCAGGACCTGAATTTTGCCCGTCTCAACATCTATTTCGACGATGCAAATGTGTGTACCAAACGGCCACGAAAAGTTCGGTGGGTCGTAGGTGTACTGGGCTTCCAGGTTTGGTTCAAGACCATCTGGAAGATTGTGGGCGGTGAACGCAGCAAAGGCGAGTGCCGCCATCGGTACGGAACGATCAGGTGAGCCCTTCACGCTGAATAGACCGTTAGCAAAATCCAGGTCATCTCCTGCACACTCAAGTTGATGAGCGGCAATCAAACGCGCCTTTTCAATTACCTTGTCACACGCTCCGGCAATTGCAACACCACCAACGGGTAGTGATCGCGAGCCGTAGGTGTCCATGCCTAGTGGGGCAATTGCCGTGTCACTGTGCAACACATCGATGTCTTCAACTGGGATTCCCAATTTTTCTGAAGCGATCATGGCCCATGAGGTTTCGTGGCCTTGACCGTGTGGTGAAGTACCCGTTACTACTTGAACTTTTGCTGTTGGAAGGATGCGAACGGTGGCCGCTTCCCATCCACCTGCTCCGTAATTCAGCGAGGCAAGTACACGTGAAGGAGCTAGTCCGCACATTTCAAAGTATGAAGCCATTCCGATACCCAGTCGCTTAGTTGCGCCCGGAACGTTCTGCTTCACCTGCTGTTTGCGGATGCCTGCGTAGTCAGCCATTTGCGTTGCTTTTTCGGCTGCAAGCGCATGGTCTCCAGAGTCATATGTCAGTCCGCTGAATGCGGTGTACGGGAATTGTTCCTTTTGAATGAAGTTGCGCTTGCGCAGTTCATACGGATCGATGTTCATTTTGCGAGCAAGAGCATCCATGCCGCATTCGATGGCATACGTTGCTTCTGGTCGACCAGCCCCGCGGTATGCATCAGTTGGTGTGAGCGACGTGAAAACGCCAGTGCAACTGAAGTCGTATGCCTGCGGCAAGTTGTAGACGCCTGCATACAGGAATGCTCCAAGCAATGGAACGCCAGGCGTGACCAACTGTAAGTAGGCGCCCATGTCGGCGATGATGCGGAATCGAACTGCGGTCAGCTTGCCTTCTTTGTCTGCTGCCAGTTCAACGTGCTGAATCTGCCCACGTCCGTGGATAGTTGCGTGTGCGTTCTCGCTGCGTTCTTCAACCCATCGGACTGGCACGTTTTGTTTGCGAGCGAGGGCTAAGCACAACAGTTCTTCTGCGTACACATCGAGCTTGGAACCAAATCCACCACCAACACTCGGTGCAACGATGCGCAATTGATGTTCTGGAATACCCAGTGTGAGCGCAGCCATCACTTTCAAAATGTGTGGAATTTGAGTCGAGGAATACATGGTGACGTCGCCACCAAATGGTTGCGGCACAGCAGCGATTGCTCGTGGCTCCATAGCCATTGGAATCAGTCGTTGCTGAACGTAACGCTCTTTTACGGTGTATGCCGCATTCTTGAATGCTTCTTCAACACAGCCAGGAGTTGACTCAATGAGTAACGGCCAGGTGTAGCTGGAGTTCGTTCCAAGTTCTTCGTGCAAAATTACTTTGTCGCTGAGTGCTTCGTCTAGGTCGACAACTGCTGGAAGAACTTCGTAGGTGACATCGATGAGGTCGAGTGCATCTCGCGAAATGGTTTCACTTGTGGCAAGAACTGCCACAATGCCGTCGCCAACATAATGAACCTTGCTCACGGCAAGTGGGTAGTGGGCAGGGTTCTTCATGTCCGGAGTAACCGGCCATGCACATGGCATAGGTGCTGCCCACAGCGTCTGAAGGTCTGCGCCTGTGTATACCGCGACTACACCAGGAAGTGCCTTTGCTTGTGTCGTATCAATCTTGATGATGCGAGCATGCGCATGTTCGGAACGTTTGATTGCTAAGTGCAACGCGCCTGGAATGTTCAGGTCATTGGTGAATTTTCCTTCACCAGTGAGGAGGGCCGGATCTTCGCGGCGAAGAAGGCGTGTGCCGATCACCGTGTTTGGACGATTGTCTGTCATTGTCATGACGTTCCCCTTTACTTTGCTGCTGCTAACACCGACTTCACAATGTTGTGGTAACCGGTGCATCGGCACAGGTTGCCTTCAAGACCGAGGCGTACATCTTCCTCAGTTGGGTGGGGGTTTTCATTCAGCAATCCAATTGCTGCCATCACCATTCCAGGTGTGCAGTAACCGCACTGCAATCCATGGTTTTCCATGAATGCTTGTTGCATTGGATGCATCACGCCATCTTTGCTCAAACCCTCAATGGTGTCTACTGAACATCCATCGGCTTGCGCGGCAAGAATGGTGCAACTCTTCACTGCTTCGCCGTTGAGGTGCACTGTGCATGCTCCACAACTTGAGGTATCGCAACCAATATTCGTTCCGGTAAGTCCGAGATTTTCTCGAACGTAATGAACTAACAATGTTCGTGGTTCAACGTCGTGCTCTGATTTTTTACCGTTGACGGTGATACTGACTTTCATCGAGTCCCCCTAAGACACTTGTGTTTGCAACTCTGATTAATTGCGAACGCCCCGCGCCTCATCATGCCCTATCTGGGGCATCCGTGTCTAGTGGCGATTTGGCGGCCCCATGTTCAGACGGGCTAAGGGTTATTGGACTACCCGAAGGGCTATTTGTGCTTTTGAATTTCTGACCACACACGCTCAGCGGTAGTTGGCATATCGATGTGACGAACTCCAAGGTGGGCGAGTGCGTCAATAACTGCCGACTGCACTGCAGGAGTTGAACCGATCGTTCCCGATTCGCCGATGCCCTTTGCACCAAGTGGGTTACGTGGTGTTGGGGTTTCCATGTGAATGACTTCGAAGCTTGGCAATTCTGCTGCAGAAATAAATGCGTAGTCAGCAAAGTTTGAAGTAATTGGGTTTCCGTCGCTGTCGTAGCGAACTTCTTCCAGCAAGGCCTGTGCCGCGCCTTGGGCAATACCTCCATGAATCTGACCTTCAAGCAACAGCGGGTTAAGAACTTTGCCCGCGTCATCGCACGCCACGTGGTGCAACAATTTTACCTGTCCAGTTTCGGTGTCTACTTCAACAACTGAAACGTGAGCGCCAAATGGGAACGTTGCGCCTTGTGAGACATAGTCAGTTTCCTGAATGAGTCCGCCATCTTTTGCTAACGCAATGGACAAATCTGCCCACGACTTTGCAACGGCCGGTGTGCCTGCAACATGGAATGCTGCGGCTGCTTTGTCAAACACCACGTCTTCTTCGTTGGCTTCAAGTAAGCGGGCCGCATGTTTGCGAGCTTGTTCAACAAGTTCACCTGCTGCAACGTGCACGGCAACGCCACCTTGTTGAAGTGAACGTGAACCCATGGTTCCGCCACCCTTTGGCACGAGGTCGGTATCGCCCCACACCACGTCAATCTTGTCCATTGGAATTCCAGTTGTATCGGAGGCGATCATTGCCCACGCCGTGACATGGCCTTGACCATGTGGCGAAGTTCCGGTGTACACAACTGCGCGTCCATCTTGTGTGACTTCGATCTTTGCAGCCTCTCCCGAGCTGTTGCCAGCGGTGATTTCTACGTACACACTGACGCCGATGCCCAGTTGCTTCACGCTTCCACTTGCACGACGTGCTGCTTGTTCTGCACGAAGTTTGGTGTAGTCGGCTGCTGCAAGAACTCGGTTCAACGATTCTTCGTAATCGCCAACGTCGTACGTTTGGCCAATTGCCGTTGCATGTGGCTCGAGGAACTTTGGAATCAAGTTCATGCGGCGTACTTCTGCGGCATCTTTTCCAATTTCGGCTGCGAACATGTCCATGGCTCGCTCAATCGCTGCGGTCGCTTCTGGTCGGCCTGCACCACGGTAAGCAACTACCGGGGTGGTGTTGGTGGCAACTGAAGTAGTGCGAATTTCAATCGTTGGAATGTCGTACACACCCGAAGCCATTGGGCGGGTCATGAATGGGGCAAGAATTGCGCCCAGGTCGACCCATGCGCCGGAGTCTTGCAACACGTGCATTTGATACGCGGTTACTTTGCCGGCTTTTGTTCCACCGATGGTGACGTATTGAATTTGTGCACGGCCATGGCCGAGAGCGGTCATGGACTCGCTGCGTGTTTCTAGCCAGCGAATTGGGAGACCTGCTTTTTTGGCAACCGATCCAAGAACTAATTCTTCTGGATATGCGCCGATCTTTGCACCGAATCCACCACCAACATCTGGCGTGATGACGCGAATCATTCCAGCCTCAAGTCCGTTGGCGGCTTGGATGGTGTCACGTGCACCTTGTGCATGTTGTGTTGACATCCACTGAATAAGTCGACCGTCGTTGTCCCATGCTGCAGCAGAAGCGCGAACTTCTAGTGGACATGGTGCAACTCGCTGGTTTACATAGCGACCTTTTACGACAACTTCGCAATCAGCAAACATTGTGTCGCCCGTATTGTCTGGCATTCCAATGGCTGTGCTATCAAACACGACGTTGCTGCCGCACTCTTCGTAAATGAGCGTGGTGCTGGTCATTGCTTGCTCGATGTCGATCAATACTTCAAGAGTGTCGTAGTCAACAATTACTTTTTCCGCTGCGTCTTCGCCTTGGTTCGCAAGCTTGGTGAGCACAACTGCAACAGGTTCGCCGACGTAACGAACTTTGTTGCTTGCAAGCAACGTGCGCTTGGCCGTCGGGTTGTATGTGGCTGCTACTGGTTGGAGGTTTAAATCTGCAGCGGTGTAAATAGCGACAACACCTGGAGACTCAAGTGCGTCTGATACATCGATGCTGACAATGTTGGCGTGAGCAACCGTGGAACGAACAAACGTTGCGTGAAGCGCACCGACGAGGAGTGGTTCGTTATTGATGTCGTCTACATATACGCCACCCGTGGTGAGAAACTTTGGGTCCTCTTTTCGAAGAACACGGTTTCCAAGAATGCTTCCAGCCACAACTACTCCTATCGATTTGTCTCGAGACAGGTTAGGGGGTAAACGGCTGCAGGGAGATCTCGCCCTGGGCAGCTTTTTTCGCAGATTCAAGACTGCGCACCAACAACATGGTGGAAACAATGGTGTACGGCCAGCGCTCGGGGAGGGCCGTAGAAAGTGCCGGCATATCCATCATTGGCAAGCGTCGTTCGTTGTAGCGCAGGTAGCCAAGTTGGGTGCGAATGGCGTCTTGCAGACCGGCCTCAGTTTCTAAGTAGGTCACTTGATCTTGCAAGTTTTCAATGACGTCTTCGTATTGGGCAAATTCAATTTCTTTTTGTGCGATCAGATTGCGCTGGTTGATATACGACCGAACGGGAAACACCGACATTGCAACCACGAGTGCAACGATGACGGCAATGGCGAGCGGGGTGCTGGCCACGCGGAGTTTGCGACTGCGAATAAGTCGAATCTCGGTGGTTACCATCCCTCTATTCTGGCCTTCAGCGATGACCTAATAGCGTCATCTCCGTTATGGAGCCCGCTACTTGCGCGGTGCGAGTGCAGCCTTGCCCATGAACTGGGCTTTGGGTCCGAGCTCGTGTTCGATGCGGAGCAACTGGTTGTATTTGGCAACACGGTCGCTGCGTGCAGGTGCTCCGGTTTTAATCTGGCCACAGTTTGTTGCCACAGCAAGGTCGGCAATGGTGGCGTCTTCGGTTTCTCCGCTGCGGTGACTCATGACGCTGGTGTAGTTGTTGCTCGAGGCAAGTGCAATGGTGTTCAACGTTTCGGTCAATGTGCCAATTTGGTTCACCTTCACCAACACGCTGTTGGCAACATGTTCGGTAATGCCGCGTTGCAGGCGCGAGACGTTAGTAACGAATAGGTCGTCTCCAACAAGTTGAATCCTGTTACCAAGTTTTTGGGTGAGCGTTGACCATCCGGCCCAGTCGTCTTCTGCCATTCCATCTTCAATAGACACGATTGGGTATTTGCTGGCAAGCATGTCCCACCATGAAGCGAGCTCATCGCTCGTCAACACTTTTCCTTCACCCGTTAGGTGGTACTTGCCATCTTTGTACAACTCACTCATTGCTGGGTCGAGTGCAATGGAGATGTCTTTGCCGGGTGTGAAACCTGCTGCTTCAATTGCTTCGACCAAAATTGCAATTGCTTCTTCGTTGCTTGCAAGGTTTGGTGCGAATCCGCCTTCGTCGCCAACTGCAGTCGCCATGTTTCGTTTATGCAAAATGGACTTCAGCGTGTGATACGTCTCGACGCCCCAGCGCAGTGCTTCCGAAAATGAAGACGCACCAATTGGCATCACCATGAACTCTTGTAAGTCCACGTTGTTGTCGGCATGTGCTCCGCCGTTCAACACGTTCAGCATTGGCACAGGCAAAACGCATGCTGCGTCGCCTCCAATTGACTTGTACAACGGCAGACCGCGCTCGTTTGCGACCGCGTGTGCGTTGGCAAGGCTTGCTCCAAGAATTGCGTTTGCTCCAAGAGTTGATTTATTGGCTGTGCCATCGAGAGCGAGCATCAATTCGTCGATTGTTTGTTGGCTCGATGCGTCTGCACCAACCAATGCAGAAGCAATTGGGCCGTTTACATTGGCAACTGCCTTTTGCACACCTTTACCTAGGTAGCGAGTTCCGCCATCGCGAAGCTCGACTGCTTCGTGTTCGCCTGTAGATGCACCTGATGGAACTATTGCGCGACCGCGCGCACCAGATTGCAACGTGACTTCAACTTCAACGGTTGGATTTCCGCGGGAGTCCAAAACTTCACGACCGACTACTTGTTTGATTGTGCTCATGGCTACACGCTAGTCAGCGCACTAATTCACGTTCACTTCCGAAGTTTGGCCTCATCCCAGAGTGCGTCAAGCGTGGCTAGGTCGACAGCATGTAAGTCAATGTTTCGTTCGAGAGCAAGCGCTTCAACGTCTTCGAAGCGTTTGCGGAACTTGTCGCTGGCTTCTCGCAGTGCGGTCTCGGCATCGTGGCCCAAATGGCGAGACAAATTAACCACGCTGAACAGCAAATCGCCAAGTTCCATGCGCACCGCTTCTGGGTCTGCCTGCTGACTAATGGCTTCGCGAATTTCGGCAGACTCTTCGCGAATCTTGTCGAATGCGCCATCTGCATTGGGCCAGTCAAAGCCGACATCGGCTGCACGTTTTTGCAATTTTGTTGCATAGGAAAGCGAAGGCGCTGCTTTTGCAACTCCACTAAATACAGAGTCCGACTTCGCATCGTTTGCTTGACGCTCTTGGCGTTTCACTTCGTCCCATGTGCTCACCACATCGTTTGCACTATTGGCAACAACATCTCCGAACACATGTGGATGTCGGCGCACCAACTTGTCGTGAATGGAGCGAGCAACATCGGCAAGGGTGAACCTGCCTTGTTGTTCGGCAATCGTGGCATGAAACTCCACTTGGTACAAGAGGTCGCCAAGTTCTTCAATCAGTGCGTCATCGGTTGCTGGGTTGTCGGCATCGAGATCATTAATCGCGTCAACCACTTCGTATGTCTCTTCAAGCAGATGCTTAATAAGCGACTGATGCGTTTGCTCGATGTCCCAAGGGCATTGCTCACGCAGTGTGCGTGCAAGTTGATGCAGCTTCACCATTTCGCCGGCAATAGGTTGGGCGAGTTGAGGAATGTACAACGTGGTGAGGTGGTCTGCAGGAAGTACGCGGTCGAGTTCTTGCCATGTGGTGTGTTCAATGCGTTGATCGGGAAGTCCAAGGTGATGCAGCAGCACTACCGGTTCATCTCCAACTGCATCATCGTATGACAACTTCACATCGGATAGCACCCAGTCGGCATGCACTTGAGCAACAAGCAGCGGCCCGCGCTCATTTGCCGCTTCTGCGGCGAAACGATGACCATCAATCAACCGAACTCCTGCGTTCACTGGGTCGATGCCAAGTGCTTCCCACGCAAGATCGAGAAAACTCATTGCTGGAAGAACTTGCACTTCAATTCGCTTGTCGGCGCGAAGTTGCGACACGCTCGTTTCCAAAAGCAATGGCGAGCCAGGAACGGCGTACAACACTTCGCCATGTTCGTTTGCAGCGGCAATGAGAGTTTCGGTTATTGCCGCGTAGACGTCGTCAAACGTTGGCAACGATTCGTATAAATGATCAAAGCTCTGTGCAGCAGGGAGCAAGTCTGCAGTTGGGTGTTTCCGGGTGCGAACAAATTGGTGCGGAATTGAAGCAATTGCTTGCAGCGTTGCTTCAGTGACGGTGTTACGCGGGCCTGGTCCTAGACCAATAATGACAACACGACCAACCGAAGTGCGATTGCTCATGTTGTTTGCAATTTACAGGTCGGTAATTTTTCCGGTTGCTGTGTCCCAGCGACCGTACTCAGATGCGATGGTTACTTCTTGTGTTGCAAGGAAGCCCGACATCAACAACAATCCAGGTGCCTTCGACATCATCAGTACAAGCGATGCCTTGATGTCGGCAAATGGGCGAATCATGATGACGTGGTAACCGAAACTTGATTTCACTGGGCCGGTTGGAACGCCAACTTTTGCAGTGAGTGCACCCGCTGTGAACGCCGAGTCAAACTGTGATTGGTAATCGGAGAGTGGGATGCAATCGCCATCTGCCGAGCCAAGAATGCCACCGGTAGTCGCAGCGTTTGGTTCGGTGCTGTATTCGCCGGCAAGTTTTTTAAAGTCGCCACCGTCGTTGAGCTTTTGAATTACTTCGTTTGCGGTTGCTTCATCTTCTACCAAGATGTGTTGAGCACACATTGCACCAACAGATGCAGGTGATTCGTTGTATATCTTTTCAATGTCGGCTTCGGAAGGCGCCTTCACGCGGGCAAGTGCAAGGTCTCCACTGTTCAGGCCAATGATGAGATCTTTCAAGTCTTGGCCCAACGTGTCGTAGCCAGCATCTTGCGAAATCTGGGCGATGACTGCCTTGGTGTCTGCGTCGGTCACAGTTACGTTGTACTGAGCGAGAATTTGTTTGGTTGCTTCACCACGAATCATCGCTGCAAGCACGGAGCGAATTGCGTCCATTGGTACGACACCATCTACAACTTCGATTTGACCTGCGTCTGAAAGCTGGGTGAGCGCGGTCTCAAGAGTTGTTTTTGCGATTGCCGAGCCGTCTACAGAAGCGGCATCATTTTTTGAACTTCCACCGCAGCTAGCGAGAGAAATCATTGCAATACATGCAACGGTGAGTGAACGAAATGACTTACGGGGGGTGCGTGACATTTAGTAAAGCCTAGTTGTCGTCAAAGAGTTCCTGCAGGAACGACACCAAATAGTCAACGGTTCCTGCATCTGCTTGTTTGCCTTGTGGGGCACGGGGGAGCGTGACGCTGAGTTGCTTAGTTTGTTCATTCCAGTCGCTGCTCTTTGCAATGCGAGTGAGGCGCATTTGTTGACTTGCCTTGAGTGAAACTGGCAACAACCGCGCACGACCATCGGCAACGACAAGTTCGCGCAGACCAATTCGATGACACTCGGCACGCAACTCCCCAACGCGAATGAGTGCGAGCGCCGCTTCGGGAAGTGGGCCGTAGCGGTCAATCCATTCATCGCGAATGTCTGCGACGTCTGTTTGTTTCGTGACGGCTGCGAGCCTGCGGTACGCATCAAGACGCGACTCTTCCTTGGAAACGTAATCGGTAGGCAAGTACGCATTGGTGGCAACGTCCAGTTTGAGTTCCGGAACGATTGGCGGAACATCTTCGCCCTTCATTTCAGACACTGCTTCAGTCACTAACTGGCAATACAGGTCGTATCCAACGGCTGCGATGTGACCGCTTTGTGCTTCGCCCAACATGTTTCCTGCTCCACGAATTTCCAAGTCGCGCATCGCAATTTTGAAACCGCTTCCCAATTCGGTTGCTTCACCGATGGTCTTCAATCGCTCGTATGCGTCTTCAGACAACACCTTGTCGCGCGGATGGAATAGGTATGCATATGCGCGTGAACCGCTTCTGCCTACGCGTCCGCGAATTTGATGCAACTGTCCAAGGCCAAGCAAGTCGGCGCGCTCAACGACAAGTGTGTTCACGGTTGGCATGTCGATGCCGCTTTCAATGATTGTGGTGCACACCAGAACATCAAACTTGCCTTCCCAGAAATCGATCACGATTTGCTCGAGGCGGCCTTCATCCATTTGGCCGTGCGCAACTGCAATGCGTGCCTCTGGAACAAGTTCGCGTAACTCTTGAGCGCGTTGTTCAATGCTTTGCACGCGATTGTGCACCCAGAACACCTGGCCATCACGCAACAACTCACGACGAATTGCTTCGGTAGACACTCGCTCGTCATCTTCGCCAACAAAGGTGAGAATCGGCTGACGGTCAGCAGGAGGTGTTTGTAGCAACGACATATCGCGAATTCCAACAAGGCTCATTTCAAGTGTGCGCGGAATTGGCGTTGCAGTCAGCGTAAGCACGTCAACGTTTGTCTTCATCTTCTTCATCATTTCTTTATGCGTCACACCGAAGCGTTGCTCTTCGTCCACAACGAGCAACCCAAGATCTTTGAACTTCACGCCTTCTTGCAGCAAGCGATGCGTTCCAATGACACAGTCCACGTCGCCGCTGGCTACTCCAGCAAGCACTTTTTTGGCTTGCGAGTTAGTGAGAAAGCGTGAAAGGGATTCGACACGAATTGGATAGCCGCGGAAACGCTCGGCGAATGTATTTGCATGTTGCGATGCAAGCAAAGTTGTTGGCACGAGTACTGCAACTTGTTTGCCATCTTGTATTGCTTTGAACGCTGCACGCACGGCCACTTCGGTTTTGCCAAAGCCAACATCGCCACAGACCAAGCGGTCCATTGGAACATTGCGTTCCATGTCGCTCTTCACCAGTTCGATGGCGGTGCGCTGGTCCGGCGTTTCAACGAATGGAAATGCGCCTTCCATCTCATGTTGCCAAGGTGTGTCTTCACCGAATGCGTGGCCAATTGCGTTCACTCTTCGCTGATACAGCACCACAAGTTCTTGGGCAATTTCGCGAACTGCCGAACGCACTCGCTGTTTTGCGCGCGCGAAATCACTTCCACCAAGTCGGTGCAGCGTTGGCGAATCTCCGCCGATGTATTGACGAACCGCATCAATGTGGTCGGTTGGAACATAGAGCTTGTCGCCGTCTTTGTAAGCAAGAAGTAGGTAGTCGCGCTCGGAGCCACCAATTGTGCGCTTCACCATTCCTTCGTATTTTCCAACGCCGTGATAATGGTGAACGACGTAGTCGCCTGGCTTCAAGTCTTGGAACACCGAGGTGGTGTCGCGCTTGCGGGCACGTGGCTGGCGGTGTGTGCGGCGTCGACCAGTGAGGTCAGTTTCTGCAATGACAGCAAGTTTTACTTGCGGCAGTGAATAGCCGTGATGCAGAGGAGCAACAACCACATACGTGCCGGGTTTACTGAGGTCTGCTTCTTTGCTCTTGCTGAGGTCGCGAACGATGACACCGTTTTGTGTGAATACTTCGATTAGTCGCTGCGCTGAACTTTCACCTTCTGCAGCAATCACCACAGTCCACTTATCGGTTATCAGTTGTTGAACGCGTTTGGCAGTTGCTTCAGCGTCGCTTGTTGCTTGACCCCAACCGGTTGACTGCACGGTTGGCGCATCAATTGCTTCAGAAGGAAGCGAAAGCGATAGTGCATTCAATGACTGCGATGGCCCAAACAGTTGATCAATGTCTAAGTGCAGGCGCGGGAAAGCTCTCTCAGCGTCACGTGCCCACGTGCTTGCCAGTGCTTTCGCAAGATCGTCTTCTTCCGCAAGCAAATCTTTCGCGCGGTCACGCATTCGCTTTGGGTCAACAAAAATCAGTTCGCTGGATGCGGGCAAAACATCGGTGATCAATTGTTCGCGTTCAATTAACCATGGCAGCCAGCTCTCCATGCCTTCGAAGTTGAAACCATCGGCGAGTCTGTCCCAGTGCTCACGGCCCCACGGCTCGCTTGCAACCAAGGCACGTGCACGTTCGGTTACTGCTTCGTCTAGTTGCAGTTCGCGTGCAGGGAAAATGATTGCTTGTACTAAGTCGTCGGTGCTGCGTTGGTCGTTCACATTGAACGATGTGAGTCGGTCTACTTCGTCGCCCCACAGGTCGATTCGGATTGGTGTGTCAGCAGTGCTGGGGAATACGTCGATGATTGAGCCGCGACGAGCAACTTCGCCACGATGCTCAACAATTTCTTCACGGCGATATCCGTCGTGCACCAATTTGGCAAGCAACTGTTCAGAATCAATTTCGTCGCCAGGTTTAATGATGATTGGCTGCAGTGTGGTTGCACCTGGTCCAAGTTTTTGCAACAGTGCACGAACCGAACCGAGCACAACCTTCGGAGGGTTTTCACTGCGCAAACGCCACAACACTTCAAGTCGGCGACCCATGGTTTCTACGCTTGGGCTTACTCGTTCAAATGGAAGTGTCTCCCACGCAGGAAACATCAAGGCGGCATCTGCACCAAGAAATTGCACGATGTCGTCGTGTAGTTGTTGTGCAGCAGTTCCCGTTGGGGCCGCAACCACCAGAGTGCTTTCAGGCGACCTGGCGCTTAGTGCGGCAATTATTGCTGCGCGCGACTGCTCCGCACACGCAAGCACCGAGTTACGTCCGCCAATTGCAGCGAGTGCTGGCTCTTGGCTGGCAGTAAACGCGAGGTCGTGCAACAACATGCTGGACGCGCCGACTATCGGCCGTTGATTTGTTGCATTGCGGCTTGTGCGCCTTGCGAAATAATCAATTGCACTGCATCGGCGGCAATTTCCACAGCAACATCAAGTACTTTTCGCTCGTTGGCCGGCACGCGAGACAACACATGATCTGCGCCATCTTCTTTCGACGGTGGTTTTCCAACGCCAATGCGAACGCGCACGAAGTCTTGAGTTTTCAGATGTGATGAAATGCTGCGCAGACCATTGTGTCCTGCAAGGCCGCCACCGATTTTTATTTTCACCACTCCAGGCTCTAAGTCCAGTTCGTCGTGCACAACAATGATGTTTGCTGGTTCGTCAATTGCGTAGCGGCGGGCGAGTGGGCCAACGGAATTTCCCGATTCATTCATATACGTAGTTGGCATGGCCAATACGAATCGAGTTCCCTCGTCATTGATTTCAGCAATCAGTGCGCGATCGCGCGATGACTTCATTGAGGTGTTGAAGCGTGATGCAAGCAATTCAATTGCATCGAAACCAACGTTGTGTCGGCTGCCTTCGTATTTGCGACCTGGGTTACCTACGCCTACAACGAGTGCGTTGTAAGGAGTACCTCGCCGCTCGTGTCGCTCTCCGCGACCGAACAGCGCCATACAAACTAGGAAGCGGCTGGCTTATCGCCGGCAGCAGGAGCACCGGCTGCCGGAGCTTCACCAGCAACGGCTTCACCAGCAGCGGCTGCAACTGGCTTGTCAACTTGTGAGCTCGTTACCAACACGGTGACAACAACCAAGTCTGGGTCGGACACTGCGGTAACGCCCTTTGGCAACACGATGTCTTCCATGCGGATGATGGAGTGCATGTTCATGTCGGTCACGTCGATGACGAGTTCGTTTGGAATGTTGTTTGCTGCTGCGCGAATTTCTACGCGGTCAACTGCAGGGTCAACGAGTCCGCCTTCTTGTACAACTGCTTTTGCTGTACCAGTGAGGTGAATTGGAACCGACATGACGATTTCCTTTGAGAGGTCAATCTGCATGAAGTCAACGTGGCTCACGTTGCGCTTCACTGGGTCGCGCTGCATGTCCTTCACGATTGCTGGGTACGTCTTGTCAGCAACTTGCAATTCAAGAATGGTGTTGGTGCCTGCTGGGCCCGACAATGCAATGCGCAAGTCGCGGCGTTCAACAGTGATTACCACTGGTTGCATGCCTGCTCCGTAAATGACCGCAGGAATGTGGTCGGCTCCGCGCAAACGACGAGCCTCTGGGCTACCGATCGTGCGGCCAACGTTGGTCTTCAATGTGGTGGTCATGTTCAAAACTCCGTACTTACATAGTGAAAATCAGCAGATACAACGGCTGGTCAGTGTACAGCCGCCCAAGGCCATTGCGAAGTGGGGGTTAGGACTGGTTTTCGCCGTCAAACAGGTCGCTGACGCTGGTTTCGTCAAACACTGCAGACAGGGCATCAGCAAGGATTTTGGCCACGGAAAGCACCTCGATCTTGGCGATTCGCTTTTCCTCTGGAAGAGGCAGCGTGTTGGTGAGGACCACGCGAGTAATTGGCGAGTTTTCAAGGCGCTCGATGGCTGGGCCAGAGAGCACACCGTGAGTAGCCATTGCCCATACTTCTTTTGCGCCACGATTGATAAGCAACTCGGCGGCACTCACGATGGTTCCGCCGGTGTCGATCATGTCGTCGGTCAGGATGCACAAGCGTCCTTCAACTTCACCGATGACTTCTTTGGCAACAGCAACGTTTGCGGTGTTCTTTGGACGACGCTTGTTAATGAATGCAACGTCTGCGTTCATGTCGGCAAGATGCTGTGCAAATCGTTCTGCAACTTTTACGCGACCCGCGTCTGGTGAAACGATTACCACTCCGTCACGCGCATTTGAACGTACGTACTTTTCAAGAACAGGAATTGCAGTGAGGTGATCGACAGGGCCTTCAAAGAAACCCTGAATCTGTCCGCTGTGTAAGTCGATAGACACCATGCGCTTAGCGCCAGCAGCTTTAAACATGTCGGCGATAAGACGTGCGGTAATTGG
>Ga0209617_10000584_pt1 | contig 16267 bp, 12 predicted proteins | sample LakEriepJuly2011_2_FD_187459 | JGI IMG/M metagenome (GOLD analysis project Ga0209617, IMG submission 187459) | Freshwater microbial communities from dead zone in Lake Erie, Canada - CCB epilimnion July 2011 (SPAdes) (version 2) | ecosystem: Environmental > Aquatic > Freshwater > Lentic >... | reverse complement strand
AGGCAGAGTGGGTTAGAAAACACTGCAGCAGCATGGACTCTACACTTGATCGCACCCTTGTTCACCTGGAACCCAAAGCTTGAAAAGAGCCATCTTGTTCAAGGGGAGCTGTTCCCGAAACAACTCAAAGACGGATCCTTGAAAAAACCGCAACCGGTCGCCCTCTTGGAGGCATGAATGAATTTGGAACAGCAAAGGACTATAAACCGTATGACTAAACTTCTGACAGGGATCCCCCAAAAGGGACGAAAGGCCGTCTACAGTAGGATGACGGGTTGGTCTCGGCTGCTTCTATTGCCCAAGTTCAGGCAGGGGGTCGACCCTAGGTTCCAAATGGAGCACATGAATAAGAACTCCAAATGGCCCAAACTGTTCTATGGGCCCATATCCTTTAAGGGCGGGAATTGAGGGGGACAATATAAGCACGCCCAATATCCATTTCGGCCTAGCCCCGCCAATGTCCTAGGGTGTTTGTTAAGATGAAGGGATGATGAATAAAGGAAAAAAGAAAATGAAGAAGAGCAAGGAAATGAAACTCAAGGTGAAGGGGCCGGAGGCGATTGAGGATGGGTTGATGGATATGGGAAGGGCCATTGAGGCGGGAGGCCCCTGGACCCATCCCGAAATGGATAGGATTCCGGAGTGGCGGGGGGCGGATATCCGGATCACCAGTGATTTTAAAAAGGACTTTTGCGAACCGGGGTATTTTGACCATGACCTGACTGTGCGTACACGCCATGCGGGGCCGGCGACGTGGTTTGTGTTCCAGATGCGGGATTTGTTCGATGGCTGGCTGGATTACGGCAACAAGTGCGGCTTTTACGAGCTGTTGGCACAGGCGGCGTTGGAGCACCTGGCGGGTAACCAGCCAGAGCCGGAGGATGCTAAGCCACTCTTAAGGGCCATGCTTACCCGGGGCTTCCTGATGCTGGAAGTTGCGAAGGAGCACCATGTATGGCCTGATGATGCGATGATGGTAGTGCATTCTCAGGATGATGAGGGCAACCAGCTTCGGGAGAGTTTGGAGGGACCAAGCTTTGAGTAAAAATATATTATACTTTGCCTATGGCTCGAATTTGTCATTGGATCAGATGCGGGAGCGGATCGGATCAAAGCCCAAGGTGGTAGGGAAAGCCTATTTAGAGAACCACAGGCTCGGTTTTACGCTCTATTCCAAATTAACTTGGAAGGGTGGGGTGGCCGATATTGTGCCTGAAGCTGGGTCGAAGGTATGGGGGGCTATTTATGAGTTAACTGAGGAGCAACTGGATAAGATCGACCATTATGAGGGGTATAAAAAGGGTCGAGATCCCAAAAAGAACTTTTACAACCGGCTACAGGTGGAGGTGGTGGATAAAAGAGGGGTAAAGCAGGCATGCTTAACTTACCAGGCAGAGGTAGGTGATGAGAAAAAGCGCAAATACCTTTACCACAGGCCTTCTGAAAAGTATTACGAAGTAATCCGAAAGGGAGGGGAGGAACATGGGTCACCTGAAGAGTTTTTTGAGCATTTAAAGACGGCGAGCGTCACCCAGCGCAATCCCGTGGCGATGCCGATGTACCAAACCAGCGGAATGCAAATTCACTGCGGGGATGAAGCTTAAAAGTGGTGTCTGGTTGGGTTGAAGGAATGCCAAGACACCAGATTTAGTTAATTATTGAAAGAAAATATAAAAAAATATGTACTAGCCCGCCAAAACAGGGGTCGGCATCTTTAAAAGTAAGGTCATGAGTAATTCAGAAAACTTCAGGAATCCGGATTATGAAAATCCCGACATAAGGGAAATCTTTCCGAAAGAGGAAAAACATTTTAACCCATGGCTTGCTTCGGAGGGCGGTCTAAAGGTCTTGGGAGATGCGATTGGGCATGACTTGGTACTGAAACACATGGAAAAAAGGATCGGACCCTTTGAAGCTGATATCGTAGCTGAAATTGCGGATAGTGCAGAAGAAGCGCCGGTTGTCATAGAAGTACAATTAGGAAAATCAAATCACGATCACTTAGGGAAAGTGCTTACCTATGCTGCTAGCCTGAAGGCCAAGGTAATTGTATTTGTTGCAACTGAGTTTACCGAAGAGCACCGACAGGCTCTTGATTGGCTCAACGAAAATACAAACGAAGAACGTGAATTCTATGGGCTTGAAATATTCCCGCAAAGAATTGATAAAGGTAAGACTCATATCTCACTAAAGACTATTTCTAGGCCGAACCAGTTGAGAGCAATTCTGCAAAAGAAAGCCCGTGGAGAGCTTAGCGTTACTAAGCAGAAGCAGATGCAATTCTGGGAGGAACTTCAGGAAAACAATCTCAAAAAGCATAAAAAACTCAGGTTTCAGAGTCCACGACCTAAACATTGGAACAGTATGACACTTGGAAAAGCGGGCGTTCATATGTCAGTTACGTATGTCCTGCAGGACCCAAGAATTGGTTGTGAATTATATCTTTCAGGTGAACAGGCAAAATCTAACTTTGACCAGCTTATGACAAAAAAAGAACAAATAGAAAAAGAAGTTGGAAGTGCTTTAAGCTGGGAGCGTTTGGACGATAAAGGCAAGATAGCCTCTAGAATCGCCTTATATAAAAAGGTTAATAATTTAGACGAGCCCACCGAAAGACAGGAGGCATTAGACTGGCTAGGAACCACAGCTTCCCGTTTTGCGGAAGTATTTATTCCATTGGTTAAACTCTTAAAAGCCGAAGCGTCTTTATAAAACAATGACTACCAAAAATAATATCGAAGTGCGCGAAGTTGAAAAAAGCATGTTTGGACTCTTTGACGGAGTGCAGAGAGTGCTCCTTGATTCCGGTGAACCTATCTCAATTTACTACAAAGCATTGGCAGACGCTGTAGCTGATCGGCTAAATCACCTGGAAGGAAATATTATAAAAGACGGTAAGGTGCAGTTTGTGCCGGGAACGATGTTAATTCGATATGCTAGTTTAACTTCAAAGGAGCTGGATCAAAGCAAGCAGGAGCTGGTTAAAAATGGACGATGGTGGGTAGCGCTTGATCCGGTGAACAGTTTAGCTGCCGGCCCAGAGCAAACAGATCAGCGACAAGCACTTAAGCCATATTTTGCATTTTGTGATGCCAATAAGATTAAGAACCCTAATTGGTCTCAGGGCCCGATCGAGGTGGATCCCGAAAAGGAGCGTCTCGAGGCCTTTCTGCTAAAACAAGACGCTAAAATTGGTGGTACGGGTAAGGTGGATAACCAAATTCATTATGTGGATACAATTTACGAAGAAATTAAGAAGTTGGATCCTGCCAGAGCCCATGTGGTTTTCGAAATGACTGCTTGTCATGGCCATGTTCTAGGTGGAGGTTGCGCGGTTATTCAGAGCCTTTTGCTAGTAACTGGTCGTTGTAGCGCTTCTGAGTATGCCGACGGCCTATTGGCTGCATTTTGCTTCCTACCATGTTTTTCAAGCGGAGAGGATATCGGTGAAATCAAGAAACTACGGTTACGCATAATTGATGACGCCGAAGATGCTTTGAGATTTATTAAATTCTTCGCGAAAGGGAAATAAATGAGCAACAATAAAAAAGAGCCTAAAAACGAGATTAAGATTAAAGAGTTTGACGAAGAAAAATCAGCGGAAGAACTAGGAGAGGTAATTCGAAAAAACGATTTAGAAAACTATACAAAAGGCAAGGTTGGCTTTTTTTCTTATTCCGATGCCTCTCCGGGGATCGGCGGTGGGAGTGGGCACTTTCTATGGTTTGATTCCTTTCATAATCTTTGTCAATTCTTAGCTGATTATTTCGTGGTTTTAGCTCCTGGGCGACTCGACCTAGATCATAAAAAGGTTTATGAAAACGTGGCCGAAATTATTAAAGAGCTAGCAGCAGGGGATATCTCGACCCCAAAGGCAATCCAGGAGATTAATAAAGCTGGAAAGCATTTTAGTCAGATTGAATGGATTGGAGAACTAGACGACCTGATTCAAGGCGATGGTGAATTCCCTACAAAAGTAAGAGAATACTTTTTTGAATCCAGGGAAGATGAGGGGTCGGTTAAAGAAAAGATCGGCAAAGAACACCAGAAGGCTTTTCTTGAGTTCTTGACCGAATATGGAATTTGACAGATCACATCGCCCGTAATTTGATAAAACTAAATTCTAATGAAGTGTTATTGTTGGTTATTCTCGGTAAGAAGGAGGCGTTTGCCGTCTTGAGTAAGACGTATGAATTTTGAGGAGGGAATAGGGCTGGGGTGCGGTGGGTAACAGGGTAAAACAATGAGTATGTCTGATCCTTTTGAACTCAAAATCTTTTTCCCGCAGGGGGATCCGAATGGGGTGCGGACAATTAAGACCGTATTGCGAACGGGGCAGGCTTTGTATTTCCCTAGAGAGAAGTGGCCGGAAGCTAAAAAACAGGAAGAGTGCCAGCGGCTAGGGGTTTATATTCTTGGAGGCCATACGGAGCTAGAGGATGGGGCAGAGGATGATTTACCGACGATTTATATTGGACAGAGTGCTGATCTGCGAAAGCGGATTGATCAGCACGACGTAGGGAAGGACTTTTGGGATTGGGGAATCATTTTTAGCTCCTCCGGCGATGATTTGAATAAGGCTCATGCAGATTGGCTGGAACAGGCGATGATCAAAAAGGTGATCGAGATAAGGCAGGCACATGTCATGAATGCCGTCCAGCCGAATGAAACCAAACTGACTCAGGCCGATAGAGCAAATATGGAGACTTTTATGCGGGATATGCTTCAGATTCTCCCTTTGGTTGGAATCCAGGCTTTCCAGAAGCCGACGATCTATAAACCGCAGGCTACAGCAGTGAAGAAACCGGCCGGCAAGCTAACTGCAAATGATGTCTTGTGTGATATGTTGGTTGTGCCGGCGAAAGAGGAGGGATTTAAGAGGGTGTTTCTTGGTGAGAATCGATGGAGGGCTGTGCGAATCTCAAGGAAGTATTTAAGCCATGTTCGATATATTTGCGCCTATCAGACTGCACCAATTTCTGCGGTAACATACTGGGCAGAGGTTGAGAAAATCGAGCCATACGGTGACAAGGGAAAGTATCAGTTATTCTTTAAAGGAAAGGCGCAAAAACTGAACCATCCTTTGCAAAACGAAAATTTGCCACGCGGTTTTATGCAAGGAATGATGTACACAAACTTCGATGTCTTTAAGAAGGCAAAGAATCTTAAAGAGTTGTTCTTTTGGAAAAAGTGGAACAACTAGTAAAGCGATCTGAATCCATATGATGCCCCCAGGTCGGTTTTTTAAGAGTCGTTTTAACGGAATGATTGGCAAAGCCTTCTTAACCCTGGGAGGAAATGCGGCCTTCGCAATCTACAAGTACAAACAAAAGTACTTTTTGCAAATTCTTGGGGAAAGAAGCTCGAGATATGGTTACCCAGACTTATACGAAATAGAAGCAAAGCTTTACCACGAAACGTATCAACGATACCTCAAGCTTAAATACTTTGTGCCAGGCTCAGAAAAAATTCCTAGGAACTTTACCCGGTCACCTGAATTTAAGGTATTTTTAAAAGCACCCTGGAAATGCCCTAATCAAATTCTTTGCTCATACCTTGCAGCTGTTCAATAAGAACTCAGTGAAAAGACAAATAAAAATGACAAAACCAAATAACAATTCAAAAAAAATAGCAATAATCACAGAAAAGTTCGATGAAGATAAACTAGGGAAAGAGCTAGCCGAACTGATTTCCAAAAAGGGCCTAGACACGTACCGTGAAGGGTATGTCGGCTTTTTTTCTCGTGGAGATGCGATTGGCGCAGTTGGGGGTGGTATGGGTGCGTTTTTATGGTTTCCAAGCTTTTCGGAGCTCTATCAGTTTTTAGCAAACTACTTTGTGGTACTTTCTGCCGGGCGATGTGATTTAGATCACGAAAAAGTCTTCAATGAAGTCGCCCGAATTGTGAAACAGCTTGCGGATGGGAAAATTAATAAAGAGACGGCTATACTAAAAATAAACAAGGCTGCTCAGCACTTTAGTCAAATTGAGTGGATTGGAGAAATGAATGACCTAACCAGCGGGAGCTCTGAATTCGCAAAGGAGCTCCGTGAGTACTTTTATGAGTTTAAAGAAATATCCGATCAAGGAATTATCAAGAAAGAGGATCTCAAAGAATTTATTAAAAAAATAAGTGAGTTCGGAATTTAACTTTCAAGATATTAATGATCTCTTTTTGGAAACCGGGGCTGATGGCGCGACTGGGTAAGCGCCCAAAGCAAACAGCCCGAAGGGGATTCGGCAACGTCCTTGGGAAATGGGGGCCAGGGTAGAATGATGGTGGAAAAAACTGGGGCGCAGGCAGAAATGCTTTAATATAAGAAATTATGTTCGAGAAAGAAATGTGACATATTGATGAAGCGCACAAAAAAAGAACGCTTCGCACTTAATCTAGGCTCACACTAATATTTTCAAAGCGATGCAAATTGAACTTGAGGACTTAGACTACCAGCGTCGCGCGATTGCGGCGGCTATCGGCGTGCTCGATGGGCAGGTAAAAAACACTTTCGATAACTCCAATCTCTTTGGCATTCAGGCGAACATCACTGACCTCACGCCGGAGCAACTGGAGGAAAACAAGAAACGCATCATCGCGGAAAACAGCATCGCCGAGGAAGATGCCAAGCTCTCGCCCGATCCAGACGTGTGCATTGAGATGGAGACCGGCACCGGCAAGACGCTCGTCTATCTCCGGACGGCCTACGAACTCTATAAAGAATACCGACTCACCAAGTTCATCATCCTCGTGCCCTCCATCGCTATCAAAGAGGGCGTGCTTCAAAGCGTAGAGAACTTCAAGAAGCCACTCGCCGACCGCTACGGCTTCTCGCCCGCGTGCTTCGAGTATGACAGCGGAAAGCTCTCCCGGCTGAAGCACTTCATCGAGGATACGCAGCCGCAAATCATGGTGATGACAATTCAATCCATCACCTCGGACGACCGCATCATCAACCAAGTTGGTCGCGACGACTCGTTTCTCGGCCTCACCTTCCTGCAAGCTCTCGGGAAATGCCGCCCCGTCATCATTATTGATGAGCCGCAGGAAGGCATGGACACTGAGAACGCCATCGCCCGACTAGGCACGCTCAATCCGCTGCTGAAGCTCCGCTACTCCGCCACGCACAAAGTCGTGAAGAACCTGCTGTTCCGGCTCACCCCGTTCGACGCCTACCGTGACGGCATGGTGAAGAAGATCGAAGTCCTCTCAGTAGCTGAAAAGAACGACGAAGCCACGCTCAAAATTGAGTTCTCCAACATCCAGACCAACGGCACCGGCGTCAAAGCTAAGCTCACCGTCTGGCGCGCGAACGGCGATGGCTTCAAGTGGAAGGAAACCAACTGGCTGAAGGTCGGTGACAACCTCGGCGACAAGTCCGCCAACGTCAGTTACCGCGACTACACCATCGAACGTATCTGGAAGAGCCTGCACGATGAGAAGCACCACCTGAAGTTTACCAATGGCGTAGAACTCACCCTCAAAAATCGCAACGGTGACGTCTCCGGTCTTTTCCGCCAGCAGCTTCAGTGGCTCATACGCCGCCACTTCCAGAAAAAGCCCGTCCTCGCCGCGAAGGGAATCAAATGCCTCTCGCTCATCTTCATCGACAAGGTGGACAATTACGTCCGCGACGAGGGCATCATCAAAGTCCTGTTCCGAGAGGAATACGCTGCCGTCTACCGCGAGATATTCGGCGCCAATCCTACGCCCGCCCAAATAGAAGAATGCCAGGGTTACTACTTCGCCAAAACAGGCGGCGACGAATACACCGACAGCGAGAACGCCATGTTGAAGAACAAGAAAATCTTCGACGAAATCCTCCGCGACAAGAGCGCTCTGCTCGACCTCGCCAATCCCCGCGAGTTCATCTTCTCCCACTCCGCGCTCGGCGTGGGCTGGGACAATCCTAACATCTTCAACATCGCCACACTCAACGAATCCTACAGCGACGTGAAAAAGCGGCAGGAACTCGGGCGCGGCCTCCGCATCTGCCGCAATCAGGCCGGCCAGCGCATCTACGACGCAGCGGACGTTAAGGAGGGCGAGGAGACTAACCTACTTACTATTGTCCCCAACGAAACTTACGAGACCTTTGCCGCGCAGTATCAGGAGCAAATCAAGGACATCTACGGCACCGCCACCGCGGGCGGCATGTTGCGCAAATCGCACAAAGGCAAACCGTTGAAGAACAAGCTCACCCGCACGAAGCATTTCGAGTCCGCCGCATTCAAGGCGTTCTGGGAGCGGCTCGCCCGCAAGACCGATTACACCGTCGCTTTCGACGAAGCCAAGCTCGTCGAACGTGCCATCGAGGCGCTGAACAAGCTCGTCATTGGAGATTATCAAGCGGAGGTCGTGCTCACCCGAATTCGCAGCATCGCCGCCGAGACGATCGGCAGCGAGGAAGTCGGGCGCGAGACTGAGAACCTCCGCGCCAGCTTCACCCCGTTCGACCTCGTCGAGGAGTTGAGCGAAAACACCGCGCTATCCTACACCACAGCGCTGGAGATTGTGGACGGCCTCTCGAACTTCGCCACCATCGCGAAGAATCCGCCCAAGTTCCTCGCCGCCGCCTGCGCCCTCATCCGCGACATCGAACTAGACGAAATGCTGCGCACTCTCAGTTATCACCCCACGGGCGAAAGCATCCCGCTCGCCGAGTTCCTGCCCGTCATCGAAACTTTCCTGCCTGTCGAGCCGACGCACACCCGCGGCGTTTACGACGGCGTGGGCTACGGTAGTTCCATCGAGCGCAGCTTCACAAGAAGCGCCGAGGGCGACAACGAAGTCGTCTGCTTCCTCAAGCTGCCGAAGTGCTACCGCATCCCCACGCCCATCAGCCACTTCTACGAGCCCGACTTTGGCCTTGTTATGAAGCGCCGCAACCTCAAGTCCGGCGACGAGCGCGAATATTACTTCGTCATTGAAACCAAGAGCACCAACAACCTCGAAGACCGCAAGGCGCTCACCGATTCCGAGCGCTGGAAAATCAAGTGCGCCCTCAAACACTTCGACGCCCTCGGCATCGAGGCCAAGCTCGACTACCGGCCCTACGTCGCGCCGGTGAAAGACTACCAAGCCGACTTCAAAACGAAAGTTCCTCAACCATGAGCAAACGCACCGCAAAGAAACCGGCACCACCCGCTCTAAAAGCCCCAGCGAAGGCAAAGAAAGTGGCAAAGGCGAAAGCTCCGAAGGCCAAGAATATACCAGTCATGAGCGAACCCACCGAAAAGCTAAACGACCTGCTGCCACTCAGTCCCGACCACAATGCGGAGCGCCTCGCCGCGCTGAAGCAGCTTTTCCCCGACCTCTTCACTAATGAGGGCCGGCTAAATGTGGACGAACTCAAGAAGGTCGTGGACCCCAAGCTCGTCTCCGAGACCGAGCGCTACGACTTCCGCTGGTATGGCAAGACCGCCAGCAAGCGTGAAGCCTTCACGCCCAGCCGCGCCGCGCTCGTCTGCGACACGGCCCGCTCCGTGAACCCGGACAAGGCGGGCGGCAACATGATTATCGAGGGCGAAAATCTGGAAGTGCTCAAGCTCCTGTCCAGTTCCTACCGCGAACGCATCAAGTGCATCTACATCGACCCGCCCTACAACACGGGGAAGGACTTCGTCTATTCCGACCGCTTCGCCGAAGGCCAAAAGCCCTATTGGGCGCAGACCGGCGTGACCGAGGATGGTGTGAAAGTGGACACCAACATCGACAGCGACGGGCGCTTTCACTCTAATTGGCTTTCAATGATGCACAGCCGGTTGCTCGTCGCGCGGTATTTGTTGCAACCGGACGGGGTGATCTTCGTTTCGATTGATGATGGCGAGCTTCAGAACTTGCTGCGCGTGATGGACGACATTTTTGGTGAGGAGAATTTCGTTGGTTGCCTCGTTTTGGGGACGGCTACGGACAATAATCCGTCGCAGATAAACACCGAACACGAATACATGGTCGCCTACGGGCGGCAGAAAGACGTTCTGCCCGAATGGGCGCGTAAGAGCGAAGGCGCTGAGCGGATTCGAGAAAAATATCTGCAACTGAAACAAAGCGGCTCGCCCGTCCCCGAAATTCAGTTGCGTCTCCGGGAATGGATCAAAGCAAACAAGGACTCACTCGAAGGCGTCGCTCACTATGACAACGTGGACGAGCGCGGCGTTTTCCACGATGGGGATATCGCCAACACAATTTTCGGCGGCTACCAATGCACAATCCTCCATCCGGTTACTGGGAGACCGTGCAAAATCCCGGACAAGGGATTTCGGTTCAAGTGCGAGACGTTGGAGAAGATGGTGGCTGACGGCGATGTTCTTTTCGGGGCAGACGAGAACACGCTCATTAAGCCAAAAAAGCGGATTGAGAACGCTAAAGACTTTCTTCGCTCATACATCTATCAGGATGGCAGAGCGGCGACGAAACAGGTGGATCAACTCCTCGGTCGCGGTGTGTTTCAGAATCCGAAGTCAGCGGTGACTCTGTCCCGCGTATTCGATTTTGTGACTGCGAAAGACTCCACCATCCTCGACTTCTTCGGCGGCAGCGGCACGACGGCGCAGGCGGTGATGGAGCTAAACAAGGCCGATGGCGGGAACCGGCAATTCATCCTCGTGCAGCTCCCGGAACTCACCGCCGCCGATTCGCCCGCGCACAAGGCTGGCTTCAAGAAGATCAGCGACATCACCATCGAGCGCGCCAAGCGGGTGGTCGCCCGCATTCAAAAAGAAGCCGAAGGGCTGCTGCCGAATGACGCGGAGCGCCACTTTGCCGACGGTCTCGGCTTCAAGGTCTTCAAGCTCGCCAGATCGCACTTTCCGCGCGTGGAGTTCGCGCCGGACCCGGACAAGACCGAGGCCGAAAACATCGAGCTGCTCAAGCAATACATCCGCGACAAGGAAGCCACCTTTCACATCCAGTGGGAGCGGGAGACGGTGCTGGACGAAGTGCTGCTCAAGAACGGCTTCATGCTCGACTACACGCTCACGCCCCGCCCCGAGTTCACGAAGAATGAAGTCTTCCTCGCCAAAGACGCGCACAAAGAAAGCCTCATCTGCCTAGATGCTGCTGTCGCGACCGAGACCGTCGATCATTTCAAAAAACAGCCCCAGGATTTCTTTATTTGCTTAGAGATGGCTCTCGATACGACCAAGAAATGGAATCTTAAGCATCATCTTGGCGACAAGTTGAAGGCGTTTTAAATCCTAACTCAGCTATCTCCGGGGTTGGGAACAGAGGCTGGTTTAAGTCTAAATCAGAAAAGAGCGCTGTTTTTAATTTTAGGTAGGCCCTAAAGGGGCGGACTGAGGGGCAAGCGGGAAGTGAAACGGTTCATCGCTTGGAAATGGTCATCCAAAAGTTTATTCAGACCATCATGCAGCTGTTGATGTGCTGGAGGGCCTTGCGGATGATGATTACAACAATTGACACTAAATCGATCACAGGGAAATGATCGCACAGCCACTAGGACAAAATGGTCCTAGTCCGAAATGGATAGGGTGGGCTGCTAAGGCTGTCGGGGCATCTTCTTTAGCGTCAAAAAACAATGCCAGGTATAAAAGGCTAAAGATGAATAGTTTCGATATCTATTGAGGAAACATTATCAAATCCTCTCGCTAAAAGAATCGCGGGCATCGTTTTTACCTCTCGGTGGTCACCACAAGCAAGTCTATCAAATATCGTAAGATAAAAACCGTTTTTCTCAAAAGCTTTCAAAATAGACTTCAGCTCTTTCTCTCTGCGAAATGCCTCGACAAGAATGATGAATGCCTTTGTGTCGGTAAGATTGCATATCTTAGTAATGTTCTCTGGGTCATCTAAATAGTTTCCAATCGCCTGAAGACTCATGATCCCGTCTGGCTTTGGTGCTGTATTAAGATTCATAAAATCGCAGTTCTTAAATGATAAGTTATCTAAACCCAATGCGCTTTTGATCTGATCTGCCTTCTTGAGTGTTAGATCAATCGTGTCGTAGCCAACAAACCTGCAGCTCTTTCGCATTCTAGCGCATAAAGCGGTCATATGACCTGTGTTACATCCTAAATCAAAAACCAGAGCGTTTTCTGGGAGAACCTTATCGAGCCAAACTAATTCTTCTTTAAATATATTATATTTCGTGGAGTGAATTACCGAAAAATAGGGATCCTCACCGCATTTTTCTTGAAGATATTCTTCTGAGAAATCAAACTCTCCATTAAGGTGATCGCATAGTTCAAGCATGCCTTCTTCCCCAAGTAACTGGACGCCTTTCTCGTAGTGTTCGGGAACACTCTTCACTTCGAATAAGCCTATTTGCTTAAGAAGTCTGTCGGCTTGGTCAGGAGTCATTATCAAATACTCTTTTAAGGAATGGTTTAAATATTTGCGTCAACAATGGGCTGATAGTTTGCAAAAAGTGTTAGCAAGAGAAAGTTCCTTTCCTGATGCGGCATACTGAACTAGTCCTGGATTTGCTATGAGGATGAACAAAGCTTGGGCACGGGAGACGGCGACATTAAGGCGGTTCCGGTTCAAGACAAAGGCCAGGCCACGGGGGCCGGGGTCGAGCCCACCGCATCCAAGGCTTAGAATGCAAATCGGTGCTTCCTTTCCCTGGAATTTATCTACTGAGGCCACCTTGGCTCCCTTGGGCAGTCTTTCCCGAATGTATCGGGCCTGGAGGTTGTAGGGTGAGATGAAAAGAAAGTCCTGCAAGGTGAGGGGGCGGCTTTTTCCTTTTTTATCCGTATAGTCTTTGCCAATTAGTTCTTCGAAAATCTCCTTGCAGCGGTCCGCCTCAGCTTCGCTTCCCTGACCGCTGTCATCATGTTCCACCGGTGAGAAAAGAATCCCGGAGGGCTTTGTAACCCACCGTTTCTTTATGGGGAGGCTGATGTTCTGCTTTTCATTACCTGGTGCGGGCTGGAGGCGGCCCTCATAGCAGTGGTGAGAGACAAACGAGCAAATCTTCGGATGCAGTCGGTAGGAAACATCCAAAAAGAGGCCCACCTCAGGCGGGACGGTATCGTGCCCGTCTAAAAAGTAGTTAAGGACGGAAAGGCCGGCCTTGTCCGGATGTTTGCCCTTGGTGGGCTGCTCCAGCTGGTTTTGATCGCCAAGTAGGACCATGTTTTTAGCTGTCCGGCTCATGCCCACGGCATTGGCCAGAGAGACCTGACTGGCCTCATCGATAAACAAGTAGTCCAAAGCATCAACCCAATCCTCCCGAGAAAAGAGCCAGGCGGTGCCACAGGCCAGGCCTTGCGTTGATTGATATTCATAAATGGCGAGGCGGGCTTCCTTCGAATGACGTAACCCTGGGAGAGCGGTATGGAGTTCGGCCTCCTTTTCGGTTCTTTGCTTTATTCCCGATAGCTGCTGTGAATGTTTTTCTTGAAGCACCTTGCCGCTTCGAATGGCTAAAAGATTAATAGCCTCGTGGGAGTTGGAGGTGATCCCGACTTTTTTACCCTGTGCTAGAAGGTCTGCGATAATCTCTGCCGCGGTAGTGGTTTTACCCGTTCCAGGTGGTCCTTGGACACAGAGGACTGAGTGCTCCATTCCTTGGCAGACTCGCAGGCCAGCTTGAGCGAAAGACTCCTTCGGCTTGCGAAGCGGGTCGGAAGAAAGAAGGCCTGTCCCAGAGGGTCTAGCCCGATTTAGCAAATTGACCAAAAGAGGATGTTGATCGGCAGCATAGTGTTCAGTGGCGGACCTTATTCCATCCGGAATCGGTGCGGAACGAACATGATTTAAGGATATAAAGGAGGTTTCCGGAGGCGGGGAAATTCCCGCACCCAAAACGATGCGGCCCGCATCCTCATCCAGTTTCAGCACCTTAAGAGGGCGGGAGTTTGGCTGGCCTTGAAAATAGAGCTTATCGTGATGATCAAGCTTAAGATCCTGGGAAGGGTCGAAGCGATAGACCGGATAAAAGGCGCTGAGGTCAGTTTCACCCGGTTTCGGCTTGGGGCGCTCCTCAGGCCGCTCCAGTCGGGCTTGGGCGATGCAGGTGGGATCGGATTCAAGGTCCGGCCCCGGTGTATCATGCCGCCGGTAGTAGTCCCAGAAGGTGGGCTTAGCTTCCCGCCAATGAAACTCTGCAAGGTGGCAGAGAAGATCGCCGTGGGGCTTGTCCTTTAATAGCAGGTGAAGAGCATCCTCAGGTGCACCATGTTCATCGGAAGTGGTAGCTTTTGCCGCAGTGGCATGCGTCGCCACAGGCAGAGCCGGAGGCGGGGGAGGCAGTTTCGATCTTTCAGAATGCAACCATGCAAAGAGCTCAAGGGTGGAAAAGCAGTCATCGCGGTTATAGTCCTCAATAGCCTTTAAAATCGGGGAGCCGGGATCTGAGCCCTCCTGGGTCCACTGGTGGTACTGGACCACCGAATCCATAGCTTTGGCGACGGCCGTGCTGCGGGCAGACTTCCGGTAGAGTTTTTCAACGGATTTGAGGGAGTAATTTTCCTCGCCGATGACGAAACTTTTCCTAACGACCGGATAGAGGTCGACCAGGCGCTTTGAACGCAGGATCTTATCCAAGATCTTCTCATGGGTTGCATGCTGGGTGGTGAGATTCCCCAACGCCGTCTTTTCGTAAGTGGCGTAATGGTAAATGTGGGCCCCAGGGTTTTTTGTTAACCTGTCATGGGCCCAATCCAGGAAATCCATGGCAGCTTTTTTTTCCTCTGCCTTGTCGTGTGCCCACCAGGATTTGAAGGATTGCTTCCCGGACGAATCGCGAAATGCAGCGCCAAAGAGGTATTCTAGCCCTGTATGGTCTTGGTAGTAGGGGTAGCCTTCTAAATCGAAAAAAATGTCCCCCGGGTCCGCCGGTGGCAGTTCGGCGAGAATATTCTTTGGCAGAAGGGAGTGGCTTGGCAGGGCGGCTGGGGTTTTTATACGGGCGTTCCGGGTGGTTAACTGATGTTGGGCTTGCTCAACAAGACGAGTCCGTATTTCTGAGGTCAGGGTGGGCACCTTTTTTGCCACGGGAAGATTCGCTAGATCCTCCAGACGCGTCACACCTGCTTTTTGAAGCTTTTTGATATGAGTGGAGTGGATGTTTGCCACCTGACTCAGATGATCCGTCTCAGTGACCCAACGATCCGCGTAGGATTGCCAGCGACCGTGGTCTGCATGGGGATTGGGTTCTGGGCGATACTTGATGTCGGGGTTGAAGTCTTTTTGGAACTGAAGAAACCGATTTTTCAACCAAAGGTAGTAGTCGAAGTAATCCTGGGCGCGAAGAGACTCCCTTTTAAAGTTTTGGCCAGCCCGAGCGGCATCCTTAGTGGGCGCGAGGATGATGGCCAGCTCCTGGGGAAGGGAGCCGACCAGGGGGGAAAGCATCTCGGCATAAGCGCAAAGCTGGATGATGTAGTAGGGCTTGAGGCTACGGCCAAGCTTGGTATCACAAACAACATAGTCGCCGTCTTTGAGCTCGAGAAAATCGGCGTATCCTTGGAATGTGCCGAAGGCGTCTTTCAAGGCAGCTTGGTAAATAACGGGCGCCTGGGATCGAACAGCTTTTTCCGTCTCGGCGTGGGCTGCATCGAAACCTAGCTTATTTTTTTCGATAACAACAACCTTGGCGGGTCTGGACTGAAGGACGGAAAGATAGGCCTTTTCATGTGTGTCTCCTGAATCGTAAACAACCTTTTTGTCGGCGGAATCCGGGTCTGGAGGAAAATTCTTCAGCTCGACATAGTGTCGATCCATCCAAGAGGCGAATTCCGATTCCATAAAGCGAATAAGATCGCTAGGAGAAAATATCAAATCAGAGCTAATTCTTTTCATGTCCTAGATGAAGTATTCTTTAGTTAATTAATAGCAATGCAAGGGCCTTCAGGAGCCCTTGGACAATCTTGGCCACGCAGACCATGACGGCGCCGGTGATAAACCCAGCAAAAAACTGATCCCAAACGCTCACTTGTCCCTCCCTGCAGCTGCCATAAAGACAAAGAGGATGATCAGATTGCAGCAGATGATCTGAGTGACCTTACACCCGATAATGATCAGAAATGAGGACACATCCATAACGAGTGAACCATGGCATAAGGGGTAGGACAAAAACGGTCCTAGGCGTTATCTCAGGAAAGGATAAAAGCCAAAACACCGACGTTTCGATAATTTGATATTCAGAGCCTGGATCTAAGCCAGATGGCGAAGGCGATACCACTGAATAGACCGACGATGTATACGAAGACTTTAAACAAAGTGAGAATGATGAAGGCGCCAATGCTCATGGTGTTAGATTTGTGGAAGGGGGCAGGGGACAGGTGGAAGTGGAATCATCGG
>Ga0209617_10000583_pt1 | contig 16272 bp, 16 predicted proteins | sample LakEriepJuly2011_2_FD_187459 | JGI IMG/M metagenome (GOLD analysis project Ga0209617, IMG submission 187459) | Freshwater microbial communities from dead zone in Lake Erie, Canada - CCB epilimnion July 2011 (SPAdes) (version 2) | ecosystem: Environmental > Aquatic > Freshwater > Lentic >... | reverse complement strand
CGGGGAGACCGACAGCGAGTGGCGCGAGCTGGCATAGCCGCCCTGGAAACCACGGCTGTTGGCCGCCCAGAAGTGCGATTGCTGGGCCGACACGCCAGCGCCTTCGGAGTTGGTGATGCGTGCATCCACGCCCATGGCCGCGTCTTCGCAGCGGCGGGCGATCTCGGCAGCGCCTTCGGCATCGATGGCCCAGGGGTGGAAGAGGTCGAGGTCACGGCGGGCGGCCTTGCCCAGGGCGAGGTCTTCGGCATCGGGCAGGCCGGCGGCAGGGTCCTCGGCCGTGTGGCGGGCGATGTCGTAGGCGGCCTGCACGGTGCGCTGCAGCGCTTCGCGGGAGAAGTCAGAGGTCGTTGCGTTGCCACGGCGCTGGCCCAGGTACACGGTGATGCCGACCGTCTTGTCGCGGTTGCGCTCGACGTTTTCCAGCTTGCCCTTGCGCACCGACACCGACAGGCCGGCGCCTTCGGAGACCTCGGCGGCCGCGTCGGAGGCACCCAATTTGCGGGCCATGCCCAGCGTGTCGTCGACGATCTGCTGGAACTGTTCGCGGCTGTAGGCAAAGCCGGTCGAGGGCGCTGCGTGGGTGGCGTTCGCGGCTTGGGCTGCTTTGTTGGCTGCTTTGGTCTTGGGCATGTGTGCTTCTGGAAGAGCGTCTGTATGGCGGACATCGACCCGCAAGCGCGGGCCACCCGTATCATAGCGATGACATGAATCCGAACCAATTTGACCCCGACGACGCCGACGAAGACTTCGGCGGCTCCGCAGGCGGCTACAGCCGCCCCAGCAAAAGTGCGCTCAAGCGCGAAAGCCACGAGCTGCAATCGCTGGGCAAACAGCTGCTGGAGATGCCCGACAACCGCCTCGACGACATCGGCATGTCCGAGCGCCTGCGCGACGCTCTGGACGCCTACAAGAAGACCAAGTCCTTCGAAGGCAAACGCCGCCAGTTGCAGTTCATCGGCAAGGTGATGCGCGAAGTGGACGCGGAGCCCCTGCGCGAGGCCGTGGCGCAGTTCCAGATGGGCCATGCCCGCAATGCGCTGGCCTTGCACCAGGCCGAGCGCTGGCGCGTGGAGTTGCTGTCTGACGACAAGGACGTGCTGACCCGTTGGGCCGAAGAGTTCCCGGGCGCCGACCTGCAGCAGCTGCGTGCCTTGGTGCGCAGCGCCCGCAAGGACGCGGCCGAGGTGCCCGAGAAGCGCAGCGGCCGGGCTTACCGTGAGCTGTTCCAGTACATCAAGCAGGCCATGGAGGCCCACGAAGTCCATGCGGACGACGACGTGCCTGCCCCTGGTGATGACGACCGCGAGGGCGGCGCTTGAGCACGCCCATGGACGCAAACCTGGCCCCGGTCCGCATCGGCGTGGTGTCCATCAGCGACCGCGCCAGTTCGGGCGTCTATGAAGACAAGGGCCTGCCAGCGCTGCAGGACTGGCTGGGCCGCGCGGTGCGCAACCCCATCACCTGGGTGCCGCGCCTGATCGCCGACGAACGTGCCTTGATTGCCCAGACCCTGCGCGAGTTGGTCGATGTCGAAGCTTGCGACCTGGTGCTGACCACCGGCGGCACCGGCCCCGCGCCGCGCGACGTCACGCCCGAAGCCACGCTGGACGTGGCCGACAAGGAAATGCCTGGGTTTGGCGAGCAGATGCGCCAGATCAGCTTGCGCTTCGTGCCCACGGCCATCCTGTCGCGGCAGACGGCGGTGGTCCGCGGCAAGGCGCTCATCCTCAACCTGCCGGGGCAGCCCAAGTCCATCGCCGAGACGCTGGAAGGCCTGCGCGACGCCGAGGGGAAGTCCGTGGTGCCGGGCATTTTTGCCGCGGTGCCGTACTGCATCGACCTCATCGGCGGCCCCTACATCGAGGCGGTGCCCGAGGTTTGTGCAGCCTTCCGACCGAAGTCAGCGCAACGCCAGCCACAAGGTTGACGCGGGCTGACGCGGCCCGTTGGTGGTGTCAGGTCATCCGCGCAACGAATGGGTGCGGATTCAAACAATTCATTTGATTCATCACTGCGGGCTTCCTACACTGCGTCGATTCACACATTGACCGTGTCGTGTCGGTGCACCCGCGTGCCCGGTGGCGGCGGTCGCCGAGGAGACGCAGCGAATGAGCGACAGCAGCAAGAACACCCTGGTGGACCAGGCCGGCCAGGTCCGTGCCGGTGAAGAAGTGGATGTGGCCAGGGTCACGGCCTATCTGCAATCCAAAGCCATCCCAGGCCTGGTGCTGGAAGGCACGCCCGAGCTGCAGCAGTTCCCAGGTGGTGCGTCCAACCTGACTTACCTGCTGCGCTACGCCAATGTGGACTTGATCCTGCGCCGCCCGCCTTTTGGGCACATCGCCAAGTCGGCCCACGACGTGGTGCGCGAGGCGGTCATCATGCAAAAGCTCAAGCCGGTGTACCCGCAGGTGCCGGTCATCCACGCCATTTGCGAGGACGTGGACGTCATCGGCGCGCCTTTCTACGTGATGGAGCGCCTGGTGGGCATCATCCCGCGCCAGAACCTTTCGCCCGAATTGGGGCTGGACGCGGCCAAGACGCGTCAGCTCTGCCTGAACGTGCTGGACGCGCTCATCGAGTTGCACAAGCTCGATCCGGCCAAGGCCGGCTTGGACAGCCTGGGCAAGGGCGAGGGCTACGTGGCCCGCCAGGTCGAGGGCTGGACCAAACGCTACCGCGCGGCCCGCACCGAGGATGTGGGTGATTTTGAGGCTGTGATGTCCTGGCTGGCCGAGAAGCAGCCCCAGCAGGAGGTGGCCATCCGCCTCATCCACAACGACTTCCGCTTCGACAACGTCGTGCTGGACGTGAACGACCCACTCAAGATCATCGGCGTGCTGGACTGGGAAATGGCCACGCTGGGCGACCCCCTGATGGACCTGGGCAGCGCCCTGGCTTATTGGGTGCAGGCCGACGACGACCCGTTCATGAAGGGCTCGCGCCGCCAACCCACCAACGCGCCGGGCATGCTCACCCGCGACGAGGTGGTGCGCTACTACGCCGAGAAAACTGGCTTCAGCGTCGAGAACTTCGATTTCTACACGGTGTACGGACTGTTCCGCCTGGCCGGCATCGCGCAGCAGATCTACAAGCGCTTCAAGGAAGGCAACGCGCGCAACCCGGCCTTCGCGCAGTTTGGCCCCTTTGCCTGCTACCTGGAGCAGCGCTGCCTGGGCATCATCGCCCAATCCAGCCTGTGACCCTGACCACTCTGAACATCTCATCGCCATGACGAACCCCAACCCGCTCGCCAACACCTTCGACTTGACCGGCAAGGTCGCCCTGGTCACCGGCTCCAGCCGTGGCATCGGCGAGGCCATCGCCCGCCTGCTGGCCGCCCACGGCGCCCACGTCATCGTTTCCAGCCGCAAGGCCGAGCCCTGCGAGGCCGTGGCCGCCTCCATCCGCGAAGCCGGTGGCAAGGCCTCCGTGCTGGCTTGCCACATCGGCGAGATCGATCAAATCGAAGCGACGTTTGCGGCCATCGAGCAGCAGTTCGGCCGCCTCGACATCCTGGTCAACAACGCCGCCACCAACCCCTACTTCGGCCACATCACCGACACCGACCTGAGCGCCTTCCAGAAGACCGTGGACGTCAACATCCGCGGCTATTTCTTCATGTGCGCGCGCGGCGCCAAGGTCATGGCCCAGCAGGGTGGGGGCTCGATCGTCAACATCGCCTCGGTCAACGGCGTGATCCCGGGCATGGCCCAGGGCATCTACTCCATCACCAAGGCCGCGGTGATCTCGATGACGCACGCCTTCGCCAAGGAGTGCGCGACGCAGAAGGTGCGCGTCAATGCCATCTTGCCGGGCGCCACCGACACCAAGTTCGCCTCGGCGCTGACCAGCAACGAGATGATCCTGAAGTCGGTGCTGGCCCACGTGCCCATGAACCGCGTGGCCGACCCGTCCGAGATGGCGGGCGCGGCGCTGTACCTGGCGTCGGATGCGGCCAGCTACACCACGGGCACCTGCCTGAACGTGGACGGCGGCTACCTGTTGGCCTGAGGCACCGAAGGCCCGAAGCCGAGAGCCCTGCGGCCCTCTTCACTCTTCAGGGCCTCACTTCACCAGCCGGTTCAACTCGTCGGCGTTGAAGGCTTCGGTGATCTGGGCATCGGTGGGCATGCAGTCGCGGCCCAGTTCGCTTTGCGCGCAAGCCGCAAGTTTTTCGACGGCCTGCCACAGCAGCGCGATCTGGTGCTCGTGGCCCGAAGCGTGGTCGATCAGGCCTTTGAGCGCCTGCGACAGCGGGTCGTCGCCCTCGGTCACGCCGTAAGCGGAGAAGCCCATGCGCGCGGCCAGGGCCTCGCGCTCGGCCTGCTTGGGGTCGAGCACCTGGGCCTTGGCCACGATGATGCGCGCCGGGTTGCCCACCGCCGTGGCGCCCTCCGGGACCGGTTTGGTGACGACGGCGTTGGAGCCCACGCGGGCACCATCGCCCACCGTGAATCCGCCCAGCACCTGCGCGTTGGCGCCCACGATCACGCCCTTGCCCAGCGTGGGGTGGCGCTTGGCACCCTTGGACAGCGAGGTGCCGCCCAGGGTCACGCCCTGGTAGATGGTGCAGTCGTCGCCGATTTCGGCGGTTTCGCCCACCACCACGCCCATGCCGTGGTCGATGAAGACGCGCCGGCCCACTTTGGCGCCAGGGTGGATCTCGATGCCCGTGAAGAAGCGCGCCCAGTGCGACACCCAGCGGCCCAGCCACTTCAGCCCATGTGTCCAGCACCAGTGCGCGCAGCGGTGCATGGTCAGGGCGTGGAGACCGGGGTAGCAGGTCAGGACCTCCCAGGCCGTGCGGGCGGCGGGGTCACGCTCCAGGATGCAGGCGATGTCTTCGCGCAGGCGGGCAAACAGCATGAATGAGCTTGTGCGTTTTTCGAATAAGGCTGCGAAGTGTAGCCCTGGGGCAAAGACCTGCGGCATTGCCCAGGCTTGACCTGAGCTTGGCCACCAGCTTGGCTCTTGTGGCGGGTGTCAGCGCGGGGTGCGCTCCAGGATGGCTTTCGCGATGCCGCGCAGGATGTGGATGTCTTCCTGGCGCAATTCGGCGCGGTTGAAGAGCTGGTTGAGTCGCGGCATGAGCTTCTTGGGCGCGGCCGGGTCGAGGAAGCCCAGTTGCACCAGGGCCTGCTCCAGGTGCGTCAGCATGCCTTGCACGGCCTCGCCGCCGGCCAGGTCGGCATCGGGTGTGCGCGCCGTGACCGGGAAGCCGCCGAGTGCCATGCGCCACTCGTAGGCCAGCACCTGCACGGCCTGGGACAGGTTCAGCGAGCCGTAGTCCGGGTCGGTGGGGATGCTGATGACGGCGTGGCAGCGGTACACGTCTTCGTTGGCCATGCCATGGCGCTCGCAGCCGAACACGAAGCCGACTTTGTGCCCGGCCGCGGCGTGGGTACGCGCCAGTTCGGTCAAGCCTTCGCGCGGCGTGATCGTGGGCGGGCCGAAGTCGCGCGGTGTCATGGCCGTGCCGATGGCATAGGTCACGCCATCCAATGCCTCGGCCACGGTGTCCACGATGCGCGCGCGCACCAGGATGTCGGCGGCGCCGCTGGCCATGGCCACGGTGTCTTCCTGCGCCAGCACGTCGGCAAAACGCGGCCGCACCAGCACCAGCTCGGAGAAGCCCATGACCTTCATCGCGCGGGCGGTGGCGCCCACATTGCCGGGGTGGCTGGTGCCGATCAGGACGAAGCGGGTGGGGTCAGGCTGTGCAGCAATGGACATGGGCGAGGGGCTGTGGGGCAGGGCGCCAAAGGAAAGCGCCAAAGAAGGGGGTGCAAAAAACGGCGCAGTTCGATAGAATCCTGGATTCTCCCCCGTTCTTTGGTCACCGCTGCGCCCCCACCCCTCGTCCGCCGTCGCTTCCCGACAGGCGCCACGAGCCCGATCGACGTTGGTTCGATTTTTTTGCTGGTCAATCCATGTCTCAAGCCTTGCACCCCATGCTCAACATCGCCATCAAAGCTGCACGCGCAGCCGGGGCGATCATCAACCGGGCGTCGCTCGACATCGAGCGGCTGCAAGTGACCGCCAAGTCGCACAACGACTTCGTCACCGAGGTGGACCAGGCAGCAGAGCAGGCGATCATCGACACCATCCTCGAAGCCTATCCCGGCCACGGCATCCTGGCCGAAGAGTCGGGCCGCTCGCAGGGCGCCAAGCACTCCGAGTACGTCTGGATCATCGATCCGCTGGACGGCACGACCAACTTCATCCACGGCTTCCCGGTTTACGCCGTGTCCATCGCGCTGGCCTACCGCGGTCAGGTGCAGCAGGCCGTGGTCTATGACCCGACCCGCAACGACCTGTTCTACGCATCGAAGGGCAAGGGCGCCTACCTCAACGATCGCCGCATCCGCGTCTCCAAGCGCACGCGCATGCTGGAGTCGCTGATCGGCACGGGCTTCCCCTTCCGCAAGGGCGACAACTTCCAGCGCTACATGAAGATGTTCGAAGAGGTCATGGTGCAGTGCGCCGGCCTGCGCCGCCCGGGCGCCGCTTCGCTGGACCTGTGCTACGTGGCCGCGGGCTACCTCGACGGCTTCTTCGAAACCGGCCTGAGCCCCTGGGACGTGGCCGCAGGCTCGCTGATGATCACCGAAGCCGGTGGCCTGGTGGGCAACTTCACGGGTGAGCCGGACTTCCTCTACCAGCGCGAGATCCTGGCGGGTTCACCACGCATCTATGGCCAACTGGTCAAGACGCTGGCGCCGTACACCCGCGTGATCGCCGAGACGGCGGCTGCAGCGGAAAGCGAATCCAGCGAAGCCCCTCGGGGTGGTCGCGGTGGCCGTGGCGCCCTGCCGGATGACAGCGCGGCCGATGCGGATGCACACGACGCCGCCCTGGAAGCTTTGAAGGCCGCCACCGCCGCACCTCAGCCCGAGGCCGAGCCTATGGCGCCCAAGCGCACCCGCATCACCGCTTCTGCCAAGGCGGCCGAGCTGGCCAATGGCCTGGGTGACGGCAGCAGCACGCCAAGTCAAGCGCCGCGCCAGGCGCCTCGCGGTAACGACGACGCGCCGTTCTGAGCAAGCCGACCGGGCGCTGGCTTCAAGCGGAGGTGCCAGCAGCGGCACTCCGGCGAGCTCGCCGCCACGGGGCATAGAAGGCTTCGGGTGTTTCTGCCAGCCGGGAGGCTTGCAGACGCTGGCCCACCGTGTGGAACTGCCGAAAGCTCATGATCAAGGGATGCCAGCGGTCGGGGTCGATGCGCTGGCCGTCGCTGGGGTGCAGCAGCGCGGGGTCCACGTGCACGCGGCTCAGGCGCAATTCCACCATGCAGGCCGCCACGGGCATCCGTGGGTCCTGGGCAGCGAAGGGGCGGATGTCCACCACACTCGCTTCCAGTTGCACTTGGCATTCACGCACCCGAGGCGCATCGACATCCAGGGAGGCCTGGGCCGTCAGTCCGGCTGCCGCGAATTTGTCAGCCTCGTGGCGATAGCCCAGCATCTGCTTGTGGATGGGCACCTCGGCGGAGCCGGTCAGCATGGCGAGTTGGTCCACCGCGGCCACCATGCCGGCGTCGGCAAGGTTCAGCACGCACTGCCCGGTGCGGCGCAGGTTCTCGGTGGTCTGTGAGCTGGCGTCCAGGCCCAACATGCAGCTCCAGCCCAGCCACCAGGCCGAAGACATCGGCGCGAGGTTGGCCGAGCCGTCGGCATTGAGGGTGCTGATGAGCACGACGGGCGTGCCCCAGTAGTGGATGGCGGGTTCGATGTCGAGGTGAGTGGGTGCACGCATGGAGGCTTCCTGTGGGCGGCCGGTTGGCCTGTGGCCGCGGGGCGGGTGTGGCCCACTGTGGCGCATCACCTCGACAGGCGCCTCCCGTTGCTTGCGCTGTGCCGCCTCAATCCAGAAAGCAATTCACCGGCTGGGGCTTGGGCGGCAGGTCGCGCTCGCCCAGCATTTCCAGCAGCGCGGCCTCGATGTTGATGGCCATGGCGTTGAGCGCCAGGTCGTTGGGCATGGTGCCGAAGGGCTCTTCGATCTCGTCGCTCAGGGCCTCGATGGCGAAGAAGGTATAGGCCACGAAGGTCACCATCAGGGGCGTCATCACGCCGATGGCGTCGAGCAGGCCGAAGGGCAGCATCAGGCAGTAGATGTAGACCGTGCGGTGCAGGATCACCGAGTAGGTGAAGGGCAGGGGGGTGTAGGCGATGCGCTCGCAACCGCCCAAGGCGTCGTTGAGGCCACCGAGCGAGCGGTCCAGTTCTGCCGCGAGGATGGGGTCGATGCGGCCGGCTTCGCGGTCGTCGCGCAGCCGTTCGGCCAGCCACATCAGGATCTGCAGTGCCGGCGTGCGCCGTTCGGCCAGGCGAGGCAGCAGCTCGGGCGGCAGCAGGCGCCGCAGGTCGGGCCAGGGGTCGGTGTTGCGCAACTGGTGGCGGGTGGCGTGCACGAAGGCGATCAGGCCTTGCACGAAGGCGCGTGGGTCCTCGCGCGTGAAGGACACGTACTGACGCGCGGCGTTGCGCCCGTCGGTCAGCAGCTTGCCCCAGAGCTTGCGCGCCTCCCAGTAGCGGTCATAGCTGGCACTGTTGCGAAACCCCAGGAAGATGGCCAGGGCCACGCCCACCAGAGAAAACGGCACGGCCGTCAGCGTGATCTTGCGGTTGAGCAGTTCGCCGTGGAAGGTCACCACCCCGATCGAGACGGCGAAAATCACCAGCAGCTGCGGCAGGATCTGCAGGAGCAGCGATCCGCGCCGCACGAAAAGCATGCGCAGCCAATTGGGGCGGGGACGGACGATCACGGAGCGGATGCCGCAGACGGCTCAGACAGGAACAGGGTGACATTGTGGCATTTGGCGACACAGGGCCAGCCCCTGTTGTCAGCCGATGCTGTGCCGGAGATGATGGTCACCCCTTGCGCCCCGCTGTTCGCCCCATGAGTGCTCTCCGCCCGCCTTACGTTCCGATCGTCCGCCTGTACCAGGACTGGTTGCAGCAGACCCACGGCCTGCAGTTCGCCGATTACCGCGCGCTGTGGCGTTGGTCTGTGGACGAGCCCGACGCCTTCTGGCAGAGCCTGTGGACGTACGACGACATGCGTTCGCCCACGCCCCACACGGCGGTGCGCAGCGCCGACCCCATGCCTCGCACCCGCTGGTTTGAGGGCGCGCAGGTGAACTACGCCCAGCGGGTGTTGCGGCATGTGGATGCGGCCCATGCGGCGGGCGTGCCGGCCATCGTCAGCGACAACGAACTGGGCGAGGTGCGCGAGGTGTCGTGGCCCGAGTTGCGCCGCCAGGTGGCTTCGCTGGCCCTGACCCTGCGTGAGATGGGGGTGCAGCGCGGTGACCGTGTGGCCGCCTACTTGCCCAACGTGCCCGAGGCCATCGTGGCCTTCCTGGCCTGTGCCAGCGTGGGTGCGATTTGGAGCGTTTGTGCGCCCGACATGGGCGTGCAGGCCGTGACCGACCGTTTCAAGCAGATCGCGCCCAAGCTCTTGATCGCGGCCGATGGCGTGCACTACGCCGGCAAGCGCCTGGACCGCAGCGCGGTGGTGGCCGGCCTGCGCGACAGCCTGCCCAGCGTGGACAAGCTCATCGTGCTGCGCACCCCCTTTGCCAGCCGCCAGGTGCCCGCCGATGCAGACTTCGCCCAGGCCACCGCGCGCGACGACGCAGCCGTGGCGGCCTTCGAGCCCGAATGGCTGCCGTTCGACCACCCGCTCTGGGTGGTCTATTCCAGCGGCACCACTGGCTTGCCCAAGCCCTTGGTGCACGGGCATGGCGGCATCCTCATGATGGGCGCGGCGGGCCGCAAGCTCGGTGATGTGGGCGCGAGTTACCTGCCCAACAGCTTGGGCGAACGCTTCCACTGGTACAGCTCCACCGGTTGGGTGATGTGGAATTCGCAGGTCTCTGGGCTGTGCGATGGCGCCACCGTGGTGATCTTCGACGGCAGCCCGGGCGGCAGCAAAGAACAGCCCGACTGGACGGTGCTGTGGCGCTTCGCGGCACGCCACCGCGTCACCTACTTCGGTGCGGGTGCGGCGTTCTACGCAAACTGCATGAAGGCGGGCGTGGACCTGTCCCAGTGCGGCGACCTCGGCCTCGTTCGGGCGCTGGGCTCCACCGGCTCACCGCTGGCCGAGGACGTGCAGCGTTGGGGCACGGCGCAGTTCGCCGCCATCGGCACGCCCCACATCTGGTGGAACAACATCTCCGGTGGCACCGATTTCTGCGGCGCTTTCGTGGGCGGCCACCGCGAGTTGCCGCTGCAGCCTGGACGCATGCAGTGCCGCCTGCTGGGTTGCGCGGTGGAGGCCTGGAATGCCGATGGCCAGGCGGTTGACAACGAAGTGGGCGAACTGGTTTGCACCCAGCCGCTGCCGTCCATGCCCCTGTATTTCTGGGGCGACGAGGGCCATGCGCGCTACCTGTCGAGCTACTTCGACACCTACCCCGACGTCTGGCGCCATGGCGACTGGCTGAAGGTGCACGGCGACGAAAGCTGCATCATTTATGGCCGCAGCGACGCCACCATCAACCGCCACGGCCTGCGCATGGGCACCAGCGAAATCTACAACGCCGTGGAGGCCTTGCCCGAGGTGCTCGACAGCCTGGTCATCGACCTGGAGTACCTGGGGCGCGACAGCCGCATGGTGATGTTCGTGGTGCTGCGCCCCGGCCTGACGCTGGACGAGGCGCTGCGAGCGCGCATCCACGGCGCCATCCAGCAGACGCTGTCGCCGCGCTTCGTGCCGGACGTGACGCTGCAGGCGGACGAGATTCCGCGGACGTTGTCGGGCAAGAAGCAGGAAGTGCCGATCAAAAAGCTCTTCCTGGGCCAGCCGCTGGAGCGCGTTGTCAACCGTGACGCGATGGCCAACCCGCAGTGCTTGCCCTGGTATGAGGCCCAGGCACGCGCGCATGCCAATGCAGACGCCGACGCGCCTGGCGTGGCTGGGTGATGCGCGTCAAGCGGCCATCGACAACGAGGCCCAGAGGTGGGCCGCGGCCAGGCCACGCCAAGGCGACAGTGGCGCCAGCCAGGCTTCGGCCTCCTGTGGTGTGACCGAGGCAGGGGCTTGCGCGAGCAAAGCCCCCAACGCCCGGCGCACCGCCACATCGCCATGCAGGGATCCGTCCAGCCAGCCGAAGCCGCGCATCAGGGCGTAGCTCACCGTCCATGGCCCGATGCCTTTGAGCGCCAGCAGCTTGGCGGAGATGTCGTCAGGACCATCGCTCAGCCCGCTGGCCAGCTGCTTGTCCCGCTCGGCGTCCAGCCATTCGTCGAGCGGCAGCACGCCGCCTTGCACCGCTTCCGACACCGACAATAAGGTGCGTGCCTTGCTGGCAGTGAAGCCCGCTGCGCGCAGGCCTGCCTCGCCCAGGGGCAGCAGTTGCGCGGCCTGCGGGTGGCAGAAGATGCCGCTGGTGTGGCGGATGCCGCAGGCTTCGATCAGCCGGCGGCGGATGGCCACGGCGGCCTGCACGCTGATCTGCTGACCGGTGATGGCCCAGCTCAGGGCTTCGAAGGGCGAGGCCGTGACCGGCACGCGCAGTCCGCTTTGGCGCGCCAGCACGGGGCCCAGTTCGGGGTGATGTCGGTGCGCCCGCTCAAAGCCATTGACGTCCTGGTCCAGGCCCAGCATGCGCCGCACCATGGCTTCGAAGCGTGGCTGATGGGCACCCGCATCCAAGTCTGAGTCCGCATCCACAAAGAGTTTGGCGTCCACCGCGTCGTCCTGGAAGTCCAGGCTGAGCAGCGCAGGCGCGCCTTGCCAGACCAGGCCCTTGTCCAGGCGCGACGCCGAGACCCGTTCGGCCAGGGCGTGCGGGTCGCGCCCATGGAAGGCCAGCACGTCTTGACGGCGGAAGTTCGCGGGCAGCCGCACTGAGTGGTGCAGGGTGTTTCGCGCACGGGATGGCGGCTTGTGCGGCACGGCCATGGTCATGGCTGTGGGGTGTTTGCCAGGGGCGTGGCCGATGGCTGGGGTGTCTGCGTTGTCAGCGTGGTGTCAATAGCGGCCTCCCGCACCAGCAGCGCCTGCTTGCGCGCCACGCCCCATCGGTAGCCGGAGAGGTCACCGTTGAGCCGCACCACGCGGTGGCAGGGGATGGCCACGGCCAGGGTGTTCGAGGCACAGGCCCGCGCCACTGCCCGCACCGACGTCGGCGAGCCGATGCGTTCGGCCAGCTCGGTGTAGCTCACGGTTTGTCCGGGCGGGATGTCGCGCAGCGCCTGCCACACGCGTTGCTGGAAGGCCGTGCCGCGCACGTCCAGCGGCAGGCTGTGCGACTGCGAGGGCATCTCCACCAGCCCGATCACTTGGGCCACCAGGCGCTCGAAGTCGGCGTTGGCACCGATGAGCTCGGCCTGCGGGAAGCGGTCCTGCAGTTCGCGGGTGAGGGCGTCGGCATCGTCTCCCAAAGAGATGGCGCACACGCCCAGGGTGCTGGCCGCAACCAGCACCGCGCCCAGCGAGCACTGCGCCACCGCGAAGTGGATGACCGCGTCTTTGCCACCGCCACGGAAGGCCGTGGGCGTCATCCCCAGGCGCTGTCGGGCGCCCTCGTAGAAGCGGCTGGGTGCCTGGAAGCCCGCTTCGTGCAGGGCCTCTGTGACGCGCTGGCCTGCGTCCAGGGCTTCGCGCACCTTGCGGGCGCGGTGGGCGTCGGCATAGGCCTTGGGTGTGACCCCAGTGAGCGCCTTGAAGATGCGGTGCAGGTGGTGCGGGCTCATTTGCGCCTGCGCGGCCAGCGCGTGCAGCGATGGCGGTTGCTCAGCGGCTTCGATGTGCCGACACAGCGCGGCCACGAGCGAGGCGTGGCGGTGCGCAGGCGCCACATCGACGGACGGCATGTCCGGCTGGGTGGGTATCAAGGCGGAGGACGGTCGGGCTGGCATGGCGCTCACTCTAGCCCGATCGCGCAGCTTCGACTTCCCGACTCTTGCGATCTTGCCGGGGGTCGCAGCTGCCAGCGCGGTGAGTCCCGTCAGTGCAGCAGGGTCTTGACCATCTGCCCCACCTTGGGCTCGGCGATGTGGCCCGTGCCGTCGGCGCTGTCTTGGCCGTAGGCACTGTTCATCAGGCGCAGCTGCCCTTCGGCCTGGGCCGCCGGCATGAAGGCTGCCAGCACCGAGCTGCGCGCGAGTTCCGCAAAACCGCCCTTGGGGAAGGGCACGGCCTTGATCACCCAGGGCTTGGCGGCTTCGCGGTCGGCCGGCGTGATCGCCCGGAACGACGCCTCGGCCTCGCGCAGCGACGCGTCGGCTCGTTGCAAGGTGGCAGCGTCGCGGCCCACGTGGCGCATCAGGTAGCGGTGCGAGAGGGGGCCATCGACCAGCGTCAGGTGCACGGCGGCCGCGGCACCTTGCGCATTGCGCACCACGCCATCGAAATGCGTGGCGGGCAGCCCGTGCAGGCTGCGCTTGTCCACCTGGCCTTCCACTCGGTTCTGGTTGGCCTTGAGCAACTGGCGCAGCAGGTCCTCGTGCGAGCCCTGGGTGTTGGGCGGCAGCAGGGTCACGACCAGGCCGGCGTCGCCCGCGCCGTTGACAAGGGTGATGGCGTCACTGCCGTTGCGCACCCGCCAGCCCGAAGGCGCTGTCATGGCCATGCCCAGGCCTTCGTGCACGAACAGCGGGCCGCGCACCACGCCTTCCTCGCGGCTGTCTCCAAACACCATGCCCTGGACCGTTTGCAGGTAGCGCGCACGGCCATCGTCGTCGTAGCGGCTTTGCGGCGTCTGGTACTGCAGCGCAAAGTTGCGGATGTCCGCCAAGCGCTGCGCGTTGCTGGGGTGGGACGCCAGCCAGTTGTTGCCCGATGGCGCCTGGCGGCCCTCGGCGCGGGCGGTGTCGGCGGCGAACTGCTCCTGGCTTTTGAGCACCTGGATGACGTCCACCATGTTGCTGGGGTTGTAACGATTGCGCGCAAGGTACTCGGCGCCGAGCTCATCGGCCTGGGACTCCTGCTCGCGGCTGTAGGACGCGATGTAGCCAGCCGCGGCTGTCTGTGACACCTGTCCGGCGATGTCGGTGGCGCCCCGCACGCCAGCCCCCTCCAGCACCACGCCCAGCACCGTGGCTGCCAGCACACCCAGCCCGGCGTTTTGCTGACGTGTCGCACGCTGTGCGCCATGGCGGGCGGTGACATGGCCGATTTCGTGGCCCATCACGCCTGCCAGTTCGGCTTCGCTGTCGAGGTAGGCCATGATGCCGCGCGTCACATAGACGTAGCCGCCAGGCAGGGCGAAGGCATTGACGTCTGGACTGTCCAGCACGGTGAAGGTCCATGCCAAGTTGGCGCGGTGGGACTGCGCGGCCAGCTTCTGCCCCAATGCGTTGACGTACGCCTGCACCTTCGGGTTGGCATAGGCGCGTTGTTCCTTGAGCACCTGCTGGTGGGCCTGTTGGCCTTGGGCGATCTCGGCGGGCTCGTCCATCACCGAGCGCTCGGCCTCGCCAGTCACGGGGTTGATGACGGTGCTGCCACAGGCGCCCATGAGCGCAGAAGCCAAGACCGCGGCTGTCAGAGTGGAGGCGGTGCTTTGCCAAGGCCGTGCGGTGGCCGCGGTTCGGGGGCTGCAGGACGTGCGCATGGTCGTGTGTGGGGCGCTGCTGTGCGCGCTTTGTGCGTGAAGGACTGCCCGGCACTGTAGCTTGGCGCCATTTCGCGCTGCGGCAAAAATAAGTGAGCACATTTCACAAGATGCTGTTAGAGTGCGGAGCAGCGCTGCAGGCTGCTTGCCTGCTCAGCGCCATCTGCCTGAGCTTGAAACGCCAGCGCCAATCCTGACACACAGTTCTGGGTTGAGTCTGCTGAACGTGCCACCCAAGGCACCTGACCTCCGCCGCGAACCGGCACCGGGTTGTTTCCCAGGCAAGCTTCTCCGTTCGATGCACTCCGTGCCGTGCGGATTCTCCCCCAGGCCTTGCGGCCCTCAGTGAATCTTTTGAATCCTTTTCCTGCCTCCTCGTTTTCGGTCGACAAGTTCTGCCTGTCACCGTTCGCCAAACTCAATGAATCGGGCCAGTACGCTGCCTCGATTTCCATCCGCAGTGGACGCGGCCGCGGCACCCATGACCGGGTCTTCCGCTTCATCCCTTGCTTTCCCACCCACGACGAGGCCATCCGCTATGCCGCGGACCAGGGTCGCCGCTTCGTGCGTCAGTCCAACTGTTCGGCCTGATCGCCGCGCAGCCATCTTCCTCACCTTAGGAGACCTGTGTCCAAGGAAGACCTCATCGAAATGCGTGGCCAAGTGGACGAAGTTCTGCCTGATGCCCGCTTCCGCGTGACCCTCGAAAACGGTCACACCCTTGTCGCCTACTCGGGCGGCAAGATGCGCAAAAACCGCATCCGCATCCTGGCGGGCGACAAGGTGTCGCTGGAGCTCTCGCCGTATGACTTGAGCAAAGGCCGCATCACCTTCCGCCACCTCGAACCGCGCGCTGGTGGTGCACCTGCACCCATGCGTCGCAAATTCCGCTGAGCACCCGCTCAACATCCCTTTTCATTTTTGAAAGACACACCATGAACAACAAACTGTACGTTGGCAACCTGGCCTACTCCGTGCGCGACGAAAGCCTGCAGCACGCCTTCTCCGAATTCGGTTCGGTCCAATCCGCCAAGGTCATGATGGACCGTGACAGCGGCCGCTCCAAGGGCTTCGGCTTCGTGGAAATGGGCACTGCCGAAGAAGCGCAAGCTGCCATCCGCGCCCTGCACGGCCAGCAACTGGAAGGCCGTGACCTGACCGTCAACCTGGCCCGCCCCAAGGAAGACCGCCCGAGCGGTGGTTTCGGTGGCGGCGGCTCGCGTGGCGGCTACGGCAGCGGCGGCGGCTACGGCGGTGGCCGTGGCGGTTACTGATCGCCAGCGTCTGACGCATCCTGAGCCTTCGGTGATCTGAGGGTTCGGAGCGCAGCGCGGCCTGACCCAGGCCAACAACAAGCCGACCCGCAAAGGTCGGCTTTTTTCATGGGCGCTCTGAAAGCCCCGGGACAGGGTGCCCGGGCAAAGCGCATACACTCTCGGCCCTGAGACGCCGACCCCGCGTGGCTCAGGCGCCCGATCGCCATGCCCCCTCCCATGGACACGCCCAGCACCTCCCATCCCCCCAGCGCCAAGGCCGATTACTCCGGGCACACGCCCATGATGCAGCAGTACTTGCGCATCAAAAGCGAGTTCCCGGACACCCTCGTGTTCTACCGCATGGGCGACTTCTACGAGGTCTTCTACGACGACGCGCGCAAGGCCAATCGCCTCATCGACATCACCATGACGGTGCGGGGG
>Ga0209617_10000582_pt1 | contig 16289 bp, 28 predicted proteins | sample LakEriepJuly2011_2_FD_187459 | JGI IMG/M metagenome (GOLD analysis project Ga0209617, IMG submission 187459) | Freshwater microbial communities from dead zone in Lake Erie, Canada - CCB epilimnion July 2011 (SPAdes) (version 2) | ecosystem: Environmental > Aquatic > Freshwater > Lentic >... | reverse complement strand
GGTCGTTTGGTGGATTTGAATCAATTGCCGAGTTCCGTAGTCGGATTCTTTGTAAGAACATTCACCTGACTTTCGGTAACCACGACCACCACATCCGTAGAAACAAGGGTGATATCCAAGACATCTTTTCATCTTGTCAAGACTACCTTCACTTGGATATTCGCAAGCCCATAGGCAAAGAGGTTTTGAAATATTCTATGGTGTGTATGCACTATCCGATTGCCTCTTGGGACGGAATGAATGACGGTGTTGTTCACCTTCACGGACACGTTCACCTTCCACCTAACCTTCGTGTAAATGAGGGACGTGCGATGGATGTTGGGGTGGACGGAAACGACCTATACCCTATTTCTTTTGAGGAGATTCGTAACATTATGAAGGATCGTCCTTACCGAAGATTAACTTTACCTAAAGACCATCACGAAAAAAGATTTTAAAATTATGATACCAAAAATATTAACGTTAGTAAGAGGATTACCAGGAAGTGGTAAATCAACATTTGCAAATTTTATTTGGAATGAGTATGCAATATGTGAAGCTGATAAGTTTTTTTATGATTTGAAAGGACATTATGTATTTGATGCAAGTAAATTAAGAGAAGCTCATAAGTGGTGTAGAGATGAGGTTGAAACCCGTATGAAGGATAATGAACTGAATCCACAATACTATCCTGAAATTGTAGTATCCAATACATTTACTCAAGAGTGGGAAATGGAAGAGTATTTTAAATTAGCTGAAAAGTATGGATATATGGTATTCACCATTGTAGTGGAAAACCGACATGGTGGAGTAAATCAACATGGAGTACCTGAAGAAAAGTTAGAGCAAATGAAAAACAGATTCGAAATCAAATTAATTTAAAATGGTAACCCTCACTGAAAAGTGGGGGTTTGTTGTATTTATTAGTAGGTATTTATAATACAGATGAAAAAAAACCTTATAGAACAACTTGAAAGACAAAAGGAATTAATGTCTTTTATGGAACAGTCAACCTTATCTCAGACTTTGGGTCAAGGGATTGTTCAAGCAATAAAGACTGGATTGGCCAAAAATATTTTACAAAACACTTTAGGTATTGATAATCTAGATATGGATCAAGATGATTCATCTACAACCTCAAGTGAAGTAACACCACTAACAAAAACAACAACTGATGATGAGTTTTACAAATCAATCCTCAAGGGAATTGGTGCACCCATCACGGATGAGAATATGAAGTTTTTTTATGCTTGGAGACAAGCCGAGGGTGGTAAAGCAAGAAACAATCCATTCAATACAACACAATCAAAACCTGGTTCAACATTTTATAACTGTTTGAAAAAAGGAGTTTCAGGTTGTAAATCAGGTGTTAGAAATTACCTGAGTACTCAAGATGGTGTTGATGCAACTGTAAGAACCATAAAAAATGGTCGTTATCAAAATATAATAAATTCACTCAAATCAGGTGACAGTGCTGAAAAATCGGCTCTCGCTCTGAAATCTTCACCGTGGGGTACTGGTGAGTTGGCTCTAAAAGTAGTTAGAGGATATAATTCGGGATCATCACCCAAACCACCAAAAATTGCATAACAAATGTTGACGGGTGATAAATTAGTTAAGATCACAAAAATTCTTTATTCTCAGTGGATGAAGAATTATGAAGAATTATTTGAATCAAATGATGTGATGTGGAACGATAATTTTTCTGATAATGTTTATAGATTTTATAAGGGTATTCACAAAAATCTTTCTCTACCTAACGATGTTGATGAGTTTTTCTATTACATGAACACTCTTTTGTTGAATGAAGAAAATTTGAAAAATGGAACTCTTGATTCGTCAAATATTATTACACCGAGTAAAAAATTATTTCAGATAAACGTTTCTGAACGTAGAACCGAAACCGTCAAATACTCTGGTCAATTACAGGTAGATGGGTATTTTACAAAAGATCAATTAGTATCTAATGTGTATGAATTGAACAATGTAGATTATTTATATTTGTACGATTACGATCAAGACGATAGAGATCACCTTGCGGGTGAAGGTGATGGGATTGAGGTTGAGGGTGTTGAACTTGTCAAAGTTATAAAAAACGAATCTTCAGGATTTAACAAATTTTTAAATTCACTAACAGAATCCGAAATAAAATTCTTAAAAGAAGAACTGGAAAAAAGATTACTTTAATTTTCCTTTTTTAGCCAACTTAGTATAATCACCAATTGTCATCTTGGGTTTCCAATCCGTATTGTCTTTGGTGTGAATAGTTACAGACACGGGTCCATTTTTTGTGATGGACAAATCATATTTCCAAATTTGACGTGAAAACTCACTCTCGTATTCCCGAGTGAATTTTGTATTAATGTTGTTCTCCTGTTGAATCATCTGACACAATTTTCTTTTTTCCAAAAATTTTCTCAATGGTAGTCAAACCCAAAAGTGATGCCGTTAGAAGTGCCAAGGTATCAAATATGTGTTCGGGTGTCTCACCATTTTTCACTGTTGTAATATAAGCCAATATAATCAAATTTAGGAGAGTTACAAGACCCGAGAAACGCTTTGACGATACTCCCGTACCTTCAGTCATTATTTTCATAAAAAGTTCACCTATGGTCTTCATATTGATTGTATCTATCTTAATAAATATTCAGTTATATTTATATGACATATGAAATGTCCAATAAGTCATCATAATTGTCACGAACTTGTGGAAAAATATCCGTTCGTAAGTTCAATTAACGTGGAGTGTGTGGATAAAAACAAATCTCACACATATATGGAAGCTACCCTTATTTTGGATACAACACCACTCCCACAAGACTTCTACGATCTAAAATTGGACATTTACAACATCGTTAGAGAAAAAACAAACAAAACTCCAATCGCAAGAACAGGATGGAGAATTCTGAAATCAGACAAGAATTAATATAGAAGTTCTAGAAAATAAAAGCTTAAAAAGCAACTAGTCTAGTGCTAGTTCTAGATATAAATATGTTAATTTGTAATTTTTTTACTATCTTTTTTTTTACATGAGAGAAAAAATTTTGGAGTCATACACTAACCGAAAATTAAAAGACACTATGGAGTTGTTCTTTGGTCGGGGTTCAAGGGTAGAAATAAAAAAAATATTCCACCTATCTCAGATGAAGACCGAGCAGGTGGAAGTCATGGTATGGATCACTGATCCTGAGGTTACAGTAACCTACTGGCCTCAAAATATAGAATGGTTGTTACAGGAGTCGTGGGAGTTTGTTAATGGAAAAAATACACAATGTATTATCCAAGCGTCCTATGATATTATTTAGTGGTATCTAAAATAGGAGTGGGGATTTCTTTCTTCACTTCGAAGGAGGGTGTCAAAACCTCATTTGGGGTGGTTTTTACGGGTTTTACGACCTTTTGAGACACGGTGTCATACAGAACCACTTTTTGGTATGAAGTATCAACCACAACGATATTTTGAGGTTCTTTTTTTTTAGAAATACCAAAATTTGAGGGTAATAAATTATTAACTACCAAAATAACGGCCGAAACTAAAATAACAAACGCAGAAAGTCCTGTGTAATACAGAGATTTGAAGGGTGACATCTTTTTCATACAACAAATATAGGTATATTTTTTGGAAAACCAAAAATTTCGTTTATACTTGTGGTATATGGAAGAAAAAAAGTCTATTATTAATTGGGAGGTCTATCAAAGACTCAAAAAACCTGTTCCTATTATCAAAAAGGAAATAAAATTTTACCGTAAACCAATTTTAGGTCGAATTTTGGACAAAATCCTTTTTTTTAGTCGAAAATTACGTGAAAAACCCTTTTTTTCGGTTCTTTTCTTGGCTAATTTACTACTTCTATTGAAATATGTGGATTGTACCGTGTCAGGTGAACAGGTTGAATTGTTCCGTTGGGTTATTACCTCTACTTTTTTTGTACTTTTTGGTGTTTCTATCTTTTTTGATAAAAATCAATCCAAATAATCGTTGAATTCTTGATCCTCGTCAGAAAAAACACGATCGAAACATTTTTTACATAATTGGCCTCCACCCTCTACATAGTAGAAACGGTAATTTACGTCTGTATTCTTATGAATATCGGTAATTACACCACAAGAAACACATTTTTCATTCATTTTTGGTAATCTTTGTATTTTTATTTGGAGCAAGCCATTTCTTTGGTAAAATTTAATCACCAGTCCACTTTTTCCCTGAAGATCTATTATAAAAAGGATCATCCTTCAAGTCTTGAGTAGTTTGTGGATTTTGAAAAATTTTCGGTGTTTTTTTAGTTTTTGTAGAATATAATTCCATTCCTCTTATGAACTTTTTAATATCCCCACCCAAAGCAATAAAGGCTCCTTCAATATTTTTATTTCGAATATCTTTAAGTATATTTTCATCCTTTGGATAACTCATCCTTTTGTTACCATCGAATCTTTTGATTACCAATTTGGGTTCTTTTTTGAATAACCAGTACGGTATCTTAAAAATTTTGAATTGTGGAAATCCATCTATCGATCCAACAATCTGAACTTTATTTTTTGGTAAATCAACAATATCAAATTTGATTGAGTAGTCTTGAGCTCCGTCCACCCATTCGTTGAAACTTTTATATTCTTGAGGATTAACAACCACATAAGAGGTGGGTGTTTCATCCATAACATAGTAGGAAGCTGTGGCAGTTTTGTCTTCTGAATTATATGAACTTTTGAATAAAGGATTTACCTCTTCTTGTTCATTCAACTTTCCCAAAAGTTTTGAATACTGATTCTCAGTGATTACGATTTTGACGGACATAACAATAAATACCCACCAAATCTCAATTTTTTATTTAGAAATAAATTTCACCTCTAAATCTAACAAATAAAGTACCAACTTCGTAAACAGGAGTTCTTAGTACTGATAAAGTTTCTTTTTTACCCTCAGGGTGAGTGAGTATTAATTTATTATTCAAAATCTTAATTGTTCCCATAAAAATAATATAATAAGAAATATAAATTTATCTATTACTTCTTTGAAAGTTTGTTCAAAATTTCCAAATTTTCTCTCTGTAACTTGTTTCTCTTGTTTATCGTTTTACGACTTGTTGGTTTTGGAAGAGGTTTGTGAGATTGAGCCATGAATTATATTTTCGAATAAATACCGTCTAATATTTTTTTTCTAATATACCCAAACAGTATTCTAAATCACCAGAATATTGCTCTACAGGTTGAGTATCATTAAACATTTCCATTAGGGTGTCTTGGGTATCAATATCAATGAAGAAGAATATCTCAAATTCATTCCATTGCATTCTGACTGTAAGTAAGTTGTCCTCCTCACGGTGAGATGCTGTAAATTTTGGACATCCGTTTCTTGTACACCAATTGAATACTTTGGTGAAAGTATGTAATTTTATACCCATAAATTAATAATATAAAAAAAAATCCCACTTCCAAGCGGGATTTTAATAATAGTTATTAGTAAATTGAAATAAGGTCTGTATTATAACCAAATTTATTTTTTAACATTTCAAATATTCTTTTCCTCAATTCAACCCTTCCCTCATGACGGCTACTATTCCAATAGAGGGTTATTACTACCGGTTTGTGGTCTTTGTGTCCAATCTCTAATTTGACTGCTCTGACGGTAGCAGTACCTTCAATTTTCTTAATTTCGGGTTTGATCTCTTTATTAAACTTTTGTTTAATCCATTTTTCTATATCAACAAAATTATGTCCTGAGTAAATATAAAAATTACCATGTAAGGGATTACCTTCTTCAACCCCTAAAAACTTTTTCATTTTTTCGACGAATACCTTAGTGGTTTGTTTCAAAGAAACAAATTCATCTACAGATAAGTTTGATTTAAGTAAATCCTCGAAGGGTATGTTTAGATTTACATATATTTCGTGTGGTTTGTCTTCTCTAATTGTTATGGTACTACCAATCGGTAAATCTTTCGGTATCAACTTATCAATCAATCTTTGATTTTTTTCCGTAAACTTTTCTTTAGGTTCAAGGGTATCTAAAACGACCAAACCTGTTTGTAAAACTCTATCACCTATCTTTTCCAAATTAGAAAACTCATTTAGATCTAAACTCTCTCTAATTTTTTTTCCGTATTTTGCGTTGACAAGTGACATTGAAACTTTCTGTGGTAGTTTCACATTATTTTCCTCTAACCACATACCAAAGTACAACATGGCGGCTTGTATCCTATCTTCTTTTTCGTAATTACTAAACATAAATCATAAATACTTATATTATTCCTAATTTTCTCATGAAAGATCTCCACGATTCACGTCTTCTTCTACGTCTAACTAAACGAGCTCTTGCTCCGGCACCCTGACAACCCACAGCTTTTGATCTGAGTCTTGATCCCCTACGTGATTGATTCTGAGGTATCATCTTTAAAAGTTTGGAGAATATAGATATTGCAATCAACGCCAACAACCCATGAACGGCAGACTTTGGTACCTGAGTACCTGCAATGTCAATTGTCTGTTCCAAATAAGGTGTACCTTGTTCCTTCAAGTTTTTAAATGACATAACTTTATTCAACTCTTGTTTGAGTTGATCCTCATCCATATTTTGTAATCCCTTCAGGATTTTGGACAAAATCTGTTTTTGTTTAGGATCGGAGGTTTGATCAAGAATTTCTTGATCTTCATATTCGGTACCAAAAAGTTCACCGAGTCCATCAAATACAGAATCGATTTCCTCAATTTCTGGTTGGATACATTGTTCATCGGTTGACATTTGTTCTGTCAAAACCCTTAGTTGGTTTTCAGTTATAATAATTTTCATGGCTTAAACAAATTCTATGAAATGGCTATCCATGGGTAATCCATGGTCTCCGGCAACAACAAAAAACATATGAAGCGTGTAATCTTCAATCCTTTGAAGTTCTTCTGTATTTGATAAGTTAGTCTTATCCAAATGGAATCTCAAATCATAATCACCATTATCCCTTTTCAAAATGTCAACCTGTTTCAAGTTGGGGACCTTGGTTTCTCCACTCATTCTTTCTTGGAATATTTTCCATATACGTGGGATCTCGGGTACAATTCTCTCATAATAATTTTTTACTTTTTTAGGATCAAATCTTAAATCAATCGAGTTGAAGTTGTCGGCACTGAGTCCTATATACTTCAACGTTTGATCTAAATAATCTTCAATATAATCGATAGTGTGTACGTATTTTGAACTATACTCATAACCACTCCAATGGTATTTTTCAGGGTCAATCAAAACACGTAAATTGAACATAGGTTTTTCCTCTTCTTTACTCAACTTTTCATCTAAAGTTAAATCGTAATCAATACCATGTCTTCCCCTCAACATTTGATTAAGGAATTTATCGGTTGCTTGGTATACTGTATCTAATTTCATTAGTGATATAAATCTACTCTAATTTTTCCAACTGTCATACCCAAATTTTTTGCTACGGATCTTAGTCGGTCATAAGCATCATTTTTTACCATTTGTTTTGTCCAACCACCCTCGTTAGTGATTTTCTGTATCAAAGTAGTAACATCCATCCCTTTATACAAAACTTTTTTGATAACGACTTTAGCACTTACATATCTTTTATCTACATCCGCATCATAAAAAATGTTATATTTTTCACCAGGTAAAAAACCACCGAAAATATATTGTACCTCCAAGTCATCTTCTTTTACAACAAATTCTTTACCGGATAATTTTTCATAAATAATTTTGAGTGGCCCTTTGGGGTTTTGAGTTTGTTGAAACGGATCATCATTCAAAAATTCTACACTAACATATTGAGGTTGGTTATCATCTTGTTCGGAAACCCTTTTCTTTGATTCGGTATCATTTCTATGACCACACATATGACATAGATATGGATCTTCATCCTCGGTTGTTATATCCCACTCCCAATCACATCTCTCGCAAGTAACATGTTTGTTCTTACTCTCTAAGATTCGGTGAACCAAATCCGTGAGTTGATCTTCAGTTAATTTAATTTTTTTCATGTGTTCCAGTCACCTCCTATATATTCAAAATTAGTGGAATCAAAACTAACTTTACGGATATTATTAAATCCAAAAAATTTCTTCAATATGTTTGTTACATAATTCACTATCATCCTTTCACTCAAGATGTTTGAACCTATATATCCCCTATCAAGTTGGTCCGTAACATATATTGTAATTTTTAAATTACTCCCATCATACTCGGGAATATTCCTATACCTGATTGGTAATATTTCAATTTCGTCCACCACAGGAAACTTAGTCCTGACGGCACGAGTTACATAGTTGGAGACCTTCTGTAGGTCTTTCTCATCTACTTCCATGACTAACGACTTAAATTGATTTTCTGTTATGACGAACTTCATATTTTTATAAATATTTGGTTTTTACGATATATTTTTATATATTTGTTGTATGAATTTTAAAATAAGTTGAAATTCGAATAGTTCCAATTAAAACTCATTTGTAAACTCTAATGAGTATTTGTTAATCAAACTACCCAATAATTTTTCATCTGAAATAAGTTCGACTATTAGATCATCGACTTGATCGAGATGATCATAATCTTCTTCGGAATCAAAATAAAGCCCAAAATCAGGACTTCCTTCTTCATGTATTTTCAATGAAAGATCAAAACCATAATCTCGAATATTTTCATCGGGATATAATTTATTAAAATTCTTTTCAAAATTTTCCATTACATCATCAATCTCATCGAGTAACGGTTGATAGTTTTTGTAACTCCAAGTAAAGAACGCAAATACTTTCCCATTTTCCAAACCCAAATATTTGTTGACACTCTCGATATCTGATTCCAAGTTATCAATAAAACTTTCATAACGACTGTCGGTAGCCAACTTTACGTAATCTATTATAACATGTACGATTACTTCTATGGTTTCGTCTAACCACACATCATCACTCAATCGCATAGTGTATTTTAAATCTTTTCCCTTCAATACTACATTATTGAGAAATTTTTCAACGGACTTATAAAGGAGTTCTTTTTTCATTTTTTGTTTTTTCTCACACAGTTTGGGTATCGTTTACCAAACATTGTCTTCATTCCTTTTTGGGTATAACCTTTCCAACATCTCTCTGTAATTTCACCCTCAGTCATTTCTTCTTGATTCCCAAGATGGGAAAATACTTTTCTGATTTTTTTTGGTAAGGTATCAATATTGATAACCTTTGCCTTGATTGTTTCCAACCCTTTTCTTGCAGCTTTTTGAGCCCTATGGTGTCCATCAATGATTGATAAAAATTCTCCGTTAGATGTAACGAAAATTAAAATGGGGTATTGTAAATCGGCTTTCTCGATTTTTTTAATTTCTTCGGGGTCATCATCCCAAGATAATAAATAAGGTTTCAATTCCTCAACAGATATTTTCTGAACGGGGATTTCTTCTGTGGCATTCAATAAATCAATAAGAGTAATCTTATCACCCTTTTCATTTTCCCAAGATGTGTCGTGTAGTCCTTCTTTTACTTCTTCGGATTCGTCATCAATCAACACACTCATAGGGTCTATACCAAGTTTTTCCAAACTCCATAGTATTTGGTTGTACTTCCCATCATATAATTTATCAACAAAATTATCTTTCCATTTTTGGGTTGATGCTTTTTTAGTAATGGCTTTATGTACCCAAGAATCCTTATTCGATTTATTTATATTCATCAAAGTAATTAGGTGTGAATAAGGTTTGTCTAACCATTCGTTATATGTTTTTGATTTCGGGTCACCATCAATTGCCGGTGTAACAAAAACAACTCCAAGGTCAACCAACTTATCAACATCGAATGGTAGTCTTTCAGGAACGGTATTTCTACCTTTTTCATAATCATAAACCTTTTTAGTGGGTTTTATTCCCATCACCTCTTGTATTCTCAATATTTGTTCTTGTAGGTTCATAACTTATAAATACGACAAAAATTAAGATTTTCTACTCGTGATTCACTTATGTCCACATCAAACTTTTGAATCGTTATATTTATAACCATGGATTCTCAATTATTGGCTATTGAAAAAGTATTAAACACTTTGGGTAAAAGACTTGCCAAAAATTATTATGATTTGGATTTGAACTTTAAAGTAACAGGTATTATTGAAGATAGTCCCGATTACCTACCAAAATTAATGGTCTCTGTAGAAACAGATAAAAAAGTGCCTAATATATTAAGAAGGAAAGATCAAGGTTGGAATAGTGGAAGATATTCAACACTTGAAAATTTACAATATAACCTTGGTAATCTTTTCAAATATATTGGAACACAAGATATTGGTTTAATCCTAAACCCTAATCAAACCAGGATATATCAGTTTCCACAATTAGATAAACAGGATTACGTTAATAATCCCGATAAGTTCACACCACTTGTGGATGAAACCTATGTTTTGGATAATGAAACAGGATGGACATACCCTCTATACCAAAATGATGAGATAGATGTCGATAACGATTACCATATATCTGATATAGAAAGTGATGATTGGTGGGGTGATCTCACCAAAGAGGACAAGATGAAATTGGATAGATTATACAAGTAAGTTGAATTTATTTTACAAAAAGGTTTAGATATGTTTTTTACACTCTAAACACAATTTGATTTCTGTGCCATCAACATTAGATCCTTTCCCTTTAGCATCACTCATTACACACTTCTCATCATTATGACAGTGTTGTAATCCTAAGGTGTGACCGAGTTCATGAACGGTAACTTTTGTAAGACGATTTGTGTGGTTTGTTTTCATTCTGTAGGTAGAGATCACAGTGGTCTGTTTGTTGACACCTGCCAATCCAAAAATACCCCAATTTTTATGAACCACACCGTTGAGTTTTCTATCTGTACAAATATCATATTCAGTAAGGATTAGAACCTTACCATCCAAATCCCTATTCATAATATTTGATGTTTTCAATACCCGATTAGCCTGAAAACGATTTGTGTTTTTTACTTTCAAAGAATCCATTATCGGGAATTGACCTTTGACTATTACCTCAAAATTGTAGAAATCAGAAATTGTAGAAACAACTAAATTCAAATCATCTTGATTCACCTTACCCATTGTCTGAACAAAAACAATTTGTTTTTCTTCGGGAACCTCAACAGGTTCATTCACCATAAAAGTTGTGACAAATGGAACAAGGATAAGAAGAAAAATAGTGGCGGTTTTCATTATCTTTTATTTTCTCAAAGATAATAAAAAAAATTCAACTGAACAAATTAATAAACGACCTTACACAATTTGAACCCATTTCAGCAATTTTTTCAGACCATGTTTGAATGGGGACAACTTTTGGTATATCCACAGTCGCCCCTGAGTCAGGAAGTATGATAACATATTGCGGATCATATTTCTGCATTTGGCTTATAAAATTAGCATCCACATTCACACAACCCGAACCTGCTCTTGTATAATCTTTAGATTTAGATGTATCCTCACTACCGGCTTTAGTCAATATAGATTCTCTTCCTTTTCCGGCAGCACCATGAACGGCTTGTGCTAATCTCTCACCAGTTTCTATATCTACTAATGGAAATAGATTTTTACCTTCACCCGAATAACCCTTTTCGGCACTGGCATTACCCAATTTATAAACACCTGAAGGTGTTTTCGCATAACCATTTTGTTTTAGGGCTTGATACGAATAAGAAAAAACATCTTTTCCTTTTCCCTTAACATGTTTCAGGTAGTCTAATTTCTCCAACTTAACTCCAACATTTTTTGCCTGAGTCTGAACTTTCTTCGCATATGGAGAATCAGGATTTTCTAAGGCGTATTGTATAGAAATCTTAAACCATTTTGGATAAGTTAATGTATCTTCTTTAGAACCTGTATCTTTGAAATATCCTGAAGTGATTGGTGACTTTCCAACAAATTTATAATTTGGTGCGAACAATGCGGCAATAGATGCGTCTTTATTCACAATAATAAAGGAATCAGATGCAAGACCCTTACTCTGAATTATTTTGTTTAGTTGAGCATAACTTCTCGGAGAAATATTTCCAATAAGTTGAGTTGCTTTATCCAACTCACCCATAATATTTTTTGTGATCGATGTAACCAATGCACCCTGTTTTGTTGTGGTATCGGAACCGATATTGGTATCAGGTCGTGTTGTAGAACTTACAGGTGTTAATTTAGGACTTGGTTTGTTTACTGTTGTCTGTGGTAAAGTATCCTTAAAAATTTTTGTAGCAATTGCACTTGCGGCAGTATCCTTGGTCAATATCCAAGATGTTGATCCTTTTTTTCTAGTGTAATATTTTCCACCTTCCTTTTTATACTCATAAGGGTCTGATCCTTTACCCTGAATAACTTGTTCAGATAGAACTTTTTTTACAATAATCAATAAGTCGGATTCTGATAATCGTACTATCTTTTTCATCCCTATAAATATACTGAAAATAAAAAACAAAACCACCTTTCAGGTTGGTTTTCATTTTTTTCTTTTCTTCACCAATCAATACCAGGACCGAAGGTTCTCGTGTCAATAATCTTGTCTACAATGATTTGAATATTTCCAATGTGTTTTTCAAGTTCATATTCCATTGTGTAAATAATATTATCAAAATCATCTCTATTACTATTCACATATAAATCAACATATAGAACAGGAACCTCATCCTTTACAAAGTTGGTGATTTTTATCTCATCTACAGAATTGATTTCATCTAATTCGTCCATTTCACCCAAACCCATTTCCTCAGTACTATTCTGAAGTTTTTGTAACGCGCCATCTAACATCCTCTGAAGACCCCTTTCCATGTTGGATTCAGTTAAACCCATCATTTCTTGTGTTGTTGATAGGACTCTGTTGTACTGGCTTTCTGTTAAGATGATCTTCATAACTTATAAATACCTTTCAAACAAAAAAACCCCTTGTCAATAATTTTTATAACTTACATAAATATTACACCACCAACATCTACCATTTCGTGAATTTCTTTTTCAGTGTACATCTTAGATATAGGTGTGCCTTCCAAATCCAAATCACCACCAACTGATGTAAGATTTCCAAGGGATTCAATTGGTGTTCTGAACAATTCCAAATTTTCACCAACTGATTTAAGATTTCCAAGGGATTCAATTGGTGTATATTTCAAATTCAAATAACCCCCAACTGATGTTAGGTTTCCCAAGGATTTAATTTGTGTTTCTCGCAAATCCAAATCTCCACCAACTGATTGTAGGTTCCCTAAGGATTTAATTTGTGTTCCTTCCAAATCCAAATCTCCACCAACTGATTGAAGGTTTCCAAGAGATTCAATTGGTGTTTTTCGTAAATCCAAAGAATCCCCAACTGATTTAAGATTTCCAAGGGATTCAATATCTGTTCCTTTCAAAAACAAATCACCTCCAATGGAGTATGGCGGATTACCATTTCTCTCCAAAAACTTTTGTAGTAAATCCCAATCATTATTAAAGAATTTAAAAGAAGGAATACGAAGAACCTTCTGTTCCTTCTCCTCCTTCAGGATTCTGTTGTATTGGCTTTCTGTGATGATGATTTTCATAACTTAAAAATAGATGTTACCACCGACATCCACCATTTGACGGATTTGTTCTCCTCCTGTATATTTTTTTGATAATGGTGACCTTCTCAAATATAAACTATTACCAACATGGGTTAAGTTTCCTATAGATTCAATTGACGTATTTATCAAATCCAAATCACCCCCAACTGATGTTAGGTTTCCAAGAGATTCAATTGGTGTTCTACTCAAATCCAAACTACCTCCAACTGATGTTAGGTTTCCAAGAGATTTGATTTGTGTGTCTCTCAAAATCAAATTACCACCAACTGATGTTAGGTTCCCGAGAGATTCAATTGATGTATCCCACAAATTCAAATTTCCACCAACTGATATTAAATTTCCAAGAGATTTAATTGGTGTTTCTCTCAAATACAAATCATGACCAATTGTGTATGGTGGATTTCCTTTTGACTCAAGGAATTTTTGTAATTCATACCAGTCATCATTAAAAAACTTCAAAGAAGGAATATGAAGAACCTTTTGTTCTTCTTCCTCCTTTAGGATTCTGTTGTACTGGCTTTCTGTGATGATGATTTTCATGACTTAAAAATAGATTTCACCATCAACATTTACCATTTTCCGAATTTGTTTTTTAGTGTACATCTTAGATAAGGGTGTTCCTACCAAAAACAAATTCCCACCAACTAATGTTAGGTTTCCAAGAGATTCAATTGGTGTTCCTACCAAAAACAAATTCCCACCAACTGATGTTAGGTTTCCAAGAGATTTGATTGGTGTGTTTCTCAAATCCAAATAACCCCCGACTGATGTTAGGTTTCCAAGAGATTCAATTGATGAGTTTTCCAAATCCAAACTACCCCCAAGTGATGTTAGATTTCCAAGAGATTTAATTGGTGTTCCTCTCAAAAACAAATTACCCCCAACTGATGTTAGGTTTCCAAGAGATTCAATTGGTGTTCGTTCCAAATCCAAATATCCCCCAACCGTTTGAAGGTTTCCAAGAGATTCAATTTCTGTATGTCTCAAATCCAAACTACCCCCAATAGAATAAGGTGGATTTCCTTTTGACTCAAGGAATTTTTGTAATTCATACCAGTCATCATTAAAAAACTTCAAAGAAGGAATATGAAGAACCTTCTGTTCTTCTTCCTCCCTTAGGATTCTGTTGTACTGATTTTCAGTGATGATGATCTTCATAACTTACATAAATATTAAGTTACCAACATCTACCATTTGACGGATTTCTTCTCTTGTGTATTTTTTGGATAATTGTGTATTATGCAAATTCAAACTCGCACCAATTGATTGCAAGTTCCCAAAAGATTTAATTGATGTTCCAAACAAACCCAAAATACCCCCAACTGATTTAAGGTTTCCAAGAGATTCAATTGGTGTGTCATATAGATCCAAATCACCTCCAACTGATTGAAGGTTTCCCAAGGATTTAATTGATGTTCCTCCCAAATACAAATTACCACCAACTGATTGAAGGTTTCCCAATGATTCAATTTGTGTGCCTCGCAAATCCAAATTTCCGCCAAGTGAGTATGGAGGATTACCATTTCTCTCCAAAAACTTTTGTAGTAAATCCCAATCATTATTAAAGAATTTAAAAGAAGGAATACGAAGAACCTTTTGTTCTTCTTCCTCCTTTAGGATTCTTTTGTACTGGCTTTCTGTGATGATGATTTTCATAACTTATAAATTAAATAGATTTTACCATCAACATTTACCATTTGACGAATTTGTTCTCTAGTGTACATCTTAGATAAAGGTGTTCCTCCCAAAAGCAAATGCCCACCAACTGATTGAAGGTTTCCCAAGGATTTAATTAGTGTGTCATACAAATTCAAATCCCCACCAACTGATTGAAGGTTTCCAAGAGATTCAATTGATGTGTATAGCAACTTCAAAGTACCCCCAACTGATGTTAGGTTTCCCAAGGATTTAATTGGCGTTCCTTCCAAATCCAATTTTCCACCAACGGATTTAAGGTTTCCCAATGATTCAATTTGTGTTTCTCGCAAATCCAAATCACCACCAATAGAATAAGGTGGATTACCATTTCTCTCCAAAAACTTTTGTAGTAAATCCCAATCATTATCAAAGAATTTAAAAGAAGGAATACTAAGAACCTTCTGTTCCTTCTCCTCCTTCAGGATTCTGTTGTATTGGCTTTCTGTGATGATGATTTTCATAACTTACATATATATTATGTTACCAACATCAACCATTTCCAAAATTTGTTTCTCGGAATACATCCATTGATAATGGTGTTCCTAACAAATCCAAAATACCCCCAACTGATTTAAGGTTTCCAAGAGATTCAATTGGTGTGTCATTTATATCCAAATCACCTCCAACTGATTGAAGGTTTCCCAAGGATTTAATTGATGTTCCTCCCAAATACAAATTACCACCAACTGATGTTAGGTTTCCAAGAGATTTAATTGATGTTCCTTCCAAATTCAAATATCCACCAACTGATGTTAGGTTTCCAAGAGATTCAATTTCTGTATGTCTCAAACTAAAATCCCCACCAACTGATTGAAGGTTTCCCAAGGATTCAATTGGTGTTCCATACAAATCCAAATCACCACCAACTGATTTAAGGTTTCCAAGAGATTGAATATCTGTATGACTCAAATCCAGATTACCATCAACTGATGTTAGGTTTCCAAGAGATTCAATTGATGTTCCTTCCAAATCCAAATCACCCCCAATGGAGTATGGTGGATTACCATTTCTCTCCAAAAACTTTTGTAGTAAATCCCAATCATTATTAAAGAATTTAAAAGAAGGAATACGAAGAACCTTTTGTTCTTCTTCCT
>Ga0209617_10000581_pt1 | contig 16291 bp, 16 predicted proteins | sample LakEriepJuly2011_2_FD_187459 | JGI IMG/M metagenome (GOLD analysis project Ga0209617, IMG submission 187459) | Freshwater microbial communities from dead zone in Lake Erie, Canada - CCB epilimnion July 2011 (SPAdes) (version 2) | ecosystem: Environmental > Aquatic > Freshwater > Lentic >... | reverse complement strand
GCCAACATAGCCATACCAATGTGCTGAGGCCCACCATTTCCACCGGAGCTGTAATTGAGTTTTCCGGGTGATTTTTTCGCAGCTTCAATCAAATCGTTGACATTGCGGTAAGGCGAATTTGCGCTAACCATCAGACCCCATTCAATGATTGCAACCTGAGAGATCGATTCAAAATCCTTGACAATGTCCCAGGGCAATTTGGAATTGAGGTTGGGAATCATCGTAATGATGCTGTCATTGAAGCCACCCAAGGTATAGCCATCTGCCGGTGATTTAGCCACTTGGTCTGTGCCGATAATTCCTGCAGCACCCAATCTATTTTCAATGATGATGGGCTGACCAATATTCTGGGACATCTTTTGCATCACGATGCGAGCCGCCGTATCAACTGAACTACCTGCAGCCAAGGGCACAATCAATCTAATAGGTTTGTTGGGGTATGTGTCGGCTGCTCTTTGACCCCAACTCAGCGAATGAAAAAGAAAGAGGCAGAGAAAAATAATCTTTGATTTAGTCATGTTGAACTCCTTGAAGAATGATTAAGACGATGGGGTTTGCGACAAAGTCGGAATTTGATGCGCTTGTGCAAACTCATCTAACTGCGCAATCAGATTGGGATGCAGGTCAATGCCATCTCGCTCATAGGTCTTTCGCTTCTCATAACTCTGCTCACCTGGAAGCCAAATTCGTTTGACGTTGGGCATTCTTTTACCGTCTCGCATCTCTCGCGACAATTGGTCGATACGCAACTTGAACTCATCGACATCTCCAAATGCATCTAAATCAATCGCTAAAATGGCCTGACCTGTATTGGATCTGGTAGAGAAATCGGCATTGCCATCAATCACACTCGAGCCCATGGCCGCCGCATTCAATGTGCCGGCCAACACGCCCACCATCAATTGAAGGCCATACCCTTTGTAGCCACCGATAGGCAACATAATTCCGCCATCGGTTTTGTGCGGATCAGTGATGGGAGCGCCATTTTCATCAATCATCCAACCTTCAGGCATGGACTCTCCCTTTTGCGCCTTCACTTTGATCTTTCCATAAGAGGTGACTGTGGTGGCCATGTCTAGCACCATTGGCGGCTCATTTTTTGCGGGCACTGCAATGGCGATGGGGTTGGTGGACAGCAACATGTCCAAGCCACCCCAAGGTGATGTATGGTTGGCACCCCCAACCGCAAAATAAATGCCAATCATGTTTTTTTCCATGGGCATCCGTGCATAAATAGAGGCAGGGCCAGCGTGGTTGCTGAATCGGGAACCTACCCAAGCAACACCACAATTTCTGGCCTTTTCTATGGCAATTTCAGCAGCCCGCTTCATGACCAAATGACCCATGGCGTTGTCACCATCCAAAATAGCCATGCCTGCTTTTTCTTTCACAAGTTTCATGGATGGATTTAGATTAATTCCACCCGCCTTGATTCTTTTGGCATAACTGGGCAGCCGAATCACACCATGACCATCAGAACCTTGAAGATCTGCCTCGGCCATGATGTGGCCCACTTTGAGTGCGTCGTCAGGTGGCAAGCCCAGTTTGATCATTGCATTTGAAATGAAATGCTTTAGCTGATTGAATGAAACACCATTAGCGTTCATGAGTAATCCTTTTTTGTAGAGTTTGAACCGCAATGATCGGCGCGCTGAAAATTGGCACCGATGAAACTTCTTGGCATTTTTGAAATGCACTGGCCATTGAAAATTGTGTAAAGACGATTAAGTCTGTGCGCTGATTTTTTTTCACTGCATCCCTGATCGCTGCGTCGTGCAAATCTGTTTGACCTTGGCCCAGCAAGTCAAAGGCGTTGTTCACAAAAACTTTTTCAATGCCAACCAAGGCTTGATTGTTTTTGGACCATTCACTGATTTCAGAACTCAATGAATCAACCGACAATTGAGAGGTCCCCATCACCACAATGGTCAATTCTTTTTTTTCTTGTACCAGCTTGTAGATTGAATCGAGCATGGCTTCATTGGGTTTGTAAATTGGCAAATCAAATGCTTTTTTTACAGAATCAATCGCATCACTAAAAACTGAGCATGAAAACAAAATTGCATCGCAGCCCGTGGATGTGGCATAGCTTGCCAATGACTGAAATCGCTTACTCATTTGGTCAGGACTTAAAAGATCGATATCTTTTAACAAGCCTTCATCCAAAAGATTGAATGTATTTGCGGTTGGCCAGTAATGACTGAAGGTACTTTCAATCGGTGCAATTGCTAAGCGGGTTGCATGGATCAATGCAATTTTGGGGCGCATCTGACTGTTCATTGGAATCGCAAATTGAGGGGAGTCAATTCATCTTATGTCACAGGTCTTTGCTGTCAAGTCGATTGCTTAGGGTTAAACCCTAGCTGAATAAAACTCACGCAACACAGTCCTTTTTGGCCTGATGCTATGTTGATTTGAAGAATTTGAGAGCCTCAGCGGCCACCATCTCAGGCTGCTCTTCCGCAAGGTAGTGACCGCATGGCAAGGACTCACCACTGAGATGCACAGCACGATCACGCCACAAAGACAGCACATCAAAACACCGCCCTACAGCACCTTGCTCACCCCAAAGAACTCGAAGGGGCTGAACAAGTCGATTTCCGCTGGCCATGTCGATGCGGTCATAATCCAAATCAATGCCCGCACTGGCACGGTAATCTTCACAGACAGAGGTACTGGTTCCAGGAATAAACGCACATCGCTCATATTCAGCCATGGCCCCTGGCGAAAAGGGTGCAAGGCCTGCAAATCTTCCTCCCATCACATCGCGAACATAGCGAGCGGGGTTATTGTCTATCAAAGATTCGGGCATGGGTGCAGGTTGAATTAGCGCAAACCAATGCCAGTATGCACGAGCAAAGGCCTCAGTGGTGTTCTCGTACATCGCCAATGTGGGTGCAATGTCCAGCAACATCAAACTGCGAACTGCGTGCGCATGATCTAACGCCAAGCGATGTGCCACTCGAGCACCTCGGTCGTGCGCCAATACATCAAATTGCGGAAAGCCATATGCCTGCATCACGGCCAAAGCGTCTAGGGCCATTTCGCGCTTGCTGTGATTGAGATGTTGCGCATCGGCAGCCGGGCGACTTGAATCGCCATAACCGCGCAGATCCATCAGTACCAAGGTGTGTTGTTCCGCAAGCCTTGGCAGGACCTTGTGCCACATGACCATGCTTTGCGGATGTCCATGCAACAAAAGCAATGGCGTGCCAGACCCAACAGATCGAGTGTGAAGATGCACACCACCGCGCTCAACCCTTAACAGAGGCAAATGATTCAACATAGGCTACATCATATTGAAAATTTGAAGGTGCTGTCCTTTGACACCCTTGTCCTCGATCCACTGCACCTTGAATTTAGCGGTGCCAGTTGCACGTACAAAGAACTCGAAAAACGGATTGGCGAAAATAACCGATGAAGGCTCAAGAAATGACCACGGATTTCCCTGAAAAATACAAGCTTGTCTTGGAGATTGAGGCACGATGCCAATCAAACTTTGACGGTGTAATTCAAAGCCATTCGTCCACCATCCACAGTGATCACCTCGCCGGTGATGTAGCTGGCAGCATCAGAGGCTAAAAATGCCACCACATGGGCCACCTCCGCAGGATTGCCCAATCGCTTCATGGGGGTGCGGCCAAGAATTTTTTGGCGAGCTTCGTCACTTGTTAGAACCGCCTTGCTGGCCAATTCAGTGGCAATGGTCCCAGGCGCTACGGCATTGACCCGAATGCCGTCATCTGCCAATGCCAAAGCCATGGCCCTTGTGAGCTGGTTGAGGCCGCCTTTGCTCACGTTGTAGGATGCAATTTCAGGGATGGCCAATACGGCGTTGACTGAACTCATGTGAACAATAGCGCCTCCGCCTTGCGCCTTCATGGCGCGCGCAACCGCTTGCCCGATTAAAAATGCACCCCTTAAATTAACCCGCAAAACCTCATCAAAATCGGCTTCTGTGACTTCTAGAAAAGGAGCCGCTTTGAAAATGCCTGCATTGCTGATCAAGACATCGATTTGGCCATGCCTTTCAAGTACTTGGCTAACCAGGGAATCGACTTCCACCTTATTGCCAATGTCACTGGCAATAAACAAAACGTCGTGGCCTTGTTGTTGCAATTGTGATTGAAGGGCTTCCCCCTTTTCCTTGTGAATATCCACAAGGACGACACGTGCACCATCTTCTACAAAAAGACGCACACACGCTTCACCAATGCCTTGGGCTCCTCCCGTTATGAGGCAAACCTTACCGCCTAGACCATATGAAATTTGAGTCATGCGCGAAATAACTTTTAGAAATATTGTTGTGCTTAGGTGTGATGTTGACGCTTAAGCTGCAGAGGCAAGGATGGTCAAGCTTTGTGCAATGGTTGGATGGCTGTCAAACCTATGATCTGATGCTTTTTGATCGAGCTGTCAATGAAGTTTTTTTCTATCAACTGTTTGACAAATTTTTCCAAATAAGCAGCTGCATCTACTCTTCCAAGTGGGACTGAAAACCCATGATTGACTGTCATGAAATTGCCCTGCAACAGCTTACCCGTCGGCAATTGATGCATCGATTCAATCAGATTCGGCTTCAGTCCTGCCACAGCATCAACTTGATTTTGGTTGAACAACGCAAGAGAACCTGCAAAGTTTTGGGTGTGAACGATTGACGCATTTTTCAATGTCGTCATCAAATACCGTTCATAGCCTGCTTTTTCAGGTGCTGCAATCTTGATTCCATTTGAATCGACTTGCGCGGCAGACTCAAACCTTGAGTTTTGTTGGACGACATAACCTGCTTCGATTTCGGTCATGCCAGGCGAAAATAGAATGGTTTGGGCCCTGGTTTTTTCAATTGCCAGGATAGCGACGTCCCACTTGTCATTGACAGCATCATCAGCCACCTGACCAGGTTGCTGATAAACAACCATCTCAAGTGGGACATCAAGGCTCTTGGCCAGTTCTTGCATCAAGTCGACACTCACGCCAAACAATTCACCCGCTTCATTTTGGCGTGTAAACAAGTTGTTGCCAATATTCATACCAGCGCGCAACTTTCCAGTTGGCGCTAGAGCCTGTTGAGCATTCATCACAAGTCCTTGATCTGGGTGATTGAGTTTAAGAAAAGCTGACACCCAACCTAAACTGGTGACCTTGCTTAACTTTTGTGCTCAGCATAGACAAAACGCGTCTCGCCAGTCTCAGTGAGCTTGCGAGTAGCCTGCGCGTTGGCATAGATCCAAAGGATCTTCATCGATTCGGTGTCTGAGAGATTGCGGAAACGATGTGAAAGGTTGGCAGGAAGCCACGTTGTGTCGTGTTTTTTGAGAACAACAGACTCATGGCCCTCCATCTCAAGAACTGCATTGCCTTCCAGCAGCATGACACTCTCTTCACAGTTATGGCTGTGAAAAGCGATGGCTGCACTGGGTCCGAATTCGGTGATGCCATTGATGAATGTTGAAGCGCCAATTGCTGGCGAAACAAGCGGTATTGTTTTGGCACCACCGCCACGATCATGGCTTTTAAGTTGATCAGGTTTCAAAACAATAGGACGGTATTCTGTAGAAGTTGTCATTGTGATTTCCTTTGAAAAAGTAATTGACTCATTTTAGGTGCGAACGGAACTTGTCTATGCCATCATGACAATTGGATTAATTTTCATCTCTGCAGCCAAAAGATTCAACTCATCAATTAAAAATGGGGCAATAGGAATACCCTGAGTCTCATAGGCTTGGCGTTTTTCATGACTTTGCTCTCCCGGCAACCAAATGCGCTCAACCCCTGGCAGTCTTTCGCTTTCGCGAATTTCACGCACCAGTTTGTCTACAGCATGTTTGAACACTTCAGGATCACCAAATGCGGCGAGATTGATCACGAGAATGGCCTGCCCCGTGTTGGTGGTCGTGACATGGTCGGCATTGAAGTCAACCACATCTCGACCCATGGCTGCGCCCCCCAAGGTGCCAGCCAGCATGCCCACAATGAGTGCCAATCCATAGCCTTTGTAATCACCAATCGGCAACAAGAAGCCCTCGTTGGCTCGATTGGGATCCGTCAAGGGTTGGCCTTGTCGGTCAATCATCCACCCCACAGGCATCTGTTCCCCGCGCTTGGCTTTGGCCTTGACTTTTCCATATGCGGCCACGGTTGTGGCCATGTCAAGAACAACAGGCGGTTCCTCTGCTCCCGGAATTGCTGCAGAAATTGGATTGGTCGACAACAGCATGTCAGAGCCTCCCCAAGGCGGCAAGTGATTGGCGTTGCCAACGGCAAAATACAAACCCAACATATCGTGTTGCAAAGTTTTGCGGGAATAGAGCGATGCAGGGCCAGCATGATTGCTCATGCGGGTACTCACCCATGCCACGCCACATTGGCGCGCCTTCTCGATGGCCAAATCTACAGCGTGCGAAACAACCAGGTGGCCCATTGCATTGTCGCCATCGACAACCGCTGAAGCAGGCATTTCATGAACAACACGAATATTCGGATTCTTATTAATTCCGCCAGCTCGAATTCGTTTGATGTACTGAGGCAGCCTGATCACGCCATGACCGTCAGAGCCTTGCATGTCGGCCTCAGCCATGAGGCTAGCGACCTTGAATGCATCAGCCTTCGGCAAACCTTGGCTCACCAAGGCTGATTGGATGAAGTCTCGCAAGTTCGAGAAAGAAACTTTGATGTTGGATTGATTGTTAGCCATAGTGTCAAACAAAAATTATGAAACTGAAATTTATTATAGGAACGATGAAGGTATCGATCCAATACCAAATTTCCTCTATGCCATATCATTACGGCATAGATTAATCAATCGTGACATCCTATGAACCTGAAAGCTCTCCGCTATTTCGTAGCCATTGCCGATGCTGGCAGTTTTACCGCAGCAGCCTTAGCCATACCAATAGCCCAACCCGCACTGACACGTCAAGTTCGTGACCTAGAGGCAGATTTGGGGGTGTCACTTTTGCTTCGACTTCCAAGAGGGGTGAGGCTCACTCAAGCAGGCGTGACCCTCTACGAGTCAGCCAATTTGATCCTCAAGGAAGTGGACAGAGTTCGAGAAAAATTAGCCTTTAAGTTAACAGATACACGCTCAACGGTTTTTCTAGGCATGCCGCCAACGCTTTCTCGAATCATGTTGCCCCGCCTTTTTGAGCAATGTCTTGAGACGCTTCCCAATCTGGAACTCAAGACCCGAGAAGCTTTCACGCCAACATTGCTTGACTGGTTAGAGCGCGGAATGATTGAAATGGCGGTGGTCACCAATCCAGAAACAAACAGAAGCTTGAGCTTCACACCACTGCTTGGTGAGCCGTTTGCTTTGGTGTCGCATCCTCGCATGAAGATGCGCGCGACAGTTTCGCTACAGCAACTTGAAAAAATTCCTTTGCTGATGACCACCTTGCACTACGAACTGATAGAGAAGCAGCTTTTTCCGATCGGCAAAAAATTATCCGTCACAGCCCTGATTGATTCGGTTGACTCCATTCGCGAGTTGGTCTTGAGAGGCAAATGGGCAACCATCATGCCTGTGTCAGCATTTAAAGAAAACGGGCCCAACACGGATGTCGTCATGTCTGAAATCACAGGCGTTCAGCTCAACCGTTTGCTAATACTGGCCTCGCGAAAAGACATAAATCACAATCAGTCAGCAAGTTTGGTCAAGGAGATGGTCGAGCAACAATTTCGCCGTCTCATTGCTGAAGATGTGTTTAGCTTGTCTGGGCCGCATTCACACTCAAAGGTCAATGCCCAGACTGTCTGAAAACAGACTGATGACCATAACGTTCCAGGTCAATGGCGGTTTCGTTCAGCACAAGGTGTTGCCGCTGCGCCACCGACTCAACAGAAGTGTCAGTTGACTTCACGTAATCGCCCAACCAACGTGCCCGCTGAACAGCGGTTTGACCTGCCTTCAATCGTTGCGTTGAGTAGTGAGTCAAGGCCTTTGATGAGGCGCCATGCAATCGCATGGCATTAGAAATCGCCACTGCGTCTTCTGCTGCTTTGGTCACGCCCATGCCAATGTGCGGGCGGGCCACAAATGCAGCATCCCCCATGATAGCGATGCGACCCGCAACCACTTGGTCTGAGGTCACATCAAAAATGGGTTGCAAAAAAGCTTGCGCCGTTTTCTCAAGTATTTCGGCAAACTGAGGCGCTAACAAGTTGCGCGCGTCAGCGCGAGCCTTGGCAATCTGTCGCCAAGAGACTTTGTTAGGCGGAATACCTTGCGCATAGGAAATGCCATCGGCATCGGTCAGCATGTCCTGCAGCTCATCGCCTTGCTGCACCGGGCGATACCAAACAAAGTTGTAAGCGCGATGACCACGTCGGGTGTCGTTGTTGGGGCCAGCAACCGGATAACCAATGATTTGCTCATTGGCAGGCACACAAAAACCAAAGTAATCAAACAAAGATCGCAGGGTGAAGTCCGACAGCAGGGACTCTTCGCAAACACCACGCCAGGCTATGTAGCCTGCATAACGCGGCTGGGTTTCTGGGAAAAGCTGTTGACGAATGCTGGACCGGATCCCATCGCTGGCGATCAAAATATCAGCCTCCAAAGTCATCTCATCGTTGTCTCTGCTTGCAAAAACACGCACCTCACGCTCGTCTTGTTCAACCCGCTTAACAGAGATCCCCTGCAGGTATCGCTCAGACGGGAAAGCCTCGCGCAAAATTTGATACAGACGACTCCAAGATGTCAAAACTTGGGGCATGTCCAGCCTGAGTAAAGTGTCGCCCGAACTGTCTAGCAACACCCTGCCCGGCACCAACACCCCGAGGGAGGCTTGCACATCAAGACCCAAACGTTCAAGAGCGTTGACAAGGGCATCGTGTGAGACGATGCCGGCCCCCCGACCATTCATGGAGCCTTTGACCTTCTCAAGCACTCGAACATCATGTCCGTCTCGCAGCAACATATTGGCCACGAACAAACCACCGAGTGAGCCACCGGCAACAAGAACACGTGCCATGAATTAAGCGCTAGTTGCCAACGCGTCTAAGGCTTGTTTTTCTGCAAACGAATAGTTGAGTTCCACCACAATGCCATTCGGATCGTCTAAGAACAATTGATGCAAACCAAGTCCGGGGACGTCTCTGCGCCTGGCCTCAATGCCCATCTCCGACAAACGATCCAACATGCCGGCCAGATCCGTTGCAAAAAAAGCAACGTGATCCAGAGCACCACTGCCGGTCAATTGAGTGTCAGCCCGATCGCCCAAGTAGTTATTCAAGCCAGACGCATCATTGCGATCAATGCCAATGATGTGCACCGCAGCGTTCGAGTAAACATCCGTAGGACCTTGATAAAGCCAATGACCTGGAAAAGGAAACTCTGGCCTAGGCCCATCCACTAGACCTAGCAGAGACACATAAAAATTTTTGGTTGCAGCCAGATCAAGGGTGCGAATCGAGAAATGATTCAGCGACAGTTTCATGAGATCACCTTTTTTTAGGAGCACGCTTGGTGGGCTCCGAGCACATGCGCGACAACACATCAAATACAGCAGCCGTGTCGTGGCTTGCATGTCCCATCCCCATGGCCGCGTTGTAAATGGGTACCGTGGCAGCAAACAAGGGCGCAGCGACCTGCATTTCGGCCAGCGCCTGTGAAATGAGATACATGTCCTTTTGCCAGACAGAGATTTTCATGGTGACCTCTTTCCAGCCTTCATCTTCCATGAAGGGGCCGCGTACCTGAAGCATTCTTGATCCACCCGCACCATCACTGAGCACCTCCACAGCTTTGCGAGGCGAGATGCCCCAGCGTTGGCCCAATAAAAGTGCTTCAGCCGTTGAGACGTTGTGAATGGCCACCAGCAAATTGGCCATCAATTTCATTTTCATGCCATTGCCAAAGGCGCCTAAGTCGAAATGCACTTTGGAAAATCCTTCAAACACGGGCACCAGCCGACGAATGTCTGCCTTGGAGCCGCTGGCATAAACCGTCAGGTCCTTGCGCTTGGCTTGTGCGCCCGTACCAGACAAAGGGCAATCGAGCAAAACAACGCCACTCTTGGCAACTTTCGCGCGAGCCGCCTCCTTGTCGCGGGGGTCCAGGGTGCTGGTTTCGATCACCAACAAACCTTTGTGGCCCGCAGTGACCAAAATTTCTGCGCTGTCGTTCAAGGCTGATGCATTGGGCAAAGAGCTGATGACCACCTGAACAGAGCCAACCAGTTCGGCAGCATCACGGCAGGGTTTTCCCCCGGCCGCTTTGAGTTGTTGACGCGCCTTCGCACTTGGGTCAAAGCCTGAAACTTGAAATCCAGCCCGAATCAAGTTCTCGGCCATGGCAGAGCCCATGATGCCAAGGCCCAAAAAGCCGATGCGCTCCAAAACCACTTTGGGTGTTGAAACTTTTTTGATTTTTTGAGTGTTCATTTGATCTCCGAAATTCACGATACGCTAAACTATTTGTCAAGAACCGTCAACAACAGGAGACTCTACTGTGACAAACACAACTATTTCACCAGCAAATCACACGCCCATCAAAGTGGGGTTGGTCGGCTATGGTTGGTGGGGAAAAACAATCGCACGACAAATTGCCAAATCTGAATGGCTGCAACTCTGCGCTGTCGCAGAAATAGATCAGCAAGCCAGAACAGCCATACAGAGCGACCCCGCATTGGCCAATGTGACGGTGTTTGAATCAGCCGAAAAACTGATGGCCCACGGTTCTTTGGATGCCGTTATTTTGTGCACCCCCCACCAACAGCATGCGCAACAAATGATGTTGGCAGCGCAAGCTGGTTTGCATGTGTTTTGCGAAAAACCTTTGTGCCTGACCTTGGACGATGCTCAAAAAGCCATCGCGCAATTCAAAGCTCGCAACCTTGTCCTCGGCATTGGACATGAACGCAGGTTTGAACCCGAAATCATGGCCATGCGTCAATTGATTGCAGATGGCGGTCTCGGGGAAATTTTGCAAATTGAAGCCAACTTTAGCCAGGATAAATTTTTTGCGTTACCCAAAGACAACTGGCGTTTGTCCAACACTTTTGCGCCAGTAGGACCACTCACTGCCACGGGCATTCATTTGGTTGACCTGAGCATCGCTTTACTGGGTCCTTGTGAATCGGTTTGGGCACGCCTTGCCACCTTGGGTTCCGATTTTGAAAATGGTGACACCCTCGCCATCATGATGGGATTTCCGAATGGTGCCAACGCCATGATCAGTGCTGTATTGGCTACACCATTCGAGGGCCGCTTTGCAGTTTACGGCTCGCACGGCTGGATTGAAGTTCGCGATCGCACCCATCCTGAAAATCCGACTGGTTGGGACATCACCACAGTGCTGCGCGACAAAGAACCACAAAGGCGATTTGCTGCACCGCATCCAACCGTGCTGGCCAACCTTGAAGCATTTGCAAAAGCAGTGCGACAAGTCGCACCCTACCCCGTTAGTACCCAAGAAATGTTGGCCAATGTTGCAGCACTCGAAGCCATCATGAAGTCGGTACAATCAAAAGGATTACAACAAGTGATCGCAGCCTAACTCACCGCCAGTCAATGCCGTGGTCACAAAGCGTACCGTTCGTTCAACCGTCAAGGCAAGCACACACGCCTGACTGGTCCTGAGCGAGAAAAACACATTGCCCAAGAGGCCGTGCGCTATTTTGCCGAGGTTGGCTTTGTAGGGGACACACGAGAATTGGCCCAACGCCTTGGGGTTACACAATCCCTGCTGTACAAATATTTTCCCAGCAAAGAAGCCCTCATCAACCGTGTCTATGAAGAGGTGTATCTCGGCCGCTGGAATCCTTTCTGGGAGTCTGTGGTGAAAGACCGCAGCATCCCCTTACAAGACCGACTGACACGACATTACATCGAGTACGCCAAAGCAGCCCTGACACGCGATTGGGTGAGGATTTTCATGTTTTCAGGCCTGCGCGGTGAAGACATCAATTACAAATATCTGCAAGTTTTGCGGGAGCGAATTTTAGAACCCATTGCCATCGAACTGCGCCACGAGTTCGGACTCCCTGGCATTGAACAGATGCCTCTGAAAACCAGCGAAATTGAATTGGTGTGGAGCATCAATGCCCGCTTGTTTTACTTTGGGCAACGCAAATGGATTTTCAATGTGCCCATCGAGGACGATCTGACTGACTTGATCAGCATCACCATACAGCACTTCATTGCCGGTGCTCGCGTGGTGTTGCCCCAAATTTTGAGCACACCCGCTGTCCCCAATAAAACCAAGAAACGCTCAGAGTGATGTCGCCAAGCTCGGCACCTGCCTCCTACCCAACCTAGGGAAAACACCAGTCATTGCAATTCAGGGATCACGATAAAGTGATCACATGAGTACCCAATTTTCAATTGTTCAATAAGTTGGTTTGAACAAGCGAATTCACCATGATCAAGCTTCAGCACAATCGGGACCAAGTCAGCTCGACTCAAGACCCTCAGGGTGATCTGTTGCATTTTTTGCGCGAACAGTGCTCGGATGCATCCGTCAGGTTTGGTTGTGGCAGCGGACACTGCGGTGCCTGCACCGTCCTCATAGATGGTCAAGCACAAAATGCTTGTACAACACCTGTCTGGTCTGGCGAAGGCAAGCACATTCAAACAGCAAAAGGCTTGCCCCAAGACGAGGTAGGGCGGCTTGTTTTGGCCGCGTTTGTCGAAGAGCAAGCCGCTCAATGCGCTTATTGCATCAGCGGTATTTTGGTCCGCATCACGGGGCTGCTGAAAAGTCAGCCTGCTGCCACTGAGGCTCAAATCAAGGACAGTTTATCGAGGCACCTTTGCCGTTGTGGCGCTCACGCACGCATATTGCGCGCCGTGCTTTTGGCACAAAAGAACATTCAGCATGTCAATACCCTCCCCTAGTTTGAGTACCGCGCCGCTTGCCAAAGATTGGTTGCGCTTAAGCCCTGAGGGCCTTTTCGAATTGCGTTCAGGCAAGGTCGAGCTGGGTCAAGGTATTTCTGCAGCTTTGACGCAAATTGCCTGCAATGCCTTAGGTGTCAAAGCCACGCAAATCATTTGGTTGGCAGGAGACACGCGTTATTCACCCGACGAAGGCTTTACAGCAGGCAGCCAATCCATTGAAGTGGGTGGCCAAGCTTGGCAAAGAGTGGGCGACATTGTCAGGAGTCACTTTGCGCTCGCGGCCGCTGAACGGCTGTGTTGTGAAGTTTCCGATTTGGTTCTCCGCTCAGGCGCATTCTTGGCGCCTTCTGGTCTTCAAACCACCTACCATCAACTCGCTCACGAAGACAAACTCGCATGGGAGGATTTGCGTGTTGACACTGAAAACCCCGTACTTCTGACAATTCCCACAGAGCAAGAGTCCGTCACTCGAACTGATTTGTGGCTCAAGTTCACAGGCGATGGATTCGTTCACGATCACCGCCTTCCCGACATGTGGCACGCTCGAATTTTGCGTGGCCCTCACCCGCACAGTACTGCAGCAGAATGGCCTGTTGCACAACTGGAAAAGCTCAAGGGTGTAGAGCAGGTATTGATTCAAAACAATTTCGTGGCTCTCGTTGGACGAGATGAAGGCGCCTTGATCAAGGCCCATGTTCAAGCCAGGCAACTGACAAGCTGGACCATTCCAAAATTGCCCGTGCAACAAGCAGCCCATGTTTTGCTACCGAGCATGGAAAAAAAATCCAATATTGCATTGCACCAAGGCATTCAAGATACACAAGCCAAGGCCTTCCGCAATGACGCGCATCGTTTGCGTCGTCAGTATTCACGGCCCTACATTGCGCATGCCTCCATTGGTCCGTCCTGTGCACTGGCGTGCCCCACCCAAGACGGTGGCATTCAAGTATGGTCGCATTCACAAGGCGTGTTCAATCTGCGCGATCAAATTGCACGGGCTTTGAACTTGTCCAAAACCCAAGTGCAAGTCATGCATGAACCTGGCGCAGGCTGCTACGGCCACAATGGCGCAGACGATGTGGCCTTTGATGCGGCGTTCATTGCGCACACTTGGGGCCTGAATGTCCGTGTGCAATGGAGCCGAGAGGATGAACTGACGGTCTCGCCCATGGGTGCTGCCAGTTTGGTAGAGATAGAAGCTAGCTTGAATGCGGAAGGCTGTATTCAACAATGGCACGCGCAGGTTTGGTCCCACGCCCATGTGAACCGGCCTGGCTGGGGCAAAGGACTCCAATTGCTGGGCGCCTGGTCAGCCTTGCCTCATGAAAAACCACCTGAGCCCCTAGACATGCCCCTGCCCACAGGCGGTGGCTTGAGAAACGCGGCGCCCGCTTACGATGTTGGCGACTTGACCTTAGAGCACCATTTTCTCGAAAGCTCGCCCATGCGAGTTTCGGCACTGCGTTCACTCGGTGCGCATGCCAATGTGTTTGCCATTGAATCCTTGATGGATGAATTGAGCGATGCAAGTGGCCAAGACCCCTTGGCATTTCGACTCAAGCACCTAGCAGATCCCCGTGCTCGGCATGTGCTTCAAAAAGTTTCTGAAATGTCGAATTGGCATTCGCGCGGAGATGCTGGCACAGGCATTGGTTATGGCATGGCCTATGCACGTTACAAAAACAAAGCTGGCTACTGTGCTTTGGTCGCCCAAGTCGAGGTCAGCGAACGCGTCAAAGTACTGAAGGTATGGGCCTGTGTTGACGCAGGCAAGGTGGTGCATTCAGATGGTTTGCACAATCAAATCGAAGGTGGCATTTTGCAAGCCCTCAGTTGGAGTCTGCTTGAATCGGTTCAATGGAATGAGCAAGGCATCAGCAGCCACGATTGGGAAAACTATCCCATCTTGTCTTTTCTAGACGTCCCTCAACTTGATATCCATCTGGTTGACGATCCCAGCACCCCAAGTTTGGGCAGCGGAGAAGTGGCCACCGGGCCATGCGCTGGCGCACTTGGCAATGCTGTGGCACATGCACTTGGGGTTCGTGCAAGGCATTTGCCCTTAAGCCCAGAAAACTTGATTTTGGCCATGGATCAAAGCCATGAACCTATTCCCTCCTGATTTATAGAAAGTTCGCCATGAAAGCACACATCGCCGGCATTGAGATGCATTATGAAATTTCTGGCAGCGGGCCATGGCTCACACTGTCTCACTCTTTGGCCGCAAACTCTGACATGTGGGATGCACAACTGCAGGCTCTCAATAAGCACTTTACGGTTTTGCGATATGACATTCGGGGGCATGGTCAAACTCAGGCTACGCCCGGGCCTTACACACTCAATCAACTGAGCAATGATGTGCATGCTTTGCTGGTGCACCTAGGCGTTCAGTCAACCCATTGGATAGGTTTGTCTCTTGGCGGCATGATTGGACAAACATTTGCCATTCAGCATCCAGAGATGATGGCCCATACCGTCATTGCTGACAGCTCGGGTAGAGGTGCTCCCAACGCAGCCAGCATGTGGGGTGATCGTGCCAAATTGGCCCTCAGCCAAGGCATGTCTCCGCTTGTGGAGCCCACTTTGCAGCGCTGGTTCACGCAAGACTATCGCGAAAAAAATCCAGCCGTCATGGCTCAAATTGGTCAGATGATTGCCAGCACCCCCCCAGAGGGTTATGCGGGATGTTGCGGTGCAATTTCAGGGCTTGATACGCTTGATCAATTGCGAGATTTGCGCACCCCTTGCCTTGTCATTGTGGGAGAGCAAGACATGGGCACACCTCCAGCCATGTCCGAGCTCATTCACCAACACTGGCCAGCTTCAAGCTATGTGGTGCTTCAAAATGCTGCTCACATTTCCAACATTGAGCAGGCCCAAGCGTTCACGGATGCCGTGATGAAATTCTTGCCGCACTGATAACAATTATCTATACTTCAAATCAAGACAATAAAGCAAAAGGAATACACCATGGGACTTCGATTTCTAGAACATGTACTCATTCTGACGCACGATCCTGAAGCCACACGCGATTGGTTCTGCGACAACCTGGGGTTCACAAACGGTTACCACCCTGAGTTTGGTTTTCCTGTTTACTGGCTGTACATTGGCAATCAAGATGTCCTGCACATTGGCAAGGCAAGGCACTCTGTGCACCAAGACACATACCTCAAAACGCCATCGGATGTTGCAGGTGCAGACTATTCAGCAGCGGGTGCTTTGGGTTCTGGCCGCATTGACCATATCTGTCTCAATTGCGAAGGCATGGAAGAATTTATCGACCGATTGAATCAACGCGGGGTAGAGTTCAGTGAACGCAAGGCCCACAATTCCAATTTGTACCAACTGTTCATGCGTGAACCCATCAATGGCATCAAAGTTGAATTGAATTTTTCATGGGAAGAAGCTGTTCGAATGGGCCGCGTAGCGCAATATCACGACAACGGACCAG
>Ga0209617_10000580_pt1 | contig 16292 bp, 11 predicted proteins | sample LakEriepJuly2011_2_FD_187459 | JGI IMG/M metagenome (GOLD analysis project Ga0209617, IMG submission 187459) | Freshwater microbial communities from dead zone in Lake Erie, Canada - CCB epilimnion July 2011 (SPAdes) (version 2) | ecosystem: Environmental > Aquatic > Freshwater > Lentic >... | reverse complement strand
CATCTCCGCGACAAACCCAGGACAACCCGCCTCATCCCCGCACCCATCCCCCGTCAACGGCGCAACATGGCGGCTCAACCACCAAGGACACCCATGCCCGAAGACTTGCGCTGCTGCGGCAGCGGCACCTGCATCATCGACACCGAGGGGCTTTGCTGGTGCGGCCAGCGCTGGGATGGCGATCGCCTCGTCGGCCCGGGCTCGGCGTGCGCGGCACCCACCCCAGTGAAGCCCAGCGACGCGCCCCCTGAGGCGGCGGGTGCCTCGGGCCACCCAAGCCGTTCCTGAGTCGCCACGGGGTTCGCGCGTCTCCGCGGCCCCCAAACCGCGTCCCCCATACCGCGGCCCGCCGCACGAAAACCGCGGGCTCCCGCACCCGAAGTGTCGTGCGTGCCGCTCCAAGTGCGGCGCTCGGCGCAAAAAGCGCCACGCATGGCACGCGCGATCTCACCCTGACACATTGCGCAGTGCCATCGCCCGCACTTTCTGCGACAAGGTCGGCGCGCAGAGTGGCAGCGTCCGCGCTTTTCGCGACAGCCTTGCCGCTGCCAGTGCCGTCGATGGCACTCGGTGACACAAAAGATGACTCGGCGTGTGCGGCGCTTCGCACTCAGAGTGCCAACGCTGCCACTTGCCGGCCGAAGGCCGCGCCCGGCCGGGCCATGCACAATGCGCGCACCATGGCCACCGCCCCTTTCAGCCCCACCCTCCGCGAAGACGAGGTCGAGATCACCGCCGTGCGTGCCCAGGGCGCCGGGGGCCAGAACGTCAACAAGGTGTCAAGCGCCATCCACCTGCGCTTCGACATCAGCGCTTCCTCTTTGCCCGAGGACATCAAGGCGCGCTTGCTCTGCCTGAGCGACCGCCGCATCACCGCCTTGGGCGTGGTGGTGCTGAAGGCGCAAACGCACCGCAGCCAGGACATGAACCGCAGCGAGGCCTTGGCCCGCCTGCAGGACCTCATCGACAGCGTGGCCAGCGTGCCGCCCGAGCGCCGCGCCACCAAGCCGACGCGCGCTTCGCAGCGCCGCCGCGTCGAGGGCAAGCGCCAGCGCAGCGAGGTCAAAACCCTGCGCGGGCGGGTCAGCGACTGAGGTTCGGCCTCAGCCCGCGGCCAGCCAGCCCGCCAGCTCTGCCGCCGACTTCACGCCCAGCTTGGCGAACACCCGTGCGCGGTGCACCTCCACCGTCCGCACGGCGATGTGCAGTTCGTCGCCGATCACCTTGTTGAGCTTGCCCGCTGCCACGCGCTGCATGACCTCGCGTTCGCGCTCACTCAGGCTGTCCAGGCGGGCCTGGCGTTCCAGGGCGGCGGCGTTGTCGGCCACCGAGGCGGCTTCCACGGCCAGGGCCTGGGCGATGCGGTCCACCAGGGTGTTGTCGCTGTACGGTTTTTCCAGGAAGTCAAAAGCGCCTTTCTTGAGCGCCTCGACCACCATGGGGATGTCGCCGTGGCCGCTCAGGAACAGCACCGGGTTGCGCAGGCCGAGTTCGATCAGCGCCTCGTGCAACTGCAGGCCCGACATCTGCGGCATGCGCACGTCCAGCACGAACACGCCGCGCACGGGCCGGCGCAGCTGCTGGCGTTGGTGGGCCAGCGCGTCCAGCAGGGCCTGGCCGCTGTCGTAGGTCTGCACCAGCAGGCCGCGCGAGCCCAGCAGGAAGGCCAGGGCGTCGCGGACCACGGCCTCGTCGTCCACCAGGTACACCGTCGTCATGTGGATTCCTCTTCGTCCGGTTGGGTCGGCAGGCTGAAAGAGAACACGGCGCCGCCTTCGGGTGCGTCGTGCGCCTCCAGCGCGCCGTAGTGCAGCTCGACGATGGAGCGGCAAATTGCCAGCCCCATGCCCATGCCTTCGCTCTTGGTCGTGAAAAACGGCTCGCACAGGTGGGTCGCCGTCTGGCCGCCCAGGCCCGGCCCGTTGTCCTGCACCCGAACCTGCACCCAGCCAGGCTTGCTCGCCTCCACCGCGATGCGCACGCGCCGCGGCTGAGCTTGCTGCGACAGCGCATCGCAGGCGTTGCGCACCAGGTTGGCCACGACCTGCTCGATGAGCACGGCGTCTGCCACCACGGGCGTCAGCACACCGCCACGCTCGTGGACGATCTCGACCTGGTGGCGTTCGATGTCGCGCTTGAGCAGGCTGAGCGCAGATGCAATCACGGCGTGCAGGTCGCACAGCTCGCGTTGGGGCTCGCGCCGCGTCAGGAAATCGCGGATGCGTTTGACGATGCGCGCGGCCGCGCCCGCCTGCTCGCCCTGGCGTTGCAGGGCCTTGATGATGGGCTCGGGCACGTCGCTGCGGCCGGCCAGGGCATTGAGCACGCCCGCGTTGTAGCTGGTGATGGCCGACAGCGGTTGGTTCAATTCGTGCGCCAGGGTCGAGGCCACCTCGCCCAGCATGGTCAGGCGCGCCTGGTGGGCCATGGCCTCCATCTGGCGGCGCTCGCGTTCTTCGAGGTGCTTGCGCTCGGTGATGTTCACCACCGAGGCCATCCAGCCGATCTGCACGCCCTGGGCATCGACCAGCGGTGCCTCATAGACCATCACCTCGACGATGCGGCCATCGGCGTGCTGCCAGCGCGACTCGTAGCCACCGCGCGGGGCCTGGCCGGCCATGTTGCGCAGGTGGCGGGTCATGCTCTGGTCCATCTCCTCGGGCACCCAGTAGGGCATGGGCGGCAGCAGGCCGACCAGCTCTTCCGGTTGGCGCCCCACCATGTCGGCCATGGTCTTGTTGACATAGACCAGGCGGCCTTCGAGGTCGCGGGCGCGGATGCCCACGGCCAGGGAATCTTCCATCGCGGTGCGCCAGGCGGCTTCGGTGCGCCAGGCTTCTTCGGCCCGCGTGACGCTGCGCATCTGCTTGCGCAGCATGACGGAGGCCAGCCCGATCAGGCCCAGGAAGCCGCCCATCAGCGCCATCGGCAAGGTGCGCCACCAGGGCGTGACGCGGTCGCGCGCCGACAGCTCCAGCCAGGCATTGGGCAAGGTCGCGCCCAGGCTGACGCGGTACCAGGCCTGGCGGGGCTCGCGCGGGCCGTCCACCGTGGCCGCGATGACCGTGTCGGACACATCGACCAGGCGGATGTCGTACTTGCTGGCCAGCCACCAGGGCACCTTCTGGCGCAGCAAGGCCGCGGCCGAATAGCGCGCCACCAGCAGGCCGGCGGCATGCTCGCCTTGGCCGTTCAAGGACACCGAGAGGTGGCCGGCCAGCCCGCCCTCGTCACCGATGCGCCGAGACAGGTCGTTGGCCGGGATGCTGTCGTCCGGCACGTGCCCCATGATGCGGCCCGCCTCGCCCAGCCAGGTCACGCTGACCCAGAAGCGGCGCAGGCCGTCGAGCACGAAGGGGTGGCTGTTGAACTGCGAGGGCTTCACCCTGCCCGCGTCGATGGCCTCGGCCAGCCGGCGCAGCTGGGTCAACTCGCCGTCCAGGCGCCCGTTGATCTGGGCCTCCAGGGACAGCGCGTCGGAGATCATCGCGGCGCGCTGGGCGTCCAGGTCGTTGAGCTCCTGGGCGCGCAACCAGCCCATCACCCCCAACACCACGAACAAAGACAGCACCAGGGGCCAGGCCCACAGGGAGGTCAGCGTGCCGAAGCGGGAGCCAAACAAGCGCAACCGGGGCCGTGGCGGCACAGAAAGGGCGGGACGAGGTGGGGCACTGACGCGTGGGTTCACGGGGTCAAGCGTAACGGCAAGCGCCAGCGGATGGGGACGAACGACGGACAAGGGTTTACGCGCAGCCAAAGCGCCGGCAGTGTAGGCCGCAGGCCCCATCCCGGCGCGTCCGAGGGCGCGGAATGTGGATCCCCACAATGGCCCGCCTGTCGCGGCGCATCAACAATTTCAGACATCAGCCCACCACAACGGAGACGTTCCATGTCGTTCCTGAGCCACCGTTCTGTTCGCCGCAACCTGATGGTCCTCACGGCCAGCGCCGCCGCCACCTTGGCCCTGCTGCCTGCCGCCTTCGCGCAGAGCCCCATCGTGATCAAGTTCAGCCACGTGGTGGCCATCGACACGCCCAAGGGCAAGGCCGCCGAGTTCTTCGCCAAGCGCGCCGGCGAGCTGACCAAGGGCAAGGTCAAGGTCGAGGTCTATCCGAACAGCCAGCTCTACAAGGACAAGGAAGAGATGGAAGCGCTGCAGCTGGGCTCGGTCCAGATGCTGGCGCCCTCGCTGTCGAAGTTCGCACCCCTGGGCGTGAAGGAATTCGAGGCCTTCGACCTGCCCTTCATCTTCGACGACTACAGCGACCTGCACGCCGTCACCCAAGGCGCGGTGGGCCAGAAGATGCTCAAGAAGCTGGAGTCGCGTGGCATCACCGGCCTGGCCTTCTGGGACAACGGCTTCAAGGTGATGTCGGCCAACAAGCCGCTGAAGGCCGTGGAAGACTACAAGGGCCTGAAGATGCGCATCCAGTCCTCCAAGGTGCTGGACGCCCAGATGCGCTCGGTCGGCGCCCTGCCCCAGGTGCTGGCGTTCTCCGAGACCTACCAGGCCCTGCAGACCGGCGTGGTGGACGGCACCGAGAACCCGCCTTCCAACCTCTTCACCCAGAAGATGCACGAAGTGCAGAAGAACGTCACGGTGACCAACCACGGCTACCTGGGCTACGCCGTCGTGGTGAACAAGAAGTTCTGGGATGGCTTGCCAGCCGACATCCGCACGCAGCTGGGCAAGGCCATGGCCGAGGCCACCGTGGTGGCCAACGACGTCGCCAAGAAGGACAACGAAGACGCGCTGGAAAAGGTCCGCACCTCGGGCAAGAGCGCGGTTTACAAGGCATCCCTGGCAGAGCGCTTCCTGCTGAAGAAGGCCATGGTGCCGGTGCACAAACAGATGGCCTCGCGCATTGGCCAGGAAACCCTGGACGAGATCTACAAAGTCACGAACTTCGATCCGGCCAAGCTGTGATCCCTCTGTGATCGCGCTGTGATCACACGGGCCTGACAGCACACGCCGCCAGGCCCGCATTCCGTTTCCCGCCTTCCCCAAAACCTCATCCAAGGAGACCGCCATGAAATGGCTTGATCACTTGGAGGAGTGGCTCATCGCGTTCTTCATGGGCGCCGCCACCCTCATCATTTTCTTTTCGGTGATGCACCGCTACGCCGTGGGCGTGCAGTCGCCCCTGCAAGACTGGCTGATCAGCCTGGACTTCGCCTGGGCCCAGGAGGCCACCATCTACCTGTTCGTGTGGATGGCCAAGTTCGGTGCCGCCTACGGCGTGCGCACCGGCATCCACGTGGGTGTGGACGTGCTGATCAACCAGCTGTCGCCCAACAACCGCAAAAAATTCGTGCTGTTCGGCCTGCTGGCCGGCGCCTTGTTCACCGGCGCCATCGCGACCATGGGCGCGGGCTTCGTGTGGCACAACGGCGCCAACTGGGCCTTCCACAACGCCCTCGGCCTGGACATGACCGACCTGATCGAGGGTCCGACCACGCCCGACCTGGAGTGGCCGACCTGGATCATCTACTGCGCCATCCCCCTGGGTTCGTCGCTGATGTGCTTCCGCTTCCTGCAGGTCGCGTGGAACTTCGTGCGCACGGGTGAGCTGCCTCACCACGACCACGGCCACGTGGACGGCCTCGAAGAAGAACTCGAACAAGCCAAGGCCTGAAGGAGACACCCATGAGTGGCATCATCATTTTCACCCTGCTGCTGGTCCTCATGCTGACCGGCATGCCGATCTCCATCTCGCTGGGGCTCACGGTCCTGACCTTCATCTTCGGGTTCACCAATGTGCCCGTGGAGTCGGTGGCGCTCAAGCTGTTCACCGGCATCGAGAAGTTCGAGATCATGGCGATCCCGTTCTTCATCCTGGCGGGCAACTTCCTCACCCACGGCGGTGTGGCCAAGCGCATGATCAACTTCGCCACCAGCATGGTCGGTCACCACCACGGTGGCCTGGGCCTGGCCGGTGTGCTGGCCTGCGCGCTGTTCGCGGCGGTGTCGGGCTCCTCGCCTGCCACGGTGGTGGCCATTGGCTCCATCCTGCTGCCGGCCATGGTGAAGGCGGGCTTCCCGAACAAGTTCGGCGCCGGCATCATCACGACCTCGGGCGCTTTGGGCATCCTGATCCCGCCGTCCATCGTGATGGTGATGTACTCGGTCTCCACCAACACCTCGGTGGGCGCCCTGTTCATGGCCGGCGTGATCCCTGGCCTGCTGCTGGCCTTCCTGCTGGGCCTGACCGCCTGGTGGCGCGCCCGCAAGTTCGGCTACCCCCGTCTGCCCAAAGCCACTTTCGCCGAGCGCATGAAGGCGCTGCGTGAGTCGATCTGGGGCCTGCTGCTGATCGTCATCGTGATGGGCGGCATCTACACCGGCTTCTTCACCCCGACCGAAGCCGCTGCCATGAGCGCCGTGTACGCCTTCATCATCGCCGTGTTCGTCTACAAGGACATGGGCCTGAAGGACGTGCCCCGCGTGCTGCTGAACTCGGCCAACATGAGTGCGATGCTGCTCTACATCATCACCAACGCGGTGCTGTTCAGCTTCGTGCTGGCCAACGAGAACATCCCGCAGCAACTGGCCGACTGGCTGGTGGGCATGGGCTTGGGCCCGATCGCCTTCCTGCTGGTGGTCAACATCCTGCTGCTGGTGGCTGGCAACTTCATGGAGCCGTCGTCCATCGTGCTGATCATGGCGCCCATCCTGTTCCCGGTGGCCATGAAGCTGGGCATCGACCCGGTGCACTTCGGCATCCTGATCGTGGTGAACATGGAGGTGGGCATGTGCCACCCGCCGGTGGGCCTGAACCTGTACGTGGCCTCGGGGATCACCAAGATGGGCATCACCGAACTGACGGTGGCCGTGTGGCCGTGGCTGCTGACCATGCTGGGCTTCCTGGTGCTGGTCACCTACTACCCGCCGCTGTCGCTGTGGTTGCCGAACCTGCTGATGAAGTGACGCCTTGAGCCAGCCGAGCCTCACAAGGGCTCGGCCCTGCATGCCGCGCAGACCCACCGTCTGCGCGGCATTTTTACTTGGCGGAGCAGATCTGCGCTGCTACACTGCCGGCCTGTCAGGAGAGCGTCGGCTCGCGCCTTGTGGGGTGCGAAGGTCGGCCGCCGAAGGCGCAGGTCTGGAAGCTGGTTGAGCCATGGCTCATGCAGACAACAGGTCCGAACGCTCAGGCAAAAGGACTGGCAAACACGGCCTGTGATGGGCCGTGATCCTCACTGGAGAGAGTCCGGAGGCGCTGCACCACAGTGCGAGCCGGGCCACCGAAGGGGCAAGCCTCACCCGCCGCATCACACATGCGGCGAGGGGTCAATCTCTCAGGTAAAGCGGACAGCGAGGGCAAGCGGACGTTCACTGGGTGCTGTCGTGGCACGAGGTGGGCGAACCTACACCCTGCCCTCCCGGCCTCAAGCCGGCGCTCGCCATGTCCGACACCTCTGCCGCATCCAACGCCACCGCGCCCCTGCTGACCACCCCGCTGCACGCGCTGCACATCGAACTCGATGCCAAGATGGTGCCCTTCGGTGGCTACGACATGCCGGTGCAGTACGCCACCGGCATCCTCGCTGAACACCGCCACACCCGCACGGCCGCCGGCCTGTTCGACGTGTCTCACATGGGCCAGGTGCTGCTCAAAGGCGCGGGTGCCGACGCGGCGCTGGAGTCGCTCGTGCCCGTGGACATCGTGGACTTGGGGGCGTTCAAGCAGCGCTACGCCCTGTTCACCAACCCGCAAGGCGGCATCCTCGATGACCTGATGGTCACCCGCCGCGCCGACGACCTCTTCCTGGTGGTGAACGCCGCCTGCAAGCACCAGGACATCGCCCACCTGCAGCAGCACATCGGCACCCGCTGCACCGTTCAGCCCTTGCCCGATCAGGCCTTGCTGGCGCTGCAAGGGCCGCAGGCCGTGACCGCTCTGGCGCGCCTCAACCCCGGCGTGCAAACGCTGGTGTTCATGACCGGCGGCCACTTCGCACTCGATGGCATCGACTGCTTCGTGACCCGCTCAGGCTACACGGGCGAGGATGGCTTCGAGATATCCGTGCCGGGCGCGCAGGCCGAGCAACTGGCGCGAGCGCTGCTGGCCCAGCCCGAAGTCAAACCCATCGGCCTGGGCGCGCGCGACACGCTGCGCCTGGAAGCCGGCCTGTGCCTCTACGGCCATGACATCGACACCACGACCACGCCGGTCGAGGGCGCACTGACCTGGGCGATCCAGAAGGTGCGCCGTGCGGGCGGTGCGCGCGCAGGTGGCTACCCCGGCGCCGAGGTCATTGACGCGCAGTTGTCTCAAGGGGCTTCACGCAAGCGCGTGGGCCTGATCAGCACCGAACGCATGCCGGTGCGCGAGGGCGCCCAGGTGGTGGACGCCAGCGGCCATGTCATCGGCCGCGTCACCAGCGGCTCGCTCGGCCCCAGCCTCAACCAGCCCGTGGCCCTGGCTTACCTGGCCACGACACAGGCCGCCGTGGGCACCGAGGTGTTCGCCGTGGTGCGCGACAAGCGCGTGGCCATGACCGTCACCGCCCTGCCCTTCGTGCCCAACGGCTACTTCCGCGGTTGAGTCGCGCGCCTGCGCCTCAGACACTGCGAGAATCACGGCCGTTCGGCTCACACGAATTCCTCACGCATTCCCAATTTCCCAAGGACGTTCACCATGACCCTCAAGTACACGCCCGACCACGAATGGCTGCTCATCCACGCTGATGGCACCGCCACCGTCGGCATCACGCACCACGCGCAAGACGCCCTGGGCGATGTGGTTTTCGTGGACCTGCCCGCCGTGGGCACCACCTTCGCACCCAAAGACGTGGCCGGCGTGGTCGAGTCCGTCAAGGCCGCAGCCGACGTGTACATGCCCGTGACCGGCGAGATCGTCGAAGTCAACGAAGCCCTGCGCGACGACCCGGCCCTGGCCAACACCGACCCCACCGGCGCGGGCTGGTTCTTCAAGGTCAAGCTGTCCAACCCGGCCGAACTGGACGCCTTGATGGACAAGACCGCCTACGACGACCTGCTCAAGAACGCCTGAGCGCACGCCGCGCTCTCGTTCACCGGGGCGGCCCTGAGCCCGCCGCCCCTGACCGCCCACCGATGCCGAACACCATGACCCACGCTGCACTGACCTCCTTCGCCCCTTTGTCGCAACTGGAGAACGCGACCGAATTCCAGGCCCGCCACCTGGGGCCGTGGGACGACGAGCAAGCGCACATGCTGAACGTCATCGGGGCCGCCTCGCGAGAAGCGCTGATGCAGGCCATCGTGCCCGACAGCATCCGGCGCACGGCGCCGATGGACCTGCCCGCACCGCTCACCGAAGCCCAGGCGCTGGCCGAGCTCAAGGCCATCGCGCAGCAGAACCAGGTGATGCGCAACTGCATCGGCCAGGGCTACCACGGCACCCTCACGCCGGGCGTCATCCTGCGCAACATCCTGGAGAACCCCGCCTGGTACACGGCCTACACGCCTTACCAGGCCGAGATTTCGCAAGGCCGCATGGAGGCCCTGGTCAACTTCCAGACCATGGTCACCGACCTGACGGGCATGGCCATTGCCAACGCCTCGATGCTGGACGAGGCCACGGCCGCTGCAGAAGCCATGACCCTGGCCGCCCGCGTGGGCAAGTCCAAGTCGCTGCGCTTCGTGGTCTGCCACGACGTGTTCCCGCAGACGCTGGAAGTGGTGCGGACCCGCGCCGAGCCCCTGGGCATCACCGTCGATGTGGTCCATGCGGCGCAACTGGTCGAGCACCTGCAAACCCACGACTGCTTCGCCGCGCTGATGCAGTACCCCGGCGTCAACGGCCAGGTGCGTGACCTGCAACCGCTGATCGAAGCCCTGCACGCCCAAGGTGCCATGGCCATCGTCGCGGCCGACCTGCTGGCGCTGACGCTGTTGAAATCGCCCGGCGAGATGGGCGCCGACATCGCCTGCGGCACCACCCAGCGCTTCGGCATGCCCATGGGCAACGGCGGCCCGCACGCGGCCTACCTGGCCACGCAAGACGCGTTCAAGCGTTCGCTGCCCGGCCGCCTGGTGGGTGTCAGCATCGACAGCCATGGCAACCCGGCCTATCGCCTCGCGCTGCAAACGCGCGAGCAGCACATTCGCCGCGAAAAGGCCACCTCCAACATCTGCACGGCCCAGGTGCTGCCGGCGGTCATCGCCAGCATGTACGCCGTTTACCACGGCCCTGAAGGCCTCAAGCGCATCGCCCAGCGCGTGACCGCCTACGCCAGCATCCTCAACGCCGGCTTGAAGCAGTTGGGCCGCCAGACCGTGCACACCACCTGGTTCGACACCGTGCAGGTGCTGTGCGGTGACACCGCCGGCCGCGACGCGGTCATGGCCGCCGCCGTGGCCAAGGGCATCAACCTGCGTGCCGCCAGTGACGACGCGGTGAGCATTTCGCTGGACGAAACCACCACCCGCGCCGACCTGATCGACCTGCTGGGCGTGTTCGCCAAGGGCCAGGCGCTGCCCGACATCGACGCCCTGGCCGCCACGGCCACGCTCGGCCTGCCCGACAACCTGCGCCGCACCAGCGCCTTCCTGACGCACCCGGTGTTCAACAGCCACCACTCCGAGACGAACATGCTGCGCTACATCCGCGCGCTGTCCGACAAGGACTTGGCGCTGGACCGCACCATGATCCCGCTGGGCTCGTGCACCATGAAGCTCAACGCGACCAGCGAGATGATCCCCATCACCTGGCCGGAATTCGCCCACATCCACCCCTTCGCACCGCGTGAGCAGCTCAAGGGCTACGAACTGCTCGACCAGCAACTCTGCGCCTGGCTGTCGCAGGCCACGGGCTATGCCGGCATCAGCCTGCAGCCCAACGCCGGCTCGCAAGGCGAGTACGCCGGCCTGCTGGTCATCAAGGCCTGGCACGCCTCGCGCGGCGAAGGCCACCGCGACATCTGCCTGATCCCCGAAAGCGCCCACGGCACCAACCCGGCGAGTGCCCAGATGGTCGGCATGAAGGTCGTGGTCACCAAGTGCGACGCCAGCGGCAACGTGGACCTCGACGACCTGCGCGCCAAGTGCGAGCAGCACAGCGCCAACTTGGCCGCGGTGATGATCACCTACCCGTCCACCTACGGCGTGTTCGAAACGCGCGTCACCGAGCTGTGCGCCCTGGTGCACCAGCATGGCGGTCGCGTCTATGTCGATGGCGCCAACATGAACGCCCTGGTCGGCCTGGCCGCGCCCGGTCAGTTCGGTGGCGACGTCAGCCACCTCAACCTGCACAAGACCTTCTGCATCCCCCACGGCGGTGGCGGCCCGGGCGTCGGCCCCGTCTGCGTGGTTGATGACCTCGTGCCCTTCCTGCCCGCCCACCGCTCGGCCGGCATCGGCACGGACGCTCAGGTTGGCGCTGTGAGCGCGGCCCCGCTGGGCAACGCGGCCGTGCTGCCGATCAGCTGGATGTACATCCGCATGATGGGCGCTGACGGCCTGAAGGCCGCCACCGAGGTCGCCATCCTCAACGCCAACTACGTGGCCGCGCGCCTGGCCGACCACTACGACATCCACTTCAGCGGTGGCAGCCGTGAGCTCAAGGGCGGCGGCGTGGCGCACGAGTGCATCCTCGACCTGCGCCCCCTGAAAGAGACCAGCGGCGTGTCTGCCGAGGACGTGGCCAAGCGCCTGATCGACTACGGCTTCCACGCGCCCACCCTCAGCTTCCCCGTCGCAGGCACCCTGATGGTCGAGCCCACCGAGAGCGAATCCCAGGCCGAGCTGGACCGCTTCTGCGACGCCATGATCGCCATCCGCGAAGAGATTCGCCAGGTCGAACAAGGCCAGCTCCCGCAGGACGACAACCCGCTGAAGAACGCACCCCACACCGCAGCCAGCCTGCTGGGCAGCGAGTGGGCCCACGCCTACCCCCGCGACGTTGCGGCCTACCCCTTGGCCAGCCTGCGCCAGCAGAAGTACTGGTCGCCGGTGGGCCGGGTGGACAACGTTCACGGCGACCGCAACCTCTTCTGCAGCTGCCTGCCGGTTGAAGCCTGGCGCTGAACGCGGCGCCTTGAGCGCTGAGCCCGAATTTCAACCGCCCGAGGACGAAATCAGATATCCTCAGGTCGCTCAGGGCTTCTGCCCTGTGATGCAGTCGTTGATCGGGCTCAGTCGTCCGCATGCGCTGCTTGCGCTGGATTGACCGCGGGCCCCCTTTCTTGTCGAGGGCTTGAGCGCGCGCCCAGGCCCCGTCGCTTCGGGAGGCAGCATGGGCACAGCGGACGCACAGGGTGCCGGTTCCCAACGGTTTCTGCCGTCGCCGGAAGGCATCTCCCTGGCTTTGAGCGCCGCGCGCGCTGGCCTCTGGGAATGGGACATTCACACCAACCAGAACCGCTGGTCCGAGGAGCTCTGGCCACTGTACGGGCTGGACCCTGTGCTGCACAGCGCCAGCTACGAGCATTGGCTCATGAGCGTCCATGCCGAGGACCGTGAGCGCACCTGTGCGCTCGTCTCGCAGGCTGTGGCGAGCCGGCAGGCGTTCGAAATCGAATGGCGGACCAGCGCGACCATGGGGCCTGTGCGCTGGTTGCTCAGCAGAGGCCAACCGGGTGTTTGTCGCGACGATCAGGTTCAGACCTATGTCGGCATCGTCATGGACATCAGCCAGCGCAAGCAAGCTGAACAGGCGCTTCAGACGCTCAATGCCGCCTTGGCCCACCGAGTTCAGGAGCGCACCCAAGCGCTGGACGACCAGCAGCGCCTGCTGCAGACCATCCTGGACGGCGTGCCCGGTCTGGTGGGTTACTGGGACACCCAGCTGCACAACCGTTTCGCCAACCGAGCCTACCGCGAGTGGTTCGGCGTCACGCCGCAAGAGATCCAAGGCAAGCACATTCGCGACCTGCTGGGGCCGAACCTCTATGAGCTCAACCGGGGCCACATGGAACGCGCTCTGCGGGGTGAGCGGCAATGCTTCATCCGTGACATACCCGTGCATGACCAGCCCGACAAGGTGCGCATCAGCGAAACCCACTACCTGCCAGACATCGACCATGGCGAGGTGCGCGGCTTCCTGGTCATGGTGTTCGACGTCACCCAGGTGACCCAGGCCGAGCGCCAAGCCAGGGCGGCAAGCCAGGCCAAATCAGAGTTCCTTGCCAATGTCAGCCACGAGCTGCGCACACCGCTCAATGCGATGTTCGGCCTGGCCCAGATCGGCGCCCGCGACACCGCCGGCACACCCAGCGCGCGCACCTTCCAGCAGATCCTGGCCTCGGGACAGCACCTGCTGAGCCTGATCAACGACGTCCTGGACTTCTCCAAGATCGAGGCTGGCAAACTGTTGCTGCAAGCCCAGCCCATGGCACTGGCTCAGGTGATGGAGCACGTCGTGGCCATGACGGCTTTGCGGGCCGAGGCCAAAGGTTTGCCGCTGCTGCTGGAGGAAAGCCCGCGTGTGCCTCAGGGCGCTGTCTGCGATGCCACCCGGCTGGCGCAGATCCTTGTCAACCTGGTGGCCAACGCCGTCAAGTTCACAGACCAGGGCGAAGTGCGCCTGCGCTTTGACGTGGATGCGCTCGCGGCATGCTTGGTCGTCGAGGTCAGCGACACCGGCATCGGCATCGAGTCGCAGCACATCGGGCAGCTGTTCCAGCCCTTCGTGCAGGCCCACGACGGCGTGCGCGGTCAAGGTGGTACAGGGCTGGGTCTGGCCATCTGCAAGCGCCTGACACAGCTCATGCAGGGGCGCCTCGATGTCCGCAGCGAACCGGGCGTCGGCAGTTGCTTCACACTGCGCGTGCCGTTGGCACAGTCCGAACCTGGCGATTTCACGCCGCTGTCGGACGTGCTGCTGGTGGGCTTCCCGTCAGCCGCACAGACCTGCCTGGTCCGTGACCTGGCGGGGCGACACAGCCGCTGCCAAGTGGCAGACGACTTGCCTCCCACATTGCGCCACGGTCAGGTGCTGGTGGTCCACGAGCAACTGCTGGCCCACCTGGACACAGCCACCCTCAACCGCTGGCTGGACGAAGGACGCACGGTGGTGATCTCGGTGCGCGTGGCGCCCTCCACCCCCCTCTGCCCGGCGGGCATCTCTCTGAGGGACGAAGCCCTCGTGGTGGCAGGCCCCCTCAGCCCACTGAGGCTGCTGCACGCCCTCCAGCACCGCCCGCCCGCCACCAAGCGAGGCGCCCGTAACCGGTTGAAGGGCATTCGCATCCTGGCGGCAGAAGACAACCCAGTGAACCGCCTCATCCTGGCGCAGATGCTGGAAGGCGAAGGCGCCAGCGTGCGGTTCGCCTTCGATGGTGCCCAAGCCGTGGCGCGGGCACAGGACATGGGCACTGACAGCATCGATTTGGTGCTGTGCGACATCCAGATGCCCGTGATGGACGGCTACGAAGCCACACGCGAACTGCTCCGACTGGACCCCACACTGCCCATCGTCGGACTGACGGCACACGCCTTCAACCAAGCGCGCCAGCAAGCCCAAGAAGCTGGCATGCGCGACTACGTGACCAAACCCTACCTGCTGGATACACTCACCGACGTTATCCGCCGCCACGCACGCCAACCGGGCCCTCCCGTGAACGACGCCAACACACCACCAGGACACTCGCTGGAGCCCCTCTCTGACTGGGCGTCCATGCAGCACCATTTCCAAGGACAGCCTGCCCTGTTTGACAGGCTGGTGGACGTGGCCTTGCAGTCATTGCCTGGCGTGCTGTGCGAACTGGACAGCGCCCGTGCGCTGGGCGACATGGCCGCCCTGGCCAAAATCGCCCACGAAATCAAAGGCACGGCCCTGAACCTGAGGGCACCTCGCCTGGCCGCCATCGGCGCCACCACCCAAGGCCAGGCCCGCGAGGGCCAGCCCAGTTGCCATGCCAGCGCCAGCGAACTCTCGGCAGGCCTGCAGGCCTTCTTGGAAGACCTGCGCAGCCACGGCCACGGCAGCGCGCAGGCCACCCAGCCCGGCGCACTCGACGCTTTGAGCTCAGTAAATCAATCGGTCCGGGCGGAGGTCGCGCAAGATGGTCGTGGCGATCTCCTCAATGGACTTGTGCGTCGATGACAGCCACGCGATGCCTTCCCGGCGCATCATCGCCTCGGCAGAGCTGACCTCGGCGCGGCAGTTCTCCAGGCTCGCATAGCGGCTGTTGGGACGGCGCTCGTTGCGGATCTGGCTGAGGCGCTCCGGGTCGATCGTCAGGCCAAAGCACTTCTTCTTGTACGGCTTGAGCATCGAGGGCAGGAAGCCGCGGTCGAAGTCCTCCGGGATCAAGGGCACATTGGCCGCCTTGATGCCGTGCTGCATCGCCAGGTACAGCGAGGTCGGCGTCTTGCCGCTGCGACTCACGCCCACCAACACCACGTCGGCGGCGTCCAGGTTGCGGGAAGACTGCCCGTCGTCGTGCTCCAGCGAGAAGTGGATGGCGTCGATGCGGTTGTTGTACTCGCCGTCCACGCTGGGGTCGCTGAAGCGGCCCACCCGGTGGTTGGACTTCATGTTGAACTCTTCCTCCAGCGGCTCCACGAAGGTCTTGATCACGTCAAAGACCTTGCCCTGGCAGGTTTTCAGGATGTCCAGCACGTCGTCGTTGGCCAGCGTGGTGAACACGATGGGCTTTTTGCCCTCGCGCTCGCCCGCGGTGTTGATTTCGCGCACCACCTGGAAGGCCTTGTCCACCGTGTCGATGAAGGGCCGGCGGATGTGCCTGGGCTTGATGGCGAACTGCGCCAGGATGGAGTTGCCCATGGTTTCGGCGGTGATGCCCGTGCCATCGGACACGAAGAAGACGCTGCGATCAGACATAGAGGACGGCTGGGGATGGGGACTCTGTGCGTTGTTCACGCCACAAAGCCGGTGTGACAGGAGGAATGCGCCAGGAAGCAGAGCGGATCATAGGCCTGACCCTACAATCTGGCCAAATGCCGTCCATGACAGGTGTGTTGCGCTAGCTTGGCTCCATAACAACCACAAGACAGCCAGGCCGGGCCCACACACCGGGCGCCCAAGGTTTTTTTCACCATCCTGGAGTTTGTATGACCAACCGCTTTGAGCCAACCGACCTGGTTGTGCCCTTCGAGCAACTGCGCATGTCCGACGTCGAAGTCGTCGGCGGCAAGAACGCCTCGCTGGGCGAGATGATCTCTCAGCTGCCCAACGGCGTGCGCGTGCCCACCGGCTTCGCCACCACGGCCCACGCCTTCCGCGAGTTCCTCAAGCACGACGGCCTGACCGAGCGCATCAGCCAGCGCCTGGCCACGCTCGACACCGAAGACGTCCGCGCCCTGGCTGCGGCCGGCGCCGAGATCCGCGGATGGATCGAGG
>Ga0209617_10000579_pt1 | contig 16324 bp, 16 predicted proteins | sample LakEriepJuly2011_2_FD_187459 | JGI IMG/M metagenome (GOLD analysis project Ga0209617, IMG submission 187459) | Freshwater microbial communities from dead zone in Lake Erie, Canada - CCB epilimnion July 2011 (SPAdes) (version 2) | ecosystem: Environmental > Aquatic > Freshwater > Lentic >... | reverse complement strand
TGGACGAATTGATGCAAAGTTGTTTGACGAAGGCAACCATCCCGATTGAGAAGGACGACTCAGCGCCATGCTCGTACACCTGTTGCGCACCAAACTTCTCCGAGCCGAGGTCACCGCGGCCCGGCTCGATTACGAGGGCTCCTTGGCCATCGACCGGGAGCTTATGGCCCTAGTTGGCATGCTGCCGTATGAGAAGATCCTCATCGGAAACCTAGCCAACGGGGAGCGCTTTGAGACCTACGCCATCCCTGCCCCCGCTGGGACCCGCGAGGTCTGCCTCAACGGCGCTACGGCCCACCTAGGTAAGCCCGGCGACCTGCTGGTGATCATGTCCTTCACCCAAGTCGAAGAGTCTGCCGCCACGAACTGGAAACCCCGGACCGCCACCCTCGCCGAGGGCAACCGCCGTATCGTCCGACTCGAGAACCCCGATGTCCCCACCTCCCTTCTGACCACCTTCCAACGATGAGCTATCGTCTATATATACCCGGACCCCTGACCGTCTCTGATTCGATCGTCCAAGCCATGGCTAAACCCATGGTCGGGCACCGTTCTGGCGACTTCGTCAAACTGTACAACGACATGCAGCCTCGCCTGCAGTCTATGTTCTTCACCCAGGACCCGGTCTACCTCGCCACCAGCTCCGCGTGGGGCGTGATGGAAGGCGCGCTTCGCAATGTCTGCCGCAAGGGCGTGCTGAACTGCATGAACGGCGCTTTCTCCGATAAGTGGAATGACGTCGCCAAGCGTTGCGGCAAGTACGCCGAAGCCCTCCAGTTTGACTGGGGTAAGCCCATCGACCCGGAAGCCGTCCGCAAGGCCCTCGCCACCGGAAAGTTTGATTGCATCACCTTCATCCATTCCGAGACCTCCACGGGCACCCTTTCACCTATCGTCGACATCATGGCCGTGGTCCGTGAGTTCCCCGAAGTGATTTCGATCGCCGACACCGTCAGCTCGTTCTCGACCATCCCAATCAAGAAGGACGAACTCGGCATCGACATCTTCCTGACCGGCTCGCAGAAGGCCCTCGCCCTGCCCCCAGGACTCGCAATCTTCGCTGTCAGCGAACGCGCCCGCGAACGAGCCAAGCAGTCCCCTGACCGTGGTTACTACTTCGACCTGATCGAGTTCCATGACAACCACGTCAAGGGCATGACGCCTTCGACTCCCTGTATCTCCCTCTTCTATGGCCTCCAGCAGCGCCTACTCGAAGTCGAAGCCGAAGGCCTCGACAACCGCTACGCCCGCCACATCCGACTCAACGACCGCATGCGCGCCTGGGGTCTCGCTAAGGGCTTCTCACTCCTCCCAGAAATCCAGTTCGGCACCCGCGGTCTCAACTGCTTCAAGAATGACCGCAACGCCGACCTCGAGCGCCTCAACAAGACTCTCAAGTCCCGCCACAAGCTCATCATCGACGGCGGCTACGGCAAACTGAAGGGTAAGACGTTCCGCATCTCCAACATGGGAGACGAGACCGACGCCACCATTTCCACCCTGATTGCCGCCCTTGACGACTCCTTCGCCGAGCAGGGAATGTAACCGGATTTGACCATCGGTTATCATCCTACGCATGCGCAAGAAATCATCCAAGTCGTCCGACGAAGTTTCCGCCCCCGCCGGTTCCAAAATCCTCGTCATCGCCGAAAAGCCCTCGGTGGCGACCGATCTGGCCAAGGTCCTCAAGGTACCCAAGGCGACCAGCGATTACTTTGAGAACGACAAGTGGGTGATCAGTTCATCCATCGGTCACGTGGTGCGCCTCGTGGATCCGGATGACATCGACCCGAAATTCAAGCGCTGGACCCTCAAGGATCTCCCCATCGATCCGGTCAAGTTCGATGGTACCGCCAGCCCCGACATCCTCAAGGCCGTCATCAGCGAGCGCAATAACGGCGACCGCTACAAGCTACTTAAGAAACTTCTGAGCCGTCCTGACGTCGGTACGGTCGTCAACGCCTGCGACGCTGGTCGCGAAGGTGAACTTATTTTCCACTACGTCTACCAGCTCGCGAAGTGCAAGCTGCCCTGCCAGCGCCTCTGGTTAGCCAGCATGACGAACACCGCCATCGCTGAAGCCTTCGACCACCTTCTCCCCGCGGAAGCCAAGCAGGGCCTGCTCGACGCCGCCATCTGCCGTTCCCAGGCCGACTGGCTGGTCGGTATGACCGCCAGCCGTTTCTCGACCATCATCATCGGCGGCGCGAAACGCGAAGTCTTCTCGGTCGGCCGCGTCCAGACCCCCACGCTCATGCTCATCGTGAAGCGCGAGCTCGAGATTCGTAATTTCGTCCCGAAGACCTTCTGGAAGATTGAAGGTGACTTCGGCATCTCCAATGGCGGCTACCGCGGTACCGCCCAGGTGCCCGGTGTCACCGACCGTAAGGAAGCCGAGCGATTTTATGACGAAGCCCAGGCCCGTAAGTTAGCCGAAGCATCGATCAAAATCGGGACTGGCATCGTCACCGACGAGCGTAAACCGAAAAAGGAAAGCGCCCCTCGCCTTTTCGATCTCACGACCCTTCAGCGTGAAGGTAACCGTCGTTTCGGCTTCTCGGCCAAGACCACCCTCGGCGTCGCCCAGGCCCTGTACGAAAAACACAAGGCGCTGACCTATCCTCGTACCGATTCCCAGTACCTGCCCGAGGATTATCTCCCGAACGCTAAGGCGGCCCTCCAGTCACTCGAAGGCGCCCACCCCGCCGGTGTCTTCGCCAAGGAAGCCCTCCGCAACGGTTGGGTCGATTCCGCCGGCCGCCGCGTCTTCGACAATAAGAAAGTCAGCGACCACTTCGCCATCATCCCGACGGGCACCGTCCCGCACGGCCTGACCGACGTCGAGCAGAAGATCTACGACCTCGTCGTTCGACGCTTCGTCGCCGTGTTCTTCCCGATGGCTGAATTCGAGGAGACCGTCCGCACGACCCTCGTCGGTGAACATAATTTCCGCACGACTGGCAAAGTCCTCGTCGTCGCCGGTTGGCGCGCCGTCTGGGGCCAAGAAGCCGAAGCCGAGGAAGATAAAGACAAGGAAGGCTCCGCTAGCCTGCCCGCCCTCGCCTCCGCCGACGGCACGCCCGCCAAGGCCAAGGTCCACGGTGTCGACGTCAAGGAAGATGCCACTAAACCGCCTGCCCGCTTCAACGAAGCATCACTCCTCGGCGCGATGGAAAACGCCGGCAAGCTCGTCGACGACGAAGCCCTCGCCGAAGCGATGAAAGAACGTGGCCTCGGTACGCCCGCCACCCGCGCCGCCACAATCGAAGAACTTCTCTCGAAGACCTACATCGAGCGACAAGGCAAGGAACTCGTCCCCCTCGCCAAGGCCTTTCAACTCCACCAGTTCTTGCACGCCAAGGAGATGGGCGTTTTCACGGAACCCCAGATGACGGGCGAATGGGAATATAAGCTCAAGCAGATCGAGCAAGGCAAGATGGGGCCGCGCGAGTTCATGAAGGAAATCAAAGCCCTCCTGGAGATTATTGTGAAGAAAGGCGCCGTGAAGCCGCCTTCACTCGAATTATTCCCGCAGGTAATCTCTCCGACCGACGGCAAGCCGCTGCAGACCGACGGGGAAAAATATTTCTCTCAGGACACCGTCGGCACGACCGATCGTCCGAAGCTGGCAATTTATGTTGGGATGAATGGTCACACTATCACCCCGGTCGAGGTCGCTGAACTGATCGAGAAGCGTCGCATCGGACCCTTCGCCGACTTCCGCTCGATGAAGTCAGGTAAGAATTTTACCGGTTACATCGACCTCGTCGACCCGGACACGATCAAGCCACGTGGCACCGAAGAAAAGACCGAGACCGCCCCAGCTCCTGCCGCCGAAGGCGAAGAAGCCAAGCCGGTCAAGGCCCCGCGCAAGACCAAGCCCAAGGCTCCGAGCGGCAAGCTCAAGGCCGTGCTCTACTTCCCGCCTCGCGAGGGCGCGGACGGCAATCCTGACGCCTTTGACGCTGAATGGACGGTCCTCGGCCCCTGCCCCGTCAGCGGACTCCCCGTCCAGCACACTCCGACCGCCGGTTACCGCGTCTGCCCACACAAGGCCCTGGAAGCGGGCGCGAAGAAGACTTTCAGTCTCAATGCTGAGATGCTCAAGTGCCAGATTTCGGCTGACGATATCCGCAAGCTTCTCAACGAAGGAAAGACCGGCCTCAAGAAGTTCGTCTCCAATCGCACTAAACGCACCTTCGAAGCCTTCCTTGTCGCTGATAAGCAGAAGGGCTGGTGGTTTGAATTCCCTCCCCGCAAGCCTCGCGCCCCAAAGGGTGCACCGGCGGAGAAGAAATCGGACGAGCCGTTCTGATTATTTCTCCCAAGAAGGGCGCGGTATCCTATCCTCCGCCCTGATCCGAAGGACTGTCTCCATCATCCGCAGTTGCCCCAGGTCGTCGGGAAATCCGTCCTGCTTCGGTAGCATACGGCTTGTCCAATATTCACGAAACCAACGATACGCTTCCTGCTGGCGCCCGTCATCCCACATGACTTGTGCGCAGATGCGCGCGGCATACCAGGGCGCATCCGAAGCCTCGGCGGCCTTCTGATAATAACGTGCGGCCAGTTTATGATCCTTTAATTTGATTTCTGCGAGCTGTGCTGCGCTGAGCAGCAGAGGAGTCGTCACCTTACTCCGGGCGAGCCCTTCTTCAAAGATATCGATACCTCGGCTGGCGTAGGTCTTAAAGAGTCGTTCCTGAATTTCGGCCGGCACCTTGCCATAGCCACCACGGCGACGAATCTCCCAATGCGCGAGGTCATAACCGACGACATAGCCCGTGTGCTCCCAGAAATAGCGAGAGTATGGATCCAAGGCACAGGCCGCGCGCATCAACGCCTCACACCCGCCGCGATCCTTGCGCTCCCAGAGTACGTAGCTACGGATCCAAGTGAGATCGGCCACCACTGTCCGCAGGCCGCCAAGCACGCCCAGCAGCACCCCTTGCCCAAGCGTGGGCTCGAGGTCCTTGCGGCCAATTTCGGGAATGCTCGGACGAACGCTACGCCAGGACGTCTCAGCAAAGATGCCAGCACCCGCAAAAGCGACGAAGGCAAAGAACCAAGGGACGAACCGGCGCATCAGATTTCCCTCCGGCGGAAGATCAGAGACCCCAAGAAAAGGTAGGCGACGACGTAGAATAGACCCGAGAGAACGACTTCGGCCACGGCTCCAGGAGCAACCGCCGCCGAACCGAGGACCAAGGCGTCACCGATGTTAAACTGCTGCAGATTGGGAATGAGCCTGCAGCTAACCCAAAGGAAACCTTCGTAAAGCAACGAGTCCGTCGGTTTGAGCACCGCGTCTTGGGCGATCCATTGCAACTGGCCGGCAACGACCGCAAGCGAACCCACCACGACGGCGAAGAGAAACGTCCGGGCCAATGCGGAGATTGCGAGCACGATGGCTGTGACCACTCCGAGGCGAAGCCATTGCAGTAGCACGAATTCGGCTAAACCTCCCGCGCTAAAGGTCGCCGGAATCTTACCGGACTGTTCAGCCAAAGCGATCAACTCAATCTCTCGGGCCCAGAGGACTAGCCCGAGTAACGAGGCTAACACGACAACGAAGACCGCGAGGACCGCCCAAGCCCCACAGAACTTGCCCAGCAGAAACTCCGCACGACTCAGCGGTTTGGCGAGTAAGGTCAGCGCGGTCTTATTATCCATCTCACTGAAGAAGAGCTGGGCGGTCATGACCACCGCGAGCACGGAACCAAAGAAGAACATCCCGCCGAAGCCGAAGTCGGCGATAAACTTGAGTTCGCCATGCCCGAAATCGAACACGCGGAAAGAGACCGAGGACAGCACCATGGCGGCGCTTAGCACCAACAAGAATGCGAAGAAACGCTGGCGGACGGCCTCAAGGAAGGTGACCTTGGAAATCCACAAAATCCGTTGCAAGGAAGGTTTCATATTAGGCGTCGCGGCTCCCGGTCACCAGTTCGCGAAAGAGATCCTCTAATGAGCGCCGGGGATGAGTGACGGCGGTGACCTTAGCGCCATGCGCCTCGAGCGCGGCCTCGGCAGCGACCCGTGCAGCGGGAGTCATGGCCTCGATGGTCATCACATGACGGTCGCGGCGCGCGAGGACGTCCTCCACGGCACCCTCCAGGACGAGCTTACCCCGGTCCATGATGGCGACGCGGTCGCAGACCTGTTCGACCTGGCCGAGCAGGTGCGAACAAAGGACGATGGTTTTTCCTTTGTCCCGCATCGCATGGATCATGCGGCCGATTGCCGCCGAACCAACTGGGTCCACACCGGCGGTAGGTTCGTCCAGGATAACGAGTTCGGGGTCATGCACCACGGCCTGGGCGAAGCCGATACGCTGCAGCATACCCTTGGAATAGGTGCCGATCGGACGATCCGCAGCTTCGGTCATGGCAGCCAGCCCCAGCGCATCTTCAACGGCTGGTCCGACGGAGTCAGCGGGAACGCCGCTCAACTGCGCGCAGTAGCGAACGAGTTCGCGGCCCGTAAGAAACTTATGAAAATAGGGGGCCTCAGGGAGAAAACCCGTTCGGCGGCGCGCAGAGCTCGTGGCGAAAGGCTGGCCGAGAATACTAATCTCCCCCGCGGTAGCGGAGACCAATCCGAGCACGATTTTGAGCGTAGTGCTCTTACCGCAGCCGTTGGGTCCAAGCAAGCCGTAGACTTGACCACGCGGTATCTCGAGTGACAGGTCGTCTACCGCCCGAAGCTTGAGCCCACGGATACCGATGCGGAAATCCTTAGTCAGATGGCGAACGGAGATGGCGGAACTCATCGGCGGATAGCGAAATCGCGGCAGGTGCGCAGGCCAGAAAAAGTTTTGATTTCCTCGCCACGTATATGGCCGTCGAGGGCCTTGGCAATCTGGTCGGTGAATGACTCCACTTCACCTTCATCGCCCTCGGCATGCAAATAGACCCTGCCGTCAGCTAGGTTCTGGACGTATCCGGTCACGTCATAACCTCGGGCCAAACCGATGACTTGGGCACGAAAACCGACCCCTTGGACGTTGCCAACGTACCAGATATCACGATGGGAGACATGGGTTGACATAGCCGAAACTTATCGAAATATTTGACTCTCCCTCATTCACAGCAATCGCAATCTGACCATGAACCTCCCCCTTGCCGTATTCGACGGCCCAGTCATCTGGGTTGTTCTCTTCGTTGTCCTGCTCCTTTTCGGAGGTTCCAAGCTCCCTGAGCTGGCTCGCGGCCTGGGTAAGGCCAAGCGCGAATTCAAGAAAGCTTCCGATGAAGTCGAAGATGAAGTGCGTAGTGCCGTCGAGGAAGACGAACGCAAGAAGCTCCGCCTAAAGCAAATCGAAGAAGAAGAACGTGCCGCTGTCCGCGCTAAGCTGGAGGCCGAAGAGCGCGCCAAGCGAGCCCAAGACGGCAAGCAGAACTAAGACCTCCGGGGCCTACCAAGGCCCCTTTTTATTTTCCGATGTTTACAGGGCTAGTCCAGGGTGCCGCCAAAGTCTTGGCCGTCACATCTCGCGAGAAGGATGGCGCCCGCCTCACCCTCTCCCACCCTCTACTCGCCTCCGCCAAGCCCGGCGACAGCATCGCGAGCAACGGCTGCTGCTTGACGGTTGTGGACCCCAAAGGACACGAAGCCAGCTTCGACCTTTTGGCCGAGACCCTAAAACTAACCAACCTCGGCGACCTCCACCCCGGCTCAAGCGTCAACATCGAGCCGAGCCTCCTGCCAACTGATCGCATGGGTGGCCACTTCGTGACGGGCCACGTCGACACTTGCGGCACGATTCTCTTCTTCGGTCAAGACGGTGCCGACTGGCGACTAGATATCACAGCCCCTGAAGCGTTCCTCCGATACGTGGTACGTAAAGGCTGCGTCGCCATCGACGGGATGTCCCTGACGGTCGCCGACCTGATTCCAGGTGGTTTTCGCATCTGGATTATCCCGCACACACTGGAAGTGACCAACCTCTCCAGCCGCAAGGCCGGAGACCGGGTCAATCTGGAGTCCGATCTGCTGGCGAAGTACGCCGAGAAGCTCCTAGGCAAGGCCTAGGCCCTTAAGCGGGGTCAGTCGAAGTCTCGTCCAAGCGGGCCTTCAATCGGGCGGAGATGGTTTCGTCGGCTTCGCCTTCCGCAGGCATCGGTTCTCGCACCAAGGTCACTTCCACCTTCGAAAACGGGATCGGCATCGCGAACCGATCCCAACTGCGCATGCGCCAGCAAGTATCGTATCGGATACCCATGACGACGAAGGGACTGCGCGTCAGGCGAGCCAGCGAGACCGCCCCCGTCTTGAACTCAAGGGCGGGGCCCTTCGGTCCGTCCGGAGTGATACCGGTATGATTACCCGCACGCATGGAGCGAGTAAGTGTAATGAGAGCGGCGGCGCCTCGACGATTCGAAGAACCGCGAACGGCGGTGATGCCCATGAACTTAAAGAACGCGACTAACCAGGCGCCATCTTTACTGGTACTGATGAGCGCTGTCACCGGACGCGTGAAGTAGCGATTCGCGATCCAAGAAGAGACGAAGAGCTTATCGTGCCAAAGTAGCAGGACAACGGGTCCCTCGGAGTCATCGATGCGCTCCACGTTGCAACGGAAGCGCAAGGTCGCCAGCCAGACCCGTAAGAATAAGGCTACTGGCACGACCCATGCCCAATGATACCACGGCACCACCTCTGGGTCGTCGGAATGATTTTTGGGCGCGTCAGACACGCCTCTCTATCGCACGCTCCCGCGTTCAGTTCAAACAATTACGCCGATAACCCCAAGGCGCTACGCACACCAGCCCGACGAAGAAGATGAACCAACGGAGTGGCGAAGACCGTTGGATCTGACTTTGCCCAAGCCTCGACCTCGAAGGGAGTCCGCCAAAGCACGGAATCAACCTCGAATGCGGCGAGACAGGTCTGATAGTCACCGCGGAGTATATAAGAACGAACAAACTCATTACCGAGCTCGGCGTGGCACGGGGCATAGTCGACCTCGATCAAGGCCTGAGGGGATAAGGCGACGCCCAACTCCTCGCGCAACTCCCGCACGGCTGCGCCCAGATAACCCTCGCGGGAATCGACATGGCCGGCACAGGACGAGCTCAGCAGGCCTGGACAGTTGTCTTTGGCGTAAGAACGTCGCTGAAGGCAAAGTAGACCATCACCGCGGAGCCAAAAGATATGGATTGCGCGATGGAGCAAGCCACGCCGGTGAATCTCCCGGCGAAACTCCGTGCCAACGACGCGATCCTGCGCATCGACGACGTCGAAGATTTCATCCGGCGACTGGCCGACTTCCCGATGACTCATCGTCCGAGGTCCATAATGACGTTCCATCGTTTATTCAGCTCACGGTCATGCTTCTTCCAATCCGGATCCCATACGGCGAGTTGGTTCCAGAACCGATCAGAATGATCCATATGCCGGCGATGGGAAAGCTCATGCAGGATGACATGGTCGTGCAACATCGGCGGAAGGAGTACCAGTCGCCAATTCAGCGAGAGCGTACCCGTCGTCGAACAAGAGCCCCAACGGGTGGTCTGGTCACGCACGCTAACCTGCTCGACCGTCACGCCGACCTTGCTGCTCAAACGGTCGACGGCCAAACCCAGGCCAGTCTCAGCCAATCGACGAATAACCCGGACGGCTCCTTGCTCCGGATCGGCCGAAGGCATGGTGAGATTCACCTTATCCTCGGTCTTAGAGATGCGAATGCTCCCGCGAGTCCCCTGCTCGGTCTCGATTGCCAACAAGCGGTCATCCAGGGTGACCCAGGGGAATTTTCGTAAATGCGATGTCAGCGAAGGTTGGACGGTACGTGCCTTGGCAAGCACACGTTCTAACCAAGGAATATTGTCGCGAAGGAAGGCGAGTGCAGAGGCATGCGAGGCGTGCGGCGGATACGTAAGAATGACCTTCGGTCCCGGTTTAACCGATAACCTGACACGGGTAGTGCGTGCAGAGACGCGCGGCCATACCAGCACAGGGCGTCCACCGACGTGTACGGTAATAGGCTGGTCGTCCTGCTCCATACTTATCCTTGAGAGGCGCGATGTTCGGCTTCGGCGACGACCTTGGACGTCTGCCGGCGAAGGGCGGAATCTGGATCGATGCCGGCATCACGACACGCAGCAATCAACTCGAAAAGCTTTCGACCAGCAGACTCCTCGGTGAGTCCTTGCGCCTGCTTGTCGACATGGGCGATGTCGACCGTCTCGCGGACATCCAGCTGCTTCTTGCGGACCTGCTTCCACACTTCGCGCGCGGTCAAAATGGCGTTGAGCGAAGGCGGCAGCTCTTTGAAGACAGTGGGTTTCTGGGCGCCTTTCTCCTTCAACTTAATCTGCTCCCACTGCGTCACGACCGCTTCGGAGGTTCCGAGCTTGGCGCCGTCACCAAAGACATGCGGATGACGACGAATCATCTTTTCGTTCACCTCGCGGGCAACGTCGTCAAAATTAAACTTACCAGCCTCGGCGGCCAGCTGCGCGTGCATGGCGATATGGAAAAGGAGGTCACCCAGTTCTTCGCGTAGATTGACAACGTCGTTGCGGTCAATCGCCTGGACGAGCTCGGCGACTTCTTCGACCAAACAGTCGCAGATGGTGCGATGCGTCTGCTCACGGTCCCAAGGGCAACCGTCGGGAGCGCGGAGTCGGGCGGTGGTCGCAAGTAGGAGATCGATGCCGGGCATGGCCCGATGCAGAAGGCAGGAAGGAAGGGAGTCAAAACGATTGCCAGACGCCCCGAGAGCGCTTGCTTTAGGGCCAGTGGACAAGCTGACCGAAATCATGGAAGCCAAGCGCCGGGAAATCGCCCCGTTCGCCCGTGCCGTCACGGACGCCGAGCTGGCGGCCTTCGCCGGCAAGCATGGGACACCGGGGTTCCGCCAGTCTTTACAGGTCCAGGGGCGCCTCAGTATCATTGCGGAAGTCAAACGGGCCTCTCCGAGTGTCGGCCAGATCCGCGAAGGTGTCGACGCCGTCACCCAGGCCCGTGCATACGCCGCCGCCGGGGCTGACTGCCTCTCAATCCTCACCGAAACGAACTACTTCAAAGGGGAACTAAAGGACCTAGTCCAAGTCGTCCAAGATCAGTCCAACTGGAAGCGCCCCCTCCCCTGCATCCGTAAGGATTTCATGGTACACCCCTATCAGGTACTCGAAGCAGCCCAAGCTGGAGCCCGCTGCATCCTAATCATCGTCCGCGGCTTGACCGACGAAGAGATCATCCCGATCCATCGTTCGGCCAAACTTGCGGGACTGGATACGCTTTTCGAAGTCCACGACGAAGCCGAGCTCGAGCGCGCCCTGCGTCACGGACCCGACATGGTCGGCGTAAACAACCGCAACCTTTCCACCTTCCAGATTGATCTGTCATTCGCCGAACGTGTTATCCCGCACATGCCAAAGTCCGTCCTGAAAGTCGCCGAGAGCGGCATCAAGACGGCGGAAGACGCGGCCCGCATGCGGGCCGCTGGCGCACATGCCCTGCTTGTCGGCGAGTCCCTCATGCGTGAGCAGAATCCCGCCGCGCTGATGAAGGCATTGCAAACCGCATGAACGACGGTCCGCTTTCGCCGAACGAGACCCGGGATCTGCTGGCCCGCCTGTCTCACATGCCCAAGAAATGGCTCGGGCAGAACTTCCTCATCGACGGTAACATTGTCCGCAAGTCGCTCGAGCTCGGTGAGGTTAAGGCTGGCGACACGGTCCTCGAAGTAGGCCCAGGACTAGGCACGCTGACCCGCACCCTGCTTTGCGCCGGCACCGACCTCTACGCGATTGAGGCCGACCGCACGATGCACTTCCATCTAACAGAATCCCTATTGCCCCGCTTCCCGAAGACTTTCCATCTTAGGGAAGGTGATGCCGTCGACTTCCCTCGCGCCGGCCTTGTCGACCCGACCGACGGCTCCTTCAAGGTCATCGCGAATCTTCCGTACGCAATCTCAACGCCTTGGATGGATGCAATCTGCGCCGGACCTCACCCTTCCATGATGGTGCTGATGCTCCAGCGCGAGGCCGCCGAACGTCTCACGGCCGAAGTCGGCACGGGGCATTGGTCCGCGGTCACCGCGCAGGTCCATCTCGCATTCGAGAAGGTCAAAGTGCACCCGGTACCAGCCCAGTCGTTTAACCCGCCGCCCAAGGTCGACTCCTGTCTACTCGTGCTCCGTCGGCGTTCTGACGCCAAGCGCCTTAGCCCGCGTGCCCGCGAAGTTGCCCGCATGCTCTTCACCCAGCGGCGCAAGCAGGTCGGCTCCGCCGCCAAGAAACTCTTCCCGGGCGCAGCGGATGTCACCGCCTGGTTGGCGGACCTCCCCCGCTATGGATTGACCAGTTTGGCTCGCCCAGAGGCGATTCCAGCCGAAGCCTGGCTGACTCTCTGACGCCTGGGGTTGCTTTCCGCCCCTTCTCTGCTCCTTATCCCGCCATGTCCGTAAAAGTAGGCCTCGTCTCCCTTGGCTGCGCCAAGAACCTGATCGATTCCGAGATCATGATTGGTCACCTTGCCAAGGCTGGCATGTCCATGACCGCCGACGCCTCGGAAGCGGACGTCGTCATCGTCAACACTTGCTCCTTCATCGACGCCTCGAAGCACGAAGCCCTCGAAGCCATCTACGAGATGAGCGACGGCAAAGCCACCGCCCGCAAGAAAGGTCAGAAGCTCATCGTCGCCGGTTGCATGTCCCAGCGCTACCAAGGCGCCCTACCCGTCGTCGAAGGCGCCAAGGGTCGCGTCGAACTGCCGAAGGTCGATGCGTTCATCGGCCTGGACCAGGTCACCAATATCGTCCCGGTCATCCATAAGGTCATGGGCGGCGAAGCCGGCATGACCGAGTTCCTCGCCAAGACGACGACCTTCATCCCGGACTTCGATACCCCGCGCTTCCGCCTAACCCCGCGTCACTCGGCCTACATCAAGATTGCTGAGGGCTGCAACCACCCTTGCACATTCTGCATCATCCCGCGCATCCGCGGACGCCATCGCAGCCGCACGGTCGAATCTGTCGTCAAAGAAGCTCGTCAGCTCGTCGCTGAAGGCGTGAAGGAGATTAACCTCATCTCCCAGGATACGACCTACTTCGGCATGGACCGCTGGACTGATGGCCGCCCGAACCCGCGCAGCAAGGTCGACTCCTCAAAAGGCGAATCGCTCGCCTCGCTTCTTCGCGAGCTCGATCAGATCGAAGGCGATTTCTGGATTCGACTGCTCTACACGCACCCAGCTCATTGGAGCGACGAGCTTATCGCGACCATCGGTCAGTCCAAGCACGTGGTCCGCTACGTCGATATCCCGCTCCAGCACGTTTCTGATAAGATGCTCGGCGCGATGCAGCGCGAGACCGACGGCGCCTACATCCGTGACCTCATTGCACGCATGCGCGCCGGCATTCCCGAGCTCGTGATCCGTACCACTTTCATCGTCGGCTTCCCCGGCGAGACCGAAGAAGACTTCACTGAACTACTGGCTTTCCTGGAGCAGACCAAGTTCGACCGAGTGGGCGTATTCAAGTACTCGAAGGAAGAAGGCACCAAGGGTGCCAAGATGGAAGGCCACCTCTCCGACGAGGTGAAAGCTGATCGCTACGCCCGTGCCATGCTCCTCCTTCAGCGTCTTTCCAAGCAGCGCGGCGAAGCCTTCGTGGGCCGTAAACTCCGTGTCCTCGTCGAAAGCCCTGGCATCGCCCGCAGCGTCGGCGACGCCATGGAAATCGACGGTATCGTCAAAGTGCCGAAGAAACTCGTAATCGGTGAGTTCGCCGAGGTGACCGTCACCGGTGCTGAGGAATACGACCTGATTGCAAAGTAATCAGCCTTCGGCGTCGCGTTCCGGCGCCGCTTCCGCGGAGGCCGCTGCGGCTGGCGAATCGCTGAGGCGGATAAGGGCGTCCAACGACGTGAAATGGCGTGTCCAGTCGGTCATGTCCGGGATATCGCCGACAACAGTGGAGAACAGCTCCCGCTTCTCCTGCTTAAGCTCTTCGATACGCTCCTCTACCGTACCCGGTGCGATCATGCGGTAAATGAGCACTGGGTTCTTCTGGCCGATTCGGTGGACACGGTCGACGGCCTGAGCTTCGACGGCCGGATTCCACCAAGGATCCATCAAGAAAACGTATTCAGCGGTATTGAGCGTGATGCCCGTGCCGCCGGCCTTTAGCGAAGCGAGGAATAAGGCCGGACCCTTAGTCTCCTTGAACTGCTCGACCGGAGCGGAACGGTCCTTCGTTTCGCCGGTGAGCTCGTAAATCGGCAGCGATGGCAGGTCGCGAGCCAACGCGGACTTCACGCGCTCGATCAAGGAGACGAACTGAGAGAAGACGACGGCCTTGGAGCCGTTGGCTGCGATTTCGGAAAGCTTGGAGACCAATAGCGTGACCTTGCCCGAGTGGGCCGACGGACAATGCGAATTTTCGGGCAGTAGACCGGGGTCGCAGCAGACCTGACGGAGCCGCATGAGCAACGTGAGCACCGAAGTCGCATCCTTCGAGAGCAATGAGGCGAGTTCGCCCGAGAGCCCGCTACCCTGAGTGAGATGCTGATAGAGTGCACGCTGTTCGTGGGTGAGCGGGCAAGGCAGGACGACCTCCATCTTCGGCGGGATGTCGGCGGCGACATGGCGCTTGAGACGACGCAGGATGAATGGCGAGACCTGGCGACGTACCTTGCCGAGGGCGATGGAAGGGTCGCGCAGCATCATGCGCTCGAAATTGGCGCGCTTACCGAGCAAGCCAGGCATCAGGAAGCGGAAGATTGTCCAGAGGTCGGTCGGACGATTCTCCAGCGGAGTACCGGTAATCGCGATGCGATGGTCAGCCTGCAAGGAAACGCAGGTCTGTGTCGTCTTGGACTCGGGATTCTTAATCGCCTGGGCTTCGTCGAGTACCGCATAACCGAACCGGGTCTTGGCGAGCAGATCGGCATGGCGACGAAGCTGGGTGTAGCTGGAGATCCAAAGCTTGGCCGAAGGATTCGTAACGAAGTCTTCATCGGCCGTAAGTACGGCTGCGCCGGCGCTCATCTCCGGATGAAAGCGTTTGATTTCGCCAAGCCACACCGGGATGACGCTGGCGGGGCAAACGATGATGGACCGCTCGCCGATGGGTCGAGAAGCAAGCAAGGCGAGAACCTGGACGGTCTTACCGAGGCCCATTTCGTCAGCCAGCAAGGGATGGGAACCCAGCTCGCAGAGGCGACCGAGCCAGGCTACGCCCTTGGCCTGATAAGGACGGAGATGGGCGGGGAGATCCTCGCGCGGCATCGGCTCTTGGAGGAGCTTATCCTTCCAGGCCTTAAGGTCGTCGTTGAGCTTGAGTGCGCCGACCGCGGCATGATCGAAGAGCGAAAGCAGTAGGTAGCGGGGCACCTCACCGTCCTTGGCACGCCAATCCTCGGAGAAATCGGCGACGGCGGCATTGTAGGCCACGACACCCTTACCAGGGAGGATCACCGGACGACCGCCAGCCTTGAGGAGTAGCTTCTGCTCGTCGGCCAAGAGGCGATGTCCGCCGGCCTTGAGGCGCCAGTTTAGCTTGAAGGATTTACCATCGGCGGCGGATTCGGCCTCGGCGTCGACCGCGACCTGCAGCTGCTCGTTCCGGAAGATATTGAGGGCGTCTTCGCCGATGAGTTTGAAACGCTTGCGCCAGTCGTTGAGTTCCTCGCGCACAAACCGTTCGATGCGGCCGATGTTATCGATAGCCCAGGCACCAGTGGCCTTACTGTAGACGAAGCCGGCCCGATGCGCGACGGTGTTGAAACGGAAAAGGGTCTGACGTTGCTCGTCCGAAAGCTCGTCTCCCGGGATCGCCCCCGGACCGAAGCAGTTCCAGGCATGACCGCCCCGCCCCGCCCAGGCCGCGGAAATCTTAAGACCGTCGGACGAGAGCTCAAAGGACACCTGTAGCTTCAACGAAGTGCGGGCGTTGGCGTCCTTGCGTTCAGGCTCCTTGGGCGCCTCGGGTGCGGCGGAGGCGGCGGACTCATCGATGGCCGGTATCTCGTCGGCGATGAGCTCCTCGATTTCATAAATGGAAGCCACGGCGAAGGGCGCGCCGTTCTCCTCTTCGGGCAAGGAGGTACGCCATTCCAACTTGGCACCGTGGATCTCGATCACCGCTCGGACGGTCTGCGTGTCGGTTCGGGTGACGGCTTCGGCGTTCTCTGGCTTGAGTTCAATCTGTCGGACCAATCCTTCGGTATAAAGCCGACGGCCTTCCACGAGGTCGGCCTCCTTGAAGGCGGACTCCCACTCTTCCGGAAGAGACACAAACCACCGCTCCAGGGCTTCCGTGGAGTAGGAGCGATTGGCCGGACGTGGGGACGACATCGACGGACCCGAA
>Ga0209617_10000578_pt1 | contig 16327 bp, 12 predicted proteins | sample LakEriepJuly2011_2_FD_187459 | JGI IMG/M metagenome (GOLD analysis project Ga0209617, IMG submission 187459) | Freshwater microbial communities from dead zone in Lake Erie, Canada - CCB epilimnion July 2011 (SPAdes) (version 2) | ecosystem: Environmental > Aquatic > Freshwater > Lentic >... | reverse complement strand
ACTATCAGCTCTATCATCATTTTCGTTATTTGGATATTGGTGTATAGGATATAAGTGTACATTCAAAAAATGGTGAATATAATTATATACAGTATAATCGTCTGATTTATTGTCTGATTTATTGTCCACTAATTTTGCAATTTCATTTTTAAGTTTATTAAATAAAGTGCGATGTTCTAGTATTTTCAGGTTGAATGGTTTTGATAGGGTTTTATCAACGGTGTGAAATAATCGTGCGTTCTTTTCATCAAATGACTTTTTAAACAGAAATTTATTATGTAATGTGGTTTTAGAGATATTATCCATATTTATATAATTTTACTTTTTATATAAATATGAGTATTTTTTTATATACATATATATATATATATTATAAACCACAATCTATGAAAATAAGTAGAAATAATAAGAAAAACCAAATTAGAATTAGTCGTAAGCGTATGTCAAAAACTAATTTAGTAATTTTATCAGGTGGAGTAAGTTATTCAGGCACACGTCAAGGTATACATAAGCCTATACCAACAATTGAACGTTTTGCGCGTTATTGGGATGTTAACATGCATCGCAATGTGTGGTATTCATCTGGTCAAACTGGATACTATTTTTCCAATTTAACTCATTATTACATGTCTACAACGCATACGCATATTTATAGAATAGATAATGTAGATGAGAATCCAGATGGCCGTAAACGAGTATACTATAGCACCAAAATTAATAATGTTCAACAGGAAAGAAATGTAACTGTTGAACTAGATTACAACGATATTGCTGGATGGCTAACACGTAAAAATGTTCAGATAGGTGCAGACCGAGCTATTCATCCAATGAAGCCTTGATACTAATGACTTTTTGCGGTTTTAACCAAAAAACATTTATTAATTATTGTATATTACATAGTATCAAATTCATAATTTTGCAATTATAGTGCAATTTTTAGTTACGTTTGATATATTAGATGTAGCTGTAATGATATATGTTCCAAAGCATTGTGCATTAATAAGACCTGATTGATTTACTATTATATTTGGGGAATCAGTAGTCCAAATTATTTGTTCTGTAGTATTTGCAGGTGTCTTATTTAAATACAATTGCACATTTGTATTTATCTTTATAGTGAGTGTTGATTGTGTAAAAGTTAATGAAGACACAAAAATTATGGATAAATTTGGATTTAATACACCTGCATTCATACTACCTAATCCAGTGCAATTATCGTATCCTACACGACAACTGTATGCTCCATTTGAGCCAGATAATATATCATGAAACGATGTATTTGGCACTTTATAGATAATTGGATTTATAAATTTTTTAAAATTAATGGTGGCTAAAAATCCAGCAATCAATGGAGATGCAACACTAGTTCCTCCAATAACATAATATAATTTATTAATGATAAACACAATACCAGTATTAGGGTCTGAACATGAGGCTAAATCGGGGGTTGACCGTCCAATGGTATTAATATTTGTTTGATATGACGGTTTCGCGAATTTAATACTTATTCCTCCACCACCATATGACCAAGCAGTTTCTATTGTAGATGAATTATACACATAATTTGGACAGACAAGTGAAGTACCACCGACAGCGGTTACATATGGACTTGACGACGGAAAATCCACGTAGGCACCTGGAATAAATACACCATCACTTGAACCGCCATCACCAGAAGCCGCACAAATATTTATATTATTATTTGTCATGATATTAAATAGTTTATTAGTATCATTTAATTCAGTATTGCTAACGTATATTTCGGGTATTCCCCAAGAACATGAAATAATAGTTGGTTTATAAATTGCTCCATTTACATTTATATATGTAGTAAACATAAATAGAAAGGCAGTATAAAATGTTGAGAAATATGGGAAAAGATATAAAATAATTGTTAATTTTGAACTTTTACATGTAGACCCAATTATTTGCACATCAATAGTATTTTCAATAGTTGCCCCACCGTCATAAAAACTAGGATTATTTTTTGCTCCATTAACACCAATAACAATAACTTTAGGGTGATTTATAGTTGGAATACCTATAGCAGACCAATATGCCTGAACATCACCATTTGTTAAAGTGCCGTTTTTTGCTAATGTTCCATATAAACCGCCACCGAATGATACAACACCAACCACAACATTTTTATTAGTCGGTTGTGGAATATTATATATAGATGCGATTTGAGACATATTAAAGTAGCTGGGAGCTTTTACCGTAACATTTGAATCTGGTTTTGTGTTTATATCATTTATGATATTTTGTTGAATGGGTGATAAAAACTGGCTATCATTCATAATCATTCTTGTTTTTTTTAGGTGACTATTGAAAGTATATGATATATTTTCATTAGTGGAATATTGTGAAACCCATGATTCTAATATTGCTTTACTATCAGAGTTTAGACTGTATACATCCAATAAAATTTTAGAAACTGAAAATGTATTAAATCCAGAATTCTGCGCTGAAATTATAATATCATTCATAGTAATTGCATCATTTGGAATGATTGTTAAAATAATAGATGTCATTATATAATTATGTATGATTTTAAATGACATCCGGTTTATATTATGTTTTCCAAAATATTGGGTCAAATCCGTAACCACTAATTCCATCAATATAAATAGCATATGAAATAGCGTGAGCAATTACTACAATTTTTGAGTGATAATTTTTAGAAACAAGCATTAAAATTAACCCAATAAAATAATGGTGAATATGAATATTCCCGCCATTTAAAAGATAGAAATAGGATGAAACTAATGTTAATGAAATCTCACTTATAAATAATATAGTATTTAATATTGGATTAGAACTAATATAAATATAATATATCGATAGTAATAATATTATAGTTAATACAATTATTAGCAATGATATCTGCAGGGGTGTTTTAATATAATATGGGTCGAGAACAAATTGACTCACTCCAGGTATTCTATCGAAAAAACGAAAGGTGAGACCAATAATAAATGGAATAATATAGAATTTTATAATACTTTGTCTATCTAAATTCATTAATATATTTCGAGGAGAGTGGTAATAAATGATAGGCGAAATCACTATATTAAACAACATGTCAAAATTAATTACTGCATGATTGGAAATTAAATTTATTAAGACTCCTCCTAAAAATCCTTGTAATAAGAATATAAAATACCAAATAATAAGTTTATAATAATATTGATTTTTATCAGTATTCATTTTATCAGTATTCATAGATGTTGTATCATTTTGAATAATTTCGGTTTCGTCAACCATTATATATCTTCTATTTTCAGTGCGTTCTTTTTTTATTTTATCCAATATATCATATCGGTGATGTAGAATATATTCTAAAAGTGAATTATCTCTTCTAAATTGAATTTGTTCTATGGTTTTATCACTTTCTATATGTGATGATAACCCATTTTTATCATTATTTACAATCATTTATTTAATTTTATATTACATAGATTATGCCTACTATATTTAAGTATTTTTAGTATGAATAATTAAAAACATATTTATTGCTAATTATTCATATTCTATTTTTTAACAGCATCCTCCAAGAATTGGACATCTGTAATCTTACCCAACATTACAACTGAGTTTCCTTCCATAATTGCAATGCGACCAAGCCCTTCACAATTTTTAAATAGGTCAACGACAAAGGGCTGTTGTGGTTCGAAAACAATTTCGGCCATTTCGTTTGCTTTAATGGAATTAGGTGCGTCCAATTTCTTCATACCTGTTTCTTTACCCATTTTCCATTTAATTTCCGTAAGTTTAACTGCACTGTGCGCGGTGCGAACACACCCAATGGGTGTATAACCCTTTTTAAGTTCTCCTGGATGGTCTAGAACTTGAACTTGTGCAGTAAAGTTTTTACAGCGTTTAAGTGTTTGATCCTTTTTCAACACCATGATATCACCACTTCTTGGCATATTAAGTTTGTCGAGACCTTTAATATTAAAACCGCAATTATCACCTGGTCCAGCCAGTTCTACATTTTTATGATGCATTTCAATTGTGAAGATCTTACCACCACATGGGTTACTAGCAGTATTTGTTGGAAGAAATACCACTTCATCACCTGGAGCTACTTTACCTTGCTCAACACGTCCTGTAATTACATCACCAACACCTTTGATCTTGTATACACCCGAGATAGGCGATCGGAGCGGTGTTTCGAGGATACGTGTTGGCAAAGTTACGAAATTATTAAGAGCATCTAATGCAGTAGTTACGTTAATTGTTTCACCGTTTTGATTTGTAACTTCTACACCATTCCACCAACTCATATTATCCGATTTCTTAATAAGGTTATCGCCCATAAAACCTGAAATAGGCACCATTGGAATTGTGGTAGTAATGGTCTCTCGTTTATAACCAACCTTTGACAACATATCAATCATTTCGTTTTTGACTTCTTCATATCTTTCTTTGCTAAAATTGACAGTTTTCTCATCCATCTTATTAATGCATACAATAATTTGTTTAACACCTAAAAGGTTTAAAAGCCGTGCGTGTTGTCTGGTTTGCCCCTGAACTTCGCCCGATTTATGGTCACCCTTTGCAATAGCAGTTGCAAAATTACCGTCAGCGGGAACCATAAGTAGTGATACATCTACTTGACTTGCCCCAGATATCATATTTCTAATAAAATCCCTGTGACCTGGGCAATCCACAATAGTATAATGATATTTATCAGTGAAGAATTCTTTAGTAGTGCATGAAATTGTAATACCGCGTTCTTGTTCCTCCTTTTGGGTGTCCATATAGAACGCAAAGGCGAAACTATCTTTACCCAATTCATGAGCTCGTTGTTTAAGTTTCTCCATATCACGCTCACTAATTCCACCTAATTCATAAATTAGACGACCAGTTGTAGTACTTTTACCACTATCAACATGTCCTACCACCGATACCGAAATGTGTTGCTTTTCGCCTGACATTTTTTAAAAAATACATAAATCTATATATTAGTATAATCTTTATATCATTATTGTTTTATTGTATAAATGTATAAATGTATAAATGTCTAAATGTTTTACCAAGAGTAGAAGTTAAATATTTAGAAATTAAACTTACTAGTAATAGATATATTATATATAAATATCTATATGGATGCATTCTTGGAGAGTTGTCGTATCGGAAACATGTCACACCTTATTGAATTGTATACCACCAATTCAAATATATGTGACAAATTACAAGATGCTTTTGAATTAGCATGTCTACATGGTTCACGTGATGTATTGCACAAACTATATGAATGGGGATATCCCAAATATATAGATATACATGCTAAAAATGATTGTATATTTTTTGACGCGGCAATGGAAGGACATGTTGAAATTTTACAGGATATATATTCATGGAGAACTGAAAATCATGTATTTAATATAGACCATGATTTAAACATTTTATTGACTATATGTAAAAAAAATTACATAAAAATATTAGATTTACTATATGCTTGGAACTTTAAAATAGATATAAATAAATATGATAATTTAATATTCAAAACAATATCTGGATATAACAGCGTTGATGTATTCACTAAAATATATGAATTGAGTTATGAAGCAGGAACACCTATTGATTTAAGTTATGACACATATTATGTGTTTCGTAACGCATGTTATTATGGTCAATTGGAAAATCTAAAAAAAATATATTATTGGGGTATTGTTAGCAAAAATCCAATAGATATTCATTGTCTTTTCGAGCAACCGTTTCGTTTTGCATGTTACCATGGACATATTGAAATCATGAGTCAACTCTATAATTGGGCAGTAGAAACGCATACGCGTATAAATATGCGTATGTTAGATGAGGATGCATTTGTTTCAGCATGTAATGCGGGTAGATTAAATGTGATAAGGTGTCTTAGATTTTGGGAACCAGAAATAGATATTCATCACAATAAATCTGTTTGTTTTGTAAATGCATGTAAAAATGGAATAGTATGTATTGTAATTCAATTATATCAATGGATGATAGAGGATGACACACTATATAAAATTCAGGATTTAATACATGTATTAGTATATGCAACGGCTGAGTTTGGTCATATTGAAATTTTAAGATTATTGTTTATTTGGTTTCCACATATTATATTTGAATTGGATAATACTATTATCAAAACGTTTACACATTATATACAAATATACATATATAATTACATCGGTTGTTATAAACGAGATTGGATAAAAAATACAGATTATACGGTTGACATGTGTGGGATTTGTATGTCAGAAACGGTGAACGTAATATCTACTCCATGTTTACATAAATATTGCAAAGAATGCATTGTTACATGGTTGATGAGGTCAAATGTATGTCCATATTGCAGGCAAGTGATATAGTTTCCAAAATTAGTTTATATTTTTATAAGCAAAAAATTGATTTATAAAAATATATAAATGCAATAGTCAATCAATTGATTATTATATTATTGTCTAAAAGTCTAAAAGTCTAAAAGATGAGTGAAAATGCAACAGTATCATGTAGCAAAAATACAAAGTTGAAAGAATGCGTGCATTGGGCTATGACGAAACCAGATAGAGTTGTAAAAAAAGAAGGTGTAACAATTAAACAACAACTAGCTAAATTACAAAAAGAAGAAAGAAACTGGGGTAATTCTATAATAGGACAAGTTGACAATGGACAATGGACAACTAAATTAGGTGAGACATTAGTGTATGATGTATTGCAACTACTAGGTGAAAACCCCCGAAAACCAGAGCGCAAAGGTGGATTTGAACCAGATTGGGAAACAGACAAATTTATATTTGAAGTAAAAACTTCAAATTGGCATGTTGGTGGAACTGCAGGTGAAAAAGTGCTTGGAACTTTTATTAAATATCAGAGTATACCAGAATTATATGGAAAACCGCTTAGAATTGTGTGTGTTGCAAATCAAGAAGAAGAACTTACACATGGAAAGACCGTATATTTTGGTGAAAACGTCACGAAAAAAACACAACAGGCCTTGGATTTAGCTCATTCATGGGGTATTGAATATATAAAGTTTAGTGATTTAGTATCACCCGTAATTTCAAAAATTTACTCGTAATTCTTTATAATAACTTCTTTTGCGGTTGCCTCTGGATTTTTAGAATTTATTGACCTTTTACATAATATTGTTACTATATTATATTTTTCATTTGTGAAATTGTTTCGTATTAAACTAACATCTGCATTACTTAATACTATTTTTATATTTTTTTCTGTTAAACCGTGTATTAACGCAAATAAACTGTTATGTTGTTCGATATTAAACCCATTTGCAGTGTATCCTACAAATGACGTATTAGTTTCTGGTGCATATGGCGGGTCAAGATATACAAAATCGTTGGGTTCAATATTTGTCAGCGAATTGCTAAAATCGCAACATTCAAATATTACATTTTGAATTAAATTATGTATTTCTTCTAAATATTCCTTATTTATAATTTCTGGTTTGTTATAGTGCCCATATGGAACATTAAAACCGTTTGGACCAACCCGAAATACCCCTCTAAAACAAGTTTTATTTAAGAATATAAACATGGCTGAACCTAATACACTCTTTTTATCATTTACGCATAATTTATTATATTGGCTTCTTATCCAATAATAGTAATTTTCTGTTGCTATTTTTGCTTCTTCTATATTTGCTGGTTTTCTATTAATTTCTCCATTACCACATTCATTGTAATCTCGAATAATATTCTGTAGTGTATCATATAATTCTGTATGGTGACTTTGTATATTTTTATAGGTATATATTAATGGCTCATTTACATCAAATGCATATATATTACCATGTATTTGTATAAATCCACTCTTTACATAAGATAATAAAGCAAATAAAACACTACCTCCCCCTAAAAATACTTCACGATAATTATTTATTTTAATTGGAAAATCAGAAATAAGTGTATTTATTATTTGAGTTTTTCCACCAACCCATTTTAAAATGGGTTTTGAAATATGTATTTTTTTAGTAGAAATATGTTTAACCAGTTTATTATCATAAATATTTGCGATGTTTTCAGATGTAGCGGTATTCTCGTTAGCTGTATTTTCACCAAGACATGGATTCTTTTTGTGAGTATGTAATGCATAATCCGATTTAAGATTAAAATCCTTTCCACACTTTTCACAGTTATATTTACCCATTGTTAGTTGTATATATTAGTAATAATAACATTTTAAAATCAATTTTTTAAACTGAAAACCTTAAAACATTAAAACATTAAAACCTAAATTTTTTTAAATATATTATAATATGATGTATATTTAAAAATAGTAATAATTTGCAATTATTTATCTGTTAAAGATAGTTCATACAATTGGTCATCAATAAATTTACGAATACCATTGTAAATATCAATTTTCGGAGACCAACATAATTTGTGAGTCGCTAATGTAATATCGGGGTTTCGTTTGTTTGGGTCATTATCAGGTAAGTTTTGATATACAACTTCGAACTTTTTATTAAGTGTTGTTTCAAATATAGTAATTAGTTTGTTAATCGTAATTTCATTATATGGATTTCCCAAATTTATAGGACCCGTTTCATTTGACATTATCATTCGATATATACCGTCAATAAGATCATCGATATAACAAAAACTTCGCGTTTGATTTCCATTACCATAAACAGAAATAGGCGTTTTCTCTATTATAGATTTTAGAATATGTGTCATAATTCTACCGTCATCTAAACTCATATGTGTTCCATATGTATTAAAGATTCTTATTATTTTTAACTTATCCGATAGACATGTATGTTTTTTACGAAATTCGTAAATAAGTGTTTCAGCGCATCGTTTACCTTCGTCATAACAACTTCTAGGTCCCACCGTATTTACATTTCCAAAATATGTTTCTCGTTGAGGATGTTCTAATGGGTCTCCATAAATTTCACTTGTGCTTGAAAAGATCATCTTGCAATTATGAGTTAGACATAAATCAAGAACATTCATCGTTCCAATGAGTGATGTTTGTAGTGTTTTATATCCGTCCTCTTGATATTTCGCAGGGCTAGCTGGGCATGCTAGATGAAAAATAAAATCAAGATGTGGAAAAAACTGTTTATCTATGATATCTGCTTTTTTAATTAAAAATTGCGGATTCGTTAATAATTTAGTTACATTTGTCATACGCCCTGTTGAGAAATTATCAAGACATATAACGATATGGTCTTGTTCTAATAGGTATTTGCATAAATTAGAGCCTATAAATCCAGCACCACCTGTAACAAGTGATATTGGTTTATCATGTGGAAGAGTTGTGCGCCAAATATCGGAACTCCATTCGCGCTCTTTTCGGTCAATAGTATCATTTCTATCAAGAATACTTTGAAAAATTTTAGAAATTATTTGTTCTTCTTGATATTGACTATATATACTATGGGTATCTTTTGGAAAACACGTTCCGCCAAATCCTCTCTTTCCATTGTATCCAGGAACATTGCAATGTGAAACTCCAATTCGCGTATCCATTACCATATACTTGATAACATTTGTATAGTCAACACTTTTTTTAATACATAAGTCATATAATTCATTCATAATAGATACTTTTGCCGATAGAAAGCAATTTTTAAACAATTTAACAGTTTCAGCTTCTTTTGTGCTTGTCCATATTAATTTAGAACTTTTAATACACTTATTTTTAAGAGCGATAGTAAAAAGATTTTCAACTCTGCATTTAAATATTCCAGATGTATCAGATGTATCATTATCACATCCAAAAATATAATATTCGCTTTCACAAAAGTCTTGTTTCCAATTTAATTCTGTTAAAAATTCAGGCATAAAATTGCATGAAAATTTATTAGAAAATCCAATTGGAACAGTGCTTCTTATTATTTTGTATGGATTTGATATAGATGTGATACTGTCTTCTAATAATTTAGTATAGCAATTTCCATTATGGTTCATGGGTGTTGGAAGACATAAAAAGACTAAATCGCACTTATTTATATCATGTAATGTTGTATGTGCTGGTTCACATAATTCAGGTATAATATCGTATATAATTATATTAATTTCTGGACATTTTAATAAATTAGTAGCTCTTCCAACAAAACCATTTCCAATAATCCCTATTTGCATAATATATAGTGACCTAAGTGTTTATTTTTTATATAATATAGCAATAATATATAAAATATAAAATATAAAGATGACATTGTAATAGTAAGGTTTAGGATAGAAAAGGAAAAGAAAAATGTGAAATTTATTTTTTCTTTACGGTAAATCTAAATATTTTTGTTATGCATATATATATATTATATGAATATATTATATTTAGATAACGACGAATGTTTGGGATATTTCAGTTTATTAAGTGGATTATATAGCGAAACAGTATGTGATTATTGTTTAAAACTTAAATTGGAAGAGAAGAATTTGGATAGAATAAACGCAGAAGCTTTATTTATAGTATTCGCTGCTGAATTATTAGATATGGGATTTGCAAGACCTGGATTAAGAGAATTCTTTTATAAATTAAAAAAATTCAAAAATAAGGGATATTTGGACAGAATAATAATGTATACAAGTGCAGAACGATATAGTAAAACTGAAAAAAATTTTGTGAATTGGGTTGGTTTTATGAAAAATCTATTCGAATTTTATAGTTCCAATGAGCATGATACAAATGATGACTTATTTTTGATATATGATTTAGACCATAGTGGTAGAAGTGATGAAATACCGCGTGAATCTCCAGATGGTGCTACGTTAAAAAGTGTAGAGGTTCCGCTAAGACGTTTAGGCATTTCGATGGAAGATGTTCGCAAAATTGGATTTTTAGATGACCGTCCCCAAAATATTTATATAGATGGTGAAGATCAACAATCTAAACTTAAACGTGTTGGTGTATTACCTTATTACTTTTTGCCTAAAAGAGACGACCTAAAGCAGACATGTGCTAAATATGATGATGATTTTATGAAATTGGGAATGAAATCATTATCAAGTATAGTTGATAGACAATATGACAATGAGTTAGAGGAATTTAATGATAATGGATATCCTATCGGTGTTCCTCATTTTGATATGACTGAATTAGAAGAGAAAAAAACGGCTGAACGAGTAGATACCCCACCACCATCTATTGATATATCAGCTGAGGCAAATCCTAAAACACATGTGCAAGTGGGAGATGCTGACAGTATGTCTCTTGATATTACAAAAATGTTAGAAAAAACAGTATCTAATGATATGAAATCAATTGATTTTTCATATGAATTAAGTAAAGATGAGTCGACTGATGTTACACCTGTGTCATTTGAAAAGAAACTTGAAAAGAAACTTGAAAAGAAATTGCAACCTAGTGTAGACTTGCAACCTAGTGTAGACTTGCAACCTAGTGTAGACTTGCAACCTAGTGTAGACTTGCAACCTAGTGTAGACAATGGTAGTGCTGATTTTAATTTATCTAAACAATCAGTTGACAGTATATTATCATCTATCAATATTAGCAATATTGAAGATAAACACACTAATCAAATTTTAGATACTAAGGCTTTAAAAATAGAATTAAAACAAACTCCGTTATATAATGAATTTACAGGTAAATCATCAGAAAAACCTAAAAAAATAGAATTCAAAGAATTTTCAGAAGAATTTGGAAAACAACCGATTACTAGTGATAAAAAAACTTCAGTTATTAGTAATATTATAGATACATTTAAAAGTAAACAACAAATAGCTGGTAATAATATGACAAATAAAGATAAGTTATTACAAGAACAGTCTATTTTAAATGACATATCTCCGTTAAGTATATCACAAAACGCCATGAATTCAAAATCAATTGATATAAGTCGCGAATTTGGTCAAATTAATAATTTTATGCATAAAGGTAGAACGGACAATTTGTCTATTGATATATCTCGCGAATTAAACGGTGGGTTACCGTCAGTTGATATGTCCCGTGAATTAAGTGGTGGATTACCATCCATTGATATATCCCATGAATTAAGTGGTGGATTACAATCCATTGATATATCTCGTGAATTAAGTGGTGGATTACAATCCATTGATATATCTCGTGAATTAAGTGGTGGATTACCATCCATTGATATATCCCGTGAATTAAGTGGTGGATTACAATCCATTGATATATCTCGTGAATTAAGTGGTGGATTAAGTGGTGGATTACTTAAATCAGATATGTCTAAAAAAACAAATAATGATTTGCCATTTATTGATGTAAGTAATGTTGTATTAAATTATGATTGAAATATTAATATGTATAAATTTTGGAAAATATGAAACAATTTATATTTTGCAAAAGGACTTAAAGAAATAGCTTATAATAAAATTCATATAGATTTAGATGACATCCGAAAAAAACAGAGTAGCGATAGGTATAGATCTTGGGACATGTATGAGTTGTGTTGGTATATTTCAAAACGGTAGAGTTGAGATCATTCCAAATGATCAAGGCAATCGTATAACACCGTCTATGGTTAGTTTCTCGAAAGATTCGTCTGAACGTTTAGTTGGCGATTCTGCAAAATCAGCCGCGAACAGTAATCCTTCTGGAACGTTATTTGACATTAAGCGTATTATCGGATTACCTTGGGATAATCCCGATTTACAAAAAGATATTGCTAATTTTCCATTTAAAGTGAAAAATGATGGAAGTAATAAGCCAATCGTAGAATTAGAATTTAATGGTGAAACTAAAGATTATTATCCAGAAGCGATATCTGCTATGGTTTTAACTAAAATGAAAGAAATAGCTGAAAGTTTTATAGGTAAAAAGGTAACTGATGCTGTAGTAACAGTTCCTGCTAGATTTCAAAACAGTAGTAAAGAAAGCACTAAAGCGGCATGTCAAATTGCTGGATTGAATTGCTTACGAATTATAAACGAACCTACTGCCGCGGCAATTGCATATCATTTGGATAAGAAAAAAGATAAAGACCAATTTGTTTTGGTATTTGATATGGGTGGTGGCACACATGATGTGTCCCTTCTTGAGATTACAACTGATGGTTTAATTGAGGTTAAAGCTACAGGTGGGTGTGTGCATCTTGGTGGCACTGACTTTGATACACGTATTTTAAATTATTGTGTTGAAGAGTTTAAAAAGAAGCATAAGCATGATATTTCAAAAAATATGAAATCAATGAGACGTCTATTAACTGCATGCGAGCGTGCAAAGAAGACACTGTCTAGTTCGCAGAGCACTAGCATTGAAGTTGATTCACTATTTGAAGGTATTGATTTCAATATTCAACTAACTCGTGCCAAATTTGAGAGTATTTGTATGGATATATTTCAGAGAGCCATTGACCCAGTAACTGATGTATTAAAAGATGCACATCTTTCAAAAAGTCAAATTGACGAAATCGTATTGGTTGGCGGTTCAACGCGTATTCCAAAAGTCCAAGATATGTTATCTCAATATTTTAATGGTAAAGAGCTTAATAAATCAGTAAATCCAGATGAAGCTGTAGCGTATGGCGCGGCAGTTCAAGCAAGTATTCTTATTGGAGACGTGCATGAGACCACAAAAGACTTGTTGTTATTGGATGTAACTCCATTGTCTTTATCCATTGAAACCGCTGGTCAAATTTCAACGGTTATCGTGCCAAGAGGCACTACTATACCTGTTCGTAAATCAGAAACATTTTCAACATTCGCGGATAATCAACCTGGTTGCACCATTCGTATTTTTGAGGGTGAACGTAAATTTACAAAAGATAACAATTTACTAGGACAGTTTGATTTGTCTGGAATACCACCAGCTCCAAGAGGTGTGCCTAAAATTACAGTTGATTTGGATATTGATGCAAACGGTATTCTTAATGTATCTGCCAAAGAAGAGACAAGTGGAAAGACAAATAAAGTTACTATTACAAATGATAAAAACAGGTTAAGTCAAGATGAAATAGATAGGATGGTAAAAGAGGCTGAAAAATTCAAAGATGAAGATGAAAAACTAAAATCAAAAGTGGAAGCAAGAAACTCTATGGAAAATTATGTATATCAGATTAAAAATACACTAACCGGAGAAATGAAGGATAAATTTTCAGACGAGGACAAATCAGTTCTTACTACATTAGTAGATGACACATTGAAATGGATTGAGGGTGGTGATTATACTAAGGAGGAATATGATGTAAAACAAAAAGAGGTGGAAAGTGTATATTTTCCTATTATTCAGAAGGCATATGGTGGTGCTGGTGGTGCTGGTGGTGCTGGAGGTATGCCTGCAGGATTTGATCCTTCTATGTTTTCAGGTGGTGCTGGAGGTATGCCTGGTGAACCTAATGCCAGTAACTCTGAACCTAATATTGAAGAGTTAGACTAAATTTATAATAATATTCTAATAAAGTTAAAAATTATTTTATTAGATTATTTTTAAAAAATCATTCAAATATTAAATTCTCACTAAAAAATATAATGGGCAATCAACCGAGTAAGGAAAATATAGTTGATGTACGAACTAAATTGGAAAAAATGTATAATGATATTTTTGATAAAACAAACATTCTAAAAACAGTTGATCAAGATTATTGTGAAAATCTTCAAATATATATAAATAATGAAGTGTTAAATAAATTTTCAAAAGAAGTATTAGGTGATTTAGGTAAGGGTGTATTATTGGGTTTAGAACAACCAGAACAACATGAAAAAAAAGCGGATCTGTGTAATAGGCTTTCTCATTATTATGTTAAGAAGATAAATTTAGTTGGAACAATCATAAATGTAATTAGGTTAGCACATATTAAAATTGATCGTATTAAAAATGGTGGTATATGTTTTAGTGGAAAAGATAGAGATATATTAGATAAATCAAATGCTTCTCCATATATCAGAGTTGAACCGTCAATTCCGCTTGATATTAAAATAGATAATAGTCTAATCACGTTAGATAAGGAGGTTATGAATATTCGTAAAAAAGCAATTGAAAAATCTGGTTTGCAAAAAAAAAATCCAGATTTATTAGACTATTTGGCAATGGTTGAAATAGATGATAGGACAACATGTGTAAATGCCAATGGAACTTGGCTTGAAACGCGTAAAGAGATGGAAGATGTATATTTAGTGCCTTCTAAAAAATACGAAAAGGAAAATAAAACCTGGTTACAACAATCTAAAAAATTAGAAAACACAGTATATTCGAAAATAGCGGTTCTCGTTAAAATTTTAGACGATATCATTGAAGAACGAACTGTTCCTCAAATGATATCTGGCAGAGAGCAACGTGTAAAAGTGTATAATGATAGATTAATAACGTTTGCTGATCTAGATACACGTATTATCAAGTGCAAAAATTTAATAATTGAGCTATTTATTGCAATGGACAGTATGTATTTGATATTATTTTCGATTAAGGTTATAGGTAAAGAACATTTAGATGCTATTGCAAAACATGAACAGGAATTAAAGGAATTAAAACAAAGAGGAATGTCATCATAATGATGTTTCATATAGTGGTATGAATTTATCTATATAGCAAGTTTTATTTATTAATTGATATATCATAAAAATAATTATTAATGTTACTATTATTAGCATGTCAATTCGCGAATAAAATTTATATATTAACACAAATATAGTTAAAATTATAATTAAAAATGAAAATTGCACATACTGCATTTTTCCCCAACCTCCTCTATCAATAATTATTGCGATTCCTTCAAAAATTTTAATATTTGATATTCCACCTTCTAATGAAATAATATTTTGTATATTTTTAAAATACATATTTTTAACACGGTCGCTTCTTGAACCAGTTCTGCAAATAATATATACATATGCATCTTTAGATAATTCAGTAATCCATTTTTTATTAAAGGATATATGATTCATGGGAATATTAAAAATAGATATAGATGTATTATTTGATATTAGGTATTTTTCCATACATTCAGTATCATTTCGTATATCGATAAGTATAATTTTTTTAAGGGAACTCATACTATTCTATACCTTACAAACAGAAAATCAATATATACTTTAATCGCGAAGTGTATCAAAAATATTATCATATTTACATAAAAATTGATTTACACGTATATATTATTTATAATACATCAATGCATCAATTACTATGTCTGACGATAAACGTAGTATTATAAAATGCAAATATATATTCTCTGGTATTTATGAATTACCAGAGAATATTCATTCTTTACACGATTTAGATAATAACCCTAAAATTGTTTCTTGGGGTATAAAATGGGGGATATTACATATACATTGGAAAAACGAAATGCATACATCTATTGAACCATCTATACCCATTACTCAAACAAATAATTGTAAATACCCTTCCGATAAACCATCTGATTATGTATTTGAGACGTTATGTG
>Ga0209617_10000577_pt1 | contig 16328 bp, 16 predicted proteins | sample LakEriepJuly2011_2_FD_187459 | JGI IMG/M metagenome (GOLD analysis project Ga0209617, IMG submission 187459) | Freshwater microbial communities from dead zone in Lake Erie, Canada - CCB epilimnion July 2011 (SPAdes) (version 2) | ecosystem: Environmental > Aquatic > Freshwater > Lentic >... | reverse complement strand
TACATAAACTGGGTATGAGTATGTGTATGGGTATGTGTACTGGTATGGATAATAATCCCCATCATACCCGCCATACCCACCATAGTACCTTCCTAAACCATAGCCTACACCAGCAGCACCTAATCCTCTTCCCCATCCTCCCCAACCACGGCCTCCTAAACCTCTTCCAAAATGTCCGCCACCTATACGACCACCCCCGCCACCACCAAAATGTCCGCCACCTATACGACCACCACCTCCACCTCGTGCTCCTTCAATAACATGTTTATTCGAAAAATATGGAGCAATAATATAAGCAATGATAAAAATTACTACTAAAACTGCTCCACCACAAAAAAATAAATTATCGAAATGTTTCATAATATTATATACAGATAAATTAATTATTTTTCAGCACTAAATTACATAGAAATAATCTTTCTTTTTATACTATATAGTATTCAAATGTTATATAGAGTTATTCCTTTACGCACATTAAGAAGAATTAGATATACTATTTTTAGTTTCATTTGAAATAGTTGAATTGAATTTGTAATAATAATAAATTTTGAGAATCAACGTCAACAAATTCAATGATGTATTGACAGAATAATTCACAAGTATGAATGTATCCGAATTATTAATACCGCTATAAAGTGACCCAAGTATTCCACCAAATAACCATATTGTAGATGAATATTTAGTAGAATCGATATTTTTAATTTGAAATATTGTTACATAAATTTCAGGTAAATATCCAATAATAACCAGTGTCGACGAAATAATAGATAAATAAATAAAATTCATTTTTATTTATTTTAATTTTTTATCTTTATCTTTTTATTGTACTACATTTTATTTCTCGCTACAATATAAATGGGAGATTTATCTTTTAAAAATATAAAAAATGGTAATTGGTATGTTATTGTAGGGCGTTATTTTGATGAACCAGCAAGAATATACAAAACTATTTATCATGGTGATTGTTATATCAAAGCTATAGCACCCAGTGATCAACAAGACATAGTAAAAGTTCCATGTGACGAAAATATCTTTGAGGAGCCTAAAGAAACAGATGTAGATATGGATGATCACGAAGATGACTTTGATGACGAAGATTATTTAGAAATAAAAGAACGAAATCAATATGTCAACTTCATTTCATATAATCCACATGATGATTTGGCTTTAGATGATGATGAAAAGTTGGAACTATATAATATATTTATTAAAATTGAAAAAAGTCTTCAAAAAGGAGGAATGCGAAAAAAGGGAAGAAAAACTACCAGAAAAAGGAAAACCAAGACCAAGAAAACCAAGACCAAGAAAACCAAGAAAAGTAAGAAAACCAAGATTTTCAAAAAGAAAAGCAAACATTATTAAATTTATATCACTTATAGTTTGAAGTATACTACGCCATTATATTGATACAATTTCAAACGTCTACTTTATCAATGTCGTCAATTCTTTATATTTCTCGTTGATCAACGCATCTAAAGCATCGGCTTTTAACAATTTGTCCTTTTTTAATATTTCAGAAGTTTCATAAATCAAATCTTTGGATGTCATTATTATCATTTGAGCACAATTATACGCATTGTTAATTAATTCAATAACATCATTATCTATTAACTCTTTGTATTTTTCACTATTGCTAGGATAAATAACATTGCTTCCCATGCCATAATACAATACCATTTTTTCGGCCAACTTCAATGCTTCCTCAAAATCATTCAAAGCACCCGTTGTAACGGATACATTGTAAAACACTTCTTCCGCTATTCTACCAGATAATAAAATCATTAAATGTTCAAATAATGATTCTCTCACGTAAATGTTACTTGTAGATGATTCGAAAACTGTATAACCAGGACTTTTTGGTGAAGACAAATTAATTACAACTTTTGACATTTTAGAATGATGTTTTGAGAAGAAACCAACGACCGCATGACCCATTTCGTGAATAGCAATATGGTCAATAATATCCGATGTAAATTGATGTTCATTGGGTTGCCAACCAGCCATCATTTTGTTCATAATAATATCAAAATCATTTGAATTAAATTTGGTTCTGTTATATCTTAACGCATTCAACATAGCTTCGTTCAATAAATTCTCAATTTGTGCTCCAGATAATCCATCTGTAATTTCTATTAAATTAGATATATCGATACTATCATCACATGGTTTACCTTGTATATGAATATTTATAATCGAATCACGTGTTTTCTTATCAGGTAATCCTATAAATATTTTTTTATCAATTCTACCTGGACGAGTAAGCGCATTATCCAATAAATCAAAACGATTAGTTGCTGCTACCATAAAAATTCCAGTTGTATTTTTAAAACCGTCTAATTCAACTAAAAGAGCGTTCAATGTGTTGTCTCTCTCATTGGATGAACTCTCTCCATCACTTGAACGTTTTCTACCTACAGCATCAATTTCATCAATAAAAATAATACAAGGGACATTTTCACGAGCCAATCTAAATAATTCTTTTATTCTAGTTGGACCTACACCAACATATTTTTCTTGAAAATCCGAACCAGAAACAGGAATAAAACTACATTTTGCTTCACCTGCTAAAGCTTTCGCAATTAAAGTTTTACCAGTGCCAGGCGGACCTTCTAATATTAAACCCTTGGGCACACGAACATTGTATTTTTGATATTTTCGATAATTCTTTAAAATATCTACGCATTGTTTCAGTTCTTCTTTTACATTTTCATAACCACCAACGTGTGAGAAATTGTTGTTGGGGTTTTTCAATATCTCAAAATTTCTTGTTTTTTTATAACTACTAGAACTAGTAAAATCTGAATTATCATTGTCATCTTTATTAATTTCATTCATATCTGATATTTCTTCATCAATAGGATTGAATTGAATTCCTAATCCTGATAAAAAATTGGACGGTTGTTTGTTAATAATAATTCTTACACGAGGAGGATAATTAGTTTTATTTTGTGATTGTGTAAATTCTTCTACACCATCACCATGATTACCTAAAATACTCTCATTTTGTTCAGTAATATTTTTCGAATTTAATTTTCTCAACAACGATTCATAATAATTTGAATCGGTATTGTGATTTTCTAATTTATCAATATAATTATCAAACGTTTTGTTATTATTATTTTTTTGTAATCTTTTCAACAACTCTTCTGTATATTTTTGTGAGAAATGATATGATCTTCTATGTGAATTTAAATTTAATTTATTATTAAGATTATTAAGATTTGAAGGTAATAAAAACGAATTTATACAAGTTATATACAAAAACCAATTCAAGAGTATAGAGAAAAGATTCACCATTTAATATTTATAAATATTTATTTTTAAATTATTATTTAGATATAAAGTAAAACAACAAATAATAATTATGAAAAAACAAACTACACCATGTCCAAAAATAGGAATAAAAATTCATGAAACGGATAATGATTACAAGACAAATCCATTTGAATCATTTATTGATAAAGAACTTTATCGACCAAAAAAAAATAATCAAAATAATGTAAATCAACTTTTAAATGTAAATAATTTTGATTTGAATATTGATAATTATTCTATGAAAGATATTTTCCATTTATTCAATATCTATGATGAATTGTTAAATGAAGAAATAATGAAGCAATCCAAAAATTTTGTGTTAAAAACTCATCCCGATAAGTCTGGTTTGGAATCATCTTATTTTCTTTTTTACTCTTCTGCTTATAAAAAATTATATTCTATTTATGAATTTCAAAATAAATCTTTCAATAAAAAAGAGCAGCAAGAAGATTTTTCAAATGAAACAAATAATCAAATTCTAGAAAATTTGTTTACTAAAAATAAATCCTTGAAAGAACCGAGCAATTTTAACAGTTGGTTTAATAAACAATTTGAAAAATTTAAAAATGATGAAGATAACAGTGACACCAGTAATAAAGGTTATGGTGAATGGTTAAAGTCAAATGAAGATCTTGTTGATTTAAAAACAGTTTCAAAATCAAATATGATGACAGAAATTGAAAAACATAAAAAACATGTACAATCCATAACCAAATATGAAGGTGTAAATGACATGTTTTCATCCACTTTTGGCGCAACCATATTAGGTGAACAACATAATTATACTTCTGGAGGTTTATTTAATGAAGATTTAGGATTTACTGATTTACGACAAGCATATCAAGAATCAGTTATACCAATTACCGAAGATGATTACAATAATATACCAAAATATAAAAACATGAATGAATATAAAATAGCGAGAGATAATGTCAACGTTGCGCCGCAAACAAAAGAAGAGGCCATGAAAAAATTATTTCAACAACAAAAAAGAAAAGAAGATGAAAGTATTGCTTTAGCTTTTCAATTGGCTAAGCAAAATGAAAAGGCTCAACAAAAACAAAAATCATTTTGGGGTGAATTAAAACAAATCACTGGGTTGTAAATTTATTTATTTTTATTATATAAATATATTAAACATAAATGAATAATAATGAAAAATTCGAAAACGGTCTATTTATATTTCGTAGGGATTTACGTATAATAGATAATAATGGATTAAATTTATTAAATGATAATTGTAAAAACATATTTACCATTTTTATTTTTACACCTGAGCAAGTAACTTCTTCGAATAAATATAAATCAGATAATGCTATTCAATTTATGATAGAATCATTGAGCGATTTATCGAGAGAAATAAGAAAGCATGGGGGTAAATTACATACGTTTTATGGAAATAATGACGTAGTGATTCGACAATTTATTAAAAAATTCGATATTGATCTTGTATGTTTTAATTTAGATTATTCGCCATATGCTATTAAAAGAGACCATAAAATAATAGAAATGTGTAATAAACTAGATGTTCCTATTTTATATGACACTGATTATTATTTGCATGAACCAGGGTCTATTTTGACTGGATCAAATACACCATACCAAAAATTTACTCCTTATTATGAAGCAGCATTGAAGAAACCAATAGCACCACCTAAAACATTAAAACAAATAAAATTTAAGGATACTTCACACAATATTGGAGGTATTATCACATTAGAACAAGCCTTTCAAAAATTTACAACAAAAAATGATACTATTTTAGTTCATGGTGGGAGAGAAAATGCTATTCAACACGTTAAAAGCGCTATTAAAACACAGAAACATTATTCTACTACACACAATGAATTATCAAAGAATACAACATTATTAAGTGCTTATATTAAATTTGGCTGTATTTCAATTCGCGAAGTATATAAATATTTCAAATCAAATCGCGACATTATAAGACAATTAATATGGAGAGATTTCTACGCTACTATTTTATATTCATTTCCATATGTTTTAGGTAACGCTATGAAAACAAAATATGATAAAATAAAATGGCATTTCAATTCAAAATGGTTGAAAGCTTGGAAAGAAGGCAAAACTGGATTTCCTATAGTAGATGCGGGTATGCGCGAATTAAAAACTACTGGGTATATGCATAATCGCGCTCGATTAATAACAGCCAGTTTTTTAGTAAAAACCCTCTTGATATCATGGGAACATGGAGAAAAATATTTTGCTACTCAATTAACAGATTATGATCCTGCTTCTAATAATGGTAATTGGCAATGGATCGCTTCAACTGGTGCTGATAGTCAACCTTATTTTCGTATTTTTAATCCATGGGAGCAAGCAAAACATTATGATCCAAACGCAGAATATATTAAAAAATGGATTCCTGAGTTAAGGGATATTTCAGTAAAAGATATATTGAACTGGGAATCAGTATATGATGATGATGAATATAAAAAGATTACATATCCAAAACCGATTGTTGATTATACAAAACAAAAAGAAATAGCATTAAAAATGTATGGTGCTGTTTTTTCGTAAATTTTGTATAGTTTTTAATGTTCGTTTTATATAAGTAAATTATAAAATTACAAAATGAACTATATGACAGCAGAGCAAAGTATAAAATGGATCAATAAAAATATATTTGATTTAAAAACTAGACATAATACTTATTTAATCGTAGGTTTAATAATACTTATATTTTTCATTCTATTATTAATAATAGTAATTGTTGTGGTTTCTAGTTATTATGTAATCAAGTTTTTAGAAATAAATATTATTAATGATTTATATTTTTGCAATTATACATATAATAAAAAAACAAATGATTTATTGGAAAAATATGGAAATTGTAAAATCAATAAAATTTATTTGGTGAAAAATCCAATTACTGATTTTACTATTTTTATATTGAATGTAATTACTTTGTATAAATTTCAAAAAACAATTGAAAAATACAATGAAGAAAATAATACAAATATTTATCCATATCATGTTTCATTATTAGTTGAAATTAATTTGCCAAATAAAAGTAAAAAAATAGTACTAATTGAAAAATCGAATTGTATCAATGTAACAGAAAACATTTATTTACACGAAAAAAAGATATTAAAAATTATTAAATTACCGAAACAAAAATATACTATCAATCATATTTTACAAGAAACAAAAAAACGAATTGGCGATAAACAATTCTTTAATTGGACTATTTATAAAAATAACTGCTATGTCTTTATAAAAGAAATTTTAAAAACAATTGGAATGTTGAATAAAACGAATATAAAATTTATAAATCAAGATCAACTTATTAAACCACTTAATTTTAGTGATTTTACATTGCACACAATACATTTTTTTTGTTCTTTGAATAATATTTTTGATAATTATATTTTATCATGATTCATTTCCGTATCTTGTAAACTTCGTATATAGTTATTGTATGATTTATTATAAATCACTATTTGCCATTTCGGTTTTATATTTTTAACAGATGCCATGTCGTCTATAAAAGATAAAAAATAATCGTGGTTTGATTCAATCTTTTTGATTCTATTGATAATGTCAAATATATTGGTTTCTTTTATTGTAATTGAACAATATACTGGATTATTATTTACAATTGACCTACATATATTACTTTTATTAGTAAATAATAATATTTTATCATATTCAAATCCATACGAAACAACCAATTCATCTTTCGAAATTCTATTTGACATTTTATTAATATATATATATATATTTATAAAAGCTTATAATATTTTATATTCAAATTTAGAACAATGAATATTTATAATTAGAAAATAAATAAAAATTGATATGTTGTTTTATAATAGTAAGAACATATAAATATATTTTTACTAATAATGTCGCAACAACAACAACAACAACAACAACAACCAACATTTATATTCATTGACGGTAGTTATTTTTGTTTTTATAGATTTTATTCTATAATGAATTGGTGGAAATTAGCGCATTCCAATGAATCGTTGGAAAATCCAATAGTAAATGAAGAATTTGTCGATAAATTTACAAAAACATTTATCGAAACATTGAAAAAACTCCCTAAAAAATTAAAATTAGATGAAAATACAAATCCAACTATCATAGTTGGCAAAGACTGTAAACGAGAAGAAATATGGAGAAATGATTTTTATGACAAATATAAAGCAAATCGTGTATATGATTCAAGTAATGGATTCTTGGGTGGACCCTTTTTCAAAATGGTTTATGAGGATTGCTTTTTTCAGAAAGGAGGCGCTTCAAAAATATTACATCATCCAAAATTAGAAGCAGATGATTGTATTGCTATTTCAGTAAATAAATTATTAAATATATATCCAGAGTCAACTATTTACATTATTACTAGTGACAATGATTATTTACAATTAGTTAAAAAAAATGTACATATTTATAATTTATCTTTCAAGAATTTAAAAGAAAGTAAAATATTTACTGGTATTCCTGAGAAAGATTTAGAACTCAAAATATTAATGGGCGATTCGAGTGATAATATACCAAGCGTATTTCCAAAATGCGGCATTAAAACCGCTTTAAAATGTGTAGAAGATCCAGAATATTTCAAAAATAAAATGGGAAATAATATTCAATATCATGAACAATATTTATTAAATAAAACACTTGTATCTTTTAGTAAAATACCCGAAGAATTGGTGAACGAGTTTTTGGATAAAAATAATATTATTTAGCGCGATTGTTCACGCAAGCCATTTGATTCATTATATTCACATATCGACCAGCGGTAATTGATCCGTTACAAAATAAGCTTCCCCTGTTTTTCGCCATTCAACCACTAAAACCATTATTTCTACGCCAATTTCCATGCCTTTTTTAACGCATTCTTTATATTCTGGATCTATGATTGAAATTGTAAATCTGTCTACATCTGTTCGTTGTATTACATAACACATAATACAGCGTGTTTTAGATTCTTTTTTAATTGTGGTCAATTCACGCATGTGTTTTAGGGCTCTAGGACTTACAGGATCGCTTGATTTTTTTCTATAACCATCTGGAAAATAAGCTATTTTTGAATTTGGCTCGCGATCGCAATAGTTCTTTTTTTTACGCTCTTTGGATGAAATGTCTTCAAAATCAGCAAGAGGAACGTTTTTAACTTCTAAAATAAATGGAATCCCATTATTATCAATTCCTATAAAATCGAATCGTGAATCAACTTTGTTTTCGACATATATTTTACTTTCTCTTTTGTAGGTTGAACTATTTTTAAGTTGTAGTTTACTGAAATAATTTTTAAGTAAAGCTTGTTCTACAAGATCTTCAGCTAATTTAGGATGTATTCCAACGATGGTTGTGTCATTGTAAATAGATAAATATGCGCGATATTCACATTTTGGTTTTTCATTGGAGACGGTTTTATTTTTAGACGTTTTTGATGGTATTTTTGCCATTAATATTTTTGCACCATTGTCTGCTAAACCACAACAACCTAAAGAAGCAGTATGTAATAAAATAGTGCTTTCATTGTTTCTAATGAATTCATTCTCTGTATTCATTATTAATGTGTCAGCAACATATGGACTTTTTATAAATTTGGAAGGACGTTTCACAATTTGTCCAGTGATTAAATTATCTAATGTAAGTAATAATAGTGTCGAATTTTGCGAAATCATATTATAGTTTGAACGAAATCATATTATAGTTTGAATTATTTGTAATATTTTTATTATTAGTGTAACAAATGTTTTAAAAATCAATTTTATTTTTAATTTATAGTAATAATATAAGTATTTAATAATAATGAATATTCCTAATGAATTAAAAATAACAATCAATACGAGTATTCCTGGGTTTCAAGTAATTAAATATAAACCATATATGACATTACCAAATGATAAAACATCTAGTTTTGTTCATTTTAATCCATTGGTAAAATTAAGTCAATCGGTTATAAATTCTATTCCAAAAGATCTTCAAGTGAAAGAATTTTTCAATAAAGGTTTATTTCAATCTTTAATTAATAGTCATGGACTAGTTAGAACGAGAGATTTAGTTGAAGCAACAAATGAAGGTTTTGTAGATAATAATATTAAAATAACATTAGATATGTTGTTTCCAACAAATGGATTAATATATATAAACAAAGAACCTTATGTTATAGCAGATGTTCAATGGACAAAAGGTGATTGGAAAATTGATAAAAAAGTCCAAGAAATGCCAAATATTCGGTTTAATAGAATCAATGATCCTTTTTTATTGTCTTCTCTCTTCAAACAAAAACAAATGAGCGGGGAAGAGGAATTAAAAAATTTGCCAAAGGATGTTTTATTTGGTACAAATTATTCGCCATCTACAGATGCTAATTTGCCACCAGTTGGACCAGTTGGACCAGTTGGTACGAAACGCCCATTAGGTTCAGAAATAAAACAAATACTCCCTCCTCCTCCTACTCCTCCATCATCATCATCATCATCATCGTCTAGACCGACATCAACATCTTCTTTATTATTACCTCCATCTTCGCCAACATTAACGGCGCCTTTACGAAAACCATTGACAATAGAGCCGCCGCCACCAGACGAAGAAATAGAAGAAAATGAAGATTCTACTTATGAAACAAAATTAGTAGTATCTAAAAATTCAAATAAAACACTAAGAGAATATTTTCAAAATAAAATGTATTATTTCATGGTAAATTATATGTTTCAAAATATGGATATTAATTTACAAAAAAATATCAATAAAATTTTATCAGAAATGACAAATATTTCTATAAAACCATCAAATAATTTAAGTAAAAAAGCATATGATACTAGTATTACAAATACCAAAATTTATTCAAATGTTGGGAAAGGAGATTGTTTTTTTATAGCAATTGCGGATGGGATTAATTATAACAATCTTTTTTCGAATGATAAAATTATTTATAATAATTATGGAAAGGGAAATATGATTTTCACTCAAAGGATTTTGAGAGAAATCGTATCCAATTATATTTTAAATTTACGACCTTCCATTTATAATGATCTACTTGAAACAAGTGAATCTAATGCTAGTTTTTTGAATAATGAATTTAATAAAATTAAAAATGAGTTAAAAAATGAATGGGGTGTAGACGGCGATAATTTTGATAATGAACAATACACGTATTTAATAAGCGTTATTGATCATTTGTACAACGTCAATGATTCTTTTTTTATAATGAAACCTAATAAAATTACAAATGATAATATAAACAATCCCTTCCGTGTATTTTCAAATAAACAAGAAATCAAATTATATATAGAAAGTCCTAATTATTGGGCCAATAGTGTTGCTATTGATGCTATATTATATACTTTACATTTAAATATAATTACACTTGATTATGATTCAGAGAGTAAAAAAATAAATATTCCATATATTAATACAAATAATGATCAGTGGAGTAATTATCTTTTTTTGTATTATCAAAATAATCATTATGAATTAATGGGATTCGATTATATTTTCAAAACAATACAACGATTACCAAAATTATCGGTAAAAACAGCAGTGAAAAAAATAATAGTGTTTCATCGAAATTCAAACATTTATCCCCCATTATGGTTACTTTTTTTAATATTCGGCAGTTTTTATATTAATATATTGGATGAAGAAGATAAAAATAATTTTAATTTTTTACCATATATTTTTAATGGTTTGAATCAAATATTCAATAAAATAATGCTTCTTCCTGATAATGAAACGAGAACCATTTTTTTAACAAATTTTAAAAAATATTTTAACCCTACTATTTTTAAAAATAACAAATCAATTACTGGAGGCGCTATTACTGCTAGATTACCAGGATCTAATACTACGCCATTTAATCCATACAACCCATATAACCCGTATAACCCATATAACCAGTATAACCCACAAAAAAAAAATATGTATTATGTTTCAACCACAAAAAATACAGATGATGAAACGAATATAAGTTATTATATTACTATTGATTTAGAACTTAAAAAGGGGAAACAGATTTCGTTTAAAGATATGGTTGATATTAAATGTAGACAAAAATGGAATACAATACGAAGAAATTATGCTAATTTAAGAGGTATTAAATACGTAATACCTCCTGTATATGAAACATCCACTTCAAATAATTTGAATACAAAAAATAAAGTTAGCACAAAATATACAAGAAAAAATAGGAAATAGTAAAAATTTACGGAATAACTTCTTTAGGATTGTTGAAACATATTCAACTGAATGATAAAATATCTCAAAAATTAAAATATAAAAATATAAAAATAGTATAATTATTATAAAATCATGAAAATGTTGAATATATTTTTGATGTGTATTATTTATTTGCCTTATATAAATTCTTTTTTAAAATTCAAGTTCGGTAATAAAATAAATATAAAAAGCAATGAAATTAAACATCAAATTACTTATAAACTACCCCCGAATAAGCAGCATATTATTAATAAAATAAATGGTTTTTATGGTCTCATAGGACCTGATGTTAATATTAGTAGTGTAAATAACCTTTTCGATTTATTTATAGGCGATGGTACTATACAAGGAGTTTTCTTTGATAGTGGAAATGTAACTGTTATAAAACATTTTGTGAGAACAGATAAATTAATTTATGAAGAAGAGAATGGACGAATCCCAAATAATAATTTGATCAAATTAGTATTTGCTACGTTAAATAAATTGAATCTATTGCCGAATATAATGGGTTTAGCCAATACAGCATTGTTAAATGTAGATAATAAAATATATGCGCTTTATGAAAGAGATCAACCCTATTTATTGAATATAAATTTTATAAATAAAGAAATTACAACCATTCGAAAACAATTAATTCCGAATGTACCGCATATTTCTGGACATTCAAAACATATTAATAACACGATTGAAACAATTGATTATGATGTCATTCAAAAAAAATTAGTATTTTATAAATTAAATTCCGTTTTTAATACTTTATATCAACGTTCTATCCAGACAAGATATATGCCAGTTGTACATGATTTTTGGACTACTCATAATAAAATTATTTTCATGGATTCACCATTAGTAATGGATATAAAAAATATTCTTAAAAAAAAAATGCCTGTTTTTTTACATAAAGAACAACCTACATTTATTCATATCGTAGATAAAAACACACGTAATCTTGAAACCTATCGCAGCAATGAAAGTTTTTATATGTTTCATTATGCGGATATTATAGAAACTCTGGAAGAAATACAAATTTATGGTTCTCTCTATGAAGAATTGGATTTTTCTAATTTGAATATAAAAGGTGTTTATCGAAAAATTACTATAAATAAAAATACAAAAGAAGTTTCTATTTTAAAAATACCAGAACTTGAAAAATTTGATTTGGAATTTCCTATTAAATTCGATGATAAAATTGTTTTTCGCAATATACATAATAAAACTATTAATGGTTTTGTTATTTTTAATAAAATGAAAATAATAAAAGAAATTATTTTTAAAAACCTTTGTATTTGCGGAGAACCCGCATTATTGTATATTGATAGAACCCCATATATTGTGTCATTTGCTTATTCTAAAAAACAAAACTGTATTCTTTTTGTAAATTTAATTAATTATGATAAAATTATTATTGATGTACCTTTTACATTTAATATTGGATTTCATTCGTTATTTATTCCAAATTCAAATGTCTGATTTTTCCCAAATGTAAATAAATTCAGTATAATTTTTTGTAAAGCTGCGTTTATATTTTGGCATGGGAATTTTTTTTGTGGCTTTTCCTAACACTTTAATGGCTAGATTTTCATATAATTCAATTGGAATATTTAAACAATAATGACCTCCTTTTTTTAAATATTGAAATGTTCTCTCAAAAATAGGTATATAAAATTCATTATTCCATTCTTCTTTTGTTTTTAACGATGATTTACCGTCTACGTTCACGTCACCATATATTTCTATATTATAATATGGGGGACTTGTTAAAACTAAATCATATTCCAACTTAGAATAATCAACGTCTAACGCATCTTGAAAATATAAATCGATTTTAGTTGTTGAATGTTTATGTAAAAAACTAGACATATTATTGTAGGGCGTTTTTAGATTTTTATTATTATCAATGCCAATATATTTTGGAATATTTAAAGCACATGCGCCAACTAATCTCCCTCCCCAACCCATTGTAAAATCTAAAATAGATGTTGGTTTATATTCACAATAAATTCGCATAGCAATTAGAGGCTTAAAAATGGAAACCGCCGTAAAATATAAATTGGATAATCTAAAAAATATCTTTGTTTCATCATAATTTTTTCTATTTTTTTTGTAAAAATCAATTATTTTTTTTACATAAGGTTTTTTTTTAAAATAAACTCTATTTTGATATAAATCATAAAAAGTAACATTTTGTTTTCCCTTTGTATTCAAACGTTCAAATAATGTAAATTTATTAACCACTTTATTACCAAAATTACTCAATTCTTTATGATAATTACAACCGATTTCGCATAATTTATTATAATCATCCAGCACTTCTTTGTCAGTTAAATCATATATTTTATCGGAAATTTGTTTCTTTTGCTTTCTAGTATAATTGTTTTTTTTGTATAGTGTTCTTTTTGTCTTTCTATTATTAATTGTCATTATATATATACATATATATTTTTATACATGTATATACTCTGATAATTTTCGTTTTATTTATTATCAAAATTATATCTTTCAAAATCGAATTTAGCGAACGCTTCTTTTTGTTCTTTGCGTTGTTTTTCTCGTTTTGATTTTTCTATAATAGCAACAGCTGCTGCTACTTCGGTCTCCGATACAACGTTATTTTGATTCGTATCTATCAATTTGTGTAAGACACGATATTTGTGTGGAACTACACATAAACTACTTTCCTCGTTAAATAAATGATCTGATAAAATAGTGAATATAGCGGTTAAACCAAGTGCTACATAAATATCTCGAGTACCCATCCATGACATAGCAAAAACAAGTATTTGTTTACTAATAGTATATTTCATATATTCCTCAGTAGATTTGCTAAATTGAATCGATATAAATTTTGACCCTACATTAAGTAATATCATTATTATACCCGCAAAAAATTTGCTATTATTTAAATACATAATATGATGATTTATAAAACCAAATACATTTATCAAAGGAGTGAAAATACTCGGGGTTGGATTCATTATTTCACCACCAGTTATTCTTTTTTTATTATTTTTAACCATATATTAATGTGATAAATTAAATTAATCCAAATTTTCTAATAATTGTTGCAAAAGTATTTTTAATTTTGTTATATTGATTACTTAATAACAAACGTATATTTCTAATGTAAGGCCGATATGTTTCACGAATTTTACTAGTGAATCCTTCTTTGCTATTGAATGTGTATATAGAATCTGAATTGTCATTGAGCAAAAATATTATCATTACTATAATTATGATAATTATCATTATGATAAACAAAGAGTAATTTGATGAAATTAATGGTTTCATTTGTATATAATTAAATAATATTGTATTTTTGTATTTTCTAAAAAATAGAAAATCCCTCAGTATTTTTATTTTCATATGGCATTACATTTTCAGATTCATTATTTTGCTTGTCTACTGATATAGCGTTGGATTGTTTGCCTCTTTTAATTGTATCTTCTGTTGATTGTAAATCAAACCCTTCTCTAGGAATGTTTTTTTTATTCAATTCTGTTTTTTTATCATCATCGTTTTTGTTTGTTATAACGTGTATTTTAGGAGTTTCTATAACTTTTTTATTATCTTTTTTTTTGGAATCAGTTTTCATGTTATGATTGTTGTCAAAGTTCTCAACAAACATGTATTGATCTGAATACATATTGTAGAATACAAAAATCATTAAAACAAATGACACTCCTAAAAATTTATTCATACAAGTCATAAATAGTACTATGGATAATAATATTATTCTTCCTAAATAAGTAGTCACCATAAATTGAAATGTTTTAACTCTAGATAATAATATTACTAGCAATATTAATAATACAATACCTACACTTTTTTTCATCATATCTTTCAACATTATTTTATATTATTCTTATATAATTTATTTTTTTTATAAATTAAATAAAATTATTATTTCTGTGTCTTTGGTAAAATATTATTATCTTAATTTTTATTAAGAATGTCTTTAGCAACAAATGCTGCTCCATTTGATAATGATTCAAATAATGATTATAATGATGATAATAATTTTATAAATAAAAAAAGATTAACACATAATAAAACGCAAAAAAAAAATTACAATGAAAGTTTTGTAAATCAATCTCAAAGTTTTGATAAAAATAAGGTAAACTCCATTTTAGAAAAAATTCATAATAGGACAGAAGATGATGAAGATGAATATATAAAACCCAATTTTGATCCACCTCCAAAACCGGAATCGTCTGGTGGTGAACGAGCTGAACGAATGCGACCAAAAGAACCAATGTCAAATATGTACAAAATTTTTGGAAAAGCCCCACAACCTAATTACGAACAGGAGAATGATTTAGATTTGAATAATTATTCAACCAATTACGGAGATGAAAAAAGTGTAGAAAATTATTACAAAAATATGTTGCCTGCTTATACAGGACAAAAGAATCCGAACAATAGACCATACTATAATGAATATGTAAACAACACATCAAAATATACAATGAATGGCTTGAATGTTGGAGACAATCATGATATTCTTTTACAAAAATTAAATTATATGATAAATTTGTTAGAAGAAAAACAAGATGAAAAAACGAATAATGTTACAGAAGAAGTAGTATTATATTCTTTTTTAGGAATATTTATTATTTTTGTTGTGGATTCATTTGCGCGCGTTGGTAAATATGTTCGCTAATCAACCTTTGGGAAAGGTTGAGCCAAAACAACCTTTGGGAAAGGTTGAGCCAAATCAACCTTTGGGAAAGGTTGAGCCAAATCAACCTTTGGGAAAGGTTGAGCCAAATCAACCTTTGGGAAAGGTTGAGCCAAAACAACCTTTGGGAAAGGTTGAG
>Ga0209617_10000576_pt1 | contig 16343 bp, 15 predicted proteins | sample LakEriepJuly2011_2_FD_187459 | JGI IMG/M metagenome (GOLD analysis project Ga0209617, IMG submission 187459) | Freshwater microbial communities from dead zone in Lake Erie, Canada - CCB epilimnion July 2011 (SPAdes) (version 2) | ecosystem: Environmental > Aquatic > Freshwater > Lentic >... | reverse complement strand
GTCGAGCATGTACTCGACCTTGCGGGCCGACAAGCCCGCCTGACGGAGTTGCTCTGGTGTCTTGGTCAAGAGCTCGGTGGCACTCAGCGGTCCGCGGTCACTGCCAGGGCTGCTGCCCTCGACGCCTGGCAAACCGAGCACAGCCAGAAGGCGCTCCCAGACAGACTGCGCCGCCTTGACAGAAATCTGCTGGCCCACGATGGAGCGCGCCAGCGTGGTGAACGCATCCCCGCGGCTTTCCAGGCGCGCCGAGCCGTGGTCTGCGATCAGCTTGCGCATGACGCGATCACGCTTGCTCAGGTGCTTGCAGGCCTCGTCCCAATACGCGGGTGTGACCAGGTTCGCAGCGAGCCCGGCATTGGCAGGCAGCACCGGCTTGGGTGCGGATGACTTGGACGTGCCCATCAGGCCTTCACCCAGCTCGTGCCTTGCGGGCCGTCTTTGAGCACCACACCCTGCGCGGCCAAGGCGTCACGGATGCGGTCGGACTCGGCAAAGTTGCGCGCCTTCTTGGCCTCGGTGCGCGCGGCGATCAGGGCCTCGATGCCGGCCACGTCCAGGCCACCCGCGGAAGCAGCATCGCCCTGCAAATAGGCCTGCGGAGACTGCTGCAAGATGCCGATGACGCCACCCAGCGCCTTCAGCAGGCGAGCGACGGCCGGCGAACTGCCGCGGTTGAGCTCCGCTGCCAACTCGAACAACACGGCCAACGCGAGGGGGGTGTTGAGGTCCTCGTCCATCGCGGCCTTGAAGCGCGCGGCGTGTGGCTGCGTCCAGTCGATGTCCGCCAGCGACACCTCGCCCAAGGCGCCCTGATCCACGCCATTCAAGGCCGTGTACAGGCGGCGCAGGCCATTGCGCGCATCGTCCAGACCGGCATCGCTGTGGTTGAACGGGCTGCGGTACTGCGTGCGCAGCATGAAGAACCGCACCGTTTCACCGTCGTGGTGCTTGAGCACATCGCGGATGGTGAAGAAGTTGCCCAGCGACTTGGACATCTTCTCGTTGTCCACGTTCACGAAGCCGTTGTGCAGCCAGTAGTTGACGAAACGTTTGCCGCTGGCGCCTTCGCTTTGCGCGATCTCGTTTTCGTGGTGCGGGAACTGCAGGTCGAGGCCACCGCCATGGATGTCGAACTGCTCGCCCAGCAAGGCACAGCTCATGGCCGAGCACTCGATGTGCCAGCCTGGGCGGCCTGCGCCATACGGCGACTCGTACTTGGCATCTGTCGGCTCTTCGGGCTTGGCAGCCTTCCAAAGCACAAAGTCCAACGGGTCCTGCTTGCCATCGTCAACGGCCACACGCTCGCCTGCCCGCAGCTGGTCGAGGCTCTTGCCCGACAGCTTGCCGTAGCCCTCGAACTTGCGCACGGCGTAATTCACATCGCCATTCGCAGCGCGGTAGGCCAGGCCCTTGCCTTCCAGCTTGCCGATGAGGTCCAGCATCTGACCAACGTACTCGGTGGCACGGGGCTCGTGGGTGGGCGGCTCGATGCCCAGGGCAGCGATGTCTTCGTGCATGGCCAGCGTCATTTCGTCGGTCAGCTGGCGGATGGTGATGCCGCGCTCCACCGCACGGCGGATGATCTTGTCGTCGATGTCCGTGATGTTGCGGACATAGGTCACGCCGTAACCGCTGGCCTTGAGCCAGCGCTGCACCACGTCAAACGCCATCATCATGCGGGCATGGCCGACATGGCAGAGGTCATAAATGGTCATGCCGCACACGTACATGCGGACCTGCCCGGGCGTCATCGGAACGAAGGGCTCGACCTGGCGTGACAGGCTGTTGAAGAGGCGCAAACTCATGGACACACGACAGGAAAGCGGGCAATCAGGGAATAGAACCGGACACGCCCTGGTGGCATGCCTTCACGCGCAAATCCAGCAGCCATCGCAGGGCCAAGGCCTTGGACAGCGCTCAGATACAATCCAAAGAGTATAACGGCGACCCCAACACGAGGGTGAACAGGCAGAGGCCGCAGGCCGCCGGGCTGCTATCCTCTTGAGTGGCGTCATCGATGGCATTGCTTGCCAGCACTCCGATGTTCAGCCGCACCACAACCCCTCTGACACGACCTTCCATGCAGACTGCTGTGCCCCACTTCGGACTCCGCCTGACGTCCATTGCCGCCCAATGCCTCGCCGTCGCCGCACTGTCCCTGAGCGCCCTCAGCGCACGTGCTGACGATGTCGGTGACGTGCAGAAGCTGCTGGCCGCCGGCAAGAATGTGGAAGCCCTGCAAAAGGCAGATCAATTCCTTTCCGGCAAGCCGCGTGACCCGATGATGCGCTTCCTGCGAGGCATCAGCCTCTCTCAGGCAGGCCGAGCGCCAGAAGCCATCACCGCCTTCACCAAGCTGACCGAGGACTACCCGGAACTGCCCGAGCCGTTCAACAACCTCGCTGTTTTGTATGCGCAGCAAGGCCAGTACGACAAGGCCCGCAACGCGCTGGAAATGGCCATCCGCACCAACCCCAGCTACGCCACCGCCTACGAGAACCTCGGCGACGTCTATGCCAAGCTGGCCAGCCAGGCCTACTCCAAGGCGCTGCAGATCGACACCCGCTCGGCCGTGGCGCCCAAGCTGGCCATGATCCGCGACCTCTTCCCCAAGGACCGCAACAGCATCGTGACCGCTTCGGCCAGCACAGTGGCCCCGGCGCCTGTGACCACCCCGGCACCAGCCCCAACGCCAGCACCGACACCCTCGCCTGCGCCGACTCCTGCGCCCAAGCCCACGCCTGCACCTGCGCCCACCCCAGCACCTGCACCGGTCGCTCCCAAGCCGACCGAGACGAAGCCAGCCGAAACGAAGCCAGCTGAAACCAAGCCCACCAAAGCCGATGCCGATGACAGTGCTCGCGAGCGTGAGGTCGCCAACGCCATTCGCGCATGGGCCGATGCCTGGAGCCGCAAGGACATGGATGGCTACATTTCGGCCTACAGCAAGGACTTCAACGGCGGCAAGACCCGCAAAGCCTGGGAACAAGACCGCAAAGAACGCATCCTGGGCAAGCGCAGCATTTCCGTCAAAGTCTCTGGCCTGAAGATCACGGTCAACGGCAACAAGGCCACCGCACAATTCAAGCAGGACTACCACGCCGACAGCCTGAGCGTGAGCAGCGGCAAGCGGCTGGAACTGGTTCGCAGCGGCAGCTCGTGGGTGATCGCCAAGGAAAGCACCGGCTCCTGAATCTGATGAACCGATCGATGCACGGTCGCTTGGCGCAGCTGACACTGAGCCTCGCGATCTCCCTGACCAGCGCCCAAGCCGCTTCGCCCAAGGCACAACGCCCACACGCAGAGCAGCCAACCAGCCTTGCCGGCAAGAAAGCTGCAGACCAGCCCAGCGAGGCGGTGGGCCAAGATGCGCAGCCGCCCTTGGCGCGTCAGTCGCCTTCAGCAGAGGCTCGGCTGCTGGAGATCTACCGACTCATCGGCAAAGGGCAATCGCGCCAGGCTCTCGCACAAGCTCAGACGCTTTCGCGTGATGTGCCGAACTTCCAGTTGGCCCAACTGGTGTACGGCGACCTCTTGCTCGCCCAAACGCGCGCCCTCCCCACGATGGGCAATGCGCCGGGTGACTTGGCCGCCAAAGCCCCTGCCCGCCTCGACCAGCTCCGCGAAGAAGCCGGCAGGCGACTGGGCGCCCTGCGGGAGCGCCCCCCCGCGGGCACTGTACCGGCCCAGTTCATCGAACTGCCGCCCACCACCCGCCATGCCATCGCGGTCGATGCCAGCCGCTCACGCCTGTACCTGTTCGAGAACGGCCCCAATGGCCTGCAACTGGTGGCCGACCATTACGCCTCCATCGGGCGACTGGGCTCAGAGAAAAGCGCGGAGGGCGACCAGCGCACGCCACTCGGCGTTTACTTCATCACCAGCCGCCTCGACGCCCGCCAGCTGACCGATTTCTACGGCGTGGGGGCCCTCTCGTTGAACTACCCCAACGAGTACGACCGTCGCCAGGGGCGCACTGGCAGCGGCATCTGGTTGCACGGCGTGCCCAGCGACAGCTATGCGCGCAGCCCGCACAGCACCGACGGCTGCGTGGCCCTGGCCAACCCCGAGCTGCGCGACATCATGGAGCGCGTCCAACCGCGCAGCACGCCCGTGGTGATCGCCAAGAGCCTGCAATGGGTACCGCCTGCGATCAAAGAGCCAGAGCGCCGCAGCCTGCACAACCTCATCGAAGGTTGGCGTGTGGCCCGCGCCAGTGGCGACCTCAACCGCCTCATGGCTTTCTACTCGAACCAGTTCGCCAACGGCAACAAGGATCTGGCACAGTGGCGCCAGTTGATCGAGAAGGACCTCTCGCAGGCCCGCGGTCGCCCCGTGCAACTCAAAGACGTGTCCATCCTCGGCTGGCGCGACAAAAGCGACATCCTCGTCGTGACCTTCGGCGAAATCGCAGAAGGCCAACGCACGGGCGCCATCAAACGTCAGTATTGGGGCAAAGAGGGTGGGCTCTGGAAAATCTTCTATGAAGGAGTGATCGGATGATGATTCGCAAATTGATGGTGGCCGCAGCCACCGCCGCCGTGGCGCTGAGCGCCTCGATCGCTCACGCGCAAAACGTGCGACTGAGCACCAGCCAGGGCGACATCGTGGTGCAGCTCGATGCGGCCAAAGCCCCCAAGACCGTGGACAACTTCATCCAGTATGTGAAGTCGGGCCACTACAGCGGCACGATCTTCCACCGCGTGATCGACGGCTTCATGGTCCAGGGCGGCGGCATGACGCCCGACATGCGCGAGAAGCCCACGCGTGCGCCCATCCCTCTGGAAAGTCGCAACGGGCTGACCAACGTGCGCGGCACCATCGCCATGGCGCGCACCAGCGTGCCTGACTCGGCCACCGCACAGTTTTTCATCAACCTCAAGGACAACGCCTTCCTCGACGCCGCACGCTCGCCGGACGGCAATGGCTACGCTGTGTTCGGCAAGGTCGTCGAGGGCATGGACGTCGTTGACAAAATCCGCAAGGTCCAGACAGGCTCCAAAGGCATGCACCAGGATGTCCCCGTCGAGCCCGTGATCATCAAACAAGCCACCATCGAGAAGTGAACCATGAGCAAAACCGTTGAACTGCAAACCACCGCTGGCGTCATCCGACTGGAACTGGACGATGCCAAGGCGCCCGTCACCGTCGCCAACTTCCTGGAGTACGTCAACGCCGGCCACTACGACGGCACCGTCTTCCACCGCGTCATCAAGGGCTTCATGGTCCAGGGTGGCGGCTTCGAAGCGGGCATGAAGCAAAAGCCCACCAAGGGCGAGATCCAGAACGAAGCCAACAACGGCTTGAAGAACGACAAGTACACCGTCGCCATGGCCCGCACCAGCGCGCCCCATTCGGCATCGGCCCAGTTCTTCATCAACGCCACGAACAACGATTTCCTGAACTTCAAGTCCGAGACCGCCCAAGGCTGGGGCTATGCCGTGTTCGGCAAGGTCGTCGCTGGCACCGAAGTGGTCGATGCCATCGAAAAGGTCAAGACCGGCCGCAAGGGCTTCCACGACGACGTGCCGCTGGAAGACGTGATCATCACCAAGGCCACCGAGGTCTGATGACCGCAGACGTTCTGGGGAAACCTGCTTTCCCCGGCGCCCGCACCCTGACTGCACCGCCCTCGTGGCGGTGCATTGATTTCATCTCCGACATCCACCTGCACGACGGCCTGGCGCACACCACGGCGGCGCTGCAGCGCTACTTGTCTTCGAGCACCGCAGACGCCACCTTCGTGCTGGGCGATCTGTTCGAAGCCTGGGTCGGTGACGACATGCGCACCGAGCCCTTCGAGGCCGACTGCCTCCACGCGCTGCGCCAAGCCGCGCACGCGCGCCCCCTGTTCATCATGGTGGGCAACCGCGACTTCCTGCTCGGCCAGGCCTTCATGGACGATTGCGGCGCCACCGCCTTGCCCGACCCCACCGTGCTGGCCGCCTTCGGGCAACGCGCCCTGCTGATCCACGGGGACGAACTCTGCCTGGCCGACACCGACTACCTGCGCTTTCGCGCCCAGGTGCGTCAAGCGGCCTGGCAGCAGGCCTTCCTGGCCCACCCTTTGCCCGCTCGGCTCGCACAGGCCCGCCAGATGCGCGCCGCCAGCCAACAGCACCAACAGGCCCAGGCGATTGCCACGGGCTACGCCGATGTCGATGAGGACTGCGCACGCGACTGGATGCAGGCCGCACAAGCCGAACTGCTGATCCACGGTCACACGCACCAGCCAGCGTCCGAAGCCTTTGGCGGTGGCACGCGGCATGTGCTGAGCGACTGGGACCTCGACCATGGTCACCCCCGTGCCCAAGTGCTGCGCTGGCAAGCCGACGGCTTCAGCCGCATCGAGGTGCGCTGAAGCGCACAACACACATGAAAAAGGCCCGCTGTGTGCGGGCCTTTTGTTTGACCATGCTTGACTGTGCTTGGCTGGTGCAGCCCTCGCCGATCACTCGGCCGTGGCCGCCTCCGGCTTGGTCTTGTCGCTCTTCTTGTTCGGCTGGATGTCCAGCTTCACCTCGGGCTCGCCCTTGTCGTTGTCCACGACGTCCACCGTCAGGCGGCCGCCATCGACCAGGCTGCCAAACAGCAACTCGTCGGCCAGGGCCTTGCGGATGGTGTCCTGGATCAGGCGCTGCATCGGGCGCGCGCCCATGAGCGGATCGAAGCCACGCTTGCCCAGGTGACGGCGCAAGGCGTCCGTGAACGTGACCTCCACCTTCTTCTCGGCCAACTGCCCTTCGAGCTGCAGCAGGAACTTGTCCACCACGCGCAGGATGACCTCTTCGTCCAGCGGCTTGAAGCCCACGATGGCGTCCAGGCGGTTGCGGAACTCCGGCGTGAACAGCCGCTTGATGTCGGCCATCTCGTCGCCCAGCTCGCGCGGGTTGGTGAAACCGATGGTGGCTTTTTGCAGCGTCTCCGCGCCCGCATTCGTCGTCATCACGATCAACACGTTGCGGAAATCGGCCTTGCGACCGTTGTTGTCCGTCAGCGTGCCATGGTCCATGACCTGCAGCAGGATGTTGAAGACGTCCGGGTGGGCCTTCTCGATCTCGTCGAGCAGCAGCACGGCATGGGGCTTCTTCGACACGGCCTCGGTCAGCAGACCACCCTGGTCAAAGCCAACATAGCCCGGAGGCGCGCCGATCAGGCGGCTCACCGCGTGGCGCTCCATGTACTCGGACATGTCGAAGCGGATCAGCTCGATGCCCAGGATGTAGGCCAGCTGGCGTGCGACTTCCGTCTTGCCCACACCGGTCGGGCCACTGAACAAGAAGGAGCCGATCGGCTTGTCCGGCTTGCCCAGGCCCGAGCGCGCCATCTTGATGGCCGAAGCCAGTGCATCGATGGCGTTGTCTTGGCCGAACACCACGCTCTTGAGGTCGCGGTCGAGCGTCTTGAGCTTGCTGCGGTCGTCGTTGGACACGCTGGTCGAAGGCACCCGCGCGATCTTGGCGACGATCTCCTCAACCTCGGCCCGCGTGATGGTCTTCTTCTGCTTGCTCTTGGGCAAGATGCGTTGCGCAGCACCGGCCTCGTCGATCACGTCAATGGCCTTGTCGGGCAGATGGCGGTCGTTGATGAACTTGGCCGACAACTCGGCCGCCGCCTGCAGGGCACCGAGGGCGTACTTGACGCTGTGGTGCTCTTCGAAGCGCGACTTCAGGCCTTTCAAGATCTCGATGGTCTGCTCCACCGAAGGCTCGGCGACTTCGACCTTCTGGAAACGACGCGACAGGGCGGCGTCCTTCTCGAAGATGCCGCGGTACTCGGTGAACGTGGTCGCGCCGATGCACTTGAGCTGGCCCGAGCTCAACGCGGGCTTGAGCAGGTTGGACGCGTCCAACGTGCCACCGGAGGCCGCACCGGCCCCGATCAGCGTGTGGATCTCGTCGATGAACAGCACGGCGCCCGGCTGCTCCTTGAGCTGCTTGATGACGGCCTTCAATCGCTGCTCGAAGTCACCGCGGTACTTGGTGCCGGCCAGCAGTGCGCCCATGTCGAGGGCGAACACCTCGGCATCGGCCAGCACATCGGGCACATCCTTTTGCGTGATGCGCCATGCCAGACCTTCGGCGATGGCGGTCTTGCCCACGCCGGCCTCACCCACCAACAGCGGGTTGTTCTTGCGGCGGCGGCACAGCACCTGGATGACACGCTCCACCTCGGTGTCTCGACCGATGAGCGGATCGATCTTGCCCTCGCGCGCCATCTGGTTGAGGTTCTGGGTGTACTGCTCCAGCGGAGACGCCTTGCCTTCGGCTTCTTCCTTTTCGGGCTCGATCTGCCCTTGCTCCGACGACTGCTTGCTCGTCTCGGGAGGGTCGGCCTTGCGGATGCCATGCGCAATGAAGTTCACCACGTCCAGGCGGGTCACACCTTGCTGGTGCAGGTAGTACACAGCGTGCGAGTCCTTCTCGCCGAAGATGGCCACCAGCACATTGGCGCCGGTGACTTCCTTCTTGCCACTGCCAGACGACTGCACGTGCATGATCGCGCGCTGGATGACGCGCTGGAAACCCAGGGTCGGCTGGGTGTCGACCTCGTCGGTGCCACCCACGGTGGGCGTGTTGTCACGCACGAACTGGTCGAGGTTCTTGCGCAACTCGTCCAGGTTCGCAGCACAGGCCTTCAACACCTCGGAAGCGGAGGGGTTGTCGATCAGGGCCAGCAACAGGTGTTCCACGGTGATGAACTCGTGGCGTTGCTGACGGGCCTCGACGAAGGCCATGTGCAGACTCACTTCCAATTCTTGCGCAATCATGCGGTCTCCAGAATGCACTGCAGGGGGTGCCCGGCTTGGCGGGCGGCGGCAAGAACGAGTTCGACCTTGGTGGCCGCGACGTCTTTGGTGTAGACCCCGCACACACCACGGCCTTCGTGGTGGATTTTCAGCATGATTTGCGTCGCCGAATCGATGTCGTGTCGGAAGTGCTCCTGCAAGACAAACACAACGAACTCCATCGGCGTGAAATCGTCATTCAGCATGACGACTTGGTAAAGCCTTGGCGGCTCCAGGGCCAACTCGTCCTTCTCTGCCACGACGAACCCTTGCCCATCTTCGGCAGGGCCGCCCGGCAAAGCCGACAGCTGGTGTTGCAAGGGTCTGATCATGACTTGATTCTAAGAGAGGCGCCTTGCTCATGTGTTGGCATCTTGGGGTCTCCCGACATTCTTCAAGGTCAGGAAATTCACGGCGACAGGCAGACTATTCCGCAGACCAAGGTCACGTCTTCCGTTCGCGCAGCCGATGCGCGCCGCTTTGCAGAAAACCCTCCGGCATCTCCACGGTTCGCGACCAGGGAAAACCATGCATGCCCCGCACCAGACTGATGCCAAATCGATCTTTCCGGCCAGCGTCGGCCAAGCTTGCGCGCAATTGCGCGCGATTGCACACCTGCATGAGCGGAATCTCTCCAACACACCCCTCAGGACGAAACATTTGCGCACAAGTGCACGCGTGTCGGACACCCAACGCGGCTTGACAGCCCAGATTGCCGGACACAGAATGCGGACAAATTAACAGGAGGGACAGCATGGCCACCGGCACTGTCAAATGGTTCAACGATGCCAAAGGGTTTGGCTTCATCGAGCCCGATCAAGGCGGGGGCGATGTCTTCGCCCACTTCTCTGCCATCCAGATGGACGGCTTTCGCACACTGAAGCAAGGCTCCAAGGTTCGCTATGAACTTGTCGCAGGCCCCAAAGGCATGCTGGCGCAGAACATCCAACCCGTGGATGCCGAAGCGCAAGGCGAGCACAGCGTGCTTGGCGGCTTGGACGATGCGGGCAGCATGGCCGACCTGAGCGACCTGCACTACCGCGATGTACCTGGCGCAGGTCAGCGTCTGCCACACTGAACACCCCAGCCAGCGCTCAAGCAAAAGCCCGCCATTGGCGGGCTTTTTTGTGGCCGCGCGGTGCGGGCACGGTCAGTTCAGCAGCAGGCTGGACGAACCAGCCTCTGCCCATCGCAACCTCACATCTGGTCGATCATCACTTGCCCGAAACCGGAGCACGACACCTGTGTGGCGCCGTCCATCAGGCGGGCAAAGTCATAGGTGACCTTCTTGCTCTGAATGGCCTTGTTCATCGCCGTGATGATCAAATCAGCGGCCTCAGTCCAACCCATGTGGCGCAACATCATTTCAGCCGACAGGATCTCGGAACCGGGGTTCACGTAGTCCTTGCCAGCGTACTTCGGTGCGGTGCCGTGGGTGGCCTCGAACATGGCCACGCTGTCGGACAGGTTGGCGCCAGGGGCGATACCGATGCCACCGACTTGAGCGGCCAGCGCGTCAGAGATGTAGTCGCCATTCAGGTTCAGCGTGGCAATCACGCTGTACTCGGCCGGACGCAACAGGATCTGCTGCAGGAAGGCATCGGCGATGGCGTCCTTGACGATGATGTCCTTGCCCGTCTTCGGGTTCTTGAACTTGCACCACGGGCCACCGTCGATCAGTTCGGCACCGAACTCGCTCTGCGCCAAGCCATAGCCCCAGTCGCGGAAGCCGCCTTCGGTGTACTTCATGATGTTGCCCTTGTGCACGATGGTCACGCTGGGCTTGTCATTGTCGATGGCGTACTGCAGAGCCTTGCGCACCAGGCGCTCGGTGCCTTCCTTGGACACAGGCTTGATGCCGATGCCAGACGTTTCCGGGAAGCGGATCTTCTTGACGCCGAACTCGTCCTGCAAGAACTTGATCAGTTTCTTGGCCTTGTCGCTTTGGGCTTCGAACTCGATGCCGGCGTAGATGTCTTCCGAGTTTTCACGGAAGATGACCATGTCGATCTTCTGCGGCTCCTTCACGGGCGAAGGCACGCCCTTGAAGTAAGTCACAGGGCGCAGGCAGACGTAGAGGTCAAGTTCCTGGCGCAGGGCCACGTTCAACGACCGGATGCCACCGCCCACGGGCGTGGTCAGGGGGCCCTTGATCGACACAACAAAGTCTTTGAGAACCTGCAGCGTCTCTTCGGGCAGCCAAACGTCAGGACCGTACACACGGGTGGACTTCTCACCGGCGTAGATTTCCATCCAGTGGATCTGGCGCTGACCGCCGTAAGACTTGGCAACAGCCGCATCGACCACCTTGATCATCACGGGCGTGATGTCGAAACCGGTGCCATCACCCTCGATGTAAGGAATGATCGGGTTGTTGGGAACGTTGAGGGAGAAGTCCGGGTTGACCGTGATCTTCTGCCCACCTTCGGGCACCTTGATGTGCTGGTACATGTGTGTGGTCTCCGCGTTTGGCGTGTCCGAGAAAACATTGCCATGGATGTCGGCAAGGTGGCTTCATTCTACGCGAGCCCCCGAATCAGGGGCACGACAAGGGTCAGGGATTGCCGCAATGCGTGGTCATTTCACCCCGATTACGCCGTGCATTTGGCGCATTTCAAGCACACCAAGCCTGCCATTGCGCGACCAACTGGTGCCACACCGACCAGACACCCATGGCAATCAGGCTAAGGCCTGCGACGCGCACGGCCCAGCGCGGGTCCACCCAAGTCTGGCCAGGGCGCAACGCGGCTTTAGCTGGCGCCCCTGGTTGGGACGAGCGATGCAGCTCACGGGAGGGCTGCATCCAGATCACTGGCACTGTGACGCCGTCAACGCCAGTGAGGGCTTCTGACATTGCCGGAGCGCCCTGACCCGCATCGCTCACTTGCCGGTGCCTCATGGTCAATTGGCGCATCACCCAAGGTGCTGTCCAAACACCCATGGCACTGGGGATGCCGAAAGCCAACATCACAAGCGCACCACCCAGTGCGTCGGGCGCCAGCGCTGCAACCATCAGGGCCGCGTACAACAGTCCACAGGGCAACAAGGCCCAACTCAGCCCCCCCAGCAATGGCCAGGCCGTCATCCACAGGCCACGCCATCGCGGAGACAGCGCGGCAGACCAAGCAGACAAGCGGGTTCGCCAACTGTCGTAGGCGGCTCGCCCAGCCCCGTCCAGCGGTGCCGGCATGCGGCCACAGATCAGCAGGTGGACACCGAGTATCACCACGGCAACCTGCACCATGACCCACAAGGGCTTGAGCATGGCGACCTCTCGTCCCCAACGAGATACCACGCCAGCGCTCACGGCCACCACGCTGCCCAAAGCGGCATAACCCAGCAAACGCCCGACCAAAGCGGCCGCCGGCAAGCCGCGGGGAAAAGCCACAGCGCAAGCTGCACCGCACATCGCAGCGCAGTGGGGGATGCCGCCCAGCCCCATCAGGAAAGCGGTGAGCAAGAGACCGGTCAACATGAGCGAAGGCGCCCTCGGATCAGGAAGGCGGCAAGAGCGACGACGAACGCCTCAAATGATGCGGGAAAAGCGCTCAGCCGTTTTGTCTGCTTGCAAATGGCGATCAAATGGCATGGCTATGGCGCGCACGAAATGCCAACCCAATGGCGTGACGCGGATGCCATCCGACTCCATTTGCACCAGTCCCGATTCGACGAGAGGCTCCAGCAGGCGCATTTCCGACGCGAAGTATTGCCGGAAATCGATCAGGTAGGCCAACTCGATGGACTCGAAGTCCACGCGGCCCTGACACATGACGGCCATGATGACGGCTCGACGTACCAAGTCGTCACGGGTGAGGGTCAAGCCGCGAACGATGGGCAACTGCCCACGGCGCAAGGCATCGTGGTAGTCGTCCAGGGTCTTGGTGTTCTGGCTGTAATGCGCGCCCACGCGACCGATGGCCGACACGCCCAACCCGATGATGTCGCTGTCGGGGTGGGTGCTGTAGCCCTGAAAGTTGCGGTGAAGCCGCCCCTGTCGCTTGGCCACCGCCAAGCTGTCGTGTCGCAGGGCGAAGTGGTCCATGCCGATGTAGTCGTAGCCGACCGCAGCGAAGGTGTCGATGGCCATGGCCAGCATGGCGACCTTGTCGTCGGGCGCTGGCAAGGCGGTGCTGTCAATGCGTCGCTGTGGCTTGAAGCGCTGAGGCAGGTGCGCGTAGGCGTAAAGGGCGATGCGGTCCGGCTTCAGTTCGGCCACCTGCTGCAAAGTCGTCTGAAAGCTCGCCAGAGTCTGCTTGGGCAGACCGTAAATCAGGTCCATGTTGAGTGACTCGAACCCCTCTGCACGGGCACTGTCCACCAGCGAGGCGACCTGCTCACGCGGTTGCACGCGGTGAACCGCCTGCTGAACCTGTGGGTCAAAGTCCTGAACGCCGAAGCTCAGCCGGTTGAAACCCATGGCGGCCAGCCGATGCAGACGGTGAGCACTGACAGTGCGAGGATCGATCTCGATGGCGTACTCGCCCCCTGGCACAAAGCGGAACGCCGTCTGCAAGGTGTCAAGCAAGCCTTCCAATTGGTCATCGCTCAAAAAAGTAGGCGTACCACCGCCGAAGTGCAGTTGCGACAGGGTTTGACCGCGCCCCAGTTGCGCGCAGACCAGGTCAATTTCCATGCGCAAGGCATTCAGATACTCGACCGCCCGCTCGTGATGCTTCGTGATGACTTTGTTGCAGGCACAGTAGTAGCACACTGACTCGCAAAACGGAATGTGCACATAGACCGACAACGCACTGGCGCCGCCGGTGAGTGCGCCCACGCCATGCCCACGCTGCTGCAGCGCCTGCTGGTACTGCTCGGCACCAAAGGCCTCCACGAACCTGTCCGCGGTAGGGTAAGAGGTGTAACGTGGTCCGCTGACATCCAGCCGCGACAACAAGTCGCGCGACACGATCGGAGCCGCGGGGCGGGATGATGCGGGCGGGAGGCCAAGGGCTGGTTCACTCATTGGGCAGACTGTGCCAAACTCAAGTCTGCCAGTGTTGATCTGCCTCAAGGGCGCGCGCCGGAATCCGGCAACAATGAACCCTCTATTGAGGTTGCGCATGCTGAACTCCAACGCCCCCACGTCCGACGCCGCGCCGCAAGACGCCGTAAACCGCTCCGCCAATGACCGCCGCGATCCCGCACCCATGAAGATCGATGCTTTCAAAGTCGCATGCTCCAGTTGCAACCTGCGCGAGCTGTGCTTGCCTGTGGGCCTGAGCCAGCCGCAACTGACGCACCTGGACACCCTCGTGGGTGCGCGCAAGTCAATCAAGCGTGGCGAAGCGCTCTTCCACACAGGCGATGCATTCAAGTCCGTGTACGCCGTGCGCACAGGCTTCTTCAAGACACGCATCTCGTCTGAAGATGGCCGTGATCAGGTCACTGGCTTCCAAATGGCTGGCGAGTTGCTGGGCCTGGACGGCATCAGTACCGACCGACATGCCTGCGATGCCATTGCGCTGGAAGACTCGCAGGTTTGCGTCATCCCCTACAACCAGCTGGAGGAACTCTCGCGCGAGTTTTCCGATCTGCAGCATCAATTCCACAAGATCATGAGCCGCGAGATCGTTCGCGACCACGGTGTGATGCTGCTGCTAGGCAGCATGCGTGCCGAAGAGCGCCTGGCCGCCTTCCTGCTCAACCTCACGCAGCGCCTACACGCGCGAGGCTTTTCCGCCTCCGCACTGGTGCTGCGCATGACACGCGAGGAAATCGGCAGCTACCTTGGCCTGAAACTGGAAACGGTGAGTCGCACCTTCTCCAAATTCCAGGATGAAGGCCTGCTAGAGGTCAAGCAGCGAGACATCCGCATCACGGATGAGCCCGGTTTGAAGGCACTGGTCAACAGTGTGCGCTGCTGACCCCGCATCAAAGCTGGTGTGAATGCTGGGGCGGGATGCCCGCAGCATCATGGCGCGACTGGCGGCGATGGCGCCTTGCCACCAAACCTTGAGCAAGCCCATGGCGCGTGCCGTGGGCGTCGTCGCGCATCATCAGGTGGCTCAACGCGCCTGAAACCGACAACACACCCCAGAACACGAGGAAGGCCAGGCTGTAAACAGCGCGGGCATCAGGTTCCCAGGCACCGAGGCGGATCAAGCTCGGGTCCAGCACAGAAAACACCATCATTTCCAGCACACCCGCCATGAAGAAAGCGGGCCAGAGGATCTGTGCGATGTGCAGCGTGCGACGTGACATGCGGTTCTCCTTGCATCCGAAAGATATGTCTCAGATGTTGTGCCTGAGTCACCGCTTCTCAACGAGGACTAACCCCTGAATCAAGGGCTAGCCCCAAGCCACGCCTTCAGAAGTTCACTTGTCCGCGGGCGCGCGAGCGTCGGCACTGGCTGCGTGATTGCGCGCCTGGACTGCGGGCATGTCGATCACGCCCTTCACTTCACCCTTGGAGGTGTCCAGCACCGGATCCACGTGCTTGATGGCAATGCCCGCGGTGACGATGGCCGCCACCACGACGATGGCAGGGCCACCGATGACCATCCAGACGATGGGCAGTCGCCACCAAGGCGTGTTCTCGGGTGGCTGGGTAGAAGCATTGCTCATGGCAACATCCTTGCAAAAGTTTCGGTGTGCGATGCGAAAGGCATCAGCGGGGCACCAAGAAGGTGGTGGGCTCGCGCACATCGACTTGGGCCTGATCGCCCCGTCGCAGCTGTTCGACGAACAGCGTGATGCCATGCGCGCCCGAGCCCATGCGCGCAGCCACCTCGGGTGGCACTCTGACGGCCACGGGAACCCAACGCGCCTCGGCGGGGCCGAGTTCGATATCGCGCCCCACGTCCACCACGGCCTGGCTGAGCTGCTCCACACCGAGACGGTAGCGCTGCGTCGCTTCACTGGCGTTCATGATCTGGATGCGGTAGACGTTCTCCACAAAGCCATCTTCCACCACACGGGCCAGCGCCCCTCGGTCACGCAAGATGTCCACACGGAACGGTGGCCGGCTGTACAGACTGACCACGAAAGCGACGACGATGGCCACCAAGATCCCGGTGTAAACCAACACGCGAGGCCGCGTCACACGGCCCCACATTTCGCGCCTCCCCCAACCATTCTCGATGCTGTTTTGTGTCGCGTAGCGGATCAGGCCGCGCGGTGAGCCCACCTTGTCCATGACAGAGTCGCAAACGTCGATGCAAGCGGCGCAGCCGATGCACTCGTATTGCAGGCCTTTGCGGATGTCGATGCCGGTTGGACAGACCTGCACACACAACGTGCAGTCGATGCAGTCGCCCTGCCCCAGTCCTTGTGCATCGGTGCCGCGCTTGCGCGAGCCACGGGGCTCACCGCGCTTGGCGTCGTAACTGATGATGAGCGTGTCGCGATCGAACATGGCGCTCTGGAAGCGCGCGTACGGACACATGTACTTGCAGACCTGCTCGCGCATGTAGCCAGCATTGCCGTAAGTGGCAAAACCGTAGAAAAACACCCAGAAGATTTCCCAGGGGCCCATGCTCAGGGTGAGCACCTCGTCGGCCAGCACGCGGATGGGCGTGAAGTAGCCCACGAAGGTGTAGCCCGTCCACAG